>Ga0208718_1000007_pt1 | contig 75794 bp, 54 predicted proteins | sample LakMenE29Apr09ns_FD_150743 | JGI IMG/M metagenome (GOLD analysis project Ga0208718, IMG submission 150743) | Freshwater microbial communities from Lake Mendota, WI - 29APR2009 deep hole epilimnion ns (SPAdes) | ecosystem: Environmental > Aquatic > Freshwater > Lake > Epilimnion/Euphotic zone ...
ATTTACTAAAAAACAAAAACCTGTATTTCTTGACCTCGGTAAAAGTTCTAGTTCACACAAAAATATTAGAAATTCTATTGGTGGCAAAAAACCTACAAAAAAATCTACAAAAAAAACTAAATAAATAAATATTTAAATTATTATGTTCCCCCCAAAATCATTCCTGAAATTCCTATATACTCCGTACTCATTCGCTACATCATTCCCTACTATATTCACCTCTATTTCCCTCAATTTTTTCCCTTCCATACTCCTTATTCTCATCCCCCATCTACTATTATTCTCTTTCGATATATTTATTAAATATCTCTCATTATCTATATATACATTGTTCTCTTCATCTTTCGTAAACAAATATGTATAATACCTCTTATTTCACAAATGTTCTTCTCTATCCTAGTAGTGGATTATACACCACTTTAAAGTTTTTGGGTCGTTCTTATCCTCATAGCAAGGACGAACGGCATAACCAGCGCCATTCTTAATATTACATCTCCTTTCTCTGTATATCTCCTCCCACGAATATACTCTTGTGATATTTCTAATAGTTGCGTGGTAATATCCATCAATCATATCATCTTCTGTCTTTTTATTAGGACCTCTCGCATTTTTACCAGTTTTTTCCATTATTTTATTTTTTAATACTTTGTCATAATAATCTTTTACTTGCATATACTCATCAAATTTCTCAATCGTTGGCTCAATAAGAGCTGCTGGTTCGTCAGTTAAACTGCTTTCATCGCTTTCATTAGTAGAAATCCCGATTCTATTGAAAGTATTTGGGGGTTTGAGTTGCTGATTCTTGTCTCTTTTTGTCGTATTTGAGTTCCATCCAACATCCTCCTCAAAATTGCTGTTCCAGAGTTTTTCGTATTTGTCAATACTATCAATATTTGTATAGCAGATACTATCACCATTATCTTTGTAACCCAAAAGTCTCCCTAGACATCCTTGGATTATTACGGAATCATCAGGTGTCTCTCCTGTGTATCTTTCATAGCAGACACCAATATATTTATTGGTTAAAGTTTTTGCACATCTAAGTTTCTCTATAATAAATATAAAGGTGTGCTTTTTGGGTTTGTCTTTTAGTTTATTGTTGATATCTATAATTTCACCCTTTTGGTCGTAAGAAAGGTAATTATATTTTTTTTCTCCAAAAATCTTTTTGAAGTTTGCGATGGTAATATCCTTTGATGAACCATTATGTGTTCTAATAATGTGATACCTCGGATCTTTATACCGCTCTATATCGCATCTAAGCTCATCAAAGTTCTTCATTATCTTTTTTTCAGTTTCCTTCTTTGTTTCAGGGTCAGTATTCCTATTATAAAGGTCTCCATATTGCCTAACTCGGCACTTATTTTTCATATCAACAGAGCTTAGATATCCAACACCAGGATCAGCCAATATTTTAATAGAAGCATCCCCCCATTTTGCAAAATCATAAATTGTTCCGTTAGGAGTCGCAGAATACTCAACTATCTTAACATCATTATTATAAAGGGATTGTTTGTTAAACAAACCTGCCGCTTTAAATGTCTTGAAAATTGTATTTGTAATAGTTGACGCAATTTGTATCTCATCCATAATTATCAAAATGTTCTTCTTGCCCTTTATTTTATCGACAAACTTCACAAGTTCGTTCCTGTGAAAAACATTGTCTCTCACGCTTTCGGGAAATCGCTCCTTGGTCTGCTTCGTCCAATCACAAGAAGACAATCCAGTAATAATATAGATATTCTCAGCAGGCATATTTTCTTCCTCCAAAAAATATTTGATAGTGGCATACATGCTTCCTGTCTTACCACTTTGTGGTGGAGCTATTACCATAACGCTTATGATTTTGCGGTCTCTAAAAGCGGTTACGACGCGTGATGCAATGTCATTCTGGTTGTCAAATATTTCAATCCCGTTGTCTTCAAGTCTTTCCATCTCCAAGAAAATAATTTTCTTGGCATATCCTATGTTTTTAAGCTCTTTTTGCGAATACTCAACACGAACCCTTTCGGTTGCCACAAAATTGCTCATCGTTTATCAGGACTTATTTTGCTTTCTTTTGCTTGCTTTCGCACAGGCCTTCAAATCAATCAAGGTATATCTCAATCAATCAAAGGCAAACTTTAAGTTTATAATATGAGGCTACTTTAATCAATTTTTAAAAAATAATTAAAAATATAGAACAAATTTATCTTTATCATTTATATATCTATTCTATAATAGCAATATTCGGTATTATTTATCAAATTTAAATCACTTTTTATTTTTTATTATATTAAAATATATAATTATGAGTATATCTTTCTCGCATTTTAGTGGTGCGATATCTTTTTCTACTATACAAACTGAATTTGGAGGTACCAACCCAATTAATTTAAGCGAATATTTAATAGGGGATTACGTAAAGGGTACTAATATTCCTTCAAAGAATATAAACTACACCACGAACGTCTCCACAGCAACCCAAATATCTGTACTTAATTTTTATAATAAACGTAACTTTCAATATGATAGTTATGAATATATTGTTCCTGGTAATAGAACTGGAAGTATGATTGAAACAGGAGGTACTACAATTATAAATTTGAGTGGTGGCGGGTCTAATGCAAGTATTGGAACAGTCGGATTTCCATTTTTTTGGTTTGGAACTGATTATGGTTCTACTAATAATATACAGTGGAATACTGATAATGCTATTACATTTGGAGGAGGCAGTCTATCATCAACCAATCTGGCTTGGAGTTTACCTACTACCGCAAAAAGTTTTTTAGTAGGTGCGGACAAGGAAGGTAGAAGATATACTCAAATGTCAAAAGGATTTCCATCCTCTGTTCTTTATAATCACCAATTCAAAAGATTTATTGTGAAAGCTGCTGACAGTAGTACAGAAGGTGCTTCTTCAAGATACGAACTGGATATTAATTTAATACGAGGACCCTTCTATCAATATATAGAATTAAAAATTGTAAAATGGTTGACCAGTACACCAATGATTATAGGTACATGGAATATATCTGATGGCGTAAAATTTTATAATCCATTTACACTTAATTCCCTGAGTCCTCCTGTCGGAACTGGCAGTAGTTTAGTTTTAAGAGGAAGCTTAAAAGGAACTGATTGGGTTGCGTATCTAAATTATTATATGAATATCCCCTACGCTACTATTACACCAACCGATTATATAACTTTATCATTAGGTACTAATTTAGTTTTACGTCTAGATGGAATTAATATAGACGGTAGTAATAATACAACTTTAACAGGAGGAGGCAAAATATCATCATGGTATAATTCAGGAAAGCAGGCTGGTTTGACAACAACACAAGGTACATTAACTCGCCAACCTACTTATAATTCGAAAGGTGGGTGCATATTTAATGGTACTAACTTATTGATTTCTAATGTAGATTTAAGTTCTTATTCAAATATGAATATTTTTATGGTATTTGCAAAAAGGGCAAATGTAAATATTCAATTTTTATGGGGTCAAAGTATTGATAACCTTAGAAAAGTATACATTTCTTTTCAAACCATAGGTTCAATAACTTTTGGTGGTAGTATTTCTGAAATATTATATGATACTCCTTTAAATACTACCGTTATTGTAAATTGCGAATATAATTTGCAAAATACTGGTACAGGTAATGGAGGTACAGGTACAGGAAAAGCTTATATAAACAATAATTTAAAATTAAGCAATATTAGAAGTGTAGCTCCTGTGGGAGCTACACAAACATATTTTGGTGCTAGCACCGCATCCGCCAGCTCCGGATTTAATGGAATAATTTATGAAATTATTGTTATTAACAGAACTTTAACAGAAACAGAACGAACAAATATATATAAGTTTTTAGAAATTAAATGGGGGCCTACTTTATATAATGATGCTATAACAAGCATGGGTAATAATTTAGTTTATCGTGTTGATGGAAATAATATAGATGGTGTGAATAATACAACATTACCGGTTGGAAGTAACATATCATACTTATATAATTCCGGAAATAATTATAATAAAATAAGGCCTTTCGCGTCATCGACACAAAGTGAAGCTTTAAAAATGCCTATTTTTATTAGGAATGGTATCTTATTTAATGATGGGAAAAAAATGGGAACTAATGTACAATTAAGATATTATCCACAAATGAATATTTTTGTAGTATGGAAAAAAATGCAAACTAGTACTACAAATAGATGGTTATGGAGTGAATATTATGGACCATTTACGGAGACTAATCTATATATAAATAGATCATTATATATTGGTAGTGATACTTCTGTAACTATTGGGTTTGGAGCTGGTTCCGTATTAACAATAACTTATACTTTTCCTCTTTATGCTACTACTGTTGTAAATTGTGAATATAATACGGTAGGAACTAACGGAAAATTTTATATAAATAATTTATTATTAGGAACTTGTAATAATACTGATTTTACTAATTATGTGTCAACAGCTGTGTCAAATTACGGTTCTGCTCCAGCAACATATACTTCTAGTGACCCATTTACAGCGGATAATGCATCTTTAAATGGAATAATTTATGAAATTATAATTATTGATAAACTTTTATCAGATACCGAACGAGATAACATATATAATTTTTTAAATGTTAAGTGGGGACCTTTCTACACTGATGCTATAACAATAATGGGCGATAAATTAGTTTTACGCCTAGACGGTTATAATATAGATGGTAAGAAAAATAGTACATTAACTTCTGAATCTAAAATATCATCATGGTTCAATTCAGGAAATACATATAGTTTGACCACATCACAAAGTACATTAGCTTTACAACCTACTTATAATACAAATGGTGTAGAATTTTTAAATAATTCTACAACTGTATTGATAACTGATGTTAATTTTAACAATTATCCAATAATGAATATTTTTTTAGTATTTAAAAAAACTGTAAATGTACCCGCTGGTGGAGCAAAATACTTATGGGCAAGTTCTGACGCAACATCTGTTAAATCAGTATGGCTTTCAGATAATTACCTAAATATCGCAACAGGAGGGACAGGAGGGACAACCGTTACTGTTGAGTATACCTTTCCTATTGGCGAAACTTTCATTATAAATTGCGAATATAATACCAATTCCTCAAAAATGTATATAGATAATATACTTAAAAAAACATTTAGCGTTACAAATTCAAGTAGTACTGATGTATTTCTGACTTGTTTTGGTAATATAAGCTTATCGGCTCCTATCGCATCCACTATAAATGGTATATTTTATGAAATTATAATTATTAATAGAGATTTATTAGATATTGAACGAAATAATATATATAACTGTTTAAATAATAAATGGGATACGTATTTTGATCCTATGGGTACTAATTTAATTTTACGCCATGACGGAAAAAATATAGACGGTACTAATAATAGTACCTTAACTAGTGGAACTTCAACTATATCATCATGGTTTAATTCAGGAAATGTAGCTAGTTTGACAACAACACAAACTGATGTAGCAAAAAGACCTATTTATACAAATAATAGTGCCGTATTTAATACTGTAAGAGGATTAGTTAGTACTATAGCATTATATGATTATCAAATTATGAATATTTTTATAGTATGGAGTTTGACAACAATGCCTGATTCTGTTAGCACTTATACATTATTTACAGACGAACTATATAGAAGATATATATGGATACAAAGCTCACCGTCGTCTAGAATTGTAATTGGAACAGGATATAGTGGAACATCGCAAGCGCAGTATTTAGTATTTCCTACTTTTGCTCTTAATACTACTGTAATTTATAATTTAGAATATAATTTAGTAGGACAGCCAGCAAATTTTTATATAAATAATATATTAAAAGCAACTTTTACAACATTAATTGCAGCGAGACAGGATAATAAAGGTGCAGCAAAAACATATTTTGGATTTCATGCTGACTATGGTTATAATTTAAACGGCATAATTTATGAAATTATAATTATTAATAGAATTTTAAAAACAAATGAACGAACAAATACATATAATTTTTTAAAAACTAGGTGGAATGTACCCTAATAATAAATATATTAATTCTTTACATTTCAAATAGTATTTGACAATATATCTTTCCGTATATCTTCAAAATGTGTAAATCCTAAGCATATGTAAATAACATACGTATTAAAAAAACAAATTTTTTTAGTTTGTGTAAATAGATAATGCCAACAGTATATATTAACTATTACGATGTAAGTTATGTATCATACAATGTACTTGGTACTGTATTATCAATTCCAATATACAATTTTTTAAGGCAAGATTTTATTGCTCAAGATGCTATGAGTTGGGAGTGGTGGTGGAGTAATAACTATTGGGAATATAAAGCTACATTAGCTAATAATCTTTTTACTGGTTATTCATATAAATTAAAATTTAGAGGTCAACATCAAGAAGGAACTACTGAAAACACATCAGATAGGATGTTTTACTGGGATGGGGGTTTTCCTAGTGATTATAATGTATTTGATACAGGTAGTGAAGTTCGCTTGTATGGTTATAAAAGAGAAACATGGCTTTTTAACTTTTTTGTAATTAACAAAAGTGCTAAATCTTATACTCTAACTATAATAAATAATAATGGTGTGGCAGATAGCACAGCAACATATTATTATAATACTCGCGTAACAGTATACGCTGGTTCAAAACCTGGACACAGATTTGTTAAGTTTACTTCTAATTTTGGTGATATATCTCATGAGGGTTCATTCATATGGAATAGAGATAGTAATGAGACATTAACATCAGTATGGGAGATAATACAATATACTGTAACTTTTGAAAAAAGAATAAATGATCCTCCTAGAACATCTTATGTTACACCTTCTTATATTACACAAGACTATAATACAGCTGTAACTTTTCCTATATTAAAAGCGGTAGGTTATACTTTTGTTAGATGGGTGGATGCTAATAATAATACTTATACAACTATTAATAATTTAACAGGAGATATAACATTATATGCTGTATGGCAAAAAAAAGGCACTATAAATTTTTCAGAATTAAATAGAGTTTATAATGGAACAAGAGGAGGCAATCCTCCAAATAGAGGAGTCACTTCAATAAGTATTGGTAAATTTAGGGCAGAAAGCGGGCAAACAGGTACTAATCAAATTAAACTGATTACACATTTTCAAGGTAAAGGATTATGAACATATATTTTACTTCATTAAAATAAATGGTATAAATAAAAATAATATTGTTGTATATTTTATAATTATATTAAGCAGGTGTCTCTTCTTTCTCTATTTTATTTTTCTGAATTGCGAGCTGATATCCTTGATGTATTGTTTCATATTCTCCTCTGTGTTTAATTAAAAATTTATTCATTTCTTTTTTAACCGCAATAATTGATTTACCATAATCATTCATCCACATTATACCATTTTCTTCTAAACATTTAAAACCATTTTCTATGTCTCTTGAAATAAACTCTGGTTCATGACAACCGTCAATATATATTAAATTAAATTTTTTTCTGTTATTCGCAAAGAATTCATCAGATGTTATTTTAAATACCTTTATTTTTTCACTGTTATCACATCTTGTAATATTAATATCAAAATTTTTCTCTTGATTGTTTTTTAAATATTCAGCATGATCATTATTAGATATTCTTAAAAATGGATCAACGCATGTTAAACTAGACATTTCTCTTTCTAAAAAATTATCAGCAAAAAATACACTTGACAATCCTTCATAACTACCTATCTCTAAGATGTTAATATCATTAGTTCTATCAACAAATTTATTTAGTTTGTTTAAATTTTTTTTTAATTCACTTACTAAAAACCAATTCTGTGTGTATAAATATTTTTCCATATTTAATATATATAATTGTAATACGCTTTATATATTTTTTGTATATAACATTATTTCTATTAAAAAATGATATATTCTTAATAATATAAAATAATACAATGACTTTAAAATATATATTTCATTTATCTGACCTTCACATTAGAAATGGCGATGCTTCTTATTGTAGATTTAATGAATACAATTATGTATTTAAAAATACAGTATCATCTATTAAATCCACAATAATTACTCGAAATTTTACATTTAATGATTTTATTATTATAATTACTGGCGATATCTTTCATAATAAAAATAATATTGGAAATTATGGTCTGCTATTATATAAAACATTAGTTCAAGAGTTAACTAAAATAGGTAGGTTAATAATATTCTCTGGTAATCATGATAAAACGCAATCAAATCAAGAACAACCAACATTAGTTTATTCTTCATCTTTTGAAATTAATAATTTGACTATTTTGAATATTACTCAATCTTTTATAATTGACGATATTGGGTTTTCTTATGTTGATATTAATGATACATTAGACACTTTTAAAAATAGCGGAAGAATTCAAGATTTACCTCCATTCCCAACATTTAATACTAAGGTAAAATATAAAATAGCTCTGTTCCATGGTTCATTCGCATCTGTCAAACTCTATAATGGCGAAAATGTAAAAGATGATACAAATCCTTACCCTCTTGAATGGATTAAAGACTTTGATTATGTTCTTCTTGGTGATATTCATAAACGACAAGTATTTAATTATAAGAAAAAAACTATTTGTGGCTATTCTGGGAGCCTTATACAGCAAAACTTTGGTGAAGATATTATTGACCACGGATATTTATTATGGAATATAGAAGAGAAAACAATAGAAGAGATTAATGTTTATAATAATATTGGTTATATTAACATAAGCGAAGATGCTAATACAATATATATCAGAACAAATGGCAAATATACAGAACCATTAGAAACATATATTAGAAATAATATTAATTATTTTCCTAAAATATTAGAAATTAAATCATTTTCAAATATAAACTTTCAAACATTAGGGAATTTATTAAACTCTTTTAATATATCTTTCCAAATAGTTTCTAAATTAAATAATGTAAACAATGTAAATAATCTAAATTTCAATAATATTGAATCTAATAATATTAACGATGATGTAAATATTGACAATATGATAGATACTAATTATTTATTAGATTATTTTAAAAAACTACTATCATATGATAACTATAAAGTATTACTTAAAATAATTGAAAATAAGGAATTCCTATTGTTTGATATTAATAAATATCCAGAAGAATTTCATATTGAATGCGTAAAAAGAAATAAAGAGCTGGCTCCCATTATTATCTCGTGTAATGATATTAATGATATTGCTATCCTTAAAAAATCATTCTTAATTAAATACTTAGAGTGGGAAGGTCTATTATGTTATGAAAATAAGAACTGGGTAAATTTTAACGATTTAGATGCTAAAACATTTATGATTAAAGGTGCAAACGGTACTGGTAAATCAGCTATTTATGATATTCTTTTATTGGCAATATGGGCTACTAATAATAAATTTGATACTTACTCATCTGGATTTATCAACCATAACAAAGATAAGGGATATACTATTATTGATATTGAAATAGATAATATTACTTATCGTATTAAAAGAGATTTTTGTAGAAAAAAAGATACTTTAAAAATTAATAATAAGGCATCCGTTTTATATAAGTATATTAATCCTTCTGATTTAGTTATATTAAAAAAAGATACGGCATGTAATATTGAAGTTAAATCTATATTTGGTGATATTAATACATTCCTTTCTACATCCATGATTACGCAAAATGTAGATAATGATATTCTAGTATTAAACTACAAAGATACACTAGCAACTATTGATAAGGCTCATAATATTCAATATATTTATAACCTTTATAATTTATTCAAGACTGCTATTAATAAATATAGAGACCTAAGAAAAATTATTACTAGTAAAAAAGAGGTATATGAGAAATTACTTTTTAATGATAAAAATAGCAACATAAATGATGATGTTGTATCTCAGCTTATTGAAGAATTATCAATCTTGAATAATGATAAAAATGAACTAATAAAAACTTATGACTCAATAAATATTGATATTAATAATCCATTATATTTATCTATTGTTGATACTGATTATTCTAGTCTTATCAATAATATTGATATTAAATTAATTGTTTCCAGAGAACTTTATTTAAATTACATAGAAAAACTAAACCATTATAAGTATTCCGCAAATTATGAATTAGGTGATATGTATTCTTTATCTAAATCTTATTCTCAACAACTTGAAGACGATTTTAATAAATTAACAATTATGAGAAAACCATGCGATATTTCATTTCTTATAATAGAAGAAAAAGAGCTACGAGAACATATTAATGATACTTGTTATTTATCTAACGATTGTAATAATGAGCAATTAATGTTTCAAAAGAATGAATTGATTAGAAATAAGAAAAATTTATGTAATTTGATTTCTAATAAACCAAATAAACTACCAGAGCTTACGCGTTCTAGAAGTGTTGATAAATTAATATCAATAATTACAAAGAGATTTGGTAATATTGATGTTTTCAATGAATTTATATCTTCAAATACTAAACCACATAGTATTGACTCTGTAATATTAAAAGAATTAAGAGTATCTAAGGAACCTATAACATTAGAACATTATAATGAAGTTAAATTACAGAAAGAGGTTATCAATTCTGATATTAATAATATTAAAAATGAACTTGCTATATTTGAAAAGAATTTTAACATATTATTCTCTAAACAACAGCAAATAACCATCAAAAATATACCACAAGATAAGATAACTTACAAACAATTTAAAAGTTCTTCTTCAATTACAAAGGAATTGAAAAACTATTCTATTAATATTATTGATAAGCAAATAGCAGATTATGAAATTATTTTAAATAAATACCATAAAAAGATTGAAGATATTACTAAACTGGATTTAGAAATAGATAGTTATAATAAAGAGTTAGAATTATTAACTTCTAATGAAGATTATAAGTATAATCCAGAATGTTGTGTATGTTGTAACAGACCATGGGTATCGCGAATTAAAGAGATTAAGATTATTATTAATTCTATGAATATTAATAGACAATCTATTGATTATTCTGTAAATGAATTTAATATTATAAATGAAAGTTTAGAAAAACTAAACACAAAAAGGGCTAATTATCATTTGCTAATTGCGTGGCAAGATTATTTTAGGTTTAAAGAAGCCTATGATAAGATTACAAATGAAATGAATATCATTATAACATCTAAAAATACTTTGAATGATGAACTTATAAATAAAGAGATTGAACTTAAAAAGAGTACAGAATATACAAATTATTTCATTATTTATACTTTTCAATTATTTGATGAATTAAATAATATTAAGTTATATGATATCTATTATGAATGGGAAAAAAGTTATAATGAAACAACAATAGTTATTGAAGAATTAGAAAAATCAATTCATTACAATGATATTATTAAACCACGTATTACTAAATATATGGAACTTAAAAAAAGTTATGATGATTGGTTAATATATGATAGTAATAAACAAATAATAGACGCATACTATTATTATAAATTTAAAGAAATTATTGAAATAAATGATTTATATAATGAATACCTGTGTAATAAAAAAATGAAACCTCTTATTAAACAAAAACTAGAATTGAAAGAATTAATATCAAATAAAAATGATGATATTAAAAGCTTGAATGATAAGATTGTTAGATATACTACTATTAATACATATAATAACGAAAATAAAAATAATTATATTATATTATCAACAATAGCAGCAGAACTTGATGCGATTATTGATGTTATAGATACAATCATCGTTAACTTTCAATCATTTAGAAAAGAATTATATGAAAACTTGATACTTAATAAACTTGTAGATAAAACAAATAAAACTATAAAATCTCTATGTCATTCCAATACGAAACCTTTTAAATTAAATTATAATGTTGATATATCCAATGATACAGTACATATAAATTGGTTAATACATAATGATAATATATCTAATAAAGAAGATAAACAGTTTATTTCAGTATCCCAAGCATCAGGATTTCAACATTTTGTTATATCTTTGGCTCTTCGTATGTCTTTATATTTTAATAATTATGATGTTCTTTGTAATCAATTATTTATTGATGAAGGGTTCATTAATTTTGATAAAAATAACCTTTCAATAGTTCCATTGTTTCTTAAAAATCTTCTTCATTACTTTAATACTATTGTTATATTGTCCCATATAGATATTATTCAAGATTCAGTTGATGAAACCGCGCTAATTAATTACATAGAAGGGAATAGCGAGTCAAATATAAAATATAATGATTGTAAAATTTTAAATGTGATAAAATGATGATGTATAAATATAAATCTTTATTAAAAATAGTGATAATAGATATATAATGAGTGACGGAAAAAAAAGAAAGCGCGAATCACAAGAAAAAGAGAGCGAATATCCAGAAGAAAAAAAATGCGCGGTCTTTCAGCCAATAGATGTAGCGAAAAATATAGTAACAGTTTTACCTTTAACGGTACCAGAAGATGAAGACAAATTTACTACGAATGTTGTTAATATGGAAGAAGATGTTATGGAAGAAGATGTTATGGAAGAAGATGTTATGGAAGAAGATGTTATGGAAAAAACTGATTCTTTTGAAGGTAAAGAATTAAATACAGCTTTTTGGAAAAATTTAGAAACAACAAAAAAAGAGGATATAAAAATATTAACAGGCACATACAATCCATGGCTTTCTGTATTACAATTTGGAAAGAAAGTGAGTAATGAATACTTTGATGAAATGGTTGTCGATAAACAATCTTTTGATTGCCGTCCTTCTATTAAAGATGAAGATATTGATGGTGAAAATATAAATATTAAACCATTATGGCTTCTTGAACAAGTTATTTTAGGAGATCGTAAGAATACATCATTTTTTTGGATTAGAGCATTTAAATTATCTGTTAAATTTGAATTAGAAGAGATGAGGACGATGATGGATAAACCTTTCTATACAAATAATATAATTGAACATTGTGCAAATATTTGCTTTGTGTTTCATTCATTTTTATATATGATGATAAATTTTTATTTTAATATAGCGGAAAATGATCAAGAATATAATACTAAAAATTCAAACCAGGGAGAAAAGTTTGTGTTTATCTTTTTAGCACTATTAAAACAAAATAGTGATGAAATAGATACATTTTTTATGGATGAATATGAAAAGCTTTTTTCAAACCCTGATTCAGAATCAATACAAGATTCACAAACAGACGAAAGCTTTTTTAATAATACAACATTTTTAGATGATTATTTTGGTATTGATATAGATGCACCTAGTACAAAAAATGATAGTGTAATTACCGTGATAGAAAAAAAGGTAAATAAATTGTGGGAAATTATTGAAAGTAAATGGAAAGGATCATTGGCAACAACTAATGGGGAAATAGGAACTAACAAAAAAAAATGGAAAGGAAAACATTGGGAATTATTATTTAGCTCGTATCTTAAAATTGAAACTGTAAATAATAATTTTTGTAAGCAGCTAAAAATCCTTAATCGTGATTTATTACTTAAAATTGTTGATACTGGGGGAGGTGGTAGTGACGCAGCTGATATATCAATTATTTACCAAGTTGAAAAAGAAGATAAAGTAAAAAAGTATTGTAAACTAATGGTTAGTATAAAAAATATGCAAAATGGTGGTGTACGTCTTGGCAAAGAAATATCATCTAAATTGTATATTCTATGGATGGGTCTACCTATGATTGTTTTAGAGTACATAAAAAAAAATAGTGGCAGTACTCCTGTTATTCAAAGATTAAGCTATCTTCTTGATTGTAAAGCTAACAGTATAAATAGTGTATATGACAGTGTAAGATGTGGAGAACTAGGATATAATAATATGATAATTTTTGATTTTGTTATGAGAGAATTATTTATACATTTTTATACTGAGTTCACTACGTTTGATGCGATGTTTAAGATAGCTCTGATACCGGGTACAGATTATTACGAAAAACTTGATTTGAATCAAGTATGTAAAAATTATTTAAAAGGTACGGAGTTTAATTTTTGGAGAGTTCATGAAATAGCAAACAAAATAAAACAACTATCAAACAAATTTCATATACAAGAAATATTACAGAGTTATCAAAATAGACAAATAGCAGGTATACACGACGATAATAAACAATTAAAAGGTAAGGTAGCAAATTTAATATTAAAAAATATGCTTTCTGATTCTGATGTTATGCGTATTCTTTCATATTTAACTAACAAAATTCCAATAGAAGTTGATAATAGCTTGATGACAAAAGAATATTTAGCAAACCCAAAAAATTATCATTTTCATACTGTTAGTCTTTCCCAAATTTTAAAAACATTAGTATTAGGTGAATGTTATGGAGATAGACGCGAAACAAATAAAACTAATACAATGCTTCTTGTAGTAACAGAAGAAGAAATTTTAGCGGTTTCAACAAAATATAAAGATGACATGATGTCTTATATATGGGCAACAGGAGAAGAAAAAAAAGGGCTTCCATTAAATAATAGCGAATTGGATTCTTGGAATAGGAGTAAAGTTTCTAAGGTTACTACTCTAACATCTTCTGATAGATTTAAAGTGTCAGTAACACAACTTTCTCCCAAGGCAGTTCTTGTGGGTATTCCTACAAGCAAAACTGAAGTAGATACAAAAAAGGAGATAAAATATTTAGAAAAAAAGAAGATGGTAAATTTTGAAGATGATGAATATGATAAATATGTTGTGAAATCTAATAATTTGGCTTATAATAAATATTATAAGCAAATGATTAGATTTTTAGCTAACTACAATATTATGGGATACCATGACCAAATAAGTAAATGTGCACAAAATGTAGCTACTATTACAATTGCTGATTCAAATGAAGGTTCTTCTCAACTTGAAAAACCATCTAAATTTGTAAGAAGTGCTAGCTTACGAATTCGTCACAAAGCAGGTATTGATCAGCCAAATTATATTTATGCCTATTATAATAAAAATCATAAAGGGAAGGATGTAGATAATGAAGAATTTATTAACGTACTAAAACAATTATCACAAGCTATAGCTGTAGATGACAAAGAACGAACAATTGTGTTTAATGCTCTTACAAATATGTTTAACGAAAAAATAAGCGATGGAACATTTTCAAAGGAATTTGTTTTAAAAGACCTCTCGCAAAATTTTAGTGCTGCATTAGATATGCCGGTTAAAAAATCTGAATTTTTAGGAAACCGTCCAGCGTATACCCGTACACCTTCTTCTGAACAAAATATGGAGGACGCCGATATGAGTATGGGAGGTGGAAAAAAAATAAATACAGGAATTAAAAAGAGTTTTAATGGTAAAATGAAAAATATATATAAAATAAAGGGTTCAAACTCATATTATATTATATATAATAAAAAATTAATATCAGTAAAACAATATAAGAAAGAGCTTCTTTTAAATAAATCAAGTCCAGTGAAACCATCAAAACAAAAGCAAACACCTTCACCAAGTCCAGTGAAACCATCAAAACAAAAGCAAACACCTTCACCAAGCCCAGCAAAACCAACAAAACAAAAGCAAACACCTTCACCAAGCCCTGTGAAACCACCAAAACAAAAGCAATCACCTTCACCAAGCCCTGTGAAACCACCAAAACAAAAGCAAACACCTTCACCAAGCCCTGTGAAACCACCAAAACAAAAGCATTTACCTTCACCAAGCCCAGTGAAACCATTAGTAGATAAATCCAACATATCTAAATATAATTTACGTATAGAACAATACAAAAATAAAAAATTATCTAATTATTTTATTAATAAACTAAAAACTCACATAGGTGATAATGATGACAAAAATAACATATATAAAATAGGTATTAAAAAAATAAAAATGATACTGAAAGATATTTACAAGATTAATAAATAATGTTCATTAATTAAATTATATATATTATTAGCAAAATACTTAACTATTAGTACGTTTTCTTTTTTTTTGTTCATTTTTTTTTTCAATAGTTAATATAACAGGTTTATGATCTGAAACATTACCATATAAATTACTAACTTCTTCTCCTAAATCATATATTTCAGTAGTGAAAGTATATTTACTTTTTATAGATTTCTTAACCCAAATATGGTCTATTATATTATTACCTCTAGAATTTGTAGGATTTAAAACAGCACTAGCGGCACTAGCAGCACTAGCAGCACTAGCGGCACTAGCGGCACTAGCAGCACTAGCGGCACTAGCGGCACTAGCAGCACTAGCGGCACTAGCGGCACTAGCGGCACTAGCGGCACTAGCAGCACTAGCGGCACTAGCGGCACTAGCGGCACTAGCGGCACTAGCAGCACTAGCAGCTCCAACCTTACTTGCATCGCCGACTGCTATATTTATAGGTTCTACATATTCATAACCATGTTCTATTAATAAGGCAAATGGCGCATTATTCCAAGAAATAACATGCTCTAAACTTAAATTTTTGTTATTACTGTCTCTATGAGCGCATTTTTTTATTAAGTTTAAACCATAAGACGTACGCATATGTAATGAAAATGGATTTATAGGACTGTTTTCCTCTTTTTTGATTTTTAGTAGCTCATTATTGCGATATACTTTGTAATATTTAAATTGATCATCATGCATTTTTTTTAACATTTTGTCATCATTACAATAAACAGAATTAAAATCACCTAATATAATATCTGGTGTCGATTTTAATACTTCTTTCAATAATCCAAGTTTAATATCTAAATATATTTGAAATGTATTATCATCTAATTCTAAATCTACAAAACGTCCTCCTTCTAAATGTAAATTTGCTATTCTAATTCCAAATTTACTATCATCTATAATTATAGCATTCCGCGGAACAACACCCCTATAAAATGGTAGTGTCCCTTTATTATGGCTGTTAATACAAGAAGAAAAATGAAACCTATCACTTTGATTAAGTTTTGAATATGCTTTAACACTTTCATGTGTATCATCATTGTCATCAATATCGTCTTCTTGTGTAAGCAACAATTCTATATTATTATCACTAATTAGTTTATTAAAATTTTTATCAAAAGTATGTGGATATGATTTATACCCATTCCATGTATAAACATTAAATGAACATAATACAAATTTATCTCCACCACCAATTTTCTTTGATTTTTGTTGGATTAGATGCTTATGTTCTTTTTTTATTACTCCATTTTTTTTAAAGTATTTTGTTATATTAACATTATTATTTTTATAAATAACATAAAAAGTACCTTCTGTTGTTTTATATAATTTTCTATATCTATTATTTATAAAAATATTCATTTATTTTTATCAGTGTCCTATAAAAAAGAAATACTATAAATAAGGTTTATTATTATAAATAGCATTTTTTGATTATATAAAGAATATTATAAATTATTATTTATATGGAAGGTTTAATAGATACACGAAACGAATATATAGAACATATACAAGATATTTTAAGCGTTGCAATATCAAAGCGTATATATGCGTTATATACTGAAACAATAGAAGATAAGAAAGGTATTAAGGGTTTTCAAAATGAATTATATAGTATACGTAAATGGAATAATAATATAGTAAGTGATGAATATAAAAAGATAGTAAAATATACAAAATGTAAATATTTATCAAATCTCATTAAAATAATTATAATTACAACTATAAAAATAAAGATATATGAATACAAAGAACAATTTGATAGTATTAAAATAAAAATACCAAATCCAGAAGATTTTGTTCATAAATGCTACATAAATGCTGCTTCATTCTCTTGGAAAAACGCATATTTATATAATAGAAACAATATTAAAGATGCTGAATATCAAAACAATCTTAATATAATTGAGGAGAATATAAGAGCTATTATTAAAAAAACATTTAGAGACTTTATACCATTTGATGAAATATTTAAACAAATAGAAGATAACCTTACAGATAATGTTAAACAATTTAAAAATACTGATGAAGATGAAAATATTAAAATAAAAGATACTAAAAAAAATAAGAAGGATGATAAAATTATAGCCGACGACGATGAAGAAGAAGATGATAATGAGGAAGATGATGAAGAAGATGATGAAGAAGATGAAGAAGATGAAAATGAGGAAGATGATGAAGAAGATGATGATGAAGATGATGAAGAAGAAGACGATAATGAAGATGATGATGAAGAAGGTAAAGGTAAATATGAAGACAAAGATGAAGAAGAAGATAACGAAGAAGGTGAAGAAAAGGACGGTGAAGATGAAGAAGATGAAGAAGATAAGGAAGAAGAAGATGAAGAAAAAGACGGAGAAGAAGAGCTAAATAATGTAGTATCTTATCAAATTGAAGAAAAAAACAATTTGCTCTCAGAAGATATTTGTATTAATAAAATAAATGAAAATAATATAGTAGATATATCATTTAAAAATAGCAATGATGAATATACAAAGGGCACTAGTAAAAATGAAGAGAATGGCAAAGAAATATCATTTACCAAAAGCGAGCAAACAAATACGCAAGCGACAGGGTGGAATACTGAAAAAGAAAAAAAGGATATTAACAACGAATGGGACAGTATTAAAGGCGAATATAATGAATTATCGCAAAATAAGATGGGTTATAAAAAATATGAAAATGAAATCGTCAGCAAAAAATATGCTGATATTGATGATGATGCTAAAAGTGTGTCAAGTGAAGCAAGTGCGTTAAGCAATTTTACAGATATAAGTCAGGTTAAAAAGATACATATTAGTGAAACAACAAGTAAAAATAGAAAACCTAGTTTTTTTTAATATAATAAAATAATGTTAAAAAATATTAAATCTTAATCTTTTTACCTTAGGTTTCTCTTCTTTAACTTTTGGCTTCGTTGCCTTATTTACCTTAGGTTTCTCTTCTTTAACTTTTGGTTTTGTAGCCTTATTTACCTTAGGTTTCTCTTCTTTAACTTTTGGTTTTGTAGCCTTATTTACCTTAGGTTTCTCTTCTTTAACTTTTGGCTTTGTTGCCTTATTTACCTTCGGTTTCTCTTCTTTAACTTTTGGCTTTGTTGCCTTATTTACCTTCGGTTTCTCTTCTTTAACTTTTGGCTTTGTTGCCTTATTTACCTTCGGTTTCTCTTCTTTAACTTTTGGCTTTGTAGCCTTTTTATATTTCCCACCAACACTTGGATTTTTACTCGATTGTGCATCACTTAAATTTTGTAAACTTATTTGCATTGAAGATAATTGTAATTCATTACATCCTTTACTTAAACCTGCTAATTCATTAATTATGATTGGTAATAATTTTTCTATACCGCTTACATTTTCCCTATTACCATTAATAGATATAAAAGGTATATTATTATTTTCAGTTATTTTTAAAAATGCGTCACTTTTATGATATAAACTTTGAACAGTAACACTACCTTGGAAAAATTCATTAATACTTTCTTTAACTTTATGAATTAATTTTTTTGTGTTTGGGTTATTACGATCTTTGTCGTTTTCGTCTTTGCATTCTACCTCAAAATGGTAGTAAAGATATTGTTTAATTTCAATATTTGAATTAATTTTTGCTATTTTATCTTTTAATTTACATAAAAATTTCACTAATATTAATAAGGTTTCGCAAAGATAAATAAGGGTTAAACATTTACTTATATTTTTTTCGTTATAATTATATATTTCAATTATCTTAAGTATATAAGTATATATATCCCTATATTTTTTATTTAGTTCAGAATATATTCTTATACTAATTTCTAGATCTTTTATATAAGGTGGTAATGTATTTTGTAAAGTAGATCTTGCATCAGTGCCGCAATTGTGTTTGCCTTTATTTTCTGTTTCTCTTTCTTCAATAGCAGGATTTATATTTTTTCCTAATCTTATTAAACTTTCCATACAATTATTTAAGCGTTTAATATAATCAACTTTCTTAGATAAATTATAATCATCGCTTGTATAGTAAGGTATATCTACCTTAGGATCAAGATAATCTACTAAACGTAACGCATGAACAAATGCTAAACAACATGTTCTAGTTTCTTCTAGTATAATATTTACAAAATTTTTAGTTACTGTTGCCAAAACTTTTTGTATTTTTATATTATCATTTAATTTTTCTATAATTATATCATCATTTGTCAAAATTGTTTTCTTAAAAAGATTAAACTGGGTTTCACGTGAAATTCCATCAACAGTTTGAAATGTTAATATAATTTTAGAACTAACAGATGCTATTTGTCTGTTTAATGATTGAATTAAACATTTATTATAAAACACTTCAACGCTAATAGTTTTATTATTGTCATTTGGTATTGCGCTTATACTTAAATATCTTTCCATATAAGAAGCATCAATTATATATTGTAAAAATGTTGGTAATACTGACGAACGTGTATAACCTTTTATTTCGAGTTCCTTACGTTTATCTGTTATTAACTTTTTAGCTTCGTTTTTATCTGGTATAATCATTGCTGTTATTATTGCGGCATTTAATGTATCGTAGTCTTCTTTTAAGTTAATTCTAGCAAAATGAAAATCTTGATCATATCGAACAGTTTCACTTAATATTTTATTGTTTAATCTAGCAATCATCTTAACCTTACTATTATAGGCCTTTGCGGTATATAGAGGTTTACCTGTTTTTTTATGCGGTGTTTTATTTTTAAAATCATACGCCATCACCTTGTTTGCTGCTGACAAAATTTGTCGCGATCTTGGTGTCATTTTGGAAATATTTTCATTCTCGGCAATATGCGCGTCAGCAGTTCTATTTGCTCTACGTTCTTCCTCTTCTTCTTCTTTTTCTTCAGCTAAAATTTTTTTTTCTACGGCAGTAATCTTCATCTTTGAAGGCATTCCCCCATTTAATGGATTACTTAGTTCATCATTTGGACAATAAGAAGTTTCTTTATTAATTTCAAGTTTATCTTCTTCCTCTACTAATTTTTCTATATATATGTTATCTATACCGATAATTGTACTTCCGTCAAAAAATTTGAATCCTAACCCTGTTAATTTTCTTTTAAAATTTGTTTTATACCATTTGGGAAAAGAATCCCAATATAAAAATCGAATTGATGATCCTTCAGGATTATAATTAGTAGCACTACCTGTTCCTCCTAAACAATGAATATTTAAACATAATGCTAAATTCATAGCTGATTTATCATGTGTTAAAAAATATATATTATCAATTGTTTTAAGTTTATTTCCATTACTAGAATTAATATCTAGTATTAAATCAAACCTATTTAAAATATACACAACAAACATTTTAATAAAATCTCCAGCAGTTTTGATACACATTAATAAACATAATACTTTTTTACGAATTATATCAATATGAACACCTGGGCGAATAATTATTAATTGTTCTATTAAATTATTAATTAAGACACGGACTTCGTTATATTCTTTTGGTAAATTTAATACTTTTAGAGATGCCATATCTGGATATATAGCTGATGTTAATTTATCAACAGTAAAATATCCGTGTGCCCCTGTTTTTATAATAAAAGGAGCACTAATACCTTCGATATATAGTTCAAACGTTTTAGGGCTATATGAAATTGGAGAAATTGGAGCCTTTTTAATCTTTATATTAATATCATCTAATGGTGTAAGAACAGATTTTAATACACTAATCGCAATATTAATAATACCTGATGCTACATCATCTGGCATATCAGCATTCATGCTTGTATTTCCAGGTATACAATCTCCTCCGGAATCAAAATCCGAACATAATCCTGTTATTTGTCGTGCTTCGTCTGATAATCTTCTTTCAATACCATGTTCATCTTTAAATAATGTACCTATTGGCGTGAAATCAATACAACAAAACTCTGGAAATCTTTCTCTATATTTATTAGTACGTGAAATTGGGTCACTGTCAGATATAATATTATAAACAAGTGAATTTAATCCAGAATAGCAAGTAATCATATCTAGATCTTTTTCTTCCTCTGCTTTATCTTGAATTGATTGTAATTTATCTGCCAATGGTTTTTTGACATCTTTATCATTATAAGCAAAAAAATTTGTACAATTTTTAATTCTATCAATAGAGCGTTTTGCGTGGATGTCGAGAAAATCTTTCATAGTATCTATTAAAATTCCTTTTGATAAACAATCTTTGCAATTACTCATTTCTTTTTTAATTATTTCAAGATCAATACCTTTTGTTGCTTTCCTAATGTCATCATCTTGTAAAATAAATACTAAATTTCTATCTAATGTTAAATCAAAATTGACATCATTTATATCACTTTCATTATAATCTATACGAGGTATTGGGCATAGTTTAATTAAATCAGACATATTATATAATTATCTATTATATAATAATATATATAATAATATATACAACCTTACCACCTTAATATATTACACATACCAAAAAGAAAAATTTATTGTTTCCTTATAATATGTATTATTAGTAATTCGCTTCATATATTAAGGATATATCCTTTTCTTATATAAAGATATATATATTATTTACCATCAAATATGTTAAAGAAAAACTCTTATTGTTTCCTTTGTTATTCAGCAGATAATATAATATATACTAAAACATTATTTATTTGTAAGAAATGTAGTGTTCCAATAAAAAAATGTGATATTTGTGGATTTTATTGTGATGATAAATGTTTAGAGTTATTTAATAAATGTATGTCAATATCTAATTATTAATATGATGACTGCTTCTTTACTTTTATAAGCTTAGAGTTTTTCTTTTTTACAAATACACCAGGGTCATACTCTTCTATGTCTTCACCATCATCATTTGTCAAACCCATTAAATCGCGTTGGTCTTGTAATGCCTGCATCTCCCAAAGATCAGGAGCGCACATTTTATAATGAGGATCTTCTGCCTTGTACCAAAAAACAATATCAGATATGTTATTTGATTGCACCTTATTATCAATAACTAGACATTCGTAATTTTCAGTACATTGGTTCATTACTTGGTTGAATACATCAAAAGTAGGAAACATCCCAGCATAATGATTGTATATTTTTTCTCTTTCTTTGACTATATTATTACGAAAAATAAAAACATAGTCAATATTTGAACGCAAGTCAGGAGGTAATCCTAACCCATGTTGCATAGTAATTAATAGGAATATTTTGTAATGCCTCCCATTCATAAAAATACACCTAATATTTTTATCTGTCATAGCAGATTTATTATACATACAATCATCTAATATTAGAAAAGCACGCGGGTCAATAGAAGATGTTCCATGTCTAGACATCTCTCTTTTGCGCTCATTTGTTATACTTATTTGCCTTGTTAAAAACTTACTTATTAGTTTTTCTTCTAATTCGTCATATATTAACATTTTTGGAATAAATTTTTCAAAATATCCATTAGCGCGTTCTGTTTGCGAAACTACAACTCCGACGGGTATATCCTTGTTATAACTAAGAATGTCTTTCATACAATAACTTTTTCCTGTATTACGCTTTCCAATAAAAACAACAACAGAATCATTCTTAATTCTTTTTGGGTCAAACTTTTTAAGTTCTAGTTTCATTTAATTAATAATAACAAAAATAATATATTATATGTATCACATCAAATATTATATTAAGAATATATTTAAGAATATATTTACTATAACATTTAAGATTATTACATATATATTTATGAATCATTATTGGATTAACATAGATCGCTCAATAGACAGAAGAGCTTTTATGGAGGAGCAATTTAAAAATAATAAATTAAGCAATAAAAGAATTCCCGCAATAACACCAAATGATTTTGATAATGTATTAGAAGATAAACGTCCATTGACATGTAAACATCCAGGTTGTGTAAGTTGCGAATACGAATTTGCTTGTATTTCTAGTCATATTAAAGCACTTATTGAAGGATTAAAAAACAAAGATAACGAATGGTTTGTTGTTATGGAAGATGATATTGTAATTCCTTTTGATATTAATTATAATAAACTTATTAGCGAATTGCCTAAGGATGCCGAATTAGTTCAATTGCTAATTTTATATGGACCAACTGTAAAACACCTTTATCATATGTCAATTACACACAATGTTCATTTTATAAAATGGCAATATTTATTACCTTCAACCGGCATGTATATTATATCTCGTATAGGAGCTGAGAAATTAGTAAATAAATTTTTTAAAAATAACAAATATAATTTTACTTCATGCGAATACCAAGTTGTAGCGGATGTTGCGTTATATTCTTCAATAACCTCTTATGCCACAACATTTCCATTTGCATATCCTAACATAGATTTAATATCTGAAATTCATCCAGACCATTATGAAGCACATAAAAAAACTGTTGTAGATATTAAAGGTGTAATAGATACTGCTACATTTAATAATAAAATTCCATATATATAAAACGTATGTTCAACAATATTATATAATATCTACATAGAATGTTCCTTAGAAGAACTCTTATCAACAATGTTATATTTTTCATTAAAAAAATAGATTACTATTAATTGTTTACGGTGATCTCTTAATTTATCTGTGCAATATAAGATATAAGATTCATCTTTCCCATTTAAATTTTTATTTTTAATCCATAATTTGAAAAGATTATTATATAATATAACTGATTCATTAATAAGCGGGTATTTGTCAATTTTATTTGTTGCCAACATCTGAGCTTCTTCTGCGAGTCCAATTATATGTAAGAAATGCTTTGTAATACAGTCGCGACATCTTTTATTTTTATTAGTAAGATGTTCCTCTAATAATATTGATTGTTTAATAATTTGTTGCATATTATATCGCGGGTCGCTTACAGGGTCAATAGAATCACAAGTAGAAGTACATGAACCATCATTTTTTTGCTTGCTATAATTTATATTTAAAAGAGTAGCTTTATTTGAATTGCTTCCATAACCAAAGTTATGATCACTATTATAATGGATATACCATAATATTATTATTGTAGATAGTACTATCGCAAAAACAATAATTATTGTTTCTAATATATTCATTAAATAAATATTAATTCTACTAATATCACAGAAATATATTATATAGATATTATTAACATTATAATAATAGATATAATGATTATTGAAGATTTGGAAGGATTAGAAGGATATAAGAAACTTGGTAGTTATTTGATTGAAACATGGAAACATAGAGGATATGGTCATAGGATATTATATAATAAAAACAATAACCTTATCCTTCTATACTCTACAATCTTTCTATTATTTATTAGTTATCGAATTAACCTTAACCTATTTACTTATCTTTTCATTGTAAATTCCGTTAAATAAAGTATTATCTAAACAATCCTAAATAATAAATATTATAATATAATAGAATAGATAAAAAATGTTTGGTTCCGCAGAATTATTTTTAGAACATTTCTACGCCGGATCAAAAACTGGTTCAGGTGTAGCGTCAGGCGCAATAGCAGGTGCTTCAACAGGAGCATTAGTCTCAGGTGGTTCAGCTGCTCTTATGAGTAACTCAGGATCTAATAATGTTGAAAAATGCCCTCTAACAGATGATAGTCTGTACTGTCAAGTTAGCAGAACAGCAGGTATTACTGGGATGGTAGTATATATATTACTCATGATAATATTTGTCTTGGCGTTTTTTTACTTTGTATATATGTTTTTTAGAAGCAGAGGAAGTAATGTTAGTAAAAGTATAAGGAGCGGAAAAAAATAATTACGCAAAGGCAATTTATTTTTATATAGTAATATATATTTGTATTTACATATGTTTTACTAATTTAATTTATCTTAATTAAAAAATGATTGTTTATCTTAATAAAAGATAGTATAAGTAATGTTATACATTTATGTTCTGCTATTACAGAATGATAAATATTATATTGGTAAAACATCAAATCCGCATTTTAGATTTGATAATCATTTTATAAATAAAGGTTCAGAATGGACGAGACTTCATAAACCAATAAAAGTACTAGAATTAATTCCTAATTGTGATGATTATGATGAAGATAAATATACATATAAGTATATGGATATATATGGTATTGATAATGTAAGAGGCGGTTCTTACACTTCTACAATATTAGATAAAATAACAAAGGACCAACTTATAAAAATAAGTAATAGCATAAATAATAGATGCTTCACCTGTAATAAATGCGGCCATTTTACAAGAGATTGCGAAGATAGAGTTATAGTACATCAACCCGCACCTGCAAAACTAATACCACAACCACCATCTAATGATTTTATTAATCTAGAAACATTATTGAGATATTCACCTAATATAATGCTACAAAATATCAAAGACTTAGATATAATTAAACAGCTAAAAAATTACAAAATAAAAGTAGGTGATAGAATATTAAATTATAAAAATGCTGAATATAGTTCATTAAATGACATTATTGATGATGCCACAAAAATATATAACTATGATGAAAATGATTTAGCCAAAATACCTGGAATTAGTACTACATATATTGCAAAGGAAATAAAAGACAAATATTTGCTTCCTTCAAAAATCGGTTTCTATCAAAATATAGCGGAGCTACTTGAACAATTATCAAAAGATAAATGTAAATTAATTCAATCTGGTAGTATATTTTCAGAGATTGAATATAATATTATAAATAACACTTAGTACACTTAGTATATATTAGTATATCAAGATAATAATAAATATACGAAGGTTGATAAAGTATATAATGTTGTTCCCCATACTGTATCAATAATACCGGTTAATACATCTGTATCTTTGTAAATTGAAAGCGATGTAAAATTATATATCCCAAAAATAGAAAACCCAACAGCACCTCCATACATAAAAGATTTTAATAATTTATTTTCAATACTATTATTATCCCCATTTTTAATATTTTGTAATGTGAAAGGTATAGCGACATATATTATTGAAAATAGTATAATTATATATGTAATTATAGCATGTTCATATCGTAAATTGATAGCTGATTTTTGAACTTTTAGAATAGCTTTTGAATAATTTTTGTAATTCAATGATATCCAAGCTATGTCTAAAAATATAATTACTAAACATAAAATAAAATATTTTAAATATATATTCATATAATCTCTATATTATATATATGATTTTATTTAAAATATACTTAAAAAAATTATAAATATAAAATGATTTATTTGTTTATCTATTACCTTTCCAATAGTTAATTTCGCATAAAATTGCCTTCTCATATAGTGTTAATTTATTATTAGTATCTTCTGTTTGCTTTTGATTTATTTTTTCTTGATCTAATAGTAATTCATCAATTATTGAATCAAAGTTAATTTCTATTACAGCTTCTAAAACAGGTGCAAAACTTTTTGTTCTATATCGTATATATCTATAATTGTTGATTTTATTTAATTTTATTGTCATCCTTTGCGTTTTTAAATAAACAAGTTATTATATAATTATATTATTATCTTTATAGCTAATAAATTAAATTTGAAAAAAATATCTATATATAAAATATAATGCATTGTTTAGGGTGTGCTATCTATTTACCTTCTTTTGATGATATACTTAAATATTTTAACTTAGAAAGAATTACATAATTATAAATTATTGTCATTTACAAATCGAAAATGACAGTTATTACTTACATCAATATATTTGTCCATTTTATTTTTACCATAGCCATAATATTCTTTAATATCTTTTGGCATATCTTTTATTTTACGCATATCTTTTGATTCAGATATGGGAATATTTTTGAATAACTCATATATTTTCATATGATCAATTGAGATGACTGGTTCTTTATCTTCTTTAAATTGCAAATTTTGCTTATTCATATCATTTATACTAAGAATACCACCAGAGAATGAATCTGATTTATATTCTTCTAAAATTAATTCTTCTAGAATTGCGTCTTTGTATAAATTTGAATTATGAATATTTATTTTGTCAAATAAGCTTTTTATAAAAATAATAAAATCGGTACTAACAGCCATATTAGTACAATTTTTATAAAAATTTGCTCGTTCTAACAAAGTATCCTCAAGATTTTTAATTAAATTAAATAACTCTTTATATTCTTTTGAATCATGGCTTAAAACCCCCTTTTTACCAGTCATATTACTATTTTTTGTATATCCTTTTAATGTATAATTAATAAAGAATAAATAATTTTCAGATACCGAATGAATAATATTTATTAATTTTTTAATTCTTTCATGACACCATATAAAATGCTTTCTTAAATCTTCATCACTTGCCTCCAAATATTTTGTAAATAAATGCTTCCATTTTTTAATATATTGTATATGTTCTCCATGCACAGAATTTATATGCGTAGATGTAAATACTGGATTAATTACACCATTTAGATATGCACCAGCATCTTTGAACGCTTCTATTTTATCTGCGTATATTTTACCATCATCTTGTTCACCAAAAATGTTAAGTTTTTTATTACTATGTTTAATACTATCAAATTTAAATATACAATCAATAAGGAAATTATTAATATTATATTTGAATTTATTTGTACGATTATTTTTGTAGTCTTTTGACAAAATACCTGTGGATATAGGATTTTTAATGAATGATAAGCCTAGAGATGTAATTTTTGATTTATTTTTACCATGAATAAAAATATAATCTAGACAAGGTATGTTAAGTGCCTTATAACAATCTTTAATAAAATGCTGATGAATGCTATATTTAATATCTTCAAAACTACCTAAAATAATTGGTATTCCTCTATCAATATATAGTTCATATTCTTGACCAAGACTGAAATATAAAAATTCATCTTTTAATTCTTTATTTGACATATTATGTTTATCATTTATTATATTATTATTTAAATTTTTTCTTTTTATTTTGTATAATTCTAATTTGTCATTGTTATGTGGTTCCTTCTCAGTTTTCCATAATTCTCCTATAATATAAGCACACTTTGGCATTATATTATTATTTGTTGTTATTTTATAAGTTACGTATTTATTAACATCCTTATTTTTATTTTGGTCTAATAATTTATCATATAGTAAATTATTTTGTTCAACTGATGGTGTTCTATACAATTTACAAAGAATAACACAAAATCCACCCATATTAAACTCAGTAATAATTTTAATTCTTGATAATGGTAAAATAAGTATTTGGTTCAAAGGGTCTCTTAAATTAATATATGTATATGCATCTTCTACTTCAAATATATATATAAGCCCAGCATTATTTTCGTTAATCCCAGAATAATAAGATGCTGTATAAACATTTAAACTGGTTGATAAAAATCCTAATATCTCTATATCTACACCATTCCCTCCAACAGTATGTAATCTATTTTTTGTTCCATGATATAGATATATTTTTTTATTATTATATAAGGGATCTATATTTTTATCTTTATAAAATCCGATAGTATTTATAATTCTTAATGTCATTGCTTGAATTCTATCAGGCATTAGAAGAGATTTTACAGAAGCATATTCATCAGTTATTACCTTGTATATTGTTTCATTCAAATATTTACTGAACGGAGCTATGCCATTATTTTTATAATCTAATTCTAATATTTTAAGAGTTACTTGATCTATATTAAATGGTTGCCATTTTGCTATCATAGGATAACAATATTTCTGATTTGTATCAGATTTTAGATTTTTATGATTTAAAGGTATCCATGAAAATAATGGGTAAGTTCCTGTATATTCATAGTTATAGTACATATTTTGCTTATGTGTATCAATATTTTTTACAATATATGTTGGAGATTGTACATTCAGTGAATATAATATATTCTTACGTATCATATCAGTGTCACCATATTCTGTCTCATTGTCAGCATATGAAAAATCACTCATATCCTTTATTATTTTATCATACTGATCCTTGTGTATTGTTGCTTCTTTTGCGATACCAGTAATAGTTGGAAGTTTGTTCAATCTATCATTAATTATTTCTACAAGATCAGAAAAAGGTATATTTGCAGATATAAATGGGTCTGATGTTCTACAAAAGATAAATTCAGGCAATAAACCATTTGTTATATTATAGTTAATATTTAATTCTTCAATAATTTCTTTTGCGAATTTTAATGAATCTGGAAACATATAATGATTGAAATTTAATCTTGTATAATAACTGGTATTAAGTTTATTATATTGTATCATATGATTATCATATTTTTTTTGACCAGCAGCATTAGCATATACATCATATCTAAATGCTTCAAACACATGCTGACGATTTAGTAATGTATTTAGATAATAATTTTCTATTGTATTTGGGTTTAATTCAACATTAGTATGATCTACAATTTTTGTCAAATCATTCTTCTGATATATTACTTTTGAATTATTATAAAAGTATTTTTTGAACTCATCCCATGGGACTAATGATTTGCTCTCATAATATTCGCGAAATGTTTCATCATACATAAATATTTTTAAATCCAATTGAGATGAAAAATTCATATATAATTCATCAAAGTAATATGGTAAATGTAAATATTTTGTGTAAATTATAATAATTATTGAATTAATTACATTTGATATATATTTATATTCTTTTAATATACCATTATCACAATTGTCTATTAATTCATCACAACACTTATTAAATTCGCCAACAAGTCCTTCAATATATTTATCAATAATTGGTATCTTTTTTTTTCTTTCTTCTTTTTCTTTCTCTTTTGCTAAACGTTTTTCTTCATTTTTTTTCTCTAATGCTAAACGTTTTTCTTCTTTTTCTTTCTCTTCTGCTAAATGTTTTTCTTTTAAAATATCTAATGATTGAACATTAATTATTTTTTTAATAGATTTTTGTAAATTTTCATTTTTGTCAAATTTTATATAACATTTTGCTAAAAAACTTTTAAATATTGGACTTTTTAACCCAATCTCTTTCTTTGTTATTGGATTAACAATCTTTAATAATTTAATTTCTTCTGCTGTTTTTCCACGTTTTATTCTTCTTATTTCTTTTACTAATTCAATACAGTCGTTTTCTGTAAGTTTATCAGCATTTACACTTACACTCCCTGTATTTTTTATAATTGAATTTACACTTTTAGGAGAAAAATCAAGTTTAACACTTGATTTACTTGAATTACTTGAATTATTTAAGTTAGGTTGTGATGGTGATTGTGTACGAGGTTTATTTGTTGCTGCACCTGGTGGTGAATTTTGTTGTTGTTGCTGTATATTAGCTACGGCGGTGATTACAGGAACTCTCTTAGGCGATTTACTACGCGGCAAATGTGCACCTGCGGGCGAATGACTTCTTTGTTGTGTTTTTGGTGATTTTTTTTTCTGTGAACGTTTCGTAACATCAATTAAATAAGCCTTATGTATAAATTTTTCAATATGATCTTTATATTTTAGTTTTTCTCCTTTTATAATTACTTCATTTTCACCCCATACATAATAACATTTAGATAAAAAACTAATAACAATAATACTATCTCTTTGTACCTCTTTTTTTGTTAATGGATTAATCCATTCTGTAATATTATGTGTATATAAATGATATAATAAATTATGACAATGTTTTTCTGTAATTTCATCATATCTATCATAAAGCATACTTAATGTTGGATGTGCTTTTTTTGGTTTTAATTTCTGTACAGACATTATATATATACTACTTTATAATAATATATTTAAAAAAATAATATATATCATAAAAATAATTTTTATATAACTATATTTACACAAATCTACAATAACAATGATCGCTAATATCAAAATACCCATCACTATCAAGGGTAGCACCCTTATAATATTCGCGAAAAGCCTTTGGCATATCTTTATATTTTCGCATATCTTTTGATTCTTGAATAGGAATATTTTTAAATGTTTCATAAATTTTTTCATGATCTATTACCTTTGTATCCTTAGTATTTTTAATATCATTAGTATTTTTAATATCCTTAGTATCTGACATATTATTAGTATTAAGTTTATTTATATCATTCATACTAAGAATACCTCCTAATAATGAATCACTTTTTTGTTTTTCTTCATATAAAATTAAATCTTCAAGTATAGGATTTTCGTATAATTTAGAATTATGATAATTAATATGTATTTCACTTAATATATTTCTGATTATCTTTATAAAAGGTACTACACCTTCTTTATTTGTACATTTTTTATAAAATGAACATCTATGAAGTAATATTTTTACAAGGCTATTTATCATTGCGTTTAATTCTAATGATTCTTTTGATGCTCTATCTAATATCCCTTTTTTATCAATAGAAGAAGTATCTTTTATTTTTCCAATTAATTTATCATTGATAAATATTAGATAATTCTCTTTTATTATTTTAATATTTTCTATTAATTTATCAATTCTATTATTACACCATTTAAAATGCTTTGTTAAATCATCATCACTTGCTATGTTATACTTAGTAAATAAATGTTGCCAATTTTTGATGTATTGAATATGTTCACCTACATCAGCATATATATTAAATAATGGATTAATTAAACCATGACAATATAATCCAGCATCTCTGAACCCTTCAATCTTATCAACATATATACCATCTTTTAGTTTACCTAGTTCACTAAGTATATTAAGTTTTTTATTTTCATTTTTAAAACTATTAAATTTGAAAATACAATCTATTAAGAAATTATTAATATCGTATTTATAATGATTTGTCTGATTATTTATATAATCATCTGCTAATATACCAGTAGATATAGCATTATTCACAAATGATGAATGTATAAATATATATTCTAAACATGGTATATCAATAGATTTATAACAGTCTTTAATAAAATGTTGATGTATACTATATTTAATATCTTCAAAAGAGCCTAATTTTAATTGTAAACCCCTATCTACATATAATTCATATTCTTGACCAAGGCTAAAATATAAAAAATTTTCTTGTAAATTTTTAGTAGTTAAAGATGTATTATTTATTTTCCTATTATTTAATTTACTTCTTCTTATTTTATATACATCCATATCTTCATAACCATATTCTTTATTTGTTTTCCAAAATTTACTTAACATAAAAGCGCATATTGGCATTTCATTATTATTTGTTTTAATTCTATAACTAACATATTTATTAGTATCTGCTAAGGTTTGATTATTTATATCTAGCAATTTATTATATAAATTATTATTAATATCAATAGATGGTGTTCTAAATAAACGGCATAATATAACACATAAATTATCAAAATTAAACTCGTAAATAACTTTAAGCCTTGAATTAGGTAAAAGTAGAACTTGTCTTAATTCATCATTTAAATTTATATATGTCTGTGTATAATCTACTTCAATAATATAAATAAGACCTATATTATTTGTTCCAATTCCAGAATAAAATGATGCAGTATACATATTTAAAGTAGTTGATAAAAATCCTAATATCTCTATTTCTTTTTCTTTTCCACCTATACTATGTAACCTATTTTTTGTTCCATGATATAAATATATATTATTATTAATATACTCTCTATCTTCTTTTCTTGATTTACTTTTGTATATTCCTATTGTATTAATTACTCTTAATCGCATTACTTCTATCTTTTGGGGATCTATAAGCGATTTTATAGAAGCGTATTCATCTGTAATAATTTTATAAATTATATCATTAAGGTCTTTACTATATGGAAAAATACCATTATTTTTATAAAACCGATCTATTTCTTTCTGTTCATATTGATTTATTCCTAATGGTTGCCATAGGAAAGCATTCGGATAATTATATATTGTATTTATTTTAGTATGATTTAAAGGTATCCAAGTGAAAATTGGGTATGTTCCAGTAAATTCGCTATTATAATAATATTCATTATATAATATCTTAGTGCGTCTAAAATGTGGTGTTTTAGCATTAAGAGAATATAATATATTTTTGCGTATCATATCTGTTGTTCCATAATCTGTTTCATTATTACCAAATGAACGTTTATCCATTTCTTTTATTACATTCTCATAATAATCATTTTTATAGGTATCTTCATTTGCTATACCATTTATAACTGGTAAGATTTTAAGCCTATCATTAATCAAAGTAATTATAGCTGTAAATTTATCAGAAACTTCTTTATTGTCATTTGTAAATATATATTTAGGCAATACACTATTTGTTATTTTGTAATTAAAAGGTATATATGGTTTTTTAGTGCTATCAAATGTATTTCTAGCATAATTCATAGATTCTGGAAAATCTTTAACAGGTAAAAATTTTGTATTAACCAAATTATATTTAAGTGTATATGTTAAAGTATACTTTTTGCTATGACGCGGAAGTTGCGGATATTCAAATACATATTGGCGATTATATAAAGAGCACATATAATATGTATCAATTGTTTTAGGGTTGAGTTCTGTTCTTATATTTGACACTTGTAAATCATTTTGTTGATATACTATATTTTTTGAATTATAATTATACATAAATGTGGTTTTAACATCTAATCCCATTGATAATAAATGATTCTGAAATATTTCATCGTACATATATATTTGGAATGGCTGATTTCCTATTAAAGTATTATTATTATACATATTAAAATGAACATATTTTACGTGTAAAGTCATCATAATTGAATTCACTACATTCGCAATATAATGATGACTTTTTAATATTCCTTTTGAATCACAATTTTTTATTAATTCATCACAGCAATTATAAAAATATAATAAACAGATATCAATATAATCATCTATGTCTTTTACTATATTACCCGATATTACTGGCTTTGCTTTAATAGCTGGTTTACTTTGACCTTTTGAAGTATCAAACATTAATTCGCTAACATTTATTAATTCCTCAATTATACTTTTAACTTCTTTATTATCAAAAGAATAATAACATTTTGTCAAAAAACTTTGAAGTATTGGACTATCAATTCCAAAGGGTTTTTTTGTTATAGGATTAATAAATGTTAATTTTCTAAATTCTGCTGATGTCTTAGTATTATTTATTTTATCTTTAATATATTTTACAAATTCAAGACACTTTGGTTCTGTAAATTTTTCAGAGTTTTTATTAATATTCTTAATGCTTGTTGGATTAAAAGAAAGTGGTTTTCTAGTCATTGTCATTCCCATCGCTACAACTGGGAAATTGCTTTTTGGTTTGTTTGTTGCCGCTCCTGGTGACACTGGTGACCCTGGTGACCCTTGTAACCTTGGAGAAATACGTTTTACAGCAGGAGGAGAATTATGCGGACGTGTTGCTTGTTTAGGAGGTGAATTACTTATTATTCTAGAACCAGCTGGTGAATTGCTTTTTGGTTTGTTTGCGACAATTGCTGATGATATCTTAAGTTTTCTAATATCAAATAAATATTCCTTGTCTATAAATTTCTCAATATGTTTTTTATATGTTAATTTTTCACCATTGAAAATAATATCTAAATCTCCCCATACATAATAACATTTAGATAAAAAACTAATAATAATATCACTGTTCCTATTTAATTCTTTCTTAGTTATTGGATTGGTCCAAGTCAATTTTTTACTATCGTATAAAAATTCTAATAATTTCCAACAATGATATTCAGTAATTTCATCATATTTACTATAAGGTTTAGTAGTCTTTTTATAAGATAATTTTATTATTGTTGCCATTATACTTTAATATAAATAAAAATAAAAAACTATCAACTCATTTATTCCTATGTAATGGTTTCCTGTAATACTGACTTGGTATCATTCCAATTTTTTGCTGCCAATTTCATTAATTCCTTTCTCTCTGTATCTGGAAATTCGATAGTCATGCGCGCCATTTCATCTTTAATAAATAGATTATATTTACTAGGTAGCTTTTTAATAACAACTCCATCGCTATCAACTTTAACAATTCGCTTTTTTCCTACTCCTATTTTAGATGCTTCTTTAAAAGCATTCACGGCAAGTTTTTTAATATCATCAATAGCATATTCGTTTTCTTCATCTAAAGCTAATCGCAAGCATTCCATAATTTTTTTACCAGATACATTTTTTGAAGAACTCATTATATGTAATTATAATAAGTAAGTTTTATATAATTTTATATATATATTAATATAATAAGGGATTTATTAATACATGGAAGCAATTCTTAAATCTTTTTTAGGTGATGATTATAAAGACTATGAGAACAAGATAAACTATAATAAGAAAATTAAAGAACTAAATAATATTCTAGATAAGATATTATATTCTTATAATAATGTTAATTATAAAAGAATAAAAAATTTATACATAAATATAATTGAAAATTATGATTATATGAAAGAAGATGATTTTAGTAATTTTGATGATGATGCCATAGACATCCAAGAGAGTGACGAGAGTGACGAATATATTAAAAAAAATTTTGAAGAGATTTATAAACAAATTAAAATATTTAATACAGAATATACAAATTTTGAAAGTTTAAAATATCATAAAATGGAAAATATAAAAAATGTTCAAGAACAAAATAAATATTTAATAAGTAAACTAAATATTAATGATGATAAGGATGATGATAATGATGATATTAATTTTAATATTATATTAATCAATGACAAAAGTTCTCTATATTCATTATACTATTTTTTAAAAAAAGGTTTAATTAAAAACTTACATTGTATTGAAGCAAACGAATCAATATCAGATAATGAAGAAGAAGAAAATGATGAAGAAGATAAGGATAAAGAAGATAATGATGAAGAAGATAATGATGATGAAGATGAAGAAGATATTAATAAAAAACTCAGAAAAATATATGATAAAACTTTTAAAAAAAAAATAGAAGATCTAAAAGAAAAAATAGAAGATCTAAAAGAAAAAATAGAAGAGCTAAAAGAAAAAATAGAAAATTATAACAAAATTATAGAAAAAGAAGAAGAAAAAGAAGAAAAAGAAGAAGAAAAAGAAGAAAAAGAAGAAAAAGAAGAAGAAGAAGAAGAAGAAGAATAGAATAATATTAATACTTAATTTTTAAGTTATTTATTTCTATTATTGCGAAGTTCAGCAATTTCAAGTTTTAATTCATTTAATTCTTTTTTAAGGTCTTTTATAGATTCAACAAATAGAGGGGCCAATTTTTCATAGTTTATTGTTAAATAATTATCACCACTTTTAGATACAATATTATTATAATTATCACGTTTCATATCAAATGGTGCTAAGGATACAATTTCCGGAAAAATATTTTGTACTTCTTGCGCACTTAACCCTATATCATTTCTTTCTTTAAATCCATATTGTTGTGCTAACTCATTTGGAATATAATGAAAACCATTTAATTTGCTAATTAAATCTATAGGATTTCTTATATTAGATGTTTGATTTTTTAATCTATCATCAGAATAACTGTTTTGGTTTTGGCTTACTGTCCCCCCTGCTTCTATGTAGCCGCTAACAATTACATCACCATTAATATATAGTTGCCCAGTTATATTAACATTACTTGAATAATATATATTACTATTTGTAACAATCCATGGAGACTTACTAACTATTAAATCGCCAAAATAATTACTTGCGGCTAATATATAATTGCTAATATTTATATCACGAATATTTAATTCTTCTACTAATATATTACATGTTGATAGCACATAATTACTTGTAGAAACTATAACATCTATATCATTACATTTATATTTACCATTAATATTTATATCTCCATCTTTGGAAAGTGTTAAAACATTTGTTGTCGTAGATGTATAATTCTTAGCTTCTAAAATATAAGGATAAGTAGGATTTTTTTGTTGAATATTCAACACAGGATAATAATCTTCATTAGACACCTCTAATCGTTCAGTAGTATATACGGTTGTTTGTAATGTTGTACTAGTACCTTCAATTATTAAGTTGTCTCTTACTGTTAAATTTCCCTTAATGTATATGAAATCATCATATATATTATCAACTATAAACTTATTACGAGTACCCGTATTTTTAATCATATCAGTATTAAGATTAGCAATTCTTCTTGAAATAATATTACTTGTTGACGCAATATAATTACTACTACGAACTATATCATCATTTATACGTAAATCAAAAATATTATATAAATTATTTTTGTGTGAGTTAGCTATATTTGATGAGATATCATATATACTATCTGACAGACTGTCTATAACATTAATCCCATCACTATATATTTTTCCATCAACATATAAATCATTACTTGTAAAAATACTGCCATAAAATATTGTATCTCCATTATTTTTAATTAATAATCGGTCTGCTGTTCGCGAATTATCTTTCAAAGAAAATCTCAAATTACCGTCATAACTATATATCTCATTTCGTACATCATTAATATCTGGTTGATTTTCAACTGAATTTGCTAATGTAATGTGAGGGTTTACACCTTGTATATTAATTTTATTAACTTGTACATTTATATTTGAATTATTAACATAACTTCCATAAAATTCGCTTAATATAATTATATTACTAAAATTAGAAATAAATTCTTTTGCCCCAGTAGGCTTTCTTGCTCCGTTTATTGTAAAAGTATCTACAAATTTATTTGAGCTTAAATATTTAATTTCAGTATTATATTTAGTGTCTATTATATTATTATATAATTGTAAATCTATTACATTTTTTGTATCAATACCAATATCTTCATTATATTCTAATATATTATTAGAAGAAAGAATATTATTACTATTATATGTTGTACTTGGAAAAATATTAGAGCCAAACACAGTTATATTATTAGTTCTTTTTACATCAAAATAATTATTATAAAGTATATTATTCTTGTATCTGAATATATTTGAAGTTTTTGTTGTTAAAAATATAGATGTTGATATTATATCAAGAGTATCTATATAATTTGATGTTGTGTTATTAAAATATGTTTTTGAATTAGTATAATTATCAATAGTTGTATCTGGGAAATATGTATATATTTCATTATCTAAATTTATATCAACTTTGTCACCGACTACATGAATATTAGATGTAATTATAAAATTAGATGTTATGAATCCTCCTATATTAACTGGTATATTATATTTATTATTAAATATACACGTCATATTAAAAGTAAATTCTCTTGTAATTTGGTTAGTAGTTATAGATTTATTCAGAATAAATACATTAGAAGTTTCATAGTTTTTTATATTTTTAGGGTCTTTATATAAAAATACATTATTATCATAATTTAATAAAGGTTCTATATCATATAAAGAACCTTCGTCAACATAAAAATTTACTTTATAGTCTGGTAGAAAAGTATCTTCGTCTGTCTTGTATGGCAATGTCGATAATGTATAATTATTATTTGAAGTAATATTATTAGTTTTATCATTATAATAAAAATCAATTAATATATTGGAATGTATAGAACTATATGATATATTCTTAGCAATATAAGATTTTTTATAATGAACATTTTTTGCGTCTATTGGATAACCATTAATATCTATATTAATAACATTATCATTTAGAGTAGTATATTTATATTCTGTTGATTTATATGTTTTATTAATATTATCCCAGTTAGAATTAACAGTATAAACTAAATTAAAATTACAAGTATTAGTTTCTGCGCTAGTAAAAATTTTATCTTCTGTGTATCTTTGATTAATTAACAATGGAAGTTCATCCATTTCACTATTAATGACAACAGTTTGTTTAGGATCTTTTTCATTAAAACCATATCTTGCACCTTTTCGCATATTATTATTTTCATTATAAGGGGCTATTGTAAAAATATTTGTAGTCAATCCGTCTCTATCTCTTAATTGATTAACAGTAGAAGGAATATCATCAATATCAATTGAAAATTTATATTTATTTGTATAATTCCCTGATGATAATATAGTATATTTATTGCGACTTCCAGAAGTATTAACCATATTTATTTTGACCGGTTTTTCAATATTTGTTATTTGAATACCGCATTTATTATTATCATCTATATGTAAAGTAATATTACTATCGTATTCATTTACTCCATATCCTAAATGCATATATGATGTTTTTGAAAAAGAATTATTATTAAACTCAATAAATGGATAATATTCTTCTTTTGAATAATAACTAAATGTTAATTTTGTATTATTAACATGTTGTGTATCGTTTGAAACATTAAATTTAATCATATTATTAATATTAGTTGCTTTTCTAGAATCATATGCTGTTGTAAATTCATTTTTTTTATAAATTCCTAATTCAATAGATGAATTCACCTCCACAGGTGAATTTAAAATATTTGGATATGTAATAAACTTAGCAGTAGAAAATTCATGATTATTTTGCTTAACAACAAATGGAATATTATTATTAACTGTTGAATCTACTATAATTGATTCAATTGGTTTAAAAATAATATTCTTTCCAGAATATTCTATATCATCGTGATCAATAAAGTTTTTATAAATAATATTAGATGTTGACACAACATTTACATAGTATTCTAATTCGCTTAATTTTTCTAATTTTTTAAGACGAAAATTAAAGTTATTACTATTATTATCTATAATATTAATATTACCATATACATCTAAGTCTCCATAAATTGACACAGCAGATATTGAAGATTTTTTCATAAATTCATAAGATACATCCGGATTATTAAATTCAATATGATAATTTGAATTAATATTATTATAATACATAGTCATTCCATATGTCGTTGGTGTTATAGTTTTATCCGTGTATCCAAATTGTAAAGGTCCAACTCTTTTAATATTGAGCAAATCATGTTTATGATTTCTATATATGAACCATTTTTCTAAATTTCTATCATCATCTAGATCTCTATCATATTCGCATATATCAATACCACTGAAATTAGCATTATTATTAAGACCTCCCCCCTTTAACCCTCTATATATTCTTATAATTGAATAATTATGGTCGTCTGTGGATATATTGCGTATTTGTAAAGGTACTTTCAAATCTTCTTCATTCCACCCAAGTGCTATTTTTTGATTTGTAAAAAATCCATCAGTATTCTTAGTTATTCTTAAAGTTTCAATAAGTGAATCATTTTGGTAATATAAATCTGCGTTAATCCCCTGTTTAACATTCAAACCTTTCATTTTTGACGAAAGCATAGACGCAGAACTATCGTAATTAATACAATATTTATAAGTTTCTTCATTAAATAAATTAAAATAATTCTTATTATTATCATAAATAAAACTTGATATTTTACTGATAATATTATATTTTGATATGTAATATTCAGTTGCACACATTTTTCCCACAATATCTAAACGTAAATCTTGGCGAGGAATATTGATATTTATTCCGACACCCTTATTTGTAATAGATAGAGACGGAGGACTATTTTTAAAATTTGGGTTATATATGTCCCTTTGCAATTTTGTTATATCATAAGAAGGATAAAAATATATATTATTTTCTTTACCATTTACAACATTTGTATTAATAATTAAACTATTATCATAAAAATCAACATATGATATTCTTCCAATATTTGCGACAAATTTATCAGGCATAGTATTGTCTTGTAAAATTATTTCAAATTTTCTATTATTTTGAACTTCTTCAAACACATTAACAGGAGTATTATTTTTATAAACATTTACTATACCTGGAAAATCACCTTCGCTAGGGCCTATACTTAATCTTTTTGGAAAACTTATATTACTATTAGCATCGATATTTACTATTGCTGGATTAAAAAATGTATAAAAATAGTTGGACCCGCCATTCTTTTCTGGATTTATACGATACCCATCTACCTCTAAAAAATTAGTAATCTTTAATTTATTAATCTCTAATAATTTTTCAGGATTAAAGTTAACTGTGCCTGTAAAATTAGCGTTGGTATTTATAGTAATATTTTCAGAATTTATATTCTTTGAATCTAATGTTTTTGAACTAATATTACTTGTAGTTAATAAATTAATTACATTAACATTATTATTAAATATATATTCATCGCCAAAAAATGTACCTCTTTTTATTACTGATGGATTAATATTGGTAAGTCCTTCCGCACGTATATATATATCGTCTATATTATTGTATTGTTTTTTAAAATGATCATATATTATTACATCTTCAAACTTAGATGCTCCTTTAACAACTAAACGGGGTTTTTTAACAATTTCCTCATTGACTCTTGAATATATACCATTTATTAAACTTTTTTTAAAATATGTTATAGTTTCACTCTTATCTATTCCAATACAAACATTCGCATTTTCGTCAATTGTCATTGCGGCATAGTCTGTGTCATTTACATATCTAGGTAAAGCAATCTTTTTATTATCATATAGCAAATTCATTTCACTAGGTGTTTTGCTAACATGAAATTCTAATGGCATCCCCCTAGTTGTTGAAATTACCGCAGGGGATTTTGAATTTGCACCGATTATGCCAATTGATAATTTTGACAGATTAGAATCAATTGTGGTACCTGCTATACTTGTAGATTTTGTATCATTTCTAATTGCTAATTGAATAGAATTAAAATCATTATTAGTTGCTGTATTAATATTTAAAGCATGTTTATTATAATTCGTATCTACAAATGCTCCTAATGTTAAATTATCCTGCGTATAAACGTTATTAATAGGAAACTGAATATCATTAATATCATTTTTATATAAAGCAATACCAGCTTTGAATGGATGCGTTTGTTTATGATATTCCACAGCATTTATTAAATCAAGTACGAGATTACTAGTTAATGAACCTTCAATAGTTATATTACTGAATTGAATACCATTCGCGCGAATTATACCATCGCAGTGTATATTTTTACTAACATAAAGTGATGTATTCGCATCACTTTGATTGTAAATATTGCGGCTAGTATTAATAGAAACACCGCGACTATTAACATACATATTCCGAATGCCTTCATAAGTATTACTAGTGTAATTTGCCGACCCTTTGCCATCTCCAACAACTAAATATTCCGTATCACTCAAATTCAATTTTTCAATTTCAATATAGTCGTCTATTCCTGTATTAATACCAATTCCAAGCGAATCAACTTTAATAATTGGTTCGGTTCCTTGAATAACTAAATTAGTCATTATACTATATATAATTCTATTTTATTCTATTTAAAAGAAATAAACAATTAATATTTATATAATAAAATGATATAATGAAAAATTGATATTAATTATATACTTATAATATTTATATAATATGAAACGCATTCAAGGAATACATAATAAAACACAAGATATTGAAATTATTAATCAACCATATAATAATAAGAATATTCTCCTTCAAAATGTAGACTTACAAGAAATATTCAATAATAATGGATTGAATAATATTAAATTTAAAAATATTGATTTATATCGCGTAGCATTTGTTCATAAATCATATTGTACTATGAAAAATATTGATTTTGATAAAAGTAATATTAACTGTCCGGCAGATAGTTTACCACTCCAAGATATGTCTTATGAACGTCTAGAATTTCTTGGTGATTCTCTTATAGGTATGATAGTTGCTAATTATTTATATAATAGGTTTCCTGATCAAAATGAAGGTTTCTTATCAAAAATAAGAACAAAAATAGTGAATGGCCGGATGTTAGGATATTTATCGGATAAAATTGGTTTTCCGAAGTTTGCCATAATATCAAAGCAAGTTGAGGAAACAGGTGGCCGAAATAATTTTAAAATTATGGAAGATATTTTTGAAGCATTCATAGGTGCGTTATTTCTAGATTTTCAAACAGAGAATGATAAGGTTCAACTTCCAAATAATATTAATATATCCCCTTTTACAGGCGCAGGTTATTTCATAGTAGAAAGTTTTATTATTTATATAATTGAGAATTATATTGACTTCTGTGAATTAATTAGATTAAAGAATAATTACAAAGATATGTTAGTATCTTATATGACGCATAATCTCCAAGATATACCAAAATTTTACGAAGTCAAGATAACAATTAAAGATAATATCCGCATTTTTACATATTGTATAAAAGATAGAAATAATTCTATTATTGCTACATCAACAGGAACTAATAAAAAGGAAGCAGAAAATAATACAGCAAAAGAAGCATTAATATATTACAATGTAGATATTTGCGAATATAATTCAAATATATAAAGATATTATATAATCAAAATATAATATTTATAATAATTTAATGGATAAATTAAATATTACACATCTTGTTTTATCAGGAGGTGGTATGAAAGGTGTAATATTTATAGGAGCGCTAAGATATATGTATATTGAAAATTTACATAAGAATATTACACATATAGCAGCAAATTCAATAGGTTCTTTTGTAGCATTATTTATTACATTTAAACTTACAATAGAAGAAATAGAAAAAATAATTTATGATTCAAAAGATGATAATAATTTATGCTATATACCAACTAAAAATTATTACAAGATTATATCAGAACTAGGTTTATGTTCTATCACATATTTTATGGAACATTTGAAAAAATTATTACGCATTAAATATCCAGACATGAAAGATATGACTTTTAAAGAAGTATCAAAAAGGTTTGGAATAAATTTATATTTTTCAACAACAAATATAAATAGATGTGAAAATCGTATTTTCTCTATTGATGATACACCTGATATTTCTGTATTTACTGCTTGTGAAGCATCTATGTCTATACCATTAATATTTAATCCAATTTTTATTGAAGGTGAATATTATTATGATGGTGCGTTTACAAATAATTTTCCTATTAAAATTTTTTCACATGTTTCAAAAGAACATATTATTGGTATGGTTATATATAAAGAAAAAAATAACTACGAACCTTCTAATAAAAAAATAAATATTTTTTTCATATTAAGACAAATATGTAGAATGTTTGAAATATTACGAATTAGTCAAGTAACAGGAAATGAAATAAAGTTAGAAGATAAGGATTATTATTTTATGCCAAAAGATATTAAAATGTTACATTCAATGAATATAAATGTTAATAGGAAGGGTGTTAAAATTGATTTATCAACAGAACAAATTAATGAGATGATATTATATGGATTTACTAGTATGGCAGAGTATATTGAGAAAAGAAAAGAATTATTATATAATAAAAATAAAGCAAGATTAGGAGATAATTCAGAATTATTTGATTGAATTTAGATAACATAAATATACAAATTAGTGTTAAAATTTAGGTTGTTATGAATACTAATATATTAGTTAAGGCATTTTCTTCTTAGAAGGCATTTTCTTCTTAGAAGGCATTTTCTTAGAAAGCATTTTCTTAGAAGGCATTTTCTTCTTAGAAGGCATTTTCTTCTTAGAAGGCATTTTCTTCTTAGAAGGTATTTTCTTCTTAGAAGGCATTTTTTTCTTAGAAGGCGAAGCTCCAACAAAAGTCATAGTGCTTCTATTTACGGTATTATGAGAACTTTGTTTAGATAATGATTTAGGAGATGATGATTTAACGGATGATGATTTAGGAGACGATGGAGGAGGAGAAGGAATAGGATATGATTGATGTGATGAAGGTAAAGGAATTTGTGAAACTTTTTTAGGTTTTAGTAAAACAGGCGCATATGGAACAAAAGCTTTATTTAATTGGGGATTTACATCATAATATCTACTAAAATCATCATTTATAGTATATCCAAGCTGACGACATTGATGGTGTAATAATTTATTATTTCGTAGTTGTATTAATGGTATATGTTGCATATATGGAGGACCATTAAGTATTTGTTGGCGTCCATAAAAATACCCATGAGGATTTCCATAAAAATTCCCACGAGGATTTCCATAAAAATTCCCACGAGGCTGTACATATGGGTTTGTATTAACTTGTGGTATATATAATTGTCTATTAACAACATTATTAGCTATTTTTGGCGGACTAATTGATTTTTTTTGTGCGGCAAAATCAAGTGCATTTCCTAAATGAATATCAGAACTTCTTATTTTTGTCTTATTCATTATATTATAATTATTATATTATATAATTATAAATTATATAATTATATAATATAATGAATACCGAACCATATATATTTCTTTTAGATTTAGATGGTACAATAATAGGTGATTGTAGTTATCAATGTGATATTTATAATATACAAGAAATAATTAAAAAAAATATATTATTAAAAAATAATAGTATTCATTCAGCAGACCTTACAAAATATAAATCATTATGCGATAAAATGCTTGACAATTGCTATAATTTACATTCTAAATTACTAAGACCAAACTTTGCAAGATTTATGTCAGAAATGAAAAAACTATATCCAAATAGTTTCTTCTTTATCTATACGGCATCGGAGAAAACATGGGCAAATAAAGAGATTTTAATTATAGAGAAGCAAAATAATATTAAGTTTAATAGACCAATATTTACAAGAGATAATTGTTTTAAAGATAATACTGGTAATATTAAGAAATCTGTAATAAAAATACTACCACAATTATTAAAATCAATAAAAATGCCAAAGACGCATTCAATACTTAATAATATATTGATTATAGATAATAATCCAACATTTGTAGATTATACTGATAATTTATTAATTTGTCCTACATATGATTATTTAAAGTTTCATAATCTATGGGAGAGTATACCTCATGAATATGCTAAAATATCTGAACTAAAGCATTTTGTATCAAGATTAATAATGAATAAAAAGCTATATATTAAAAATAATCCATCTAATACAATAATATTAGAAAAATTACATAAATGGTTATATAGAAAATACAAAAAAATTAATAAATATAACAGTAAATACGAGAATGATACCTTCTGGTTAAATCTTGCAACATTAATTAAACATCATAATATTAGTTCATTTAATAAAAAAACAGTCAATATGTTACATAAAAGTTTATAAGTAATATTATATAGAAAGTTAATACTATTATATAAATAAAACAAATATTTAATATATATTAAGTATATTATTTATATGATATATATTAGTTTTGATATTGGTATTAAAAATCTTGCTTTGTGTATTTTAAAAAAGACGGACGCTGAAATTAACATATTAGATTGGAGAATAATATCTCTTGCCGATAAAAAAAAAGATATTAAAGGTATTGATGATATATCTGAGAGAATATATATGGAACTTGATAATATTATAGGTTTTCTTAAAGAGAATGGAATAGATAATATTGATTATGTATTGATTGAAAATCAACCTTCAAACTTAAATGGTATAATGAAAACAATCCAATATATAATTTATTGCTATTTTAGTCTTTTGAAATATTGGGATAAAATTATAGATAATGTGGTACTAGTTAATGCTTCTCTTAAAACTAAAACACACGACTATAAACCTGATATACAGATTAAAATGGATGAAACACAAAAGACTAAAAATGTTAAAGGGTTTAGGCGTGATAAATATAAAATGAATAAGCAGACAAGCATAGAAATTTGTAAAAATTATATCAAAGACGATATATATCTATGTGATATATTTGATAATAATAAGAAAAAAGACGATTTATCAGATGCTTGTTTACAAGCTGTTTCTTATATTAGACAGAATGTAAGCGACGCACATAAAGTTAATTATAATAAATTAACATTTATGCGATGTATCAATAATTTAACATCTAATATATCAACTGAGTAATATTATTATTATATTATATATATATAGAAAGAATAGTATAATGACTGGTAGTTGCGGAATGAGTAATCAAGAAGGAGGAGCAAAAAAACGTAAATTAACACCTTATAATAAGTTTGTAAAAAAGATGTATAAAGAACTTCATAAAAAATATCCTAACGATTCAGCACCTCAAATTATGAAAAGAATTGGTATTGAATGGAAAAAAACAAAGAAATGATAAAATTAGTATTATAAATAATATATAATTATATACAATAGATATTTATCTAGTAGATGCTCGGGAAGCTGATGAAGATGAATTACGCGATTCTTCTCTTATTTTTTTTAATTGTTTTTTAAATGGGTCTGGTTCTGATTCTAACATTTTAACTTCACTATTATGAACATTGTATATTATTGAATTATTTAAATTATCTATATATGTATGATCTCTTAAATGTCCTTCAACCTTTTTATTTTTGCTATTAACTATATTTAATTTAAAATATTCAGTTAATTTATGTTTTAATTCATTAATTATTTTAGGGTCTAATTTTATATCCTTGTCAGGTATTATTTTAAATAATTTTTTATTTTTTTGTTTAAAATATATAGTACGGTTTTTAAATCCACCGCCATATGACATTCCAGCTTCATCATCCTCTTCCTCCGCTTCCCATGCGATTTCATAACTTTCATATTGTTGAGGCAAAATACAATTTAAAGCTAACCATTTTGCGAGATTTTTAGTTTTTTCTAATTGGTTTTTATAGTATTCTTCTTCATTAGAACCACTTTTCCACCAAGCAAACCCTTGTAATAGCTCTAATGTTCTATCAATCCACCATTGTGGCGGTGGGTTGTTCCATTTGCTAGGATGCTTAAAATTCTTTGCGAAAGAAGTCCATGACGCATCATCTGGTAATAAAAAGTTAGGAATATAATCCCAATCATCGCGGCTTATATAATAATTTTCTGGTGGTGCAGAATATCTATAAACTCCATTATATGGCAGAGGGTTTATTTCACGTTTTTTAACATCAGCACTATAATTATAAGGCACTTCGTATCCTAATGGATAAGTTAGACTATATGTTCTCATATAGATAATTAATCTACTTATGTAATTTCTTACAAATAATCGTAACCCTGTATCATACTTTTTCCAATAATTTTTTCCATTACTAGATACTACTCCTAAAAAATCTTGCTTTCGTATCCATATACCAATATACCATAGATGTGTAGATTTATCATGATATGTAAAATCAACTTTATGAGTTTGCCCTGTACTATCACCTGTCATATAATGTAAAAATACTTCTGGATATACTGATAATTCTAATATAACAACTAATTTTCTATAAAATTCTATTAAAGCATTAGGAGATGTACTATTACGATTATTAGCAACTCTTAATACTGCATCGCCAACATATGATAATAATAAATTAAGTTTGGTACAATTATTTATTTTATTTGTTCCATCTCTAAATTGCTTGAATAATTCCTCATATAATCCAATATTATAATTTAGTTTGTTATATTTATCAAACTCAATGTCAAACCCACCACTAGATATATCAGCTTTATATAAGTCATAAAGTTTTAAATGTGTCAGTCCTGGAATTTTTGATAAACAAACTGTTATATTTTTTTCTATATAATCAAAATATTCGCAAAAAAATATAATCCAATCTTGACTATTTATAGGAAATTTTATTTCATCTTCAATGTTCTTTGCAATTAAATTCTTGGATTGTTGAGATAGTGTTGTTGATAATTTATATCCATCTTCTCCTTTTTTCTTCTTATCAATTACTTCTTGTATTTTTTTTTCTACAAGGTCAGCAATTCGCGAACTTCTTCTTACAGACATCTTATAATCTATTATATTAGTAGATATTATTTAAAATATGGTTACAAAATATGTAAAACCCTCAAATAAAAATTATACTATATATACTATTTCTAATTGTAAATATTGTGATATGGCAAAAAAAAAGATTGAAAAAACATCTAAGTATGATAATATAAAATGCGATAAATTTATAGAAACATGTAGAGAACGTGATAAATTTTATAAATTTATGAAAGAATTAACAATAATACCTTATTATTATTTCCCTATGATATTTAAAAATGGCAAATTTATAGGAGGATTAAAAGAGCTATTAACACACAAAAAAGTTACAAAAGTATATAAATAATAAGTTTCAAATATTGAATAAGATATGATTGCTGTTGATGGAATTATTCTTGTACTAAGTTGTCAAAAATATTTACATACAAGATTAAAAAATATTAATTTAAAAGATGATTATAAAAAATGGAAAGTAATATATGTTATTGGAGATTTATTTTTAGATTGTGATTATAAACTTGTGGGAAACTTCATGACTATTAAGTGTGAAGATTCATATTTTCATTTATTAAAAAAATATGTGTTATCATTAAAATATCTTTATGAAATTTTTGATATTAAAGAAGGTGTTTTGCGGTCTGGTGATGATTTAATTTTTAATGAAAAATTACTAGAAACATTTTTAGAATCGCCTAAACAGGTAAAGATTAATAATGAATATAGAACATTAGATTATTATGGTAAGTCAGGAAATAACCAAAGTTTACTTTCAGAAGATATTTTGGTAGAGGAACTAAAAAAAGTGAAAGAAGATAATTGGCACGTTAATTATTATAGATTACATCCAGGAGATATTGATAATCCTCAACATAATCTTAAAGGAATAGATATTTCCAAATATACTTTGCGCCCACAAATGCCTATTAGTGCCGCTGGTATACTGTGTTATTTATCTAACAAATCATGTAAAATTTTAATTAATCATATGGATAATATTAATTACAATATTTTTCATTATGATGAATATACTTGCTCATATCCATATATTATTGAAGATTGTGGTATAGGATTTATTTTAATTTTAAATAAAATAAGTTTTATACATGGTGAATTCCTGTGGTTAAATGTTGAAGAATGCGATTGTGAATATGGCAAATCATTTATAGCTATTCATGGAAACAAAAATGAATAGCTATTTATATATTTATATATTTATATGTAAATGTATATAAGTAAATAAGTTAAATAATAACTATTAAATATAGTATATGATTGCTGTTGATGGAATTATTCTTGTAATAAGTTGTCAAAAACATTTAAATACAAGATTAAAAGAATTAAGATTACCAAAAGATGATTATGGAAAATGGAAAGTAATATATGTTATTGGAGACTTTTTTTTAGATTGCGATTATAAACTTGAAGGAAACTTACTGACTATTAAATGCGAAGATTCATATCTTCATTTACTTAAAAAATTGGCACTAGCTTTGAAATATATCTATGAAATATTTGATATTAAAGAGGGTGTACTGCGTGCAAATGATGACTTAATATTTAACGAAAAAATCTTAGAAACATTTTTAAAATCTCCAAAAAAAATAAAGATTAATGACACCGACGATGAGATTGATATTGATTATTTAGGTAAATGTTCATATGGGGGGCATTTAATAAATTATAATGTTTTACATGATACTTTAAAAAAAGGAATAAATTCTAATAGCTATCATTTAGTATATTATTATCAAACACATCAAGAAGATTTATACAATCCGCAACATAACTTGCAAGACGTTGACATTTGTAAATATTCTAGAAATCCTTACATCCCCGCAGTGATATTTGGTCCATTAATGTACCTTTCAAATAAATCCTGTAAAATATTAATTAATCATATGAGTAATATCAACTTTAATATATATCATTATGATGAGGATACAGATTCATATCCTTATACAATAGAAGATTGCGGAATATCATTTATTTTAATTTCTAATAATATTAATTGTTTACATAGTAAATATTGGCATGATAATGTAGATTTTGATATGAATGCTAATTTATTACAAAATCATAAAAAAAATAATATGTTGTATACTAATAATACAGAATATCTTGCAATACATACAAATATTTATAAGTAAATCATAAATATTTAATCATGTAAGTATCAATTAAATTATACCCTAAATTTTTATAGTATCCTCTTACGCCTGTTCCGCTAATTATAGCAATTTTTGTATAACCATTATTTAACGCAATTTCTTCTGCCTTAGCTACTAGTTGCTTTCCAAACCCTTTATGTTGCATGGACCCTTCTATATTATTTCCTACGCTATTTAAATTTGAATATACATGTAATTCTCTAATCAACGCGCAAGATTTAATGATATGTAATACATTACTATCTTCTTTATTCAAGCGTAGGCGCAAAAATCCTATTAAATAATTTTTATCGCAATTAGTATCAAAACTAATATGATACTCATCGCTATCAGATGCCATATATTTTTCAATGTTTATTTTTACATTCTCAATTAATACATTATTCCCTTTAATTTCACGACATCTAATACATTTGCAATCCCATTTATTTAGTTTCATATCATTTTGAAGTAGTTGCCTCATATTTACAAACTTTGTTGAATAACCACCTTCTATGTAATGACCTGGAATATCACGAATAATACGATTTAGTCGTTTATATTTTTGAACTTTTTTCTTAAAATCTTTAATGAGGTCATATAATAACATATCATCATATGGGACATAAGTACCTTCGTCAAACCATTTTTTTATTTTAGTATAAGGTACAATAGCTGTTGGATATATTTTATATTGATCTACTTGTATTCTTTGGTCGTATAAGATTTCGTCAAACATTATTCTATCAATATCATATGTTGACCCTGGTAAATTAGGCATTATGTGAATATCAACTTTAAAACAATTATTTTTAAGAAGCTTTATTGCTTCATAAGCACACTCTATTGTATGTCCTCTCATGATTTTTTTTAAAACATTATTATTTGTATGCTGAACACCTAATTGTATCCGTGTACAATTGTACCTGCGAAAATTAGCGATCTCAGCAATATTAATAGTATCAGGACGCGTTTCTAAGGTAAGTCCAATAATATGAATTTTTGATGTCTCATTTATTTCAATCTCTTCTTCTAATGTTTTCTTATTACGCTTTGGTTCATTATCAAAATAAATATTTGCGGAATAATATAATTCAGTTATAAAGCGTTCTTGATAATTTAATGGATATTCGCTCCATGTTCCTCCTAAAACAATAATTTCTAATTTATCTGGAATATGTCCCATATTAATAAGTGTTGATATACGTGAATTCATTTGCTTTATTGCATCAAAATCATTAGCATTTGCTCTCAATACAGCTGGTTCCGAATATAAATAACTTCTAGGTTGTGCTACCCAATTATTTCCTTCATGAGCTGGTTCATTAGGGCAATACGCACAATCATGTTTACATGAAAAACGTGCTGTTTTAATTTCACCATCTTCATTAATATATTGTGGATGCGCAGAAGTTAAAACAGTAATTACAAGAACGCCTGAATTTGATTTACATTTTTTTTTGGTTATAAGATTACGTAATTGTTGATTCTCTAAATTAAGATACTTATATATTTTAATAAACTCGGCATTTGAAATAGTATATTTATATTTTTTTTGAATATTCTTTTTGAATTTGTCAATATCATTGTTTGTTTTAAAATTTTCAATATTATTTTCAAATTCACTAGCTATTCTTTCCATTAATTCATTAAAAATATGATTTTCTTTGTATTCTTTATGATTATTACTATGAATATCTTCTATATCTGTTATTATTTTAGATGGTTCATCAATAGAAAATGAAAATATATTAGAAAGTGATTTAATAATATTCATATTATGTTATTAATTTAAATATAAGTTAAATCATTTTTTAATTAAATTTGTTCAGTTATATATTATATATAATAAAAAATTGATTATACAAGTTGATAACAATAGTCAAAGTAAGCACCTAACAAAGAAAGAATAAAGAAAGAACAAAAAGCATAAAAGAAGCAATAGTATGTTTAAATTTCCTTATCATCACGAAGAACCAAAAATTGTTTTTGATAAGATTTATGGAGAACATGATATTTATTATTATTCAATGCGTATTCTAAGCAATCATCTTACTAATTTAGAAAAATATCAAGGAATATATACAATTGACCTAGATAATGCGGACGATTATTGTAAATTAGAGATGAATATTAATGATAGAATTATTATTACTAAACATGAATTACCAAATGAAAATGTAGTATACAAGATAATTAGGAGCATCAAAAGTGAGCATTTCTTGAAATTTATTAAATCTTATTGTAGAAATAATAACATTTCTTACACTACTAATCTTAACTATATTGATACGAGAAAATTCTTAGCATATGCTTGTATTGAACTCATTAATATTTATAAAAATGATATGATTAATGGATGGATAGATAATAAATGGAAAAAAGTTGAAAGCCCGCAATGTAAATCTTATAATTTATAAATAACTATTAAAAATCCTTAGTTAAGTGAGTGAGACACAGCTAAGGATTAGTAGTAAAAATAATAGCATATATATTTATATATTTTTATATTTATCAAAAAGTCTTTGCATATTTCTTTCAAATTTTTTTTGTAAAATAGCATCGGTTGATGAAATAGCATCTCTTTTTAATAAAGACTCTCTTTTTGAAAAGACTTCTTTTTTTAATAAATACTCTTTTTTTGAAAGGTCATCTCTTTTTTGTATAAAACGTTTCTTTAATTTATTAAAATAATTTTTTAATAACATAAGCATTTTTCAATGATATATATTATTAATATTTGGCATCATTTTTTTATATAAATCTTTAATTATAATTAAATTGTGGTGAAATATCTTCATATATTACCATTTCGTCAGAAGGTATAAGCTTAATATTATATTCATTTGCCCAATTTTTAATAGTTTCAGTATTAAATAAATAATCATCATCGTTATATTCGTCAGAATATAAACTAATCATATTATATCTATACATTTTACTAATGTACGCAAACATTAATCTTTAATTGTTATAATAGCTTATATATTTATTTATATATTTATATATATATTTATATTTATATATTTAATGTTCTAGCATTTTTTCGTGGTCTTCCTACGCCTCTTAATATTTTAATGTCTGCGGCATCTTCAATAATAGATGTTATTTCTTCATCGCTTACAGATAAAGTTTCAATATTATTATCAGAATTATCTATTGAAATATTATTATGAACATTATTGATAATATTTTCAATATCAGATACTGGTTTACGTCTTAATTCTGTTATATTAGGAGATTGTCTATTTACATTATTAGATTGCGATGCCATAGTAGGTTGCATAGACATATTTGATACAGGTGAATTTAATGAACTAAATAAGCTACTAACCATATTAAATAAACCACCACTATTATCACTTACATTATTAGCATAAGTATTATTCATAGGAATATTTTGCGCTGATGAAGGAGGAGGATAATTATTACCACCTCCCATCATATATTGTTTTGCGGCTGCTTGTTGAAATTGCTTCATTAATTCAGGGTCAGATTTTAATACATTTTCAACATTTGGCATTGGTTGTTCTTTAAACATCCTACTTGTTAGATGAAACATAAAAGCACTTCCTGATAATGCTATAAATAATCTTACCTCAGGAGCCATTTTTTTACCGGTCGCCTTATATTTATAATGTAATTCTTCAAATATATCATCATAATCGTTAATATTCTCATTAACTTGCTCAGACCATCCATCTAATTTTATTGCGAAAGGGTCATATCTACTATTCATATATTCAGTTCCAGAAATAAAGGCCATTAACATTTTTTGCTGAAATCTTACACTTCCATCAAGCTCTTTTTCACGTATCAAGCGATTATATTCAGTTCGCATTTCCTCTAAGTCGGAATTCATATTAAATTTAAAAGGAATCTTAAACCCCTTTGCCTCTAACCTATCTAGTTGGTAAATAATCTCTCTTTTCTCATTCAATTCATTTAAAATAATTTCTTTTGCACTTAAATGTTTATGTTTAGATTTTCCTTTGCTATATTCTCCATCTTCATCATCATCATATTCTTCATCATCTTCTTCATCATCTTCACCATCGTCTTCATCATCATCTTCGCCATCATCTTCGTCGTCATCATCATCATCATCATCGTCATCCTTGTTATTTTTAGAATAACCATGATTTTTATTTGAAAAATTACTTACATTATTAGATTTCTTATTGTGAATACTGCTAGCTATACTGCTATTTTCACTCTCTTCATTATGTTTTGATTTTTTAGATACACTTTTATTTTTATATATATTTTTCATATTTTTCATATAAGCTGATTTGTCATAATCACCATTAACTGAACTGGCTCTTGATGAAGAACGAGATGATGAGCGAGATGACATAGAAATAACATCGTCACTAATCTTATTTCTATTAAATAATGTATTATCATTCATAAAATTATTTTGAGACACTCTATTTTGCTTATTTGGTATATTAAAACCCATCTGTTTATTACTAAACGTATCTCTACTCAATTCAATTAAATCATCATTTATATTATTAAGATTTAATGTTGTCATATTATATATTTAATTGAATATCAATTGTTTATATAATATTAATAATTTTTAATTGTATATAAATACGCACATATAATATATGCGACTATTTTATTGTAAGCACTTTTTAATCCATGTATTGAAAAATAACTTGCTAGATTTTTTATATTTTTCAGGATGAAATTGAACTCCTAATATATTTTTTTTATAATTATACGCAATCATTATTTTATTATTAATTTTTTTAATAATCTTAAAGTGTTTAGGAACCTTTACTATATAATCTGCGTGGATAAAATAATACTTATTTTTAGGAATATAAAATGGTTCTGTAATGCGAAAACTATTATTATATATCATATACCCGCACTTAGAAGATTTTATAAAAGAATGCCTTCCAAATTTATGAATTAAATATTGAAAACCATAACATATCGCTAATATTGGTATATTAGAATTTAAAATACTTTCATCTATATGTGAATACACCTTGTCTCCTACAAAATAATCTGAACCTGTTATTATAATACCTGCTATTTTCTTATTTTTTAAAGTGTTTTTAATACCACTTATATCATTCCATTTTTTGAATATTATTTTACATCCTTCTAATCCATATAAAAATCTTTTTTTAAAACGCCTATGAAATACTTGATCTTTATACATATTAATAATTAATATAATCATTTGATAATACTATACTATATACAATAGTATATTATACTATATCTAATAACATATAAAAGAATATTAATTAATATATAAAATATGAAAATTCTCTTTTTTGGTAGCAGAGGATGGATTGGAAAACAATTTGGAGATTATTTAAATAATAATGGAATAACATATATTAGCACAGATGTACGCGCTGATGATGAAAAAGCGGTTGAAGCAGAAATTAAATTATATTCACCAACACATATTATATCATTTATTGGAAGAACACACGGCGAAGAATATAATACTATTGATTATCTTGAACTACCAGGAAAACTGACTGATAATATTAGAGATAATTTGTATTCACCATTAATACTTTCAATCTTATGCGAAAAATATAATATTCACTATACATATTTGGGAACAGGTTGTATATTTAGTAGTGATGACCCAACAAAGACATATATAGATGATGATGAAAAACCAAACTTTTTTGGTTCATCATATTCAATTGTTAAAGGATTTACAGACAGACTTCAACATATGTATTCAAATAATACTCTTAACTTGCGCATTCGCATGCCAATAGTTAATTTTGAGCATCATAGAAATTTTCTTACTAAAATTTTTAAATATAAAAAAATTTGTTCTATGCCAAACTCTATGACAGTATTAGAAGATATGTTTCCAGTAATAATGGATATGATTATCAAAAATACTACTGGAACATTTAATCTTGTTAACAAAGGGCTCATCGAACATAATGATATATTAGAAATGTATAAAGAACATGTTGATACATCATTTACATGGGAAAATTTTAGCATAGAAGAGCAGGATGCTACATTATTGTCAAAACGCTCAAATATACAATTATCAACAGATAAGCTATATGCGCTATATCCTAATATTCCTGATATTAAAACGTCTGTTGAAAAATGTATTACTCAATATCATAAAATTGAATAAAATAATGAAAACCCAAAATATTTATATATTATATTAAATAGAATTAAGTAGATATAGATAAATGGCGACCTATACAAAATGCGGGAAAGTAAAAATAAATAATATGAATAAAATGATATATATGAAAGACACAAAATTATACGTAATATGTCATGGTAAAAAATTAAATATTGTTAAATATATTCATTCTCTTCTTCACAAGACTAAGTAATAATAAATAATAAATAATAAATACATTTTAGATTCTAATAAGTTTTTCAAACCTGCTAATGTATTCATCAATTGAACCATTATTAATCATAATTATATCATAAGGTATATTTGTATATTCTACCTCTGATATATGAGGTTCTTGCTCTTTTGTACGATGCTTAGAAGGTCTTATGACTCTAATAATCATTTTATCTTTGTGCGCTACGTTTGATAGATTGGCTAACATATCATATTCGTGAATAAAACGAAGGTCACTAATAACAAACTTCTTGCCTTCTTCCGCATTTTCTATATGATTTTTCAAAGTATTCGCAAAGAAGTTTCTCTTTATATTTGGCAATAATTCCTGTATTTTTTCTTGCATTACTTCAGTTCCAAAGAATTGTAGCGCTGCTCTTGGTGTAATTCCCCATCTTTCATCAATAATATCCTTTTTATCGGTCCCTTCATCTTCACCAATACCTACTTGGTCATCTTCAAAATTAAATAATTTTTTAACCACAAGTTTTAAAGGATCCGCAAAAGCCAATCTTTCATAATTATATTTTTTAACTAAATAATCAGCTAACACATCTTTTCCGCTTCTCTTGGCACCGCAAATAGCAATAATCTTTGGCATATTAGACATTATTATGTAAATGTTATAATTAATACTTTTATATATTATTTTTACATTATCATTTTTTTTATATAATTAAAAATAAAAATTGATATTTAAGAATTATTTATTAATTAAATACAACTAATAATGTTTTCTAATCATTGCTGGGATATTCTGGATATTTATTTCCAAAAGGGTGGTTCCCCTGAATCATCTAATCAACTTGTAAAGCATCAAATTGATAGTTATAATAAGTTTATAGACAATACATTGGGACAAATTATTGGTGGTTTTAATCCAATTAAGGTTAAAATTACAAATCAAAAACCAGAATTGCCTGATAATACTTATAATATATCTATAAATATCCTTCAACCTAGCATTGTGAAACCAAGTTATCAACTTCTAGATGGAACACAAAATATTATGACACCATATATTGCGCGCATGAATAATATGACATATTCAAGCGGTATATATGTGAACGTTCATATTTCCACAGAAATTACAAATAAGAATGGGATGACAGAAAAATTTGATAAAACAGTTAATGGTGTATATATTGGAAAAATTCCCATTATGGTTCGTTCAAAATTATGCGTTCTTAGCCAGATGCAAGGAATTTGTGAAGAGAATAAAAATGAATGTATATATGATTTTGGTGGCTATTTTATTGTAAATGGAAATGAAAAGGTTTTAATTTCACAAGACCGAATCAATGAAAACAAGGTTCTCGTTTTTCATCCTAATAATAATGCCGAAGGTTTATATGCTGAAATTCGCTCTATGTGCGATTCAACATATCTGCCACCTAAAACAACTTGCTTAAATATGAGCGGGAAATTAAATCATATGGGGCGTATCATTCGTATTAATACATCATTTATTAGGTCGGAGGTTCCTGTCTTTATAATATTTCGTGCTCTTGGGATTATTAGTGATAGAGAGATAATCAGTCATATCGTATATGATACAGACAAGGAGAAAAATCAACGTATTATTAATGAACTCATGGCATGTTGCGAAGATGCCTGTGATATTAATACGCAAGAACAAGCAGAAAATACTCTTATCAAGATTATGATTGGTGTTAATAAAAATAATGATCACGAAACAAATAAAAAGCAACTTCATAATAATCTTCTAAATGATTTTCTACCTCATGTAGGCAAGTCTTATAGACGCAAAGCTCTGTATGTTGGTTATATAATTCGTAAAATGATCCGCATATATTTAGGATATGATACATATGATAATCGTGATTCATATATTAATAAACGCGTAGATACACCAGGAGTATTAATGAGTAATTTGTTCAGACAATGTTATGGGAAAATGACCAAGGAGCTCAAGATCGCCATTGAGAAAGAACTTAATTTATGGCGCGGTAATGCGAATATTCCAATATCTAATATTATTTCTGATATAAGTATTCATAGATTTTTCAAACAATCTCTTCTAGAATCATGGATTAAATATTCGCTTTCTACCGGAAACTGGGGTATTAAAAGTATAGGTACCTTTCAAAATATTAAACAAGGTGTGTCACAAGTTCTTAATCGTATGTCTTATGCCAGTACATTATCGCATTTAAGACGCATTAATACTGCAATGGAAAAAAATGGAAAACTTGTTCAACCGCGTAAATTAGATAATTCGCAAATTGATATGATATGTCCAGCTGAAACACCAGAAGGTAGCTCAGTAGGTCTAGTTAAAAATATGGCTCTAAGTACGAATATATCTATTGCGATGAATAGCACACATGTTCGCAGAATTTTGGTAACATTAGGAGTTGTTATTTATGATGATACATATAATATGTCAAACAGTGAAAGATCACCTATTGAATATTTGAAAAATATGGGTAGTGAAGATAATGTATATATTATGGTTAATGGTGATATTATAGGTTATTATAATAATCCTGATAAGTTATATTTGACTTTGAAGCATTATAAACGTAGTGGTATTATAAGTCCAATGACTTCAATTGTGTGGAATATACAGAAGTCATGTATAATTATTAGCACAGAAGCAGGAAGAATGTACATACCTCTATATATTGTAGATATTGACCCTAAAACTAATAAGCGCGTATTACGAATTGAAAGAATATTAAAAAGGAAAAATATTAGTTGGAAAGAGTATATTGCTGATAAACATTTCAATTATTTTATAGTCCCAAATGAAGTATCTAAGAATCAAGATGACCCAGAAAGTTATCTAGACGAAGAAGGATTTATTGAATATATGGATTGTGAAGAAATAAATAACGCAATGATTGCAACTTTCCCAACAGACTTAGATGAAGGACTAAAAGGAACTGCTTTGCCTCCATTTTATACTCATTGCGAACTTCATCCTAGTTTAATGAATGGTATTTTAGGTGTCAATATTCCATTTAGCGACCATAATCAATCGCCTAGAAATTGCTATCAATGTGCTATGGGTAAACAGGCACTTGGAGTATATATGAGTAATTTTAACAAGCGTATAGATACTATGGGAAATATTTTGAATTATCCTCAAAAATCTCTTGTATATACTAAATTATCTAAATATACTATGGCTCATAAATTACCATCAGGTGTAAATGCTATCGTAGCTATTATGACGCATACCGGATTTAATCAGGAAGATAGTATAATGGTTAATCAATCGGCGCTTGATAGGGGTTTATTTACAAGCACATATTATAAAGCAATGCGAGATGTATGTAATAAAAATCATAGCACAGGAGAGGAAGAAATATTTACAAATCCTACAAATATTTCATCACAGAAACCATATTCCTATGAAAAATTAAATGAAGATGGGTTTGTATCTAAAAATACATATGTAAATGGGAGTGATGTTATTGTAGGCAAGGTTATGCCTAAGAAGGCAAATGGTGTAATTACATATCAAGATAGTAGTTTAACTATGAAAGCAAATGATGATGGATATATTGATATGAACTATAATGGTATTAATAGTGAAGGATATAAGTTTTGTAAAGTTCGTATTCGCAAGAATAGAAAACCAGAGATTGGTGATAAATGTGCTAGTTGTAGTGCTCAAAAAGGAACTATTGGTATGATATATAGACACCAAGATATGCCATTTACAAAAGACGGAATTGTTCCTGATATTATTATGAATCCGCACGCAATTCCTTCTCGTATGACAATTGCCCAATTAATGGAATCTATTATGGGAAAAGCATGTTGTAATATTGGAGCATTTGGAGATTCAACTCCCTATACTGATTGCTCAGTTGAAGGAATAACAAAGGTTCTTGAAATGTCTGGTATGGAAAAATATGGAAATGAAATATTATATAATGGGCGAACAGGAGAACAAATACATACTGATATATTTATTGGTCCAACATATTATCAAAGATTGAAGCATATGGTTTCTGATAAAATTCATTGTCTTACCGAAGACCATGAAGTATTAACAAGTGATGGCTGGAAGTTTATTAATAATATTACAACAGATGACAAAGTAGCAGTTCTCAAAGATGATAAACTCGTTTATGAAAATCCTATGGAAGTACACAAATACCCAGAATATTCTGGAACAATGTATAATATTAGTAATTCACAAATTGATTTAAATGTTACAAAAGAACACAAAATGTATGTAAAGCACGAAAATAATCAAGACTATATATTGGAGAAAGCTGTTAATATTATTGGGAAATTTGTAAGATATAAAAAAGATTGTGTATGGGATGCGCCGGACTTTCAGTTTGTCATTCCTTATAGCAATAAGCCCATTAATATGGAGGCGTGGTTGCGATTCTTTGGCTCATGGATTACAAGAGATTGTTGCGACAAGATTATGTTACAATTTGGTTCACATAATAATACAGATGATACTCAAAATATATTAAATTATTTATCTAATATCTATACGGATACATTGCGTATGCCTGAATGGGTTTGGAAGTTAAGTAGCAAACAAGTAAAAATACTGATGAAGTCAATGATAGAAACTAATATGGCATTAGGACATTCTAAATATGAAAATATGTTCTGTACTACTCATGAAAGCTTAGCAGATGATATGATGAGGTTATGTATTCACGCTGGTTGGAGTGGTATTAAAAGTATTTACAAGGAGAATATCTGGAAAATTACTATAATTAAAAATAAAAATAGACCTTATGCTAATGCGAATAATATTCACAGGGAGAAACAACATTGCGAACGCGTCTATAATTATAATGGACCTGTTTATTGTGTTAGTGTATCAACAGAAGTATTTATGGTTAGACGTAATGGCAAATCAGTATGGACTGGAAACTCACGAGGTTCTAATGGTCCGATTGTTATGCTAACAAGACAACCGAGCGAAGGACGCGCAAGGTCAGGTGGATTGCGATTAGGAGAAATGGAAAGGGATTGCTTTATTGCTCATGGAACATCTAATTTCCTTGCGGAGAGGATGCTTCATGTATCAGATAATTATAGGGTGTTTATTTGTAAAAAATGCGGTATGCATGCTAATGTTAATACTGAAAAAAGTATATATAGTTGTAAATATTGTAAAAATAATACTGATATCGCACAGGTTAGGATGCCATATGCGTTTAAATTATTGAATCAAGAATTATATACAATGAATATTATGATGAGATATGTTTGTAATTAAAATTATTATATAAAATAATAAACTTATATACATACATATATATATTATGAAAATATATAATATTAATAATTATTTCAAAATTTTTATTTTATTTTTAATTTTTTATATTGGGAGTGGTCATAATAGTAAATCAATAGTTAATAAAAACATATGTAAGCAACTAAACAATAATAAATATCTTTCATCTAGTAAAAATATGGAATACTATATGTGTAAAAATAATAAGCAAAATTATTATAATACATCAGCTGTATTATCTAAGAATATATTAAGAAAATATATCTTTGTATTAAATATTCTAGTAATTTATATAATATATATAAACATTTAATATAATCATAATATAATATAATATGTTTGATAATCATAAATTATATAAAATATTAGGAGTTGATCAAAGCGCTTCAAGCGAAGATATAAAGAAGGCATATAAAAAGCTTGCGATGGAACATCATCCAGATAAGAACAAGGACAATATTGCCGCAGCTGAGGAAAAATTCAAAGAAATATCAGCAGCATATAATGTGCTTAGTAATGAAAGTGAACGCGCAAAATATAATGAGGTAGGAGATAATAATTATAATAATGGTTCAGGTGGTGGCCATGAAGGAAATAGAAATCCGCATGATATTTTTGAAGCATTTTTTAGAGGCAGAGGTGGTCCTTTTGGTGGCGGCATGCATCATTTTGAGGAAGAAATGTTTTCATTCGGTGCTGGTGGTAATAATGGTAATAGACCTCCTAAAAAAGCTGCGTCATTAGAGAAAACATTTATTTTCAGTCTTGATGATATATATGAGGGCATTAATAAAGATTTGAATATAAATGTACGTAAATATTGTACTAATTGTAATAAAAAATGTAGTAAATGCGATGGACGTGGTATATTTCAGCAGATAAGAAATCTAGGACCATTTCAACAAATATTTCAAGGTCAATGTGATAATTGTGGTGGTTCTGGAATAACAACAGAATCAAACATTGAATGTAAAATATGTTGTGGCAAAGGTTTTTTTAGCAAAGATAATAAAGCGACATTAATTATTCCGAAGGGCATAGATGAAAATTATAAAACAGCATTTCCTGAATTAGGTGAGCAACCAAGAGTACCAAATGTTAAAGCAGGAGATTTGATAATTAATATTAAAATTGAAGAACATAAACATTTCATTAGAAAAGGAAATGATTTATATTTTAAAAAAGATATTTCATTTATTGACTCTATTCTAGGAAAAGATATTGTAATACCTTATTTTAAAGAAAAAATAAATATAAATACAAATATATTTGGTGTTATATCAAATGGTAAAAATTATTTAATAGAAGGGAAAGGGATGCCAATATTAAATACTTTGAATAAAGGAAATATGTTTATTGAGTTTAATATCAATTATCCTAAGATTAAAAACAAAGATAAGTGTGATGAGCTAAAAGTATTGCTTAACGAAGTATTTTATTTGTAATCTAATAATCCATATTTTTTTTATTTTCAATAGCATATAATATATTATATATAGGGTCTAAATTAATATTATCATTATATCCATATTTTTTAATAAAGTTTGCTAATAAAATAGAATTTTCATCTGTTAATCTTTTATCATCATTTGATGTTATATAATATTTATATTTTTTAGTTGCTAATTTTTTCTTATCAAAATTATATGTTATTTGTGTGTCTTTATTATAATAATCAATAAATTTTTTTTTCTTTTCCTCTAAGTCAAATATAGAGAACGCATTGCTAATTTTGCTAATAGTATCAGTCGGAGCAAATAATAAGGGAGAAATTATATTTTTATCTCCAAAAGTTATATTTGTTTCTTCCTTAATAAAGTTATATTCTAATCTTAATATATAATCTTTTAATATATTATTAGTATTGTTAACATGAACAATATATATATTATATATATATGAATTATCGTTATCATTAATATTGAAATCTATAATATCATTAATATCAGTGCATCTAGTCATTTTACTAGCTATACGATATACATAATCACGATATAATATATATAATATTATAACTATTAAAATTAAAAAAAGGATATTTATAGCTATTTGATATTTTGATATTTGATTATCAGATATATAAGATAGTTCGTTTATATAATTTTCTGAAATTTCTTCTATATTTACAAATAATGTATTAATATCATTAACAATATGTTTAGTATCACCCATATAATGTCTTAATTATATATTATATATTAATATTATATGATATATAATGTCTTAATTATATATTAATATTATTTTTTTGATGTGTCTTAGAAAAAATAATATAATCTATTATTGTAATAGGATAATTTGAGTTATTTGAAAATTCTTTTGTAAACTTAATTAGTTCATCTGTTGTATATGAATGTATAATATTATAATTTTTGTTTACCGCATAATACTTGTAATTATTACTATTTATTTTTGTGCTAATATCCTCAATAATACCATAATTCATTATATTTAAATTATAATACATGTATTTAAAAGTATCAATAAATTCCTTGTTATTATTTAATTCTAATGCTTTTTTACCATCTTCCGAATTTATTAATAGAGAATATTCAATAGCAGTCTCATTATATGCTAGTAAATCATCGTTTTTTTTTGATATTCTTGCTTTTTTATTTAAGAATTCCTTTTTTTCTTCTAATTTCTTTATATCATCTAGAATATCTATATAATCATTTTTTCTATGAATAAAAATATTTTCTTCATTATCAGTTTTGCCATATTCTATATTTGTTGTCATATTATTAAAGTTGTAAGTAATTTTAATAATAAAATCAGCAGGTTTCTTGATATTATTTGTATTTATAATAATTATATTATAAATATATGGTGTTTCACTATAATAAAGTTCATCTATAATTTTAGAAATATTATTACATTTTGAATATTTTTTTGCTTTTTTATATATTATATCCCAATACGCAAATATACAAATCATAATAATAATACATAAATATAATACGGAATATATTAGTCTATATATATCTTTTTTATGAGTTATAATATTAATAAGTTGACATTGAAAATTACTCATTCTTTGAGTTATAATATTAAATTGAGAATCGCTCATTTTTATATATTATTCTTAATATAATATATTAATTTAAATATTAACATATCCCATATTTGTCTTGATTGTGCTTTCCAAATCAAAATTTGTTTGTAAAAAATCATCATAACTAATCTGTTCAGTTGGTAGCGCTATTTTCATTGTTCTATATTTATCAGCTTCCTCTCTATGTTTTATTGATTTAAATGAACTTGTATAAAATATATCGCTCTTTTTATCTTCACTAAAATCATTTGAAAAATCATAATCAATATGATGCTGTTTTTTTTTATCAACAAATGTCTCCTTGTTATCAAATGACTCTGTACATCTTTGTTGCGCTTCTTCATATTGTTCAGGTGTTAAAACAGATTTAAAAATATTAAGCACAAATTTTTGAACATCTTTGTTTTTATCTAAAAATGTTTTTTCAAAGAACCATTTAAAAAATCCCATCTCATTTAATTCTTTCCATGGTTGTATTTGTTCAAATGGATTAGGGATAAAAAATACAATTTTATTTATAGTTACTCCTATTATCCACAATATAAGTATTATTACTAAGCACATAGTAACAATAGCTAACCATAAATAATATCCGATATGTAAAGGATAAAAATTTATAGCGCGATATGTTATATTAGGTATTATCATGGCAGGTTGTTTCATTCCAAATACATAATCTCTAAAATCTCCAAAAACAGTATTAATCAATGGTAATCTAGATATAAATGATAAGATTTCAATTATATAAAACGAAAATAATATAATTAATATAATTAAGGTTATATATATTATTAAATATATAAAATTATTTTTCATAGCTATTTAATATATTAATAGATGATTTATAAATAAATTTTCTTCTTTTTAAATATATCATAATAATTTCTATTTAATTTTAAAGTGCTTTTGTAATAAATAAATATTATATTGTTGCATATATCATCATATATGTCGGCGTCATCGCATCTATCAAAATATTCGTTAAATATATCCATAATATTATCTTCAAAATATTCATCAGTACCGTTCAATATATTTTTGTATTCTTTAATAATTTTTGATTGAAAAATGTAAATATTTGGTTCATCAATAATATTCTTAATAATAATATTTTTTTCAAAAAACTCATTTATATTATCATAGAAGGTCATTTTTCTTCAAGAATATTTCAAATAAAATATTTTTTATATAAATTATCAATTTTTTAAATATAAATATAAAAGGAGAACAATTTTATTATTTACATTTACTTATATAAAAATTGATAATAGTTATATAATATAAAAATAACTTAATATATATTATTATGTCTGGCAAAAAGGTTTGCATTAATAGCAATTCTTCATATTATACAGGTAAAGAACAATCTCCATTACATTTTGGATTATCAGCAGAAGGTTATGATATTAATGCTATTATGGAAGGTTATGATAAGGAACTGTGGATTGTTGAAGTAAGAAATAATAAAAAGGTATGGACTAAGAAAGATCATATTAATAAGATGACATATGAGAAACCATTAATAAGCGAATCAAATGACATATCAACTAATAACAATGAAAATAATAATGTAGATATTTTGAATACACAAGATAATACTCCTATTATTAATTCTTCTGCTAATGACCCTATCGCAATAAGTATTAGCAACCCAAATAATGAAGATAAAAATAAAGACAAATCAAGTAAAACAATAAAACCAACTGATTATACCTTGTTTATAACATATCGTATCCATCAAATGAAAGATATATCAAATGATAATAAAAAAAATTATGATTGTGCAAGGCATGAATGGAAAGAATATAAAAACAAACCAAATGAATTAAAAACAATAATGATAGAAGCAAATAACTTTTCAAAAGTAAATTCTAAAATTAATAAAAAATGATTAATTATTATTTAAATATTAAATATTATTAAATATAATTAATGAATACTATTTATTTTAATAAGAATAATATTATTCTTATCGATAGTAGTTATTATGTATTTCATAGATATTTTGCTACGTATAGATGGTTTTCTTTTCAAAATATAAATGTTAGCATTGATGATATTATTAATAACAATATATTTATTAATGCTTTTTATAAACATATTAATAATGATATTAAGAAATTATGTAAAAAATGGAATACTAATAAAGAAAATATAGTATTTTGCGTAGATTGTCAGAGAGCAGAAATATGGAGAAATGACATATATAATACTTATAAAGCTACAAGGACGCAAAAAAATAATTTCAATAAAAAAATATTTAGCATATTTAATGAATATATTAATTCATTAGGTTTTAAATATATTTCACAAGATAGATTAGAAGGCGATGATGTTATTTATTTATCTCAAAAAATGATTAAAGCACATTTGGAATTATTTAAAAATAATGATATTGACATTATTATTATAACAAATGATAACGACTTTCTACAACTTGTTGATACGCATGTTCATATATACAATATGCAGTTCAAAGAACTTATGAAGCGTGGTTTAAATAATCCTAAACTTGATCTATTATTTAAGGCAATTTATGGAGATAAAAGTGATAATATACCAAAAATTGGTTCAGGTATAACTAAGGAAAAAGCATTAATGCTATCTAATATGCAAGAAGATGAAAGAGAAAAATATATTAAAGATAATGGATACGAAGATAAATTTTTATTAAATATGAAACTAATCTCTTTTGAAAATATACCTAATGAATATACAGAAAAATTTAGTAATAATATTAAAATGATTTTAGAATAATGTTAAAGCATTATAATGCTATTATTAGATATATATCTGTTCTATTTTTTTAATTTTGAAATAAAAAATGATTATTTGTGTTTCTACAACAATTAAAACCCTAACAAGACAACAAGACAACAAGACAACAAGACACTAACCTTCAAGTAAAAATATGGCAACATATTTAACTAGTACTAAAAATAAATTAACTATCCGCGCTATTATAAATGATAAGGACAATAATACTATTTATAAAGTGAGAGGTCTACATATGAAAGACTTGTATACAGTAAAGAAAGAGTATACGAATGATTCATTACAAAAATTAGAATTTTATTTTAATAATTATATTTGTGAAAATCGTACCACAAAAACATTTGATAATAAATATTACTATACATGGCTTCAAAAAAAAGATATCAAAAAATTTGTAAGTAGGTTACTGTTTTCAGATATAGAAAGCTATATTTATATGATAGGGTATCCAAAATCACTTCAAATGTATGAGATATTTACAAACGAAAAAATAGACTTTGATATTTTGAAAACAGAAGAGGGACATAAAAAACTGTTCGCAGGTATATTGTCTGGCATCTTTACTATGAAAGATAACATAGATATGAAAGTAGTAGAAATTAAGACATTAGCAAATATTGCTAATAATGAAAAAATATATATAATAGATGGAAATATATATAATAAAGACGGTTCAAAATCTGAATGGAATATGAATTAATTGAATAAGTAATATATTTGTCTTTCTTTATTATGTAATACATTTTTTATACTTCTAATTTTTTTATACTATCTATTTTATTTTTTTCTAAATTTGATAAATAATACCATGATTTTTTCTCAGGTTCCCATCGGCATCCCAGTTTTTTAACAGCATCTTTATTTTTAAAAGGTATCTTCACATATACTTTTTTATGTATTTCAATATCTACACCTGTATCACTTGCTATTTTTTCTTCATTCACCTCATTATTTGCTGACATTATTTCAATATCTAGAATAGCCGTCTTGTTTGCTTCTGATATGTTATCCTCGTAATACCACTTATTACAATGAGTATCCCATTTTGCTCCTAATTTTTTAATAGCATCCTTAAACTCATATTTAATATTAATATAATGTTTGGGATATTGTGTTTTTATATTTGATATTAATGTATTATCTAAATTTTCAGTTACAATAACTCCCAGAGCCAAATTTGCTAATCTATCTGCTTCCGCATTTCCAATAGAATGTTCATCGGTTAAACCAGTATGTGCCTTAATATGAAACAATTCAATTTGTTTTTTGAAAGGTTTATATATTTCGCGAATTCTTTGAATTAATTTTAAATTAGGTGGCACAGTTCCTGTTGTTGTCTTCCATTCATTCTTATATAATTTATCACCATAATTACCAGCACATTTAATTACATATTCTGAATCTGTATATATATTGATTTTTATAGTTGAAGATTGAATATTTAATTTATCATATACTATTTCAATTGCGCGAATTAAAGCTGTTAATTCACCAGTATTATTACTTTGCTTTCCTAAAACACGTGCATATTCATTTCTTTCATCATCTTTTTTAAAATATACTCCATAACCTGCTTGTGCGTTAGGATTGCCATTGTTAATACAAGAACCGTCAATATAAATATTGATTATATTGTTAACTTCGCTCATTTTTAATATTTAATATCTATATTATATTATCAATTTTTATAAAATGCTTTGAATTTACAAAAAATAATATATCTGTGTAAACTTAGTAATATATATATATATATATATTAAATATTATAATTATAACAATGATTAAGTGTATTAATAGTAATATTGAAATATATAGTGGTGATAATTACGATTATAATAGTTGGAGAATTATTAATAATAGTGGGTCATTTAATATATTTAATAATTTTAATAATAGTATTGATTTTTGTATATTACCACTTGGTAATATAGGTATTGGAAATACTAATCCAACATCAAAACTAGATATTGCTGGTGTGGTTAATATAAGCGGAATTGCTACAATAAGTTCTAATGTACAAATACTAGGAACAGCTGATATTACTGGTTTAATTACATCAAGCGGTGGTATATCCGCAACAACAGTAAGTATATCAGATAATCTAACTGTAAATTCAGAATCTTCAACAACACCTATATCACAAATAGGAAATAATGTTGATGAAAGAAAAAATTTATATTTTATTGGTGGGGGAATATCTAGAATAGGAATAGGAAGTAAGTCTCCAAATTATGCTCTTGATATCATTGGTAATGTTAATATTACTGGTATTTATAAAAGAAACAATAGAGATATAATTAGTGATATATCTGATAATGTGCTATCACTTGTAAATAGCACCTCTAATTATGTGTTATATACAAGTAATATCTTGATTACAAAAGTTGATTTGACTGATAGTAATAGTAGTAATTATGTTTTATCAACAAGTAATATTATCTCAAACAGGATTTCTAATTTAACTACTGACAGGATTATTCAAAATGTAAGTTCAAGTAATAAGTTTATAGTTAATAATATATATAATAATAATCTTTCTATTAATGGAGATTTATCTTTATTATATCCTGATAATAATTCACAATTAGTAAATGCGGTTAAATCATACCCATTGCTAGACCCATCATCTGTTAAATATATTGGAGAGGAAGGATATCTAAGTTTTACTTATAAGGGAAATCGACTAGATAGTATTTCTACAATTTATACTTTAACTACTGCGGTAGATATAAATATTGATATTTTAATTGTTGCCGGCGGTGGAGGAGGAGGGCACTCAGGTGGTGGTGCCGGAGGATTAATTTATAAATCAAATATAAACATAGGTGTTGGTAAATATAATATAGAGGTTGGAAGAGGTGGTAATAGTCTTTTAAAAGGCGAGAATTCGTCATTTTCATCATTATATACTGCTTTTGGTGGAGGTCGTGGTGTCAATAACCCTGACCCAGATTATATAAATTACAGAACTTTAAATGTTAATTTAAATGATGGAGGTTCTGGTGGTGGGGGGACAAACTATGAATATGAAGGTCTACAAGAAGCAAAAGGAGGTTATGGAGTAGGAGGTAATGGAGTAGAACGTCAAGGAAATAATGGTGGATATGGGTCCATCTCTCCAAATAATGGTGGTGGCGGCGGTGGTGCTGGAAGTCCAGGGTACCCATCAGTAGGTTTAACAGGCGGTAATGGAGGGGCTGGTCTTTTAATTAACATAACTGGTAGTCCAATATATTATGCTGGTGGCGGTGGAGCAAATGAAGGCATAGGCGGTGTTGGTGGTGGTGGAAATCAAATAATTGGAGAAGTTAATGGACAAGTTGATGGAGAAGAAAACACAGGTGGAGGTGGTGGTGGTACACAAGATGGTATCGGTGGTAGGGGAGGTTCTGGTATTGTAATTATAAAATATAGGTTATCAAAAGTATTGCAACCTGTAATTAAACTTATTAAAGGTATTGAAAATGATTCTAATACTGATTATAAAATATGTAATGACAATAATAATTTTAAAATCATATCATCAACATCAAATATAGATACTGAAATATTTGTTATTGATTCTTCAAATATAACATTAAAAGGAAGCTTAAAAGCAGCTTCTTATTTATCTGGTGATATTGATATATTACAAAGAATAAATGAAACTAGTAATATATTAACAGAAAAAATAGATTTAAATGACATTAATACTAGTAATTATGTGCAATCAACAAGCAATATCTTAGTTGCTAAGGCTGAACTTAATGATAAAAATAGTAGTAATTATGTGCTATCAACAAGTAATATCTTAATAGCTAAGGTAGATTTGAATGATAGCAATAGTAGTAATTATGTACTATCTACAAGCAATATTTTCTCTAAAATAATATCTTTATTAGATTGCAAATTAAAATTGTTAACATTAAAGGTAGAATTAAATAATAAAACAGCAAATGATTATGTGCTATCAACAAGTAATATCTTGATTACAAAAGTTGATTTGAATGATAGCAATAGTAGTAATTATGTTTTATCAACAAGTAATATCTTGATTACAAAAGTTGATTTGAATGATAGCAATAGTAGTAATTATGTTTTATCAACAAGTAATATTATTTCAAATAGGATTTCTAATTTAACTACTGACAGGATTATTCAAAATGTAAGTTCTAGTAATAAGTTTATAGTTGATAATATATATAATAATAATCTTTCTATTAATGGAGATTTATCTTTAATATATCCTGATAATAATTCGCAATTAGTAAATGCTGTTAAATCATATCCATTGCTAGACCCATCATCTGTTAAATATATTGGAGAGGAAGGATATCTAAGTTTTACGTATAATGGGAATCGACTAGATAGTATTTCTACAATTTATACTTTAACTACTGTTGTAGATATAAATATTGATATTTTAATTGTTGCTGGTGGTGGAGGAGGAGGGAACTCAGGCGGTGGTGCTGGAGGATTAATTTATAATTCAAATATAAACATAGATGTTGGTAAATATAATATAGAGGTTGGAAGAGGTGGTAATAGTCTTTCAAAAGGTTATAATTCATCATTTTCATCATTATATAATAACAGTAATTTTGAATATACTGCTTTTGGTGGAGGTCGTGGTGTCACTAACCCTGAACAAGATTACATAAATTACAGAGAATTCATAACTTTAAATTCAAATATTAATTTAAATGACGGAGGTTCTGGCGGTGGAGGGACAAACTATGAATACGAAGGTATACAAGAAGCAAAAGGAGGTTATGGAGTAGTACGTCAAGGAAATAATGGAGGAAATGGGTCCATATCTACTAATGATGGTGGAGGTGGTGGTGGTGCTGGAAGTTCCGGGGACCCCTCAGTAGATTTTGGAGGTGGTAATGGAGGGGCTGGTCTTCCAATTAACATAACTGGTAGTCCAATATATTATGCTGGTGGTGGCGGAGCGAATGAAGGAAGAGGTGGTATTGGTGGTGGTGGTGGAAATCAAAGTATTGGTAGAGAAGTTAATGGAGAAGAAAACACAGGTGGTGGTGGTGGTGGTACGCAAGATGGTAATGGTGGTAGGGGAGGTTCTGGTATTGTAATTATAAAATATAGGTTATCAAAAGTATTGCAACCTGTAATTAAACTTATTAAAGGTATTGAAAATGATTCTAATACAGATTATAAAATATGTAATGACAATAATAATTTTAAAATCATATCATCAACATCAAATATAGATACTGAAATATTTGTTATTGATTCTTCAAATATAACATTAAAAGGAAGCTTAAAAGCAGATTCTTATTTATCTGGTGATATTGATATATTACAAAGAATAAATGAAACTAGTAATATATTAACAGAAAAAGTAGATTTAAATGACATTAATACTAGTAATTATGTGCAATCAACAAGCAATATCTTAGTTGCTAAGACTGAACTTAATGATATCAATAGTAGTAATTATGTGTTTTCAACAAGTAATATCTTAATAGCTAAGGTAGATTTGAATGATAGCAATAGTAGTAATTATGTACTATCTACGAGCAATATTTTATCAGATATTATATCTTTATTAGATTACAAATTAAAATTGTTAACATTAAATGTAGCATTAAATGATAATAATAGTAGTAATTATGTGCTGACAACAAGTAATATATTGGTTTTGAAAGCGGACCTTAATGATCATAATAGTAGTAATTATGTGCTATCAACAAGTAATATCTTGGTAGCTAAGGCAGATCTTAATGACCATAATAGTAGTAATTATGTTTTATCTACAAGTAATATTTTGATTACGAAAGTTGATTTGAATGATAAAAATAGTAGCAATTATGTTCTATCAACAAGTAATATTATTTCAAATAGGATTTCTAATTTAACTACTGACAGGATTATACAAAATGTAAGTTCTAGTAATAAGTTTATAGTTGATAATATATATAATAATAATCTTTCTATTAATGGTGATTTATCTTTGATATATCCTGATAATAATTCGCAATTAGTAAATGCGGTTAAATCATACCCATTACTACCTCAATCATCTGTTAAATATATTGGAGAGGAAGGATATCTAAGTTTTACATATATAGAAACATCTTCGCGGTATGGTGATACTACATATACTTTAACAACAGCAGTAGATATAAATATTGATATTTTAATTGTTGCTGGTGGTGGAGGAGGAGGGAACTCAGGTGGTGGTGCTGGAGGATTAATTTATGGTTCGAATATAAACATAAATGCTGGTAAATATAATATAGAGGTTGGAAGAGGCGGTGATAGTCTTGGTGATGGCTATAATTCATCTTTTTCATCATTATATAATAACAGTAACTTTGAATATACTGCTTTTGGAGGAGGCGGTGGTGTCCGAAATGCTAGTTCGGTATACATAAATTACCTAACTTCAAATATTGGTGCAAGTGTAAATGATGGACGTGCAAATGATGGAGGTTCTGGTGGAGGAGGAACAAATTATAGTAGTAATCAAAATGAAGCTATTGTAGCTGTAAAAGGGGGTAATGGAGTAATAGGTCAAGGGAATAGTGGAGGATATGGGTCCGTATCTAGTGATGATGGTGGAGGTGGTGGTGGTGCTGGAAGTCCCGGGGACCCCTCAGTAGGTTTTAGAGGCGGTAATGGAGGGGCAGGTCTTTTAATTAACATAACTGGTAGCCCAATATATTATGCTGGTGGCGGTGGAGCAAATGAAGGTATAGGCGGTATTGGTGGTGGTGGTGGAAATCAAATAATTGGAGAAGTTAATGGACAAGTTAATGGAGAAGCAAATACAGGTGGAGGTGGTGGTGGTACGCAAGATGGTAACGGTGGTAGGGGAGGTTCTGGTATTGTAATTATAAAATATAGGTTATCAAAAGTATTGCAACCTGTAATTAAACTTATTAAAGGTATTGAAAATGATTCTAATACAGATTATAAAATATGTAATGACA
>Ga0208718_1000008_pt1 | contig 75643 bp, 57 predicted proteins | sample LakMenE29Apr09ns_FD_150743 | JGI IMG/M metagenome (GOLD analysis project Ga0208718, IMG submission 150743) | Freshwater microbial communities from Lake Mendota, WI - 29APR2009 deep hole epilimnion ns (SPAdes) | ecosystem: Environmental > Aquatic > Freshwater > Lake > Epilimnion/Euphotic zone ...
TACATTAAATGTATATGTACCTGAAGTAAAAGATTTATTAGGAATAAATACTAAACCACCAGCACCTCCACCACCAGCATCAGTACAACCTCCTTGACCTCCTCCTCCTACCATTAATACATCACAAGTAAAACCTCCTGCTAGTACATTAATTGTATATCGTGTTTGTCCGCCAGTTCCAGCTGTATCTGTTGTATATGTAAAAACATGATATGTATAAGCGCCTACAGTTCCTGTTGTTGCTGATGGCGATATAGTTATAGGAGCAGACACAACAAACCCATTCTGTATTGTTAAAGAGGTATTATTTGTCAAACTATTTGTAATAATAGCATTACTACTAGATATATTCAACGTTCCAGATATATTAGCATTACCTAAAACATCTAAACTCCTTGTAGCGTTATATGTAGTTCCTATACCAACCCTACCATTCATAGAAGTATTCTTGTATATTATTGTTTCATTGGGAGAGAACCACGCTAGATTTGCGGACAGATTGCTGAACGCCTGTGTGCTATTCTCAAATTGTAATTTAATAGTTCCATCAGTATCATTAATAAACCTGTAGTCATTTTGCATATCAGCACCTGTTCCTCTCCTGAATTCGGCAATTGCTGTTCCGGTTGTTGTGGTATCTAGCAATAACCGCGCGCTACTATTGCTAGTCGCTTTGCGGTATCTTATGATGACAATTCCTGAACCACCGTTGCCGCCTTTAATACCAACAGGCGAACCATTATAAGAAGACCCTCCGCCACCTCCTCCTGTTCCGTCAATACCATTATCTCCTGATTTAGCTACTGATGTATCATTAGCGCCATTTCCACCTCCTCCACTCCCTCCAGCACCACTTGAAGGTGTAGGAATTGAAGCTAAAGCCCCTCTATGAGAACCTCCTCCACCTCCACCACCATATGTTATTGCTGTTCCAGTAATATTATAAATTTTACCTGCTCCACCATCTCCATTAGCACTTGTTTTAGTACCATTATTTGGTGTTCCTCCACCTACCGCACTTGCACCTCCACCACCGCCAGCTATTGTTGAATAACTATTTCCTGCTACCTGATAATAAACAGGAAAACCACCATCATTACATAAATATTCTTCAAATATTGCTGATGGTATTATAGTTCCTCCTATTGTTTTAGAACCTGCTAAACCATTAGAACCTCCAACACCGCCTGCTGCCTGATTTGCACCGCCTCCACAACCACCGCCACTACCTCCAGCTACACCTCCGTTTCCATTATACCATCCTCCACCTCCTCCTCCAATAGCCGTAGCACCAAATGCTGAACTATTACCACCACTTCCACCAACTATACCAGTACCAGATGTTATTGCAGTAGCACCTATTCCGCCTCTACCAACATTAATAGTATATGTTCCTATACCAACATTAAAACTAGAGGCATATATTATACTACCGCAACCACCACCTCCACCCATAACAGTTCCGCCTGCCCCACCACCACCAACAATCAAGATATCGCAAATGAGATTTTCGGTTGTTGTGAAAGTATAATCTTTTGTCACTGCTGTTCCTGAATAAGGAAATTGAATACATCTATCTGTCCCTATGGTTGTTGGAATAGTTCCTGCTACTATTATTTCGGTGGGTAATGTTAAAGGCGTATCACTATATATATGTAAAGGCGCTACAGGGTCTGTTGTTCCAATACCAACATTACTCGTGTTATAATATATTTTAGTTCCTGAAGTAGTCCACTGGCTAGAAATTGTAGTTCCAGAAGAACCTCCAGTATAATTAGTAATTATATTCAAATTGCTATATGAATTAATAAAATCGGCAGGGGTGCTAGAACCGGTACCTATAGCACCATTATTTAATATAGAAAATAAAACATTACTTGTCCTATTGTTAAAAACTCCAAATGCCCCATTGTTATTAACTATACGCCAGCCTAACCTATTTGTATTTCCAGTCGCAATCAAACCTTGTAGAATATCCATATTATTATACTATATATTATTATCATATAATTACATCCAAAAGATATGTAATATGAATGAATATGTTATATTCTGTATATAAACACAAAAAAATTGATTAAGCCGCTTAGTATTTATTAGGTAAGAGCCTGTCAAGCAGTCCTAAGCAAACAGCAAAGCAGTCCAATAAGCCCGCAAGCAGTCCAATAAGCCCGCAAGCAGTCCTAGCAAACAACCCATAAAGGAGCCCATACAAGCATACAAGCGATGTCCGCCGCTAACGCAGCAACCTTAGCGTTCCCTTATCATTACAACAATAAAAACAATATTCACGCAAATATTTACGGCGACTATGATATATATTATTATAGTATGCGTATTCTGCGGGATTATCTCTCTAAAATTGAGAAGTATCAGGGGATATACAAGATAGACCTTGACGACCCAAGCGATTATGACAGCCTAGCAATACATATAAGGGATAGGGTCGTAAATACTAGGAGCGAACTAACAAACGATAATACAGTTTACAAGATTATCAGGAGCATTCGTAGGGAGCATTTTCTAAAGTTCATTAAAGCCTATTGTAAAAATAAGGGTGTCTCGTATACCACCAATCTTAACCTTATAGATATTAGAGAGTTCTTAGCATATGCTTGCTGCGAATTCATCAACATCTACAAAGGTGATATAATTGAAGGATGGAATGGTAATAAATGGAAAAAAGTTCATAATGGGATGTGTAAGATATACGCCATCTAGGCGTGCGAATGCGAGAGGTAGCGTGCGAATGCGAGCGGTAGATTGTATTTTAGTATATATTACATATTTTTATATTTTTTTATTTACACCAAATAGTTTTCGCATATTCTTTTCAAACTTGAGGCGTAAAATGTGCTCCGCAATAGGTTCTTTAGTGTCATTAGCGGTGTCAGCAGCATTCGCAGCCTTAGCGGCGTTAGCGTTCTTAAAGTTCAAATGGACGACCTTCTTGCGTTTATAGAACATCTCCCAAAATGTCTTCTTATATTTTAAATTAATTCTTATTTTTATATATTATTTTTTATCAATTTTTTATTATTATAAAGAACCTGTAAAAATAAATTCTAGACTGTCTAACAATAAGAGAATAATGGCAGTTCTAAAGGCTTTAGTGGTTGGGGCATATCTTCGTCATCTCTAGCATTAAATAAGTATTCGTCATCAGTATTCGGGATATTATTATTGTCGCTACCGCACCCGTCGCTATCTTCATTTAGATATAAGGATATGACACCCCTATAATAGGCAGCAGCAATATCCGCGAACATTACTTAGTAATACTAATACATAATATATTTATATGTTTAATGTGCGCGTATTTTTGCGTGGTCTTCCTACGCCTCTCAATATCTTAATGTCGGCAGTATCCTCAATAATAGAGGTTATCTCTTCGTCGCTTACAGATAGCGTCTCTATGTTATTGTCATTATTATCTATGGATATGTTATTATGCACATTATTAATAATATTCTCTATATCTACAGCAGGTTTATGTCTTAGTTCAGTAATGTTAGGAGATTGCCTAGTATTATTATTGGATTGTTGTGCCGACATCTGGGGCATAGACTGTGGGGTGTTTAATGTGCTAAACAGGCTGCTAACCATCCCAAACAATCCGCCGCTACCGCCGCTATCTCCCATTCCGCTCATCGCACTCATCGGGTTGCTATAGTTATTGCCGCTGCTACCGTTGCCTCCATTATTGATTGGGATATTCTGGGGTGCCTGCGCTTGATTGTAATTAGAACCTGTATTACCCATCATATACTGCTTTGCGGCTGCTTGCTGAAACTGCTTCATTAACTCAGGGTCTGATTTTAGGACATTCTCTACATTAGGCATAGGCTGCTCTTTAAACATTCTGCTAGTTAGGTGAAACATAAATGCGCTGCCTGACAAAGCAATAAATAGCCTTAACTCTGGAGCCATCTTCTTACCAGTTGCCTTGTATTTATAATGGAGTTCTTCAAAGATATCATCGTAATCATTAATATTCTCATTAACTTGTTCCGACCACCCATCTAATTTAATGGCGAATGGGTCATACCGGCTATTCATATACTCAGTTCCCGAAATAAACGCCATCAACATCTTTTGCTGAAACCTAACGCTTCCATCTAGTTCCTTCTCACGAACCAAGCGATTATATTCCGTCCTCATTTCTTCGATGTCAGAGTTCATATTAAACTTGAAAGGTATTTTGAAACCTTTAGACTCCAATCTGTCTAATTGATAAATAATCTCTCGTTTCTCATTCAATTCATTCATAATTATCTCTTTTGCTGACAAATGCCTAGATTTGCCTCCGCCGCCGCTACCTCTTCTGCCGCCGCTGCCCCCACCGCCGCTACCGCCGCTACCGCTGCCTTCGCTGCCCTCCTCATCGTCTTCGTCCTCTTCGTCTCCGTCTTCGTATTCTTCACCGTCTTCTTCGTCATCGTCTCCCTCTTCGTCATCCTCTTCTTCTTCGCTTTCTTCTTCGTATTTGCTAGGCTTCTTATATTTATTAGAGCCGATACCCTTCTTATGGCTCAAACTGCTAACAACGCTGGTAGTCTCGCTATCATCATCATATTTAGATTTAGGTCGGCTAGAGCTACTAGCGGCTCCACTGCCCTTATTCTTATATATGTTATTCATATTTTTCATATAGGCGCTTTTGTCATAATCGCCATTCACCGAACTAGCCCTAGAGGATGAGCGTGAAGACGACCGAGATGACATAGAGATAACATCGCTGCTAATCTTGTTCTTGTTAAACAGCACATCGTCGCTCATAAAGTTATTTTGGCTGGCTCTCTGCTGCTTGCTAGGAATGTTGAAACCCATCTGTTTATTTTTAAAGGTATCTCTATTAATTTCTATCAAATCATCATTTATATTATTTAGATTTAATGTTGTCATTATATATATTTAATTGAATATCAATTGTTTATATAATATTGATACTATTAATACGGTTATATATACGCGCGTCTAAAGGGTGCTAATTATTTTCTCGCCATTATATAATTGGATATCCAGAAATTAAAGAATAGTCTAGCGGACTTCTTGTATTTCTCGGGGTGGAACTGAACTCCTAAGATATTTTTTTTAGAGTTATAAGCCATCACTATTTTATTTTTAATCTTCTTAATAACCGTAAAAGTTCTAGGAACCTTCACAACATAATCTGTGTGATAAAAGAAATACTTGGTTTTAGGCATCGCCGACGCTATCCTAAAACTCTCGCGATACTTCATATATCCGTCTTTATTAGATTTAATAAAAGACATCCCGACTAGCCTGTCTAGCCTGTCTAGCCTGTCTTTACCTCTGCTTCTTACGCCGCCTGCCTTACAGACCATATACTGAAACCCATAGCATATCGCCAGTATCGGTAAGCGAGAACGCATAATACTCTCGTCTATTGTTGAATGCTTGCGACCTTTAACAAAATAGTCAGATCCAGTTATTATTATGCCGCTTACGCCGCTCTTTTTTCTCAAAACATCCCGAATGCCCTGAGTATCGTCCCAATCTTTGAAGATAATCTTATGACCTTTTAAGGCATTCTCATAGCCTTTTTTGAACCGCTTAAATAATGCTCTTGTGCTATACATATTGATTACTAGAAATACCAGAGACGCTTTAGACGCCGCCATAGGCATCTCTCTTTTATTAGAAACACAAGAATATATAAAAGTATATCACGATAATTATATAAATATAGGATATGAAAATTCTCTTTTTCGGTAGCAAGGGATGGATTGGGAAACAGTTTGGCTTCTTCTTAAATAAGAATGGTATCACTTACATTAGCACAGATGCGCGAGCGGATGACGAGAAAGCCGTAGAGGAGGAGATTAAGTTGTATTCGCCTACACACATCATATCGTTTATTGGCAGGACACACGGCGGCGAGTATAATACCATAGATTATCTAGAATTATCTGGGAAACTTAAAGATAATATTAGAGACAATCTGTATTCTCCTGTTATTCTCTCGATACTTTGCGAACGCTATAATATCCACTATACATATTTAGGGACTGGTTGTATTTTTAGCAGCGACGACCCGACGACCACTAGCATAGACGATGACGCCCTGCCGAATTTCTTTGGCTCCTCTTATTCAACTGTTAAAGGATTTACGGACAGGCTCCAGCATATGTATTCTAAGAATACGCTGAACCTGCGTATCAGGATGCCTATCGTTAATTACGAGCATAACAGAAACTTTCTAAGTAAAATCTTTAAATATGAAAAAATCTGCTCTATGCCTAACTCTATGACCGTATTAGAGGATATGTTTCCTGTCATTATGGATATGATGATTAAAAATACTACAGGCACCTTTAATCTAGTGAATAAAGGGCTCATAACCCATAATGAAATCTTAGAAATGTATAAAGAGCATATTGACCCTTCGTTTGTGTGGAAAAACTTTAGCGTTGAAGAGCAGAACTCGGTGTTGCTATCAAAACGCTCTAATACGCAACTGTCTAACGATAAACTATACTCGCTATACCCAGATATCCCTGATATCAAAACATCTGTTGAAAAATGCGTTATTCAATATCATAAATAAAAATTGATATTATTTTTATAATATATATTACTAAACTGAATATGGTAAAATATACTTGTGAAACCTGTAAGAGCCAATTTGCTAGAAAACTAGAATATACGAAGCATATAAAGGGATGCCTCAAGAGCGATGAACCTATCTTAGCATCCTTACCAGTCGCAGCAGTTCCAGACAAAGTATATCGTTTAAATTATATAGGCTCTAAATTCCAACTGCTTGACTGGATTACAGGGATTATAAAGGATAAAACAGGATGGACTTCATTTGTCAATAAAAGAATTGGGGATATGTTTGCTGGAACAGGTATAGTCTCTTATCATTTCAGGAAACATCTAGCGTGTGTCATTTCTAATGACGCTGAGTTATACAGTTCAATTATAACGCACGCTTTAACACGCTCAGTATATACTGAAAATTGCGAGAGAATTATAGGAGAACTCCAAGCTGAAGCCGTAGCCGCAAGCGTAGCCGACGATACCATAGGATATATCACAACCCATTACAGTCCTTATGGTGATAACGAGCGTAAGTTTTTTACGATTGAGAATGCGAAACGGATTGATTACATTCGCAATAGGCTAGAGGACATTTTAAAGAATAGCCATACCCTTACAAATGACGAATACCAGTTTATCCTCGCTTCTATAATTCTAAGTGCTGATGCTGTTAGTAATGTTCCCGCCGTATATGGTTGCTACTTAAAGGAATTTAAAGCAAAGGCTACAAAAAAACTGAGAGTAATGCCTATACATACGAATAGGACGCCAGCGACCGAAGGTTCTAATACTTACAATTGCGATGTATTGAATGAGGATTTTCTAGCATCTTTCACAGGCGACTTGGTATATCTAGACCCTCCATATAACGCTAGGCAATACTCTAAAAACTATTTTCCGCTAAATATAATTGCTAAAACGCCTAACAGCCTGCTAACCGAATTACCATTAAAAGGCAAAACAGGTATCCCTACCGATTGCTTTATGTCGCCCTTTTGTAAGAAAAGGGCTGTCGCAGAGGATGCCTTTAATCGGCTTTTTAAAGGACTACAGACTGAATGGATATTCTTGTCATATAATAGCGAAGGCATAGTGTCTAAAGAAAGGATGCTAGATATTATGAGTAGATATGGAGATGCGTCGGTTGTTGAAAGAGATTACAAGAGGTTCAAATCTTATGAATACAATAAAGACATAGAGATTAAAGAGTATTTATTCTGTCTTTCTAAATATCTATAATAGTTATATTATCTGCGAAAATTGTTAGGAAGTTTTCGTAGCACCAGCGAATAGCCATACTGGTTCTGCTTTTTGTATGAAATTGAAATTCAAGCAAGGCTATCTCCTTGCCTTCTATTACAACTTTTAGCGTTGATGAGTTTTTCCACGAAGCCCAATCACAAGTCCATACGAAAGAATATTTAGATAATTCTTCTAAATCTATTGGTCGGTGTAAAGTAATATATCGGATTGTGCTGTTCTCCTTATTATAGTATATATTAGGACAATCAAAGGTGTATTCAACAAGTATAGGAATTATTTTTATTATTTCGGTTTGTATATATTGCTTTAGGTCTGCGATTGTTGTATATTCTATCCCTAGTAAATCACAGAACCTTTTTGGCTGCGTTTGTCCTATAACTTGAGGTGCTACTTTGCCTACTCCTTTTTTTGTGGTTTTTGCTGAAAGATGCTTGTTAGCATCTGTGTCGCTCGTATAGTCATAACGGGAGCCTCTTTTTGCTGTATGGCTACACATAGGGAATAGTTCAAGAAGTTTAGAAAGACGATGCTTCAATCTCTCAGGTTCTTCCATACCATACTTGTATTTCCCATCATACGGTATATTGTATGCTAGACATATCGCCATCTCAAATATTTTTCCAGTATCCTCTGTTTGTAATACTTGCTTCTCGCTCATCCTTAGCACCCTATATAGTAGTCTTCTATACTATCCAAGTCAGTTTTTAATATTATAAGGTAATTCTATAACATATCTAGAATACCTTAAAAATGATATAAGAATAAGGGCGGCTACGCCTTCTCCTTAAATGCTTTTTTTATTATAGGTATATTATAGAATATATTATGAAATACATAGATGCTCTTAGAAAATATAATGAGAACAAGGATAAATGGTGTATGCCTCGCAGAGGTTCTGTAGATTACTTAGAGATACGAGATATAATGAAAGAGAAAGCAGCAAAAACGGCGACAAAGAAGACATCTTCGCTATTGCCGCTAACGCCGCTATCAAGGATTAAACTAGAATTGCTTAATGTATCTGGAAGGAATAACAACTGTTTCTTTAACTCCGTTTATCTGCTACTTAAGGAAACGAGCGACGGAGGCAAATGGAAGAGTGGCTCTTATTTAAGGAGATTTCTTACCGCAAGTTTTTTAGAGAAGGCTGAGATTACTAGGACGGTGCGAAGATTTCTAATGTATCTAGAACTGGTACAAATGTATATTAAAGAGGGCATGGCGTCGGGAGAAATAGCAGAGTTGCTAGCGGTGAATACCACAGAGATAAGGTCATTACGAAAAGCAAATATTAAAAGGGTTGATTTAACCAAGGATGCTGACATAGTGAATATGTTAAATACCCATTTTAAAGTTTTAGGGAGAATGCCCTCACAGCCTGAGATGTCCTTGACTATCAATTACTTTAAAAATAAATACGATATTGTTGTTTTGTCAATCATCATAGATGATGCTAGGAAGCGAGATGAGTTGCTAGAAGAAGTTAGAAATAAGATTAATGAAAAGTTAGAAAATGCTATTAAATCGTCGGGCTCGTCTCGTCTCAGTAATAATATTAAGAAATACAGGTTTGGTGTTATCATAACTGATAATACACATTACCAATTGCTTAAAATAAATAATAATGTCCTAAGCACTATAGGAGAAATAAAGAGGTTTATTGCTTCACAGCATACATCATACAGTTTTCGTAGAACAAATGTAGCAAGTCGCTCTTCTTCCTAGAGGATAAATAATATATTATAGGGTATATTCTATTATCATTATAGGTATCATCAATTACATAACCTAGAATACTTCTATTACCATTACTGGTATCATAAATAATAAAAATAATAATACTAGGTATTTTTAGGAAAGATTAGATAAGTTAGAAACTTTTAGAGTTTTTTAGAAAAATATAAAGTTGTAAAAGTTTTTAGAAAAGTTAAAAGTTTATAAGTTTATAAAAGATAATAATAAATAATAGTAAGACTAAATAATAGTAATACTTAGCATACTTCTTACCATACCTGATATTCTCTATGTTCTATCCCTAGGATTTGCTAGGGCACTAGCCGTGCTGCTTCGCTGCCGACCACTAAGATAATATAACAGATGTCTCTTACCACTACCTGTGTCATAAAGAATAAAAAGAATATTACTAGTTATTTTAGGGAAACCTAGAAACTTTTAGAGAAGTTAGAAAGTTTTAGAGATTTTTAGAAAAAAGAAAGTTGTAAAAGTTTTTAGAAATAGTTAAAAGTTTTTAAGTTTATAAAAGATAAATAATAAATAAAGTTAAGTAATAATTATAGGTATCTTCTATAACATAACCTAGTATCCTCTAGCATATAATGCGGGATATCGCATTATATATTAAGAGTGTTTATGCTTCGCATATTTCCTTATATACTATGCGATATCCCGCATAACACAACCTATCATACATCTATTACCATTACTGGTGTCATAAAGAATAAAAAGATTAATACTAGTTATTTTTAGAAACTTTTAGAAAAAAGAATAATAGTTTATAAGATAATAGAAATAATAAATAATAGTAATACTTAGTATCTCCTATTACCATACTTGATATTCTCTATGTTTATCCCTCACAAATCCTAGGGCGCTAGACGCGCTGCCGACCACTAAGATAATAAAGCAGATGTCTCTTACCATTACTGGTGTCATAAAGAATAAAAAGGATAATACTAGTTATTTTTAGAAACTTTTAGAAAAAGAATAATAGTTTATAAAAAAGAATAATAGTTTATAAAAGATAATAATAAATAAAGTTAAGTAATAATTATAGACATCATCTATTACCATTAGTGATGTTCTCTACACCGTATCCTTAGCAATACTAGGTAATTTTAAGAGGATATGTAGTATAGTTTAGCGTGATTTGCTAATCATTAGAACTTCCTATTACCACAAAGGATGTCATAAAGAATAAAAAAGGTATTACTAGTTATTTTTAGAAAAACTTAAAAAAATTTTTAGAATAATAAATAATAGTTTATAAGAGGCTTACGCCTTCTCCTTAAATGTTTTTTATAATACGCCGCTGCTATCGCTACCACATACCACCACTATCCGCCGCTACCACATACCATCGCTAACCACATACCGCTACCTCTGCCTAGACACTTATAATCTTGTCAAACTTCTCAATATAGGCATCTATGGTGTCGTTGTTAAATAGAATGATATCATAAGGGATATTAATGTATTCTTGCTCTGATTTGTGGGCTATGCTAGCGACGCTAGTGCTGCTAGCGGCGGCTGCGGCGACAGCATCACACGGATTAGATATCCTTAGAAAACTGGTATCAGGTCTAATGACCCTTATAATCGCTATATCATCTTTGCGAATTTTAGGAATACTAAACAACATCTCGTATTCGTGGATAAATCGCAAGTCGCTTATAACGAACCTTTGCTCCTTGTTAGCGTCCATCCTTGTTTTTATATAATTCTTCAAGGTATTCGCAAAGAAGTTTCTCTTCACATCAGGCAGCAAATCCTGTATCTTATCTTGCATAACCTCTGTCCCGAAGAATTGTAATGCGGCTCTTGGCGTAATCCCCCACCGCTCATCCACAACATCTTTTTTACCAGTCCCTTTGTCCTCGCCTATCCCTACTTGGTCGTCGTCAAAGTTAAACAAGGTTTTAATAGCGTGCTTTAGAGGTTCGGCAAAAGCAACTCTCTCGTAATTATATTTACGCACTAGATGCTCGGCTAACACATCCTTACCACTCCTCTTGGCTCCACAAATTGCTATAATACGAGGCATTTTAGAATGCGAATGCTGCGACAACATATCTATATATCTACTATACCTATATATATCTATGTCTTGTATATATATATCATTTTTTATATCACTATATCGCCTCAAAATATAAAAAATGATTTGGTATTTAAGAATTATTTAATAATAACATAATACAACTTAATAATGTTTTCTAATGTTTGCTGGGATGTTCTGGATATCTATTTCCAAAAGGGCGGTTCTCCCGAATCGTCTAATCCTCTAGTAAAGCATCAGGTTGACAGTTATAACAAGTTCATAGACAATACCTTAGGGCAAATCATCGGCGGTTTCAATCCTATCAAGGTGAAGATTACCAACCAGAAGGCAGAGTTGCCTGACAACTCCTATAATATCTCTATCAATATCCTCAACCCCAGTATTGTTAAGCCCAACTATCAACTCCCTGACGGAACCCAGAACATTATGACGCCCTATATTGCTCGTATGAATAATATGACATATTCTAGCGGCATCTATGTGAACGTCCATATTTCCACCGAAATTACCAATAAGAGCGGTATGACCGAGAAGTTTGACAAGACCGTTAATGGCGTTTATATCGGCAAAATCCCCATTATGGTTCGCTCTAAACTCTGCGTCCTCAGCCAGATGCAAGGGATTTGCGAAGAGAACAAGAACGAGTGTATTTACGATTTTGGCGGCTATTTTATCGTGAATGGTAATGAGAAGGTGCTGATTTCGCAAGACCGCATCAACGAAAACAAAGTGCTCGTCTTTCACCCCAACAATAATGCCGAAGGACTGTATGCCGAAATCCGCTCTATGTGCGATTCAACTTATCTGCCGCCAAAGACTACTTGCCTGAATATGAGCGGCAAGTTAAATCATATGGGACGCATTATTCGCATCAATACATCTTTCATTCGTAGCGAGGTGCCTGTCTTCGTGATTTTCAGGGCTCTAGGTATCTTGAGCGACCGTGAGATTATCAATCACATCGTCTATGATACAGACAGCGAGAAGAACCAGCGTATCATTAACGAACTGATGGCGTGCTGTGAGGATGCCTGTGATATCAACACACAGGAGCAGGCGGAGAATACGCTTATTAAGATTATGATTGGAGTGAACAAGAACAACGACCACGAGACCAATAAGGCGCAACTCCACAATAATCTCTTAAATGATTTTCTGCCCCACGTAGGCAAATCTTACAGACGCAAGGCTCTCTATGTCGGCTACATTATTCGTAAGATGATACGCATCTATCTTGGATATGATACTTACGACAATCGCGACTCGTATATCAATAAGCGCGTGGATACCCCAGGTGTCTTAATGAGTAATCTGTTTCGTCAGTGTTACGGAAAGATGACGAAGGAGCTCAAAATAGCGATTGAGAAAGAACTGAACTTGTGGCGTGGAAATGCTAACATCCCAATTTCTAATATTATATCCGACATTAGTATCCACAGATTTTTCAAGCAATCACTTCTTGACTCGTGGATTAGATATTCGCTTTCTACCGGCAACTGGGGTATCAAGAGTATCGGCACATTCCAGAATATCAAGCAAGGCGTCTCGCAGGTTCTTAATCGTATGTCATACGCCAGCACCCTATCGCATATGAGGCGCATCAATACGGCGATGGAGAAGAACGGCAAACTGGTTCAGCCACGCAAACTTGACAATTCGCAGATTGGTATGATATGTCCTGCTGAAACCCCTGAAGGCAGTTCTGTCGGTCTGGTTAAGAATATGGCGCTTAGCACCAACATTTCAATTGCTATGAATAGCATTCATATTCGGCGGATTTTGGTAAATCTTGGGGTGGTCGTTTATGACGATAGTTATAGTATGGCGAACCCTGAAAAATCTCCTATTGAATACCTGAAGCAGATGGGAAGCGAAGATAATGTATATGTTATGGTGAATGGGGATATTATCGGCTATTATACGAACCCTGACAAGTTGTATTCAACCTTGAAGCATTATAAGCGCAGCGGCATCATATACCCGATGACCTCTATTGTATGGAATATCCAGAAGTCGTGTATTATCATTAGCACGGAAGCGGGGCGAATGTATAGACCGCTCTATATCGTGGATATTGACCCAGCAACAAATAAGCGTGAATTGCGAATTGCTAGAATATTGCGGAGAAAGGGCATCAGTTGGAAGGAGTATATAGCAGACAAACACTTTGATTACTTCGTAGTCCCTAACGAAGTCTCTAAAAATCAGGACGACCCTGAGAAGTATTTGGACGAAGAGGGGTTTATTGAATATATGGATTGCGACGAAATCAATTCGGCGATGCTCGCTACATTCCCTGCCGATTTGGAAGAAGGTATTAAAGGGACTGCTTTGCCACCGTTTTATACCCACAGCGAAATTCACCCAAGCCTAATGAATGGTATTCTCGGCGTTAATATCCCATTCAGCGACCACAATCAATCTCCTAGAAACTGCTATCAGTGTGCTATGGGTAAACAGGCACTCGGCGTATATATGAGTAATTTTAACAAACGCATAGATACGATGGGTAATATCTTGAATTATCCGCAAAAGTCGCTCGTATATACTAAGTTGTCTAAATATACGATGGCTCACAAATTACCTTCAGGGGTTAATGCGATTGTTGCTATTATGACGCATACTGGGTTTAATCAAGAAGATAGTATTATGGTTAATCAGTCGGCGCTAGACCGAGGGTTATTCACGAGCACCTATTATAAGGCGATGCGTGATACCTGTAATAAAAATCATAGCACCGGTGAGGAAGAGTTATTCACTAATCCTACCAATATTTCTTCGCAGAAGCCATACTCCTACGAGAAGTTGAATGACGATGGCTTTGTTTCTAAGAATACCTATGTGAATGGGAATGATGTTATTGTCGGCAAGGTTATGCCTAAGAAGGCAAATGGTGTTATAACATACCAAGATAGTAGTTTGACGATGAAAGCGAATGACGATGGATATGTTGATATGAATTATAATGGGGTTAATAGCGAAGGCTACAAGTTCTGTAAGGTGCGTATTCGCAAGAACAGGAAGCCAGAGATTGGAGATAAATGCGCTAGTTGTAGCGCCCAGAAAGGGACTATCGGGATGATATACAGGCACCAAGATATGCCCTTTACAAAGGACGGAATTGTGCCGGATATCATTATGAACCCGCACGCAATCCCATCGCGTATGACGATAGCGCAATTAATGGAGTCTATTATGGGTAAGGCTTGCTGTCATATTGGGGCGTTTGGCGATTCAACTCCATATACTGACTGTAGCGTTGAAGGAATTACGAAGGTGCTAGAGATGTCTGGTATGGAGAAATACGGAAATGAGATTATGTATAACGGACGGACAGGCGAGCAAATCCACACAGATATCTTTATCGGTCCGACATATTACCAGCGATTGAAGCATATGGTGTCTGACAAGGTGCACTGTCTTACTGAAGAACACGAGGTATTAACAGAGGGTGGCTGGAAGTTCGTGAATACGATTACCACAGAGGATAAGGTTGCTATTCTTAAGGATGATAGGCTGGTTTATGAGGAGCCGCTAGAAGTCCATAAATACCCTGAATACTCAGGGACAATGTATAATATCAGTAATACGCTGATTGACTTAAACACGACTATAGAACATAGGATGCTTGTCCGGAGCGATGGCAGCGACAGCGGCGGTAGCGGATATCACTTAGAGAAGGCTAGCGACATTATTGGGAAATGCGTTAGATACAAGAAGGATGGTGTATGGGATGCTCCTGATTATCAGTTCGTAATCCCAGTAAGCAACAAGGAGATTAATATGGAGGCGTGGCTAGAATTCTTTGGCAAATGGATTTCTAGCAATTGCGATAAGAAGATTATGTATCAGTTTGGGTCGCATATGCCCGACGATACCTTCAATATTACATATTACCTAAATTACCTGATAGACAACAAATACAAGGATACATTATATATGCCCGAATGGGTATGGAAGTTGAGTAGCCGTCAAGTGCGTATATTGATGAAGTCTATGATTGCCGCAAATATGGCGACCGGTGGATACAAATATGACAATATGTTCTGTAGCAAATATGAGAGTTTGGCGGACGATATGATGAGGCTGTGTATTCACGCTGGATGGAGCGGTGTGAAGAGCCTGTGGAAAGATAGCGTCTCGAAGGATGGTATCTTGAAGGATGGTATCTTGAAAGATGGCGCCCTATGGAAGATTACTATTATCAAGAAGCGGAATAGCCCTTATGCTAACGCAGCGAATGCTAAGAAGGAGAAGCAGCATAGCGAGCGTATCTATAATTACAAAGGCGCCGTTTATTGTATCAGCGTATCTAGCGAGGTGTTTATGGTTAGACGCAACGGCAAGTCCGTATGGACGGGTAATTCGCGCGGCTCAAATGGTCCAATTGTGATGCTAACAAGGCAGCCTAGCGAAGGCAGGGCACGCTCAGGAGGATTGCGACTAGGAGAGATGGAACGAGACTGCTTTATTGCTCACGGCACATCTAATTTTCTAGCGGAGAGGATGCTGCATGTATCCGACAATTATAGGGTATTCATTTGTAAAAAATGCGGGATGCACGCAAATGTTAATACTGAGAAGAGCATTTACAGTTGTAAGTATTGTAAAAATAATACGGATATCGCACAAGTAAGGATGCCTTACGCATTCAAACTGCTGAACCAAGAACTATACACGATGAATATTATGATGCGATATGTGTGTAATTAGCCCCTATATTATATGAGGCTAACACTTAAGTATATATATGGTTATATAGATTAGATAGAATATGTATTACTTCAAGAAGGCATTTATATTATTTTTTATATTTTATATGGGCGGTAGCAGTAGCGTCAGCAGCGGAGATAAACATAACCACCGAAACATTTCGTTATTTAATAGGAATATATGTAGGGATGGTGCGGCAACTAATAACATAGTAGCCGCTTATAAGAGAAGATTGGTATATTATGTAGGTAGCCATAGGGTCGCTAGGCTAAATCGCAATTCATATGTGGTAGTCGCTAAAGATGTATTGAGAAAATATATCTATATAGTTAATATCGTGGTGATTTATATAATTTTATATGCTTTATAATATAGGAAAGTATATAAAATTATATGTCGAGTGATTATAAGGTTCTTGTTGTTGTAGATATACAGAATTGTTTTATTCAAGGTGGTTCTCTTGGTAGTGAAAAAATAGAAGATTTAAAAAAATTTATTGATTTAGTTAAAGAGGTTGATAAGAAAATCTCTACAAATAATTATGACCTCGTTGTATTTAGTAAAGATATTCACCCTTTGAACCATTCATCTCTTTTTGATAATACATCACCTCAAGATGGTGTTTTTAAATATCATTGCAGAAATACTAGAAAGAACTGTATAAAAGATACTACAAATTCAACTACTTATATGTCATCTGCTGCTAAAGAGATTATAAGGGACATTTTATGTAATAAGAAAGATAGTACTATTAAAGAACATTTTTATGATAAAAAAAATGTTTATAAAAGTATAACTGGTAATGATTATAAATTTTATAATCCTAACCTTGAAAGGACATTTAAAAGGGTATTAACAAATGATGCTAGTAAAACTAGTAAAGTTAGTAAAGTTAGTAAAATTAGTGAAATTATAAATGGTGTTAAAAATGAAATGAATGACAAAAAATATGATATAAATTATGGAAAAATTAAAACTTTAGAAAATTTGCTAGGGGATTATATTAGTAATCCAAAATTAGACGATGATAGTAAGGGATTTTTAAGAGGTTTATTAAATGATAAAAAATATAAGGGTTTAAAAGTTCAAGGATTAGATTTAAATTACTTATTTTATGGTACGAGTATAAAAGAAATAATATATGCTTTAAATACTAATACTAATAGTGAAATAGGTATTACACAGGACGAACATATTGAAGAACCAGACTATAATGATAAAGCATATAATGTTGATAAATTAAAATATAAAACTAGAAGTGCTAGTGCTAGTGCTAGTGCTAATGCTAATACTAAATTTATTAGTATAGCAAAGGGACAATATTGCGATTATGAATCATATTCGGCATTCAATTATCATACCAAAATAGAAAAAGATAAAACTAATTCAATTATCTATGATATATTTGGAAAATATGATAGCAGTTTGAATAAATTAATACCATTATCTGCCGAAAAAAAATATAGTACCGGACTATTTGAATATATATTAAAATCTTTTGACGAGCAAGGTGGTAAAACAAATATCAATATAGATGTGTGCGGATTAGTTACTAATATCTGTGTTGTCAATACGGTTCATCAAGGAATTGCTATGTGGGAAAAAGTATATAAAGGAGGTTATACGGATAGAACTTGTAAGTTTAACTTATTAGAATATTTGTCAATACCGTTATCTGTTCCTGTTCCTAACTATTCATATTTAAATTATAGCTATACGGAACAAATCAATAAAGAAAAAGATTTAGGTAAAATGTTATTACAAGTTAGTAATTTAAAATCCCTATTAACAACAAAATTTGAAGATGATGTTTTAACACCAAATCCTAGTATAAGAAATGAAAAAATATCTTATACTGTAGATTTTGATATAAATTTACAAGAAACACTTACAGAATATATTAATCAATATATTAATCAAATTAATCAAATTAATCAAAATATTATAAATTCTACATTAAATTTTACCCATATTACACCACAAAAGGGAGGAAAGAAACTGAAGACAGCAAAAGCGGCACCTAAGAAGACAGCTAAAGCGGCACCTAAGACAGCTAAAGCGGCATCTAAGAAGACAGCTAAAGCGGTATCTAAAAATTAAAATTATATAATATTTATTTTTTCTAAATAAAAGGACTTTTTACATATATAAACATAAGCATCCAATATATATTCATATACTAACGATATATGGACGGTGATAACCATAAGTTATATGGCGTTCTAGGAGTTGCTAGGGATGCTTCAGCAGATGATATTAAAAGGGCTTATAAGAAACTCGCTATGAAATACCATCCTGATAAAAACAAGGGCGACGAGAAGGCTGAGGATAAGTTCAAGGAGATATCATCAGCATATAATGTACTGAGCGACGATGCCGAACGGGCAAAGTATAACGACATAGGCGACGCTAACTATAACAACGGGTCAGGACAGGAGGCTAATAGAGGACAGCATAATCCCCACGATATCTTTGAGGCATTCTTTAGAAGTAGAGGAGGGGTAGGTGGCGGCGGGGCATTTGGCGGCTTTGACGAAGATATATTCTCGTTCGGTCAGGGGGGTGGAGGCGCTAGCGGCGGCAATAGACAACCTAAGAAAGCTTCGCCAATAGAGAAAACATTTGTATTTAATCTAGACGATATATATGCCGGTATTAATAAGGATTTAAATATAAATATTCGCAAATATTGCCTAAAATGTAATAAGAAATGCGGCAAATGCGATGGGCGTGGTATAATACAGCAGATACGCAGTATGGGATTTATGCAACAAATCTTTCAAGGCTCTTGCGACAACTGCGAAGGCACCGGAATAACGATTGAAGGCAAGCCTGACTGTAAAACCTGTTGCGGCAAAGGGTATTACAACGAGGACAAGAAGGCGACGCTTATCATCCCTAAAGGGATTGACGAGAATTACAAGACGGCTTTTCCTGAACTAGGAGAGCAGCCAAAAATACCCAATATTAAACCCGGCGACCTGATAATACACATTAAGATAGAGGAGCACAAGCATTTTATTAGGAAAGGCAACGACCTGTATTACAATACTGATATATCCTTTGTTGATTCAATAGTAGGTAAAGATATAGTAATACCATATTTTAAAGAAAAAATAAACATAAATACCAACATATTTGGGGTTATCTCTAATGGTAAGAATTATCTATTAGAAGGTAAAGGGATGCCTGTATTAAACACGGCAAATAAAGGGAATATGTTTATAGAGTTCTCTGTTAATTACCCGAAGATTAAGAATGCCGATAAGATTGAGGAGCTTAGGGTATTACTTAATGAGGTATTCTAGAAGTATTTCTAGGAGGTCTTCTAGAAGTCTTTTTAGAAGGTCTTCGGGTATTAATATTCCATATTCTTTTTACTTTCAATAGCATATAATATATTGTATATAGGGTCTAGATTAATATTATCGTTATATCCGTATTTCTTTATGAACTGCGCTAGCAATATTGAGTTCTTGTCTGACAGTTTCTCGTCTAGGCTGGAGGTTATATAGTATTTGTATTTTTTTGTCGCCAACTTCTTGCGGTCAATAAAATATACTTTATTATTATCTTTGTCATAGTAATCAACATAACGCTTTTTCTTTTCAGCTAAATCAAATACATAAAAGGCATTACTCATCTTGCTGATATTATCGCTAGGCGCAAATAATACGGGCGATAGGATACTGTGCTGCCCGAAAGTTATGTTCGTTTGCTCGGCTATAAAGTTATACTCAAATTTTATGACAAATTCTTTGGCTACATTATTGGTATTATTAACATGTGCTATATATATATTATAAATATACGAGTTGTCGTTATCATTAATATTCAGGTTGATAATGTCGTTTATGTCGGTGCATCTAGTCATCTTGTCTGCTATGCGATATATGTAATCACGATATAACACATAAAATGTTCCGCAAATTATAAGTAAAAAAAGTATGGCTATAAGGATTTGATAATTGGATATCTTGGTATCGGTTATTTCAGTTAGCTCTAGCAGATACTCATTAGATGCGTTATCAACGCCTTCTATTAGCACTTGAATATCATTAATAATATTATTTATATTACTCATTTAGTGTCTTTTAATTATATATTATATATTATATATTCAAAGATACCTCGCTACTTAAGGAAAAAGCATATAAGGCGCGCACGCACCCTTAGATATTTATATTCTTGTCTTGCTGTATCTTAGAGAATATGATGTGGTCTATTATTGTTATGGGATAATTAGGGTTCTTAGAGTAATTCTTAGTAAAGTTAATGAGTTCGCTAGAGGTGTAGGAATATATCATATTGTAATTTTTATCTACCGCATAATACTTGTAAGTGTTGCTGTTAATTCTTAGGCTAATATTTTCTATAACATCGGCTTTCATATTCTGTAAATCAAAGTATTTGTAGTTAAAACTGTTAATAAAACCTCCATTATTATTCAATTCAATTGCCTTTTTTGCCTCATCGGTTTTCATAACCCTCGTATATTCTAAAGCAATCTTATTGTATTCGTCCAAGTCGCTACGCTTATTAGTCTGTTTCATAAGGACGCTAAGTTCATTCTTCTTTTTCTCCAGAGCCTTTAAATCTTCTAGTATTGTTAGATAATCGTTCATTCTATATACGAAGACGCTCTCGCTGCTCTTAGTATTACCATACTCTATATTTGTTTCCATCTTTTTAAAATCGTAAATTATTTTAACAACATAGTCATTAAGTTTCTTAATCTTACTGGTATTCACTATGACAATTGTATATACATAGGGCGTCTCTGTATAGTTATTTTCGTCTATTATTTTAGATATGTTATTACACTTAGAGCAGCGCCTAGCAGTTTTGTAGATGGTATCCCAGTATAAAAAAATACCTATCATTATGATAATACAAAGATACAAAACTGAATATATTAATAGGATACCGGCGGCGCCGCCGCTGCCGCTCTTATGCGTTATAATATTAATAATCTGACACTGGAGATTTTCCATAATTACTATTATTCTTATTATAATAATTTAATTTAAATTTCTAGTGTATTGTCTAGCATTTGCTAACCGAGCCTTATATTCACATAATTAACCTCAGCATTAACTATGTTTTCTACATCAGGTAGTTCAGGCATATTTATTTCAATATCAGGTCTAGCAATATTCATATTTCTATATGAGTTTGCGTCAGCTCGCTGTTTTATTGATAAATAAGAGTTCCTATAAAAGATATCTTTCTCTCTACCATCATCTATGTATTTTTTCTCTAAGTTATAATCAATATATTCAGTATATGGCTGAGGCAGCGATAATGCCGCAAAGGCGCTTTTGCTTGCTGCTCCCTGACTAGCTCCAACAAAGGTCTCTATACCATCCTTAGCAGACGCTACACCATCCTTAGCAGACGCTACGCCATCCTTTGCGACATCTGCGACATCGGCTACATCTACTCCATCCTCCAAAGCATCAGCACCATCCTCCAAAGCATCCGCACCATCCTCCAAAGCATCCGCACTCTCCTCTAATGCGGCTAAGCTGTCTGCTGATGGAGCTTCGCCTGTTAGGTCTGTAATATCTGCTGACGCTTCTTCTGCTTCGCTAGCGCCGCCCGCACCTAGGCATCTTTCTTCAGCTGCTTTGTATTGCTCTGGTGTTAATACAGATTTGAATATATTGAGGATAAATTTTGCGACATCTTTATTTTTTTCAAGTGGCGTTTTTTCTAAGAGCCATTTAAAGAAGCCCTCCTCTCTCAATTCGCGCCACGGAGGTATATTCTCAAAAGGGTTGGTAAATATAATCTTTTGTAATATTAGCCCAATTAGCCAGCACGCTATAATAATCAATAATACAAATGCGGCAATACACAAAATGATAACATATACTTTGTGTAGCGGTGCGAAGTTTATGATATTATAGACTAAAATAGGGAGCCACATAACAGGCTGCTTATCATATATAATGTAATCTCTGGCAGGACCAAAAACATCATTAATTAAAGGAGCACACGAAACCATATAAAGGATTTTTATAATATAGAAGGAAGCCAATATAACGGCAATAAGAAGCACTATATATATCACAATATAAAAAGGATTATTTTTCATTATTTTTCAATTTACTATATAAAGGGAAGATTTTCTACAAGAAAATTATCTCGGTTCTTTTGAGGACTAGGGAAGATTTTCTACAAGAAAATTATCTCGGTTCTTTTGAGGACTAGGGAAGATTTTCTAAGTAAAATCTTTTTTTCTTGTAAATGTCGCTATAATAGTCATTCATATATTTTATGCTCTTGTAATATATGAATATGATATTATTACAGACTTCGTCGTAATCTTCAGCATTATCGCACCTATTAACAAAGGTGTCAAAACTTTTCATCACTTTATCCTCAAAGTATTCGTCGCTACCTGACATCTTATCCATATAATCCCCTATAATCATAGAATGTAGGTTAAATATGATGGGCTCCTTGGCGATTTGTTTAATTAACATATCGGTATTAAAGAACCTGCTTATGTTGTCGTAAAAGGTAGTCATAGGTATATCGTAGATATGTCGCTGATATGTCGCTGATATGTCGCTGATAGGTCGCCGACGGTGTATCATAAATACCTAAGAGCCACCTTATCATTTTTATAATTTTAAATGACAAATTAGAACATATTTAATATAATGATATAAAGCAACTACTCATTTTTAATAAAAAATTGACAATAACTTTTATGATATAAAAGGAACACATAAATTGTCATATATCACTATGTCAGCGAGAAAGGTTTGTATCAATCACCCTTCGTCTTATTACTCTGGTAAAGAGCAATCGCCTCTCCATTTTGGATTATCAGCCGAAGGCTATGATATCAATTCTATAATGGAAGGATTTGATAAAGAATTATGGATTGTTGAGGTTCGCAATAGTAAGAAGGTATGGACGAAGAAAGAACACATTAACAAGATGACTTACGAAATCCCCTTAATTACCGAAACGACAGGGGACTTAAGGACAGGGGACTTAAAGGAATGCGATGCTAGCGTCGCTATTGTAGAACCTATCGTAGAAACTGTCGTATTACCTAGTGTAGCAACAGAAACTGTCGTATTACCTAGCGTAGCAACAGAAACTGTCGTAGCACCTAGTGTAGCAACAGAAACTGTCGTAGCAGAAGATAACAAAAAGACCAAACCGAAAGCCCGCAAGACTGCTACTGCTAAGCCTGTTGCTGTTGCTGCTAAGCCTGCTAAAGATGCTACCTCTGCTGATACCGCTATAGATGCTAAGCCTGTTGCTGATGCTACAGATGCTACTGTCACTACTAAGCCTGCTGCTACCGCTGCTACCGCTGCTACCGATTATACCCTGTTTATAACATATCGTATTCAGCAACTTAAAAAGGAGTGTGCTGACAATAAGAAGAATTACGATTGTGCTAGGTATGAATGGAAAGAATATAAGAATAAGCCTGAAGAATTGCGAGTGATTATGGTGGCAGCAAGACAGTATGCGAGCGACGATACAAAGTAAGGATGCGAGACAAAAGGCGAGCGACGATACAAAGTAAGGATGTGAGACAAAAGGCGAGCGGTGAGACAAAAGGCGAGCAAAAATAACTAAAAAATGATTATTTATTATTTAAATAAAAGTAATATACTAAATATAATTGATGAATACTATTTATTTTAACAAGAATAATATTGTTCTTATAGATAGCAGTTATTATGTATTTCATAGATATTTTGCGACTTATCGGTGGTTCTCGTTTCAAAATATAGATGTAGCTGTAGATGACATAGTAAATAACGAGGTTTTTATTACAGCATTTTATAAACACATCAATAACGACATTAAGAAAATCTGTAAAAAATGGAATACTAGTAAGGATAACATAGTATTTTGCGTAGATTGTCAGCGCACCGACATATGGAGAAACGACATCTACGATACTTACAAGGCAACGCGCGTCCAAAAGACCAACTTTAATAAGAAAATATTCAGCATCTTTAGCGATTACACCAATTCACTAGGCTTTAAATACATATCACAGAGCAGATTAGAAGGCGACGATGTTATCTATTTAACGCAAAAGATGGCTAAGACCGCGATAGCCGCGATAGCCGCGATAGCGTCAGTCGCGAGCGACATTAAAGTCATCATCATAACAAACGACAACGATTTCTTACAATTGGTAGATACACAGACGCTCGTATATAACATGCAGTTTAAAGAGTTGATGAAGCGAGGCTTCAATAACCCCAAGGTTGATTTGCTATTTAAGGCGATTTATGGCGACAAAAGCGACAATATCACCAAGATAGGTGCTGGAATAACAAAAGAAAAGGCTCTAATGATATCCAATATGACTGACGAAGACCGAGAAAAGTATATAAAAGAATGCGGCTACGAAGACAAGTTTAGGTTAAATATGAAACTGATATCATTTGAGAATATCCCTAAAGAATATACTGAGATATTCTATGATAATGTTAAGATTATTATTGAATAATACGAAGGATATTATAGAATAATATAAAAAATATAATATATATACATTACATATACATTACATAATTACATATACATTACATAATTACATATACATTACATATATGCTAGGAGGCGCCTAATGGGTCGCATCCTATTCTTCTAATTTAATGATACTATCTATTTTATTTTTTTCAAGATTAGACATATAATACCACGACTTCTTCTGGGCGTCCCAGCGGCATCCATGTTTCTTAGCGTCATTCTTTTTATGAAAAGGTATCTTCACATATATCTTTTTGTGTATCTCAATATCCACGCCAGCTAGCGTAGCCTCTCCGCCGTCTGCGACCTTATCTTCGCTACTTAAGGACATTTTCTCTATCTCTAGAATTGCGGTAATATTCTCCTCGCTGATGTTATCCTCGTAATACCATTTCTTACAGCGCAAGTCCCATTTAGCCCCCAACTTCTTCACAGCATCCTTGTAATCGAAACCAATATTGATATAATTCTTATTAGAAGGTTGCTTGATATTAGATATCAAAGTATTGTCTATGTAATCTGGGGCGACGGCTGCTGCGACTACCACACCGACCGCCAAGTTAGCCAATCTATCTGCCTCAGCGTTCCCTATAGAATGCTCGTCGTTAAATCCGGTGTGTGCTTTAATATGATGTAGCTCTATGTGCTTTTTGTATGGACGGTATATTTCGCGTATTCTTTGTATTAATTTAAGATTAGGTGGAACCTTACCTTCAACAGTTTTCCAATCATTCTTGAATAATCTGTCGCCGTAAGCACCAGCGCATTTAATCACATATTCTGAATCGCTATATATGGCTATTTTTTTAGGCGGCTCTTTGATTATTTCGTCTTTCATTTTCTCAACGGCACGAATAAACGCCGTTAATTCGCCAGTATTGTTTGTCTGTTTACCAACAACCCTAGCATATTCATTCCTCTCGTCATCAGCTTTAAAATATACACCGTATCCAGCAATAGCATTAGGGCTACCATTATGAATACACGAGCCGTCAATATAGATGTTAATCACGCCGCTATCGCCGCTATCGCCGCTCATATTTCTTGACATTACTATATATTTTATAAGACATTATCAATTTTTATATAATAATTAAGAAAATGGAACCGAAGGTTTATAATATATATATATATTAAATATTGTAGTTATAGCAAAATGATTAAGTGTTTTAATAGTAATATTCAAATATATAGCGATGGTAATTACAATTATAACAACTGGAACCTAATAAATAAAGAGGGCACCTTTAATATACTTAACAATACCTCTAATCGCATAGATTTCTGTATATTACAGTCAGGTAATACCGGTATTGGAAGCTCCGCGCCTAGGTCTAAACTTGATGTCATCGGTGATGTTAGCATACTCGGGCAAACCACAATAACCTCAAACTTAATACTTGTCAATACGCTATTAACCGCCCCTATCGCCCAATATGGCACTAACGCCAACGCAACCAGCAACATATATTTAATAGGCGGCGCTAGGTCTCGTCTAGGAATTGGTAGCGCATCTCCTACAGTCGCACTTGATGTAGTAGGCTCCGCCAATATCTCTGGATTAATTACAGCAAATGGTGGTTTAACCATCCCTACCGGAAAGACGCTAAATGTGGTTGATGGCTTAACAACAATTTCTATTGATACTACCACAGTTAATACTAGATTTCTAAATATTACAGAAACTATAACTGCGAATGGTGGTATCATCACGCCCTACGGCTACGCTATAATTGCCGATGGAGGCATCTACACCACCTCCTTAAATGCTACAGATGTTATAACAGCAACGCAAGGGCTCATAGTATCTGCTGGTAGCCTGCTAACGGCTAACGGGGGCATCACGGCTACCGCAATAACAGCGTCAGGCTTAATAAGCGCCAATAATGGGCTGTCGATACCTACAGGGAAATCATTAATTGCTAATGGCGGTATCATAACAACCACAATTGAAACATCCAACACTCTACGAGTTTTATCAACTACAGCGACAGCCCCAATCGTCCAATACGGCACCAACGCAAGCGCAGCAAACAACCTATATTTTATTGGCGGCGGCAGAGCAAGAATAGGCATAGGCAGTTCATCTCCTACCGTCGCCCTAGATGTTCTAGGTGCCGCCAGCATATCAGGCACAGTATCTGCGAATACGATTAATGCGTCTGCTGCTATATCTGCGAACAGCATCGCATCAACCACCACAATTCTAGCAGGCGAATTGATAACCGCTAACGGAGGCATAACAGTCCCTCTAGGAAAACAGGTTATCGCAGATGGAGGCATAACGGCTACAACAATTTCTGCGTCGGGATTGATAACGGCTACTAACGGAATACAAGCAAACACAATAAATACCACAGGCGCTGTGAATACAAATGGAGGTATTATATCGGGCTCCACTATAACTTCGTCAGGATTAATTACGGCTAATGCTGGGCTAACAGCATCTACTATAACATCGCTAGGCATAATAAATGCTGCGGCAGGTATATCGGCGACCACTATAAATGCGACATCGGCAATTACAGGCACCACTTTAGAAATGAGCGGATTAATAAAAACGGCTGGAGGGCTTGACACGACCTCTATTATTGCTTCAGGGCTTATATCGGCAAATAGTGGTATCACAGCGTCATCTATGATAGCAGGCAACGCTAGCACGACTACGCCTATCGCTCAATACGGCACTAACACCAACGCCGCCAGCAATATATATATAGCGGGAGGTGGAAATGCGAGAATAGGGGTTGGTAGCGCATCCCCTACAGTCGCCTTAGATGTTGCTGGAGACACTAAAATATCAGGAGCGTTATTAGCAGCCTCTGGTATAACAACGACGACTATTAGCGCATCCCAGTTAATCACGGCAAATAATGGGATATCGGCGACGACCCTAGATGTCTCTAATAATATTATTGTTAAATCAGCAATCGCAACAATACCTATAACACAAATAGGAGATAATGCTAGCGCTAATAGCAACTTGTATTTTGTGGGGGGCGGTAGGGCACGCGTAGGGATTGGTAGCAGTTCTCCCAACAACGCATTAGATATTATAGGAGATACTGATATTACAGGTATATATAAGAAAAATAATAGAGATGTTATCCTTGATACCAGCAATTATATATTAGCGACATCTAATATTATTGTTAAACGGTTAGGCGAATATCTACCTTATACTTGGATTATTAATAGCCAAAGTTTTAATTTAAATTATACTTTGGGTAATGTGGGGATTGGAACGACAGACCCAATAAAAAAACTACATATCATGCACCCTAGCGGCGAATTGGTTAGAATTGAGACAAATGCCGAAGGCGCCAATCAGGTATCCGGAATTGAATTCGGGGTGCCTTCTTATAACACGGCGTCCCGTAGCAAAATAACTTCATCGACTTATGCGGGCAGCGGAGGCAGCGGCGGCAGCGGCGATAGCGGCGGTAGCGATTTACAGTTTAGCACAGCATCCGGTGCGAACAGTTCGTCCCTAAAGCTTATTATTTCACCTATCGGGAATGTAGGGATAGGAACGCCGACGCCCAATAATATATTACAGATAGGGAATGCAGGTAGGCTTAGAATAGCAAATAATACTAGCGATTATACCATTTTAGGAACTGCTGATACTGATGATACGACAAATACCAAGATAGAATTGTCAGGTAATACTCGCTCAGGCTCCGCAGGCGCATCGGGCACCATATCATATGTAGCAACAAATACCGACGGCTATCACAAATTCATTACAAATTCTACAGCTGAAAGAGTGCGTATAACTGCCTCAGGTAATGTCGGGATAGGCACTACAAACCCAGAGCAACTCTTAACCTTATATGGTAATAATGCTAGATTGAAGATAAGAAATAGCGCCGCAGCTGACGCTACCGCAAATAAATCTGTCGCAATCCATCTGGATAACGAGGGTGATAAGGAATGGATAATAAGCAATTCTAATAATAGCCTTGCGTTCGCCTATAATGATGGAATAGCGACATCTAACCGGATTATTATAGATGGTGTAAGCGGTAATATAGGGATTTCTACAAACCCTTCATCAAATTATATATTAAATATTGTAGGAAATATTAAGGTAGCTGGTAATATAATACCAAATACCAGTAATGCTTTCGACCTAGGTTCGTCTTTAAATAAGTGGAAAAACTTGTATTTGTCTGGCGACAGTATATATTTAGATGATTTGGTGCTTTCTAGGGGCTCTAATATTTCTTTAAATATAAAGGATGTGCGAGGCAATTATAGGGATATTAACTTGAGTAATATTAACTTATATAATAACTCTAATAAACTAACGATAGGTATAGATGTGGATGGTAATATAGTTTATAGCACTTCTAATAAAATCTATTATCCTTTGACAACACCGAACATAAATAATACTGCTATTTTAGATAATGTTAATGATATCATTATAGGGACTTCTAATTATGCTATCCATACGAGCAATAAACTAACGAATATAATAACGACTTTAGATAATAATGCTAGCAACTATATTTTAACTACGAATAACACAATATCACAAAGGATTACTGATTTAACAACTGATATGATAAATGAAAACCAAGATGCTGCTAAGAAGTTTATTATAAACAACTACTATGATAATAGTTTATTGATTAATGGTTCTTTAACTGTTAATTCTAATTTAATAGTGCTAGGTGAGAGCACACAACTTGATACAATTGTATATAATACTGAACGACTTGAGATAGTGAATGAGAATAATATGGAGGTAGCATTAATGATACAGCAAAGGGATACCATTAGAGATATCTTTGTTGCTTCAAACATAAATACGGAGGTCTTTAAGATAACAAATAACGGGGACATAAATATTCAAGGTATTTATAAAAAAGATAATAGGGATGTTTTCCTTGATACTAGCAACTATATCCAGACTACTAGTAATAACCTAATAAATTATGGGATTATGAATGACAATAATAGCAGCAATTACATAGCATCTACAAGCAATATCCTATATAATAATATTGCTTACCTAGATGTTAAATTTAAATTATTAACATTAAAAGTTAATCTTAACGAAGCTACCGCTAATGACTACATCCAGACTACTAGCAACAACCTTATAAACAAAGTTAGAGAGAATGATGAGAACTCTAGCAATTACATATCAATAGCTAGTAAGAACGCAAGCAATTACATCTTAACTGCTAGCAATAACCTTATTAACAAAGTTAGAGAGAATGATGAGAACTCTAGTAATTACATCTTAACTGCTAGCAACAATCTTATAAATAAAGTTAAAGAGAATGATGAGAACTCTAGTAATTACATCTTAACTGCTAGCAATAACCTTATAAACAAAGTTAGAGAGAATGATGAGAACTCTAGTAATTACATCTTAACTGCTAGCAATAACCTTATTAACAAAGTTAGAGAGAATGATGAGAATGCTAGCAATTACATCTTAACTGCTAGCAATAACCTTATTAACAAAGTTAGAGAGAATGATGAGAATGTTAGCAACTATATCTTAACTGCTAGCAACAACCTTATAAACAAAGTTAAAGAGAATGATGAGAACGCTAGCAATTACATCTTAACTGCTAGCAATAACCTTATTAACAAAGTTAGAGAGAATGATGAGAACGCTAGTAATTACATCTTAACTGCTAGCAACAATCTTATAAACAAAGTTAGAGAGAATGATGAGAATGCTAGCAATTACATCTTAACTGCTAGCAATAACCTTATAAACAAAGTTAGAGAGAATGATGAGAACTCTAGCAATTATATCCTAACTGCTAGCAATAACTTAATAAATAAAGTTAGAGAGAATGATGAGAACTCTAGTAATTATATATCAATAGCAAGCAAGAACGCTAGCAACTACATCCTAACTGCTAGCAATAACTTAATAAATAAAGTTAGAGAGAATGATGAGAACTCTAGTAATTATATATCAATAGCAAGCAAGAACGCTAGCAATTATATCCTAACTGCTAGCAATAACCTTATAAACAAAGTTAGAGAGAATGATAACAATTCTAGCAATTATATCCTAACTGCTAGCAATAACCTTATAAACAAAGTTAGAGAGAATGATAACAATTCTAGCAATTATATCCTAACTGCTAGCAATAACCTTATAAACAAAGTTAGAGAGAATGATAACAATTCTAGCAATTATATCCTAACTGCTAGCAATAACCTTATAAACAAAGTTAAAGAAAACGACGAGAACGCTAGCAACTACATCCTAACTGCTAGCAATAACTTAATAAATAAAGTTAGAGAGAATGATGAGAATGCTAGCAACTACATCCTAACTGCTAGCAACAACCTTATAAACAAAGTTAGAGAGAATGATGAGAATGCTAGCAACTACATCCTAACAGCTAGCAACAACCTTATAAACAAAGTTAAAGAGAATGATGAGAACGCTAGCAATTACATCTTAACTGCTAGCAATAACTTAATAAATAAAGTTAGAGAGAATGATAACAATTCTAGCAATTATATCCTAACTGCTAGCAATAACCTAATAAACAAGGTTAAAGAAAACGAAGAGAACGCTAGCAACTACATCCTAACTGCTAGCAATAACTTAATAAATAAAGTTAGAGAGAATGATGATAACTCTAGTAATTACATATCAATAGCTAGTAAGAACGCTAGCAATTACATCTTAACTGCTAGCAATAACCTTATAAACAAAGTTAGAGAGAATGATGAGAACGCTAGCAACTATATCTTAACTGCTAGCAATAACCTTATAAACAAAGTTAAAGAGAATGATGAGAACGCTAGTAATTACATATCAATAGCTAGTAAGAACGCTAGTAATTACATCTTAACTGCTAGCAACAATCTTATAAATAAAGTTAGAGAGAATGATGAGAACTCTAGTAATTACATCTTAACTGCTAGCAATAACCTTATTAACAAAGTTAAAGAGAATGATGAGAACTCTAGTAATTACATATCAATAGCTAGTAAGAACGCTAGCAACTACATCCTAACTGCTAGCAACAACCTTATAAACAAAGTTAAAGAGAATGACGAGAACTCTAGTAATTTTGTGCTGATAACTAGCAATATACTAAGCAACCGCTTACATATCCTAGACCAACTAACAAGCAACATAGTAAATAATAGTATATCCACATTAAATATTAAGGTGCGTGAAAACGACAATAATGCTAGCAACTATGTATTATCTACTAACAATATCATATCACAGCGGATTACCAACTTGACAACAGATATGATAACAGAGAATGAAAATGCTAACAATAAATTTATAGTGAATAATAGGTATAATAATAGTTTAGAAATTAATGGTTCTTTAACTATCAATTCTAATTTAATAGTTCTAGGTGATACTACGCAACTTGATACGATTGTATATACTACTGAGAGATTAGAGATTGTGAATGCTAACAATACCACAACAGCTTTAATGGTTCAGCAGAATAGCGCCAATAGTGATATCTTTGTTGCTTCTAATATTAGCACAGCGGTCTTTAAGATTGCTAATAATGGAGATGTTCTTATTAATGGTAATGGTGTTTATAAAAGAAATAATAGAGATGTTATTCTTGATACTAGCAACTACATCTTAACTGCTAGTAATAACCTTATAAATAAAGTTAGAGAAAACGATGATAACTCTAGTAATTACATATCAATAGCTAGTAAGAACGCTAGCAACTACATCTTAACTGCTAGTAATAACCTTATAAACAAAATTAGAGAGAATGATGATAACTCTAGTAATTACATATCAATAGCTAGTAAGAACGCTAGCAACTATATCTTAACTGCTAGCAACAACCTTATAAATAAAGTTAGAGAAAACGATGATAACTCTAGTAATTACATATCAATAGCTAGTAAGAACGCTAGCAACTATATCTTAACTGCTAGCAACAACCTTGTAAATAAAGTTAGAGAAAACGATGATAACTCTAGTAATTACATATCAATAGCTAGTAAGAACGCTAGCAACTATATCTTAACTGCTAGTAATAACTTAATAAACAAGGTTAGAGAAAACGATGATAACTCTAGTAATTTTGTATTATCTACTAGCAATCTGCTAAGTGAACGCTTGCGTATTCTAGATTTGCTTACAAGCAATATAGTAAATAATAGTATATCAACATTAAATACTAAGGTTAGAGAGAATGATGATAACTCTAGTAATTTTGTATTATCAACTAGTAATCTGCTAAGCGAACGCTTGCGTATTCTAGATTTGCTTACAAGCAATATAGTAAATAATAGTATATCAACATTAAATACTAAGGTTAGAGAAAACGACGAGAACTCTAGTAATTTTGTATTATCTACTAGCAATCTGCTAAGTGAACGCTTGCGTATTCTAGATTTGCTTACAAGCAACATAGTAAATAATAGTATATCAACATTAAATACAAAGGTTAGAGAAAACGATGAAAACTCTAGTAATTATATATCAATAGCAAGTAAGAATTCTAGCAACTATATCTTAACTGCTAGCAACAACCTTATAAATAAAGTTAGAGAGAATGATGATAACTCTAGTAATTTTGTATTATCTACTAGTAATCTGCTAAGCGAACGCTTGCGTATTCTAGACTTGCTTACAAGCAACATAGTAAATAATAGTATATCAACATTAAATACTAAGGTTAGAGAAAACGATGAAAACTCTAGCAATTTTGTATTATCAACTAGCAATTTCATATCACAACGGATTACTGATTTAACTACTGATATGATAACAGAAAATGAAAGTGCTATTAATAAGTTTATAGTTAATAATAGATATAATAATAATTTAGAGGTTAATGGTTCTTTAACTGTCAATTCTAATTTAATAGTGCTAGGTGATACCACGCAACTTCAAACAATAGTATATACTACTGAGAGATTGGAGGTTGTGAATGCTAACAATACCACAACAGCATTAATGATACAGCAGAATAGCCCTGATAGTGATATCTTTGTTGCTTCAAATATGAATAGTGCGGTCTTTAAGATTGCTAATAATGGAGATGTTCTTATTAACGGTAATGGTGATAATGGTGTTTATAAAAGGAATAATAGAGATGTTATCCTTGATACTAGCAATTATGTGCTTACTACTAGCAATAACTTGATAAACAAGGTTAGAGAAAACGACGAGAACTCTAGTAATTTTGTATTATCTACTAGTAATCTGCTAAGCGAACGCTTACATATATTAGACTTGCTAACTAGCAATATAGTAAATAATAGTATATCAACATTAAATACTAAGGTTAGAGAAAACGACGAGAACTCTAGTAATTTTGTATTATCTACTAGTAATCTGCTAAGCGAACGCTTGCGTATTCTAGATTTACTAACTAGCAATATAGTAAATAATAGTATATCAACATTAAATACTAAGGTTAGAGAAAACGACGAGAACTCTAGTAATTTTGTATTATCTACTAGCAATCTGCTAAGCGAACGCTTGCGTATTCTAGATTTGCTTACAAGCAATATAGTAAATAATAGTATATCAACATTAAATACTAAGGTTAGAGAAAACGATGATAACTCTAGTAATTTTGTATTATCTACTAGTAATCTGCTAAGCGAACGCTTACATATATTAGATTTGCTTACAAGCAACATAGTAAATAATAGTATATCAACATTAAATACAAAGGTTAGAGAGAATGATGATAACTCTAGTAATTTTGTATTATCTACTAGCAATTTCATATCACAGCGGATTACTGATTTAACTACTGATATGATAACAGAGAATGAAAATGCTGTTAATAAGTTTATAGTGAATAATAGATATAATAATAATTTAGAGATTAATGGAACTTTAACTGTTAATTCTAATCTAATAGTTTTAGGTGATACAACACAACTTGACACAGTTGTTTATACTACTGAGAGATTGGAGGTTGTAAATGCTAATAATACTAGTTGTGCTTTAATGGTTCAACAGAATAGCCCTGATAGTGATATCTTTGTTGCTTCTAATATGAATAGTGCGGTCTTTAAGATTGCTAATAATGGAGATGTTCTTATTACTGGCGGTAGCGATGGTAGTGGCGGAGTATATAAAAGGAATAATAGAGATGTTATCCTTGATACTAGCAATTATGTGCTTACTACTAGCAATAACTTGATAAACAAGGTTCGTGAGAATGATGATAACTCCAGTAATTATGTATCATCTGTGAAAGATGATTTAATTTACCAGATAACCCAGCTTAATAACGAGCAACAAAACTATGTATTGGCGACCAGTTCAAATTTAGGCGACGGGCTAACAGAGGTAATTTATACTATGAATGTGAATAACAGGAACGCCAGTAATTATATACTAGCAACCAGTAATATAATACAGCAACGAATAAACGAGATAACTACAGACAAGATTACTGAAGGCGAGAAGAATAAGTTTATAATAGAAGATAGATATAATAGCAATCTAGAGATTAACGGACGGTTGGTTGTGAATTCAAATCTTATTGTTAATAGTTTGGCGACTATGCGTAATAGCCTAGATATTACAGGGAATGTTAATTTTACTGGAGAATTATATAAAAATGGTATGATATATCCCAACGGCAAAACATATACAGGTAGTTCCTCTATATTGTCGCAATTTAGTCCTATACAGATGCAATTCACGATGTATAAAAATGTTGTTGAGAAGACAGGCAGCGGCTGGCAATTTATTGACAATAACATTAATGTCGTAGATGACAAGGTTCAGGGCTTCTGTGTTCGCATTAAACCCAACCATTATTCTTCAAAAATATTGATAAATTTAAATTGTCATATAGGTATTGATTACGGGACTGACGCCAGATGGTGGGGGCTCCGGTTATATCGCAAGATAGGCGAAGCCGGTGAATGGACGCATATAACAGAGGCTGACGGGACGGGCGGCGACGGCAGCGGCAGCGACGGCAGCGGAGCTAGCGACGGGACTTCTTGCTGGCTATCGCACAATCTGGGAGCAGAGACGAGCACCTCTTCGTATTTTATAGCAAATGTCTCTGGTGCCTATTACGATGTGCCGGTGGTAGATACCGCAGAGGCAATCGCAGCAACCGCTGCCGGATTGTTCGTCTATTATACTGTGAAATGGTGCTCTCTGCTTGGCGACAATACACAGGACGGCAAGTTATACTTAAATAGACCGGCAGTAATAAACGCCTTAAATGCGGCGATTGTTTCTTCTTCGTGGAATGTTAGCGAAATCTGGCAATTAGAAACATCGTATTTCCCTAAAGGCGGGATTGTAACTAAATATACGCCAACGCAAACACAGTTTAGCATCTATAAGGATGTTGTTGAAAAAATGTCGGGTGGCTGGGATTTTATTGATAATAACATTAGTATCATTAATAACAATATTCAGGGTTTTTGTGTTCGCATAAGACCAAACCATTATACCTCAAAAATATTGATAAATTTAAATTGTCATATAGGTATTGACTATGGGACTGACGCCAGATGGTGGGGGCTGCGGCTATATCGCAAGATAGGCGAAGCCGGTGAATGGGCTCACATAACAGATGCTGACGGCACAGGCAGCGCAGGCGTTGGGACTACTTGCTGGCTCTCGCACAATCTTGGTGCGGAGGCTAGCACATACTCGTATTTTATAGCGAATGTCTCTGGTGCCTATTATGATACACCTAATGTTATGGATACCTATGTATATTATACTGCTAAGTGGTGCTCACAACTAGGGGATGTATCGCAGAACGGTAAGTTATACTTGAATAGACCAGCGACCTATAATGTCGCTAACACCTCCAATACGGCTGTCTTGTCGTCTTCGTGGAACGCACAAGAAATCTGGCAACGCGAGACGACTTTCATCCCTAAGAATGCGGTTATATGTCAAAATATGTCAATACAGACGCTCTTTAATATATATAGGAATATTGTGGTTAAAACAGGGGGTGGCTGGCAATTTATTGACAATAATACCAGTATCATCAGCGACAAGATACAGGGTTTTTGCGTGCGTATCAAGCCCACCCACATCTCCTCTAAGGTGCTCGTCCATCTTTCGTGTCATATAGGTATTGATTATGGGACTGACGCCAGATGGTGGGGGCTGCGCCTATATCGTAAGATTGGCGAAGCAGGAGCGTGGGCTCACATAACAGAGGCTGATGGTAATAACCTAATAGACAACAAAGGGACTTCTTGCTGGTTGTCGCATAATCTAGGGGCGGAGGCTAGCACCTCGTCGTATTTCGTTGCGAATATATCGGGCTCATTCTTTGATTTGCCTGCGACATCCACCGAGTTCGTCTATTATACGGCGATGTGGTGCTCTCAGTTAGGCGATAATACGCAGGACGGCAAGATATATTTAAACAGACCGGCGACATACAACGAGGGTAATAGTGCGGTCTTGTCGTCGTCTTGGAACGCGCAAGAAATCTGGCAATTAGGGACGCCCTATGAGCCCACAGAGTATTCTATAATTAACATTTTTAATAATAATAATGTAGGCATAGGCACCACGAACCCCATATGTAAATTAGATGTGAATGGAACGATTAATGCGATTAATTACTCAACAATAAGTGATAGGCGATATAAAAAGGATATAAGGGGTTTGGATAGTTCGCTTGAATTGATTAATAGGCTGTTGCCGGTATCATACTTAACAATCGACCAGAACGAGGGAGATAAGAGGAATTATGGATTTATCGCTCAAGATTTACACAAAGTGATACCAGAGGCTGTTAATGTGCCTGCGAATGATAGCAACAATTATACGATAGAATATATGTCGCTAATCCCGCTATTAACAAAGTCTATCCAAGATTTAACGGAGACTGTAGGGAGGCAACAAAAGACGATAGATGATTTAACTGCGAGACTTGACAGGCTAGACAGGCTAGCCGGACGCTAGGCTATCGCTCGCCATATCTTAGTATAGCGAAGCCTTATATAGATATTTCGGGTAATACTAACATATTTTTATATTATAATAATATTATAGTAAGGATAAAAAAGATAATATGGCTGATACCACCGTAATTACTAAAGTTGCTTCTAAAACATCGCCTAATTTGTCTTTCAAGGTGGAGAAGTTATTATCTAAGACTGAGGCGCTCGTATTGTTATGTAGTAAAGCGAGCGCTTATTGGTCTATGGTTAAGTTTGCCTTCAATATACCTTTAGTTTTAACATCATCTGCTATGTGTATCATCAACAGTATTAGCGAGGATGCTAACGAAGTTAAGATACCTAATATCGTTGTGAATGCTATTAGTGTTCTTATTATATCGCTTAATAACAGCATTAAGGCTAGCGAGAAATGCGATTTATTCAAGCGATTAGGGCAACAATTCTTATTATTAGCGGGACAGATTGAGAATGACGACGAAATAGACGACCACGAGTTCAGTCTGCTAGCATTAAAATACGAGAACCTGATAAATGATATATTATTCGAAGAAATACCAAACAGATACAAGATGCAAGTCGTAGAAAGTTTTAAAGATAGGCATCTGCCTCTACAACTTAACGGCACCATAGGAAATAACAAGACATTCACCGCACCTAATAGCGCTGAGATTGTTATGCGACAACAGAACGCTATGAATATGGCGAACCCGTAATAGATATGTAATATTATTCATATTCATTCATTATTCATATTCATTCATAATCTTCGTCATCATATATATTATAATTGTCATTATCTTTGCTATTGTAGTCAGCATCCTTTTCGTCATTCTTATAAGTATCTGCTATGTCGCCGCTAGCATCGGTACCATCACCGCCAGCATCACCAGCATCACCGCCGCCACCGCCTTCGGCTTCTCCGTCTTTGTTAGTATTATAGGTATCTTTAATACCAGCTGCTTTCATTTGTCGGCGAATATCATTCTGTTCTACATCTAAGTCGGCATTATCTTTTAATTTTTTAATTTTGTATTCTTCACGCTTTTTATCAAGGAATATCGTGATTTCTTCGGGACTTAAGAACTTGTTATATTTACCTTCTAAGTATGTTTTTAAATAGTCATAGAGTTTGTCAGCTTTATCTGCTACAAATTTCTTAGGGATATTTTCAACTCCTAATAAATCAGGGTAATTCAAGCAGTTTGCGATAACCGCTAGGTTTATAATATTAACGACAACCTCATCTTCTTCATCATAATTTTTATTTAAATCATAGAGATACTTAGAAATCTTTTTGATGTCTTTAATTGAGTTCATAACCCTATCTCGTAATACTGCATCCGCTCCCGCTGCTCCCGCTGCTCCCGCTACAGACACATACAATATCTTACATATATTAAGCAATATCTCTTTGTAATTTATAAACGCACAATTTAAAAAATCGCCGATAATATTACTCTTTATATTCTTAAGTCTCTTGATGTTGTCGGTAATCGCCTGTTTAACAGCGTCAATATTGTAATTTTTAAGATTTACAATTAGATTACTAGGCAATAGTGGAGATTTACCATCCATCTCATCTAGCCACACGACAACACCATAATGTTTAAAATTATAAACAAAGGGTTTTTTAATTACATATTTAATGTGTTTAACCTTGTCCCTAACTTCGTTTGCGAATATGTCCTTATCGTCATCGTCGCTAGCATCGCTAGCATCGCTAGCATCGCTAGCATCGCCTTTGCTTACGGAGCCTTTCTTGTTCTTGTGTAATTTAGCAAGAGACGACAGTCGAGGCAGCGTATATCTGGTGTCCCGCTCCTTGTTATTTAGATTAACTTTAGAATAATGTTCTTTCAACTTTATAATCTCTGTGTTATCGTTATTGACAAAGTCGCTTATGTCATTAAAGTTGATGTCTAGTTTGCGTAGGCAGCAGCCTTGTATATACTTGTGTATCTTTTCGTATTTAGAATTAATATTAGGCGTTAAAAGCAGTTTATCTATGTAATACTGTTCTTCGTCGGTATATTTATTTCTATCAACGGAGCATCTATTCTTAGCGTCTATATTCTTCTTGTTAAGCAGTTCATTCAATACGGCTTCGCCCTTATCCTTATACTCGTTTTTAATAATATTTACTAGGGTTTTTTGTAAAACATCGGTATTTATCATATAATCGTTGTCGTCGCTCAATCTAAAGTGGTCTATTGATAATTCTATAATATAATATAGCAGCCCTTTGCTATTGAATGTGTCAATATGCCTTGGGTTCATCGTATTCGCATTAAGCACTATGTTGTTTTTTAATATGTTGTCCTGTGTATCCACAATCCAGAAGCAGATAGCCTCGTAAAATATAGAGTTGATTGCGGCTACGAACTCCTTATTAGCGGTCTTCACTATATCTATGTGCGTCTTCTCTATAAACTCTTCGGCTACAGCCTTCTTTATATCATCATACCATTTGTGGCGCTTGTCTAGATTGCTTTTAGACAAACATAAATCCAAATATAAGGGCACTCTTTCGGCATATTTCTTGGCGTATTTCTTGATATCTTCGGCTCCGGCTGTTTTCAACTTCTTCAACTTTTTAAGGTATATTTCATATCGTGTTATTGTTAGATTGGTGCGATATTTTTTAAATATGTGGTTAGACAGAGCGTCGTAATCAATATCAATATTGGCTACATCATTAACCTTCTTAATCAACTCTAGAATAATTCTTAAAATCTCTATAAACGCCTTATCATTCCTAAAGTGGATGTTTGCTATATACCTGTTAATGTCATAATTATTATTATGAGCTGTTGTCGTAGGGATAGTGCCTATGCCGTTTACGGCGCTACCAATATCATCGGCATCGCCGACAATCCCCTTGTTTTCGTCTTCAATAATATCGTCATCATCCTGTAGCCCTTCGTAGTTGTCTATGTCGTTTCCGTCGCTAATCGCCTTGTTTTCTCTCTTAGATATGACATACTTTTTCCCGTCCTTGTCGTAATCAAATATATGCTCTCGTGAATATACAAAGTCGTTCTTGACATTCTCACAATCCTCCTTAATATATTCTAAATTTTCTTGTGCCTCTAATATATCGTTGATAGTCTCTAGAGCATTATCTATATTTATGGTTTTTATAGATAACTTGAGTTCGTCTATTATATCCTCAATCGTAATAGCGTCCTCGTTTATCTGCTGAATAATATCATACACATTATAATTTTTCAAAGCGATAACCTCTGTCTGTATGATGTCGCTTTTGTATTTTATTATAATATCCTTTGTCTTCTCTAGAAATGATTTCACCTGCGGGGATATATTGACGACCTTGAGCGTCTTCTCAATATTATCATAAAATGTCAGCTTCTTATTAATCAAGACAGGGCGCTTAATCTTGAAGCTACCGTGAGCGTTCTTGCGCTCCTTCTCGCTCTTTATAATAGAATACATACAGTCTGTTAAAACCTCCAAATCCTTATTGCTTATAAAATCCAAAGAATAGTCGTATTTTTTAAATATATTATTGATATTACCGTAGTCTAGATAAAAGGCATCTTTATTGCTATTAATCTCCCTAATAATCATCCCGATATCAGGGCGTGTATTCTTGATTAACTCGTAAATATCGGCTGCTCCTGCTGTACCGGACTTGTAGTTCGTATTAACGCTGTTTAATAGATGCGATGCTATCTTCGCATACATATAGTCATTCACAGTCGCTGTAGGTATCTTGTAATAGGCACCAGATATAGGAAGAGCGATACCCTCCCCGCCTCCGCTGTCCCCATCAGTATCATTAATATTATAAATGTTCTCAACCTTCTCTACGCTAGCACAATTAACAACAGAGTAATCCTTGATAATCTTGTGATATTTAGGGTAATCTTTGTGGGAACTAGCGTTAGCGGCGTCAGCGGCCCCAATAACGATACTTGTATTATGTGTTGGTTTCAATCTTATTTTATTAGATTTTCTGTCATAGGATACGGCAAACTTACGCTTAGTGAATTCACGAAGGTCGCTCTTGTTATTGTATTTGCCGATAAAGTTATACACGGCATCTTTAGGGTTGCCGCCTTCGCCGCCTTCGCCTTCTTCGTCTCCGTATTTTTCTAGTTCGCCTTCGGCAGCGAAGATATAGTTAGAATAATCTTCTATTTTACCATTCTTGCTCTCGCGATTTACTAGTATCTCATAGAATAGGCTTCGTAATAAGTCGGCTTTCTTTTTGTCCTTAAAAAAAACATATAGACTGTTGTATATTTCTTCCTTATCCAAAGCAATAAAAGAGGGATTGATACGGCTCATCTCTTCAAAACTGAGTATCTCGGTATATTCAATATCTTCTAGTTCTTCGTCTAAGTATTCTATATCCATATCCATTACGAACTTATGTCTCTATTTACTACAATAATATATAATATTATTAGATAAAAAAGAATAATTAGAATTATAAAAAAGGGCATATAAGAAGAAGCCAAAGGCTAATCGCCGAGCGTAAGCGTATCTATCTAAATATTATCAATAGCAAACTTCACCCAATCATTTTTAATCTTTGATAGTTCTTCGATGATTACTGCGCAGTTATCGTCTAGAAATGTGGAGAATATCTTGGGAGTGCTAGAGGCATCAACGCCTTCTAGAGATACTCTCAAAATCATTAAGGATTTTAGCGGATGCGGGCAGATATAGCCGATATAGGTACAGGCTATTTTATCCTTGTATTTATTATTTTCTCTAATATAATGATTGTGGATATGGGATTGTATAATATTACCGAGCGTGTCATCTTCGTCTTCAATAATGAACTCGTAAGTTCCTGCGATATCTTGAAATTGCTGTATTTTAACCTTTGATGATGTCGCAGCAGCCACAGCAGCCGCGTTAGCCGCGTTAGCATTATTCAATTCACGCCGAAGCAGTTCTAATTTACTGATGATAATGTCTAGCGATTTAGAAACTAGATATTTGGAACTGATATTGTGGTTTATGCTTTCAATATCAAACTTGAACCGCACAGCATCTCCATATTTATTCTTGTAATACGAGCGCTCCTTGTCTAAGATATTATTCTTCTTATCAGCCTCTTTGGGGTCTTGGATATACGAGAAGTTAGAGAGCGACACCGGATTAAACGACGCATTATCACGACCAGTCCGCTTAACGACCTTCGCTTTGAAATGTAGGTGCTCGCCGGTTCTCAGGCGTGTTATTAAGATATGGTCGCCTGATATATTGTTCGCAGGGAAAATATCGGCGAGTTCTTTCTTTTCTATATTAACCGAATTACGAGTAGCCGTTATATCGCTAGTTAGGACATCTAGCGTCTTGTTGGTGGTATTCTTGACATTTAATTCAATATGAATGCTATTATCTTTATAACTGTCTATCTCGTCCTCTTTAAGACAGATAGGGATGAGCCCGATGCGATGAATAATAATCTCGTTGTGAAGTGCGCCATTATTCACGATGATATCCACACTAGGCTCATCGTTCTCTAGTTTTTCCCCGATAATACCGGTAATAGGGATGTCGGTTAATATAACACGGCGAATACCATTAATAATTGCTAGGTCTATATTATTTATTTCAAAACTAGAACAGCCTGAGGGTTCGTCGTAATTGTAATTTTGGAATGTAGGCATTTTGTATAGTTGATATACTATATCTATATTATATATCATTTTTTTATATATTACAAAAAAAGAAGTCATTTATCAATAATATCTATCTAATGGTTAACACTGCGGACACGATGACGGCGTGCGGGAGATGCTGAGCGAGGACGGCGAGGACGACCGCCTTCTTGAGCCTCAACCTCCTCATTTCCGCCATATGACATACGACCTCTAGATGCTGGACGGCGCTTGGGCTTTACTACCTTCTTAGGCGCTTTCTTAAACACACGACGGCGTCCACCTTCTTGAGCCTCTTCTTCTTGTGCCTCCGCTTCATAATCCTCGTATCCACCATATGTCATACGGCGCTTGGGCTTTGCCGCTTTCTTTACACCTGTCATCGCTTTCTTTACTATGACTTTCTTCTTATACGCACGAAAACGCCCACCAGCCATACCAGTAGCACCGTTAGTATCCGTATACAACATATTAATAGGAGTTTTCATAGGATTACTAGTTCCACCATTTTTCTCCTTCTCTTCTTCTTTAGCGTTGTTCGCAAACATTTCATTTAACTCCTCAAAGAACCCGCCAACGCTTCTCCTCATCTTAGGAAAAACACGGCGCTTCGCGGGCTTCACGGGCTTCGCAGCAGAGCGGACAGGCTTGCGCTTAACAGGAGAGGCAGAACGAACAGGCTTGCGGACATACTTCTTTCCTCCATTCATAGCGCTTTGGATTTGTTGCATAAGGCTTTCAACCATATTCACTATATTTCTTTCTATATATATATGCGATTTTTATTTTATTTTATAAATATAAAAAATAATACAAAGGAATATAAAGGATATTTAACGCAGGGCGGATGGAGGACGGGACTTAAGAGATTAAGCGATTTTAAGAGATTAAGCGATTTTAAGAGATTAGGCTAGTCATTATAGCGAAACACATAGAGGTTCTCGGCGACATCTCGTTAATGGGGTTGGACGCAAAGAATTGGATAAGGGTCTTAATGTTGTTAATGTCGTTGCACTGACAGATGTAGTGATACACATTACCCATAGTAATCATCTTTGTCTTATAGGTATTAACTTGGAGATTACGCAGTTGCGCCAAATGATACTGGATAATCGGCGGGAACTGCTTATCCATCTCTTTATTCATCTTGTAGCGGTTATAATTGGGGTAATAGACGGTAGTCGCCTTATAATAGGAATACAGACTGTCCTTGATAGTTGAGATGATAGTATGGACGAGATATGTCGGGTCTATCTTCTGTCCGTTATTATCCACCGGCAAATTAATATAGGGATGGTAATTGGCGATATAATCTTTGATGGTATATTCGGTCTTGTTTTTCATATATACCGACAGGATATTCATCCAAATATTTGGATGACACGGGTCAGTCTCTTCGCGATAATTGATAGCGTCCGTAGAAATCTTGTATAATTTCACTTTGCCGCCGCTGCTGCCGCTGCCGCCGCTCGCTACCATCTTCTTAACAATTAAACCATAACTATACGGCATCGTATTGATATGCGCGTATGCCTCCTGAATATTATTGAACGGCAATGGATATTTAACACCGACCTCTAGCAGCGACGGGATAATAGAGGACATAATGTCATTTTCGGCGAGCGAACAGCGATGCTTCGTATTGATGTGAAACATCTCCATATAGTTCTCTCCTAGCAATCCAGTATAATCTACAATATGTCGGTTTTCGTGATGAACGATAATAAACTCATAAGCCATAGCAGGGTCTAGATGTTGGACGAATAAGCCTCGTAGTTTTGCGGATAATTCTTCGGCTGTTAGAGCAGTATCTTCAGCAGTCAAATGATGCCTAAAGTATTTATAGAGAATTTCGTCAAACATATTGCCGTGCGTTTTGGTAGGATGCGAGAACTTAGAACTGTTCGCATCGGGGCAACTGGAAGTCCCGAAATACCACTCATCCTTATAATGATAGACGGTGATAATTGTGCCGTCATACGCCTCATATACTTTGTCGGTGTCGCTGCTCGCTTTAGCGTCGCTGCCGACGAGCGTAGAGATGTAAGTATTGTAATTGATACGCTCTGGGATAGAGTTAGCGTAAGTAACTACAATATTATTATTACAATTGAGACTGAAGTCTAGGACGATACTTCTGCACTGTTCGTATAACTCCTTAAAGTTATCTACATTATTCCTAATATAGGTATTGTGTAGCAGGACAATATCGCTGCGTCCCTTGAACTTCTTGACTTTCATCATAGGCCAGAGGTGATACTTCTTTAACAGAGAAATCAGGCAGTTAGCATAACTGTTGTTAGCATAACTGTTGTTATCCGCTACGGCTACTCTCGCTACGCACTCTAGCGACGCTTCGCTCATATCACCCATAACAGGGACGACACTAGCTGCGCCGGCGTAGCGTTCTTCATAGAGTTTAAATGTTTCTTCTATAAGTTCATAGAGGTTGGTAGGAAATTTAACAGGAGAACAAGCGGAAGTCATAGTGTAATTGTATTAATAGATATACAATACCTTCTTATATCAATTTTTATATTTATAATAGAAAAAATAATGAATAATATGATGATTATCATATCTCTATTTCTTATAGTATTTGTCAAACCATACTTGTCCTACCTGCTTGGATGCCTCTTCGCTGGTAATTCGCTGCTTGATAATCTCGTCTCGCATAGACAAGAAATACTCTAGGCTTGAATATTCAAACCCTGTCTCCTTTGTTACCATATCAAAAAGCATAGGATATCTTTCTATAAAAAATTTAAACTTGTCATTACCGCTTATGTTATTAACTAAAACTGTATGCGGGACTGCCCCTTTATTGTCGTGGATAATAACCATAATATCTTGAACGATATCACAAATTGCCTTGTTATCTAAGCCGTCGCTAAGAAAGTCTGGCTGCTCGCTAGACTGACTGCCGCCGGTATTAACCTTTTTTATACTACTGTCGTATCCTCCAACATTACTAGCTCCTCTCTTCTTATTAGAACTCATTTATATAGTTCTTTATGTTATTTAATCTTTATATTATTTATTTTTTTATTCCCTCTATTGTAATAGAATAATACAAATACAAAAATGGGAGGTGAATTAATGTATACTGAGTTAGATTATAGCCCTAATGTTAAAGCACCGGAACCCTTAAAGAACGCAGGATTATACACAGGTGATGTTTTATTTGATAAGAAACCTTGGGGAAATAACTATGTGATACCTAGAGTTGAGCCAGATGCCGTAGCATACTGTTCGCATTTTTACGCAAGTCATCATATACCCTCTTATAATAGACCTGGTAATAATACCGTAAATAGCGGAGATTATAAAAAATATAATATAATTGATAATGCCGCTAATGTCCCTAATGTATATAATATAGAATGTCATACAAATACTATCTAGGCTGTCATCGTAGTCATCGTAGTCGTTGTAGTCATATTGGTATTAGGAGGCGGCTTTCTAATGATGTCTTTGTGTTTTTCTAGAAAATCGCATATATATTTATAGGTTTCATCAACCTGCGCGAATGTTATACCGCCTGTAATCAATACGCTACCGCTTTCAAATAATGCTCCAGTAACCTTCTTACATTCGCCTAGATTTTGCCCTGTGCCTTTGCCATAGCAATACTTCGGGCACGAACAGATACCATTCTTGTTTTTATTGTGAATATTCCAGAAGTATTCTAGTTTAACGCCTTGATATATTCCGGGCTGAAAACTACACTTATTGTTGTGGTCATCGTTAATAAACAACTTATGGATTTCTTTGCGGCGGATTTCAAATCCATTTTTCAGTTCTGGGTCGTGATAAACCTTGAAGTCTGTGTTAATCATCCTTATTTTAAAGTTCTGGTATTTCAAATCCAGAACATAGTCAGGCTCAGGATTAACAATAATAGCCTTGTCAATATTGTTATATATTGAAGTAATTTCATTAATAATATGATTGACTATTTCTTCGGTATCCTTGATATCCTTGATACCCGTTAATTGTATATTGCCGTTCTTGAATATTTTCACATTAGGGATATATTTATCGCTAAACTTGTAAATAACCGTAACCTGATTGTCAAACCTGTTCTTTTTCATAGTATTCTTCTTGCTCTTCCTGCGCTTCTTAGGATATACGCCTTTAGAAGCATCAGTCCCGTTTTTCATAAACTGAGCCCACACGACGCCTTTGTCGCCGCTTTCAGCAACATTCTCTATCACTTCAATATTGTCAAATAATATACCCAGATTAACATTAAGATTATTACCTACATTTGCGTTGCATGTTATAGTAGAAATCCTATAAGGAGAAAAGTAAATACCTGAAACGGCAGCAGCAGCGGAGGCAGTCGTAGTCATCTTATCGTTTTAGCGCATATATATAAAGATTGTTATTCTTATATCAATTTTTAGTTATTAGAGACTATTAAACTGAGTTTATTGTCAATTGTGCTCGCAGCGCTAGCGCCTTTTTTCTTGGTGGTTTGATGCTGGCTCTGGTTATCTAGTTTAATGTGCATGTTGTCAGTAATATTCTTTAAATACGAGGTATTGACAACTTCGTATGTAAAATTGGTAGAAATCATAGGCGGTAGGTTTAGAATATATGTCTTGTCATTCGTGTAATGACCTTTGCGAAACTCTTCAATAGTCATAGGACCATTAAATATTTTTAGAAGAAATCGCGATGGCGCAGGGCGGATAGGATGCGAGAACCCATAATGTTTGCTAAGCATCTGTATCAAACTGTTGATTTCCCAGACTTTGTCGCTACCGCTGTGAGAGGAGAAGTTATACGCGTTAGCACATTCTAGCGAGCAGAAGTTCCCAAATAACACATAGGTATCTGTTTTAATATTATATTTATAGGGCATCCCGAATGTCCGGTTGTCTATAGGATGACAACACCAGTAGCAGTTATTATTAGAATTCAAGATTTCCTCTTTGTGTGATACTTTCAAAGAATACTCACTATTACTATTGTCAAATATAATGTTATCTTGAATAGTGCTGTAGGTGTTGTTCTCATTTATATAAAAACAGTTTGGCTCATAGGGCTCTGGAAACTCGGTGCTAGTCGCGTTGTCAGCTATATTCAGTTTGGCGATTTGCGTATTAGACAAAGGCAACTGTAATATGATGTCCTCGTTATCAACTACAGAGATATCCTTTATTATTGTATTCATTAAATTCTTTTTCTTCTTTGTATCACTCGCATTCGCATCGGCTGTTTTCGCTTTTCTAGGCATTTTATAAGCGTCGCTGAATGCTTTCCTTATATTAAATATATATGCGTTTATTATTTATATCATTATTACTTGTCATCAAAGTAGTCCTTAAAGTATGCTATATTTTTAATTAATGCGTCATTCGCATTTGCGGCAGCGTTAGTCGCAGCGCTAGCGCCGTTGCTAGGTGGACTGTCAAATACCAAATCTTTATTTCCCGATATACATTTCATCTTTATCTCTCGTATTTCAGTATTAAGGGTATTTATGGTATCTATTAAATATTTAATTATATATCCTGATAATAATATTAGTATTAATACTAGCAAATCCATCCTAAACTCTTTTTATTAAAGATGGATATAAAAAATATAGAGACACGCCCACCTAGCCTACTTATCTAGCCCAAATAAAGTTGCATGTCCCGTTAATTACAGAGAATACATTAATCACCCTCGTATATACGATAACATCTAATTTAACATCCTTCTCTTGGATATAATCCACCGAATTTCGCTTTGCTAACTCAAATAAATATTTGTATTCGGCTGTCTTCGTAATGTCTTTTGTGTCGTTCCCTTTGTTATTGATTTTCAGGTATAGCGAGGTGCTCGTCATCTGGTTATTAAAAGAGCCTGCGCTCATTATCTTCTCAGGGAACAAAGAGAACGAATAGCAATATATGCCCGTCCTAGGCACCTGCGTATGATACTGGTAGGGCTGTATGTTATTATAATAGTAGGCTTTCTGGTCTTCGCGTATTATAGTATCCGCCCACTTAATTTGCGCGCTCTCTAGCAATCCCATAGTCTCGTTATATGTGTGCGAAGCAGTATAGTTGTCGTGTATATTCAGTTTTTCCGGTATATCTGCGCGACGCAATACCCATATAATCTCTTTAATGTGATTATAAGAACTTGTCAAGGTGTAAGCTCCAGCGCTGCTAGTGATATTTAGCGCCTGAAATGTCTGCCGTTTCACATAATCCACCACATATTTAACAATCCCTTCCGTCTGTAATGAACTCATCCTGTAATCGCTATCTAGGAATACATAGTTCGCATCTAGAAAAAACTGAATATAACTACCGCTCTTCAAAAAAGTATTGATATTTATATTGTCCTTATATATGTTATTATAAAATGCGGGCGACACATACATCTTCAACTTGTCGCACCATACCTGATATAACATCTCAATATCATTAACCTCGACATCCACCTTTATCTCCTGATTTTGTATCTTGTATAACGGGAGCGCCAGAGATGGATTACGGGTGAACCAGAAGTTTAAGGGCACCTGTAATACCCGCTCTTTTATTGAGGGATTGTCGGCGTCCGCTATTTTGTCCTTAGACGGATATACACGGTTATATAATATGTTATTCTTGATGACATACCTCGTGTTGTTGTTATTAGGATTGGTGTATTCGGGAATATTCCCAATAAGTTTATTGTATTCAACTCCGTCCTTGTTTGTCAATTCATTCCAGATATTCATCCATTCTCCATATACCTCATCTATTGTTATCCCGTCTATCCTGATGGTAGCCGTTTTAATAAAGTTGTGCCCTACATTATTTACCCACCTGAACCTGTGCGTATCCGTAGAATATATGTTTGGTAGATTAAAAGACAGATACATATTACTTACTAAATCACCATAGCGTTTAATCTCAAAAGTCATCTGTATATTTGCTGTGGTAATCGTTAAGTCTATAGAAGCGTTCTTTATAGGAATGATATTCTTGTTCTCCATAGAAAAATTAACATGCTTATTATACACATATTTATAGTAGTTAATACAAGGGCTTATATTAATATATGCGTCCATTTGTCCCTTTAAAACTAACTGTGTTATACCACCGCCCATTTTAATATATTACGATACTTTAATATTATACTTTAATATTATCTTATATAATCCGTAGCTTGTTTGCTTACTCACTTACTCGTATTGCTTTATAAAATTTAAGAGGTTTTCGTATGTCCTTTCTTCTTCAAATGACGCAAGGATAGTAGGAGAGCCGCCTGCCGCGTTATCAACCATAATGAAAGCCGGAAATCCTGTAATCCCTAGGCTTTTAACACGCTCTATATGCTCTGCTCTATCGTATTTTTTTAGCGATACATTATTAAATGTCTGGGCGCTCAAGTCATCCCAATAGCCCTTAGCGTTAAACACTTTGCAATGTTCGCAAGTATCCATATAGTAATACTCAAAACTATATCTCTTTTCACTAAAAAAACTCTCCCGTATCATCTCCTTATTAGCAATAAGTATAGCAAATATAAACACAGCAGATATCAGTATGATACCTGTTAAGGTTATATTGTTAGAGCCCTTGCCTTTTCCCATACTCATACCTTTTCCAAAATTCATACCCATACCTTTTCCAAAACTCATTCCATTTGATTTAGCCATTCAATTCTTCCTAACATAATGATATATTATAAATTACAATTTATAAAATATTATTAACAATATCGCAGACATTATGGTATTTCTTTACAATTGCCTCTTTCATACTGGTATTATCATAGGTGAATGATATATATGTATAGAAGTTGTCAATATCATTTGCTATAATGCTATTTAAAAAGTCTTCAAGTATCTTGTTATTCACTAGGATAATCCGGTGGTCTAAAGTATCGTAGTTAATATTAGAGACTGTATTAACAACATAGACGCTAAAGTCCTTGTTCTCTAGCAACTCCTTATAATCGACTATATCTTTGTCGCATACTACGATAGTCCTATATATTAAATGAGTTCTATAAATATTATCTAGGTCTTCTACGAATTGATTTTTTAAATCTAAATTCATATAATATGGTATATTATATCATACTATATATATATAATTTTTATATGGTATATGGTATGATATGATATGGTATGGTATGGTATGGTATGATATGGTATGATATGATATGGTATGGTATGGTATGATATGTCCTACAGTATCCTATAATATCCTAGACACATCGTTTTATATATAAGATTATTAAATATATTTAGTATTATAATGGATGAGAAAGTAATTAAAATTGGTCTCTCTGTTTTTCAAGGTAGATATAATATAGATGTTCCCGTGAATATTATGAATAAAGCGGACGCTCTTAAAAAATCATGTAGTTGCTTTGATTCGTATTATGACCCAAAGATGATATGGGAGAAAAAGTTAAATAACAAGAAGGAGAAGAGCCTACATATCGCTAATAATACAGGGACAGGAGCCGCCACTAATAAAGGGCGGTTTCATATTATTATTCCAGACTTTTCTGTTAATTCTTGTACTAAGAGGGCATTAATCGGCTATTTAAATAAACTTACAGCAAAGAACAAAGAGACCATCTATGTTAAAATAAAGGCTATTATTGACAATAATAAGAGCGTAAACGGCGTAAGCGGCATAAGCGGCGTAAACGGCGTAAACGGCGTAAGCGGCACCGATGCCGACTTACCAGACTTAAAAGATATATTCTTATCTATTTGGTCTTACATTAAGGCGACAGACAGTATTGACGGAGAAAACAATATATATATTAAATTGCTAGAATATTTTGACAGCGCCTTCTTAACTAGTAATATAGATAGGTTATGGGACAGTTATCTTGTTAATAAGGAGTGGATACCGCCCAAATATATATTTGAGAATAACCTGTTATTACTGAATAACGAGTATGAGTTATACTGCGACTACATTAAATGGAAAAAAGGGGTTCATAATTTAAATATTATATGGATTAAATACAAGCCGACAGAAATTTCGGTGCTGCTAAACGACATATACGGATACTTAACTGAGAAATGTATTGGTAATCCTAGTATTCACAAGTATATTATAGATATATTTATAGAACAGATTTTAAAGATATTAAACAACTGTAATAATAAGCAGGTGGTTAAAGCGATGGTTGAAAAGATGAAGTTGCTGGATGTCAAGAGTTTCGACAGTTCTACCAGATTTTTAATATATAATATTATAGAAAATAAATAATTTCTATTATTATAGTATAGAGAATAATGAAAGAAGCTGACAGCACTTTATCTTTTTACAGCAGTTTATTTATACAATTAATATTCGTATTGCTGCTTGTAATCATTTGGAGTTATATATATAAGTTAGAGAGCGTCGGTTGCGAATGCTCCGAGCATCCCAACAAGGAGTTCATCAAGACATTCACCATAGTTGCGCTAGTATATTTCTTCATAACTGCGTTTGTCTCGCTTAAAAGCATCGCTAAGAATATGGGAACTGCGATAGTCCAACTGCTAGCATTTGGTACCTTCATCTTCTTCTTAACCTTCGTCGTCTATATCTATTACGCCTTTGACTATGTGCGCTTTTTAATGAACGAGAAGTGTAAGTGCTCTGACGATTTGCGCCGTGATATTATCGCTATAGGAACTATGATATCGTTATTCTTATTCATAACGCTCCTATTCACCATCATAATCATCCCTATATTGATAAGCACCCTAACTAACCTGTTAGTCAAGATACAGGAGTTTGAGGGAGAAGTTGAGGAGGTTATAAAGAACCCTGTTAAGTCTATCCGCAACACTCCTGGGCGTTTATTAAGCAGCACTAAGGATATTGGCTCGTTTGTCAAGAAGACTGCTTCTAAACTTACTAAGGGAAAGAAGGGGCGCTAAAGCGGGCTAAACGCTGAAATTTATTTTTATTATTAAATATAAAAAATATATAATACATATACATTACATATACATTACATATACATTACATATACATTACATTCTACCTACTTCCTTACGGTTCATAGACATCGCCTAGAGTTCGCTGTCATCTCCCTTACGGTTCATAGACATCGCCTAGAGTTCGCTGTCATCTCCCTTACGGTTCATAGACATCGCCTAGAGTTCGCTGTCATCTCCCTTACGGTTCATAGACATCGCCTAGAGTTCGCTGTCATCTATAAAGATTTCAGGCAGGTAAGGTGCGAGTATTTCTTCAACGATTAGGTCGGGTTTAAACTCGTCATATGTCATAAATATCTTAAGCAACTGCTCTGAAAACCCTGAAATCATCGCTGTGCCTTCAGTCTTACAATTCACAGGGAAGGACTGCTTGTGGCTAGAATTGAGGTTCCAGAATATAAACTTAGGTGCCGTATAGTCGGCAGCTTTAAACAATTTAACAATAGTTTTATACAGCACTTCAATACCATTTTGTTCTTTACCTACTACATCTACAGTCGCCTCGTCAAACTGCATATCGGTAAAGATGAATAGTTTCTTAGGCATATCAGCGTCAGCAATATTATGTTCCTTGCCGTATTTAATAATCATCTCGCAACTTTTAACAAAGTTAGTATTATAGCCAAACTCCACATCAACCAGAGATTTAAAGCAGGTATATAGCGATGGCTCTATGTCCTTCTCGGTATATTCCTTGTATAAATCATCGGGGATTAGGGATACCAACTCAGGAGTGTCGCTGAATGTAATGAACTTATTTTTAAACAGTCCTTTACAACACATAGAGGTTATGATACCTAGAGAGATGGCGACTTGAGCCGGCACGCTACCGTTGCTTGCTGAGAACATAGAGCCCGACAAATCAATAATCGCCAAGGAGTTCCCGAGAATGCCGCTACTTTTAACATCATTCACGACAGCCCTCCATTGTAGTTCAATTGTTTCGTTCTCCTCGTATTCGTCCTGAGTGCTACGCAGATTAACATAGTAATTCGCCAGTTCGTGAGGCAGAATACCAGTAATATTAATCTTGGCGTCGCCGCTCCTAACTTTTGCTAGGTAATCGCAATACCGGTCGCTATCGTGATTGCTAAAGGCTTTGTGTAATCTGCGCGATGCGACACCAGGGACACCCTCGTAGTTAATCTTGTCCCACTCATTATTACACATAAGTTTCTCCACAATATTAATCTTATTCCTGAGAGGAGCCAGATATTCTTTCCTATACTTCTCCATCTTCTTAGCATCATCTCTACCATAAAGGATGGTAGCAATCTTCTTGGCGAAATGCTTGCGACTGTCGTTCCTGTCATTCTCGCTAGGAGCCCACTTCGCACACAGAGAGACGCTTTTAACCTTCTTAGGACAGGCAGGCTCGCTAACAGGCTCGCTAACAGGCTCCTCTGCGACAGTCTCATCGTCAGCATTCGCAGCATTCGCAGCATTCGCAGGCTCACTAGCTACCATCTCGCTAATCTTCAGGTCAGACAAGTCATCACGCAACTTATCGGCAAACATAGTTAATTCGTAATTCTTGTCAATCATCCCGTCGCCTTCGTTCTCATAGCAGATATACAGCAAATCCTTCCAGCGCCCATATTTATTAACATAGGTTAATATGTTATTCATATAGGTATATGGCTTGTTGTCTCGCAGCCATAGCATCGCCTGATTAGATACAGTTTTCTCTTTTTTACCCTTCAACCTATCACGCCCATTAAAGATGATTGCGACAGTCTTCTTAGGATTAACCGCCCAGCACTTCTCTAGAAACTGGTGGTTCTGTTCCTTAGTAAGAGTGCGTGTATAGAGCATAAAGTAATCCACAATCTCATTTCCAGATGTATCCAGAGCGATAGCCCCGTTTTCGGTTTTGGTAAAAGCAGGCAAAGTCGACGAAGCGGACGAAGCGGACGAAGTCATTTTTCTTTGTTGCTTAATAGGTTGCTTGCTACTTAAGGGATTTACTGGCTGACTTATTGGCTTGCTGGCTTGTTAGTCGGTTAGAATACCGACTGGTTGGTCTTTAATATATAAACCAAAAGATGACTATCAATTTTTATTATTTCCTTTATATAATAGGAAATTTTGAGTATATTATTTTAGTATTTATATATTATAAATAGATGCTATGTTATATTTACCTTGGAAGTTCCAGAAGTCTAGAGTTCTCAATTGTAAATTAAGGAGCGACCATTATTTGCTTAATAGTATTAGGGAATGGATAATACTACAAGAGCCCTCAACTACTACATCTACTCACAAGTGGTACAAAGATTTACCACAAGATATTAAAGAGATGTTTTATAATACCGCAAAAGACAAAAAGATAATAGAGATGTTTAGAAGATTATTCGGCGCCAGCGGTTATAAGATTGATATACTTCACGATATGAACGAGATATATGTATCACCGCCATCAAATAATAATAAGGATTTTGAAAAGAATGCGTCAGACAATATCTTTTATACGAGGCATATTGATGGACCATTTTTCTATATACCGTTCGCATCCTGCTACAGGGTCATTATAGGTCTAGATGATAATAGGGACATTATGACGATATTTAATATGACGCCCGAAACATATATAATAAAAACTGGCGATGTTGTAGGATTTGATTTTCACAGAGAATGTCATTATATATCGCCGATTATTTGGAATACGGACGCAAAGGCGGCAGACACGCTAGCTACGCAAGAAAAGAAATATCGTGTAATCCTTAAAATACATTACTGCGTATATCCTTACTGGGCGATTGTATTTGGATTTATTCTAGGCAAACTAACAATATTATATAATAAACTATTTAGAGACCTCTTTTTATTAACAATAAGACCTCGTAATAAATGTACGAGATACTTAGCAAAACTTATGGTAATATCTACACAAGCCTATCACGACATAGAGTTCTACATAGGATACAATAATATACAATATTTAGTAATCCTGTATTACATATCCTCAAATCTCCACGCAAACCTTTTCTTATTCGGCAGTTCCTTCGTCCATTACTTGAGATGGATTGATACCCAGAATTACAGTAGTGAGGTTAATAACATTTTTAGAAGAGACTACTATTTCTTCAAATTCCTTTATATGCTCCAGTATTTCTATATGTATTTCTCGTATAAGTTAGGCAGCGGCGGCAACGGTAGCTACGGCGACGACTGGAGCCCTGTGATATACACGGTTATTACAGTTCCTCCTTTGCTAGCATCGTGTGTTTATAACTTCTCGCCGTTTATTTCCAAAATCATAGAGATGTTCTTAGCATATGATATGTTAAATAATTATAGTCTAGCATACACCGAATATATCTACATATATATCAACATATTCCTAAACTATATTCAATTACGCAAACCAATCGCTATGACAATATGACTAAATATATATTATAAAAAATGATTTTATTAATTTATTATTATAAGGATATATATAGTATAAAAGGTATGACAAAACAATTATTAGGTCAATTTTATACCACAAACTATACCTACATATTACAAAATATGTATATACCTGATAACATTAGTAATATCATAGAGCCTTTTGCTGGCGCTGGCGATTTATTAAATTTTATTACACCGAATGACAGAGACAAGTATAATATAGAATGCTATGATATAGAGCCTAAAAAGGATTTTATAGTTAAGCGTGATACTTTGCTTAATCCGCCTAATTTTGATAATGCGTTTGTTATAACAAACCCACCATATTTAGCACGGAATAAATGCGCCGACAAAGCGATTTTTACTAAATATAATACGAATGACCTATATAAATGCTTTCTACAAGTCTTGATAGGTTCTCGTTGCCTAGGAGGTATTCTAATATTACCTCTCAATTTCCTCTGCTCTATACGCAAGGCTGATATAGAACTCAGGAGAAACTTTGTTAAACAATATGACATCCTTATTTGTAATATATTTGAAGAGCAGGTTTTTGATGATACTTCCTATACGATATGCTGCTTCCAATTTAGAGCCAAAAATGATGCGCTAGACAATATGAGCGGTAGCTGCGGTAGCTGCGATTGCTATATATATCCTTCTAATAAGAGAATATCCTTTGTATTGAATGCTGATAACAATTATACGATTGGTGGTAAAATATACAATCTTGAAAAGAACGCCAAATATAAAATAGATAGGGCGACAAGGGTATTAAAAAATACAGAAGGCTTAACAAGTATATTAGTGAAATGTATAGATGACAATATAAATAGCAAGATATGTTTGTCAATTGTTGATGATGCGATGAGAGATAAATATATAGATAATACACCTAAACTAACGGCGAGGTCGTATGCGGTTCTTGTCATAGAGCCTAAAATAACACTAGAAGAACAAAGAGACCTTGTGAATAAGTTCAATACCTATATGGAGACACATAGAGACAAGTATAACTCGCTATTCTTAACAAATTACAGGGAGAGCAATAGTATTGCTAGAAAACGCATATCTTTCGGGCTAGTATATGAAATATGCGGTTATTTGCTAATACCGCTTTCGTCTGCTTCGTCTTCATAATATTTATCTATTATTGATTGCTGTATTTTAATATGGTTTCCTATAAGTAAATAAGGGTGGTTCTTATATTTTGCGATTATGTCATCATACTTTTCTTTTATATTTGTATCTAATAAAATAATATACAATTCTAATTTATTCCCATATTTTACAACCCAATCGCATAATGTATATGCTTCATCAAATACATTATCTTGATGACCGCCGCTGCCTATAACAATTTTAGCAAAAACCCACCCATTTATCTTTCCTGTAAAATTAGCATCAAATGACTTTAGACAATCATCTTTTTTAATTCCTCTTATTTTTAACTCGTGGTTATCAACAACTTCGCCATTCTTTGTAGGGCGGAAAGAAGTTGCTGATAATTTATTTAGAAAGATACCGCACTTAGAGAAGGTTGTTTTAAATACATCAAGTTGTAATTGCTCGTCTTTTGTTCCTTGTCTAGAAGCATTTATAGAAATTTTACTGGCTAATATTGTAGTCATCATAATATTGGTTCTACATTCATCTAGTAATTGGGCTTCTGTAATATTTATCTTGTATAAATCTTGTAAAACTCTCTTATACTCCTCTTTGTTTATATTTTTTGTTAAATCGTTTTTTGATATTGATGCTGCTGCTAACAAATTGTTTTCATACTGACGATTAACTCTAATAGCAATAATATCAATCTCAATAGGTTCAGGTTTAATAGAAGGCATAATTTTAATAATTATTAAGACTAGTAATATTCTAATCATTTTCTTTTATTTTCAGGGTGATTAGAACATATTTATATTATAGAATACCGTAAAAAGATTTGTAAAATATAAATAAAATTATCTTATCTTATTAGAAAGACCCTTAAGATGGATGCTAAGTTTTTTTACATATACTTACTGGTAATATTCACGATAACTCTAGCATTCACTATACTAAGATGCGTTTTTAATGTGCACGATATTGACCTCTTCTTTTATCCTAATCACACAAATAACATTCTGGAGAACAAGGTGTATCTTGCAACCCACATTATAGTGAATTTTCTGCTAGGAGCCATCTTCGGGTTTGATATAATACTTGGGATGTTCGTGAAAATCATTATATTTGAAGTGTATCTACATATAACCGAACACTGTGACATCTTCTATATGTCTAAATCATCTAACTTAATAGTAATCATATTAATATCTATAGTAAGTTATACCTTTGGAAGCGTCCTAAACAAGGTATTATATCCAAAATAAAAAATATATAATACGCATATATATATACACACAATATACCTACGCATATACCTAGCGTCCGCTAGCGTATCTTAGCGGCGCTAGGCGCTACCTATTATAACTGCGTCTCCGCCTTATATCCTTTTAACGCCCCTGTCTCATTTTTTCGCGAATAATATCGTCAATATTATCGGCAAATTGCTTGAAGTTCATCACATTCCGCATAGGACACCTGAACTTGAAATCGTCTTCACCGTCTATGCCGTCTTTTTTGGCGTTTTCTATTTGCGTCCCGAAGTATTTAAACATACATTTATCGTGTGCGATAGAGCATACCTTCTCGGTATCTGTGGATTTGTCTATGAATACCTTGAAAACCCTGTCGTTATTCTTATAGTTAGTAAGACAGATACAGCACTTATCGCTATTATCGCAAACGGCAGCAGCGGCAGCAGCGACAGCGGCAGGAGCGTTATTGTGTTCGCCAAGAATGAAAGGTAAGTTCGTAATATCCCACTTGAAAGTCCTAAACAGCATCTTATTAAGGCGCGCGCATACCTTGCTGTTATAACTGAAATTGCCGCAAGTAAGGTTGTCCCTATAATTAGTAAGACAGAACTGCGTCTTGAACTCCACAATATCCTCCATAATACGAAGCGACATCTTCTGCCTGTTTAGGATAGTCATCTGGTCTATGATGGTTCCTGTGTTGCTAGACATCACGATGCCCTGTTTATTGAGGACAAACACATTACACAGCATATCTATACGATTGAACGGAGGCATCAACTTAGAGGAGAGAGGAACTATTATGTCAAAGTTAAAGGATATCTCAACGCCGCTATGGACGAAGGGGATTTTACCTACCGTGATGGTATAGTTGATTTTCTTGTGAAGGGTAATAGGTATATTGAAATAACTGTTCTCCTTCGAAACTGTCAAGACAGATGAACTGAGGTTTGCATACCCTATGCGGTTATTAAAGGTATCACGAAGAGTATCAATAAACTCATCCACATCCTCCTCTTTATACATACAAATATCCATATCGTTTGCTACAATCGTGCGAGCGGCTGTCTCAGGCTGATAACATTTATTCCAAAATTTGTGAATGTTGTATTTATTGCCGCCGTTGTATATCTCTTTGTAATGGTCGCTGATTATCATATCCCTAACAAACCCGCCAAAGATGAGCCCGTTATGATTGAAGACGGTCTTCTTAATCTCCTCAAACATAATATACTTGATGCGGTCAGGTGTGAAGTTAATCTTGACGAAAGCCATCTTTAGGACTAGGACTTGAAAGAAGTACTAGGACTGGGTGGGAGTGTCTAGGACTAGTAAGGACTGGACTGGTAAGGACGGGACTGGTAAGGACGGGACGAAGTCTATGACTTTGCGAGATAGCAGTAGCAAGACGAGACAGGACTATCAAGACGGTTCTTACTAGACTAAGAGAAAGTATCTAATCAATTTTTAATAATTATGTAAAAATAATAGGACATATCAAGTCCTTAGCAGTCCTTAACAGTCCTTAGCAGTCCTTAGCAGTCCTTAGCAGTCCTTAGCAGCCCCGTCCTTATCCAATATCATTCTCTATTTTAGCACGAGCATAAGCGCGCATCACATTTTCTGCTGTATCTATTGGCAGGATATAATCTTTTGCGGCATAAAACTCAGGGTTCTTACGGGAACTTCTATTCACTAATGTTCGCAAAGCAACTATATCGTGGAGTTCATATTGAATACGAAATGAATTATTAGCGCCGTCCGTTATAACAAAGTATATAGACGGCTTTATTTTGTTGATGCCGTCGGGCATATAGAAACTGTTAGGGTATTTAAAGGATATGTTAAAAGTCCCTGAACTATCTACTTTGTGGATGTTTGGGGTATTCTCAAAGGCTATCTCGTAATTTGGGAAAGGCAGACCAGACCCTGAGTAATTACTCATTCTATCTATGGGGTTTGCTGCGATAATTACCACGCTATTAAGAAGGGCATTATTTTTAATAGACCCTGTTATCTGTAATAATGAGTGGTCGCCATTAAACGCTACACTAAAACTGGTATATTCATCATTAAATATCATTTTAAATATATACTTCTATATTTTAGATATGTTTTATTTTTAGATAATAATAAAGGATACTTAGAATTACTATTAGTAATTACTAGATGTCGTCGTCAGCCGCATCGTCGTCGTCATCTTCGCTATCAAATTCAAATACGCTAGCGCTAGCGCTGCCGCCGTCTTTTGCCTTTTTCTTATTAGCGACGGCAGCCGCAGCAGCCGCAGCAGCAGCCGCAGCAGCCGCAGCGTCCACAGCGAACATCGCGTCAGCATCCGCATCATCAAATATAATATTAGCCTCATTAGCGTTATTAATAGTATTATTAGAAATCTTATTATAGGCGTTTATTAAGGTGTCTGATATCTCTTTGTTATTGATAAGTATCTTGCACTGTTCTGCGTTATATTTATGGACGATATCAACCTTGTTATCTTGAAAATCACGCATAGAGACTGCTAGAATATCGCCCGTCTCTATCAGCACCCGCTTATTGAAGCGCCGCATAGACCCTCGTATTACACCTACCGCCTCGGTGCCGTTATCGCATAATACGAGAACCCGACAATTACCCAATAACTTAATGACATACGCATATACCTCGTAATCCGCATTAATAGCATAGTTATTGTTAGCGACCTTATTAAACTGACTTATTTTCTTCTTATTCCTAATGCTGGTTTGATACATTAAAAAATAGTTATATATATTCTTTAGTCGTTTTAGTCTTATACTCTTATTTTTATATTAGTAGATAATAGATAATGAATGTGTTACAAGAGAATATCCAGAGAATTATAGATAACCGGCGGCTTAATATAACCGAAGCCAACTTTGTTAATCCTGCTTCTAAGTTCATCATAATAACTTACTGGTGGGGTAGAGGTAATCTCAATAGGAACACGCAGTCCCCTTGTAAAGACCTAGCTTATGTAGGATATAACTGGGTTCTAAAGGACGGACAGAAACTACTTAAGGAACCTGAAACATTTGAGGGAATGATAGATAAATGGAATAATAACTGTATTAGCAAGAACTGTAATTACTTTTCGCAAGAATATCCGGAATTTGCGGTTGCTGGCGGATATCAACTGGCGATTAACGCTAAGCCGCTTTTTATAAAGAAGGTTCTAGAAACCCTAAGGGATATGGGTAAAGGGGATATCTCGGTTGTTTATATAGACGGTGATATGACTGTTAATAAATATCCGCATATTTTTGATATGAAAAATGTGGATTATATGGGGCGTGGCTGGAATATAGACCCACGCTCTAATGTGCACTATAAAACGAAGCCGTGCTTTGACCCATTCACTTTTGAGACTTCTGGCGGTATTATGTATTTTGGTAATAACGATAACGGGCACGCTCTGCTAACTATGTGGAATAAATGGTCTTTTATGCAAAAATTTCAAGGGAAGGCTGACGACCGCATATTGAGTATGTTGATAAACTCTAAGCAACTCTATATAACTATGAATGTTCTACAGTTGCCTATAGAATACCTGTGGCTAACCGATGCTTACGAACCATTAGATAAGCGGGACGCATACTTAGATAAAAAGCATGTATCACGCAAAGAGATTGTTTTTGAACACCCTGCGTGTTTAACTACCGAGGAGGCTGCTAGAGACCAAGGCGCAGCCGCTAACAGGCAGCCCGCTTATTACGATGTATTGGTGGAGAATTTAATAGATTGTCAGACAGAGGGTGGTGTATTACACGAATATATCGTGTTTGACAAACTGGCTCAAGCAAAAGAGTGGAAAAAGTATCTACAATACATATCTTCAGCCGACGCATCCCTAGGGAATTACAAAGACGGTGAGCCTATAATACCTTATTATATTAGAAATTATAAATCGGGCTATGCGAATAAACACGACTTTGTTGAAGGGAACACGGAGGCTATCCGCACAATCATCTCTTATTTAAAGCAGAGCCCTAGTATCGGCAAGTATGACCTCGTATATGTATTACACGATGGCGGAAGTAGCGAAATAGACGGCGATATGGTTTATGTTAAGACTGGAAAGGAAGTGATACTTTATATAATAGCCCTGTTGGCTATGAATAAAGATGTTGTATATTTACCCAAGAAGTTGAATGGTTCGGCTTCTAATAGGTCTAAGTCGGGGACTGGTTCTAAGTCGGGGTCTGGTTCTAAGTCTTTAAAATATATCTTAAAAAACAAAGATAAATATGAACTCATCTGTAATATAAATAACGATAGCCTAAACTATCCCATTATAGACGAGAATGCTCCTATGTATTTTAGCCATCTGTCTGAGCGGCTTATGAAACTATTGAGGATGAGCGAAGATATCCCCGAGTTTAACAAAAATCTAAAAATGTGTGCCTTATACATTCAACTAATACGCTGCTATTTTATTATGGACTTGAAGAAGTTAGGCAATACCACGACGGCTTCGGGTGCTTCGGGAACGGCAGCTCGTCGCCAAGTGTCTAGGGTTAAATCCTATTCAGCCCCTAAGCGTCCGCTAAGCAAATCTAACCGAGATATCTTCAAGTATAAGAGCATATAAGAATAAGGACGGTGCCTAAACTAAAAAATGATACCCTATTAAATTATAATTGGTTCATAGTAATGTATGATATCAAGGATGTTAGACTTGTGAAAAATAAAGGCGACAGGGTTATTTGCTTTTCTTTTATAGAAGATAGGAAGCGATATTTTGGCAAACTGATACATACCGATTTACAAACCGAATTTGTTAGAGAAAGGGATATTAACACATACCTCAATAACAACATAACGACTGATAATGATTTTAGGTATTTTACAAAAATGCTAAAAGTATTTGAGAATATCCCTCTGCCTAATGAGTTAGCAGCAAAGTTAGAGAATGTGGACGCCGCTGCTGACGCTGACGCTAAATATAACTTAATGGTATTCGCACATTCAGGTAATCGCCCGCTAAGATACTATATAAACAGGTTGTCTCGTGAAAGTTTTAAAGAAGTTCTTATACAGTTAAGAGATGCTACAGCCTTACTGAGTAAGATTGGTGTAATACATTATGACCTATATTGCGAAAGTAATGTTATGTTAAAAAAAGAGAATAATAAATGGGTCATCAAGATTATTGACTTTGGGCTATCCTATGTTGATTTAACAGATGATAGCGATAGCGATTACAAGAACATACTAGAGAGTATTGAATACTTTAATAATAAACATATCAATATATGATATATTAGATAACATATCATATCCTATATTTATTTTTCAGCAAATGTATATTTTTCTTTAGAGCGTAGATATATATTTCTTTTATAACGATTAAAGATGAGGGACTTATATTTATTATAGGGCATTACCTTGTTGTCATTAGATGACATATAGGTAGCCGTATAGGTAGACATATGGCTGGTCGTATTATATAACGCTGTTAAATCAGGAGCACTATTACATCTCATTAATGGACGCTTATTAATATGCGTCCCTTGCGTCGCAGCATTCGCAGGCGTTGCCCATGCGTAGTTGATATGACCCGAGGTAATCACGAGGTATGAAATGTATCTAATCAGTCTCAAGGTCATATTTTAGATTTTTAGATTACTCTATATGCTTTGTTTAATATTTATATACCTTTAACTAGCGTTATCTATCAATTTTTATTATTTTCTAGAAGGTTATTAGAAAAGCACCGCATATATATGAATGCACCAACCAGCAATAGCGTATTACAGGATATTATTAAGAAGAATAAAGGCGTCTTTAGATACGAGTTGAGAGACTGGATACCTGTTAAAAGATTGAGTTGGAAAGAGTTGTCAAGCAATCCTAACGCTATTGAGCTATTAGGGGCTAAAATCAAGATAGAGAAGGCTATGAAAGCCGAGGCTATGTCAAAAGCCGCCTATGAAAAACTAGACAATCGCAAGAAGGTTGATTGGACTGCGTTGTCAGGCAATCCCGACGCAATAAAGTTGTTAAAAGATAATGTTAATGACATAGACTGGGATGCTTTATCAGGTAATCCTAATGCTATAGAGATGTTAAAAGAGAACGAAGATGAAATAGATTGGGGCTCTTTATCTGCTAATAGTAATCCTAAGGCAATAGAGATGTTGTCAGCGAGACCCAAGAAAATAAGTTGGGGGGAACTATCACGAAACCCTAATGCTATTAATTTATTGATGACGGAACCTAAGAGAATAGATTGGAAGGCTCTGTCAGGCAATACAGGGGCTATTGATTTATTGACTAGAAATCCCGAAAAGATAGATTGGGAAGTATTGTCAGGCAATTCTAATGCGATTGAGTTGCTTAGAGAGAATAAAGATAAGATAGTGTATCACATCTTATCAACCAACCCTAATGCTATCAAATTATTTACTGAAAATCCTGATAAAATAGATTGGTGGTTCTTGTCAAGAAATCCTAACCCGCTAGTTATCGCTTTGTTAAAATCGCATCAAGCCGATATAGATTGGAAAGAGTTCTCTAAGAACCCTTCTATATTTATAGATACTAGGGATGCTAAGGAAGCGAAGCCTGTCGCGAATGCTGCTACGAAGCCTATAGCAAATGCTGCTACGAAGCCGTCATCAGCAAATGTATGCGAAAGAATTCTAACGCCTAAGCAAGTGGGACCAATTTGCTGGTTTATGGCTGCTTTTGTAGGTATGTTCTATAGCCAGCGTAGCCGTAAGAAATTGCTAGACGCTTCGCTTAGTTGGGATAAGAAGAAACCGCTTTTCACCATCTTGAAACACATATTAGACGACAAATACCTAAAGGAGGCTTACGGTAGAGAAAGCGAGGACTATAGGAAGTTTAGCGACGATACTTTCGGCAAGGTGCTATCATTATTACACAAAGAGAATAGCCAGTTGTTCCCTTATAAACCTAGTGCTAGTTCTGGAGGATTTAACCCTGAATTTTACATAGGACGGTTATATAAGTTGTTAAATGTGGATTATAGGATGTATGATTATAATATCGCTGACAAGGTATTTGCGTATTCTTTCTTAAACGAGGAGTTCAATAATAAGGTTCTTTATAAGATTGAAAAGAAGAAGATTAACACATATTTTTATAGGGACGCCGCTTTTAAATATGATGAGGCTGCTATAAAGCCGCCAGAGATATTGATGGTGATTGTTAGAAATGACAATAAGAATACTGATTTTTACAAGGATTTATTCCCTAATAATATAATAAATGAAGGAGCCACAAAGGATACCCTAACATCTATGAAAGAGCAAATCTTCTATAAAGGCGTGGAATATAACTTGGATGCGGTTTTATTAGCGAACTGGAATATAAATGAGATGAACGGACACGCTATTGCTGGTATCACTTGTAAGAAAGGCAGGTATGTCTATAACGGCTGGACGAGAACCAGTATGGACCCAGTAATGATTGATAAGAATATAGCACGAAATATCCCGTGCGAACTGATGAAGTATGATTGGAACATTAAATATAATGGGGACTTTTGTCTAAATCCTAAGAAATGTATCCCTGAAGCACTAAAACATAAACTAGAGAAGCACGATATCTGCTTTAATTTTAGCAAAGGAAAGCGTGTATTAGTATATGTTCGCAAAGATACTAATGCTGAAACTTCAGGGATGGATAAAAGTGCTAGCAGCGTAAGCGGCGTAAGCGGCGTCCCTGTTAAGTTATCGCCTAAGGCGACTGTGGTGCCGGTGTCGGTGCGTCCTAAGTCGCCTAAGAAGTCGCCAGAGCACCCTAAGTCGCCGCTAAAGCCTCCAAATAAACCCAAGATATGCCCTGAAGGAAAGGTGTTAAACCCGAAGACAAATCGTTGTATAATGTTAAAGAAAATTAAATCAACTTTAAAAAAATCGCCAGAGCCTCCTAAGTCGCCTCCTAAATCGCCGCTAAAGAAGCCTACGGTAGCCAAGATATGTCCTGAAGGGAAAGTATTGAACCCTAAGACAAATCGCTGTATAATGTTAAAGAAGAAGAAGAATTCGCCGCTAAAGTCGCCGCTAAAGTCGCATCCCAAGTCTCCAGAGCGTCCTAAAACGCCTCCTAAGCAGTCGCCGCTAAAGCCACCCAAGGTATGCCCTGAAGGCAAGGTGTTAAACCCTAAGACAAATCGCTGTATCCTTGTAAAACACAAGAAGTAATCCCTCGCAACTATTACTTAATATACCCCTTATATATAGAGATAGGCGGCTAATGAATTCGCCACCAGCCGCAAAAATACATAAAGATAAGGATAACGAGAACACCTGTGCCCGAATACTAACGCCTAAGCAAATGGGTCCGCTTTGCTGGTTTATGGCGACTTTTGTAGCGATGTTTTATAGCCAGCGTAGCCGTAAGAAACTGCTAGACGCTTCGCCTAGTTGGAATAATAAGAAGGCGTTATTTGCGTCATTAAAGCATGTGCTTGACGATAAATACTTGAAGACAAAGAACGGTAGAGATAGCGAAGATTATAAGAAGTTTAGAGACGATACCTTTATAAAGATATTGTCATATTTACATTTGGAAAATAGCAAAGCGTTCCCTTATGACCCTAAGAAGGTATCCGGAGGATTTGTCCCCGAGTATTACATAGGCAAACTCTATAAATTGTTAAATGTGGATTATAAGATTTTTAGTTATTTTACAACGGATAAAGTGCTGTCATACTCTTTCTTAAACGAGGAATATGATTGGCTGAATTATACAATTGCGAAGAGGGAAATAATTATAGATATAAATATTGAGAATGTATTCAAGGACAAGACGAGAAGGGACTACTATAATGATAATGGATATGCTCCTCCCATATTGATTGTGAAAGTTAGTGAAACAGCAGGAGATACTTCGTTTTACAAGGTGAAAGATGGCAACACAAAGGATAGCCTAACATCTATGAAAGAACAAATCTTTTATAACGGCAAAGAATACAATTTGGATGCTGTTATATTGGCGAACTGGAACATAAACAAGAAGAACGGACACGCTATCGCTGGTATCACTTGTAAGAAAGGTAAGTATGTCTATAACGGCTGGACGAGAACCAGTATGGATCCAGTAATGAAAAACCAGAGTATAGATAGTGATATCCCTTGCGAACTTATGAAGTATGATTGGAATATCGTTAAAAATAATGATTTTTGTCTAAACACTAGGAAATGTATCCCTGAATTACTTAAAAAGAAATTGAAAGTTAGGGACATCTGCTTTAACTTTAGCAAAGGTGGAAAACTGCTAATATATGTTTGTAAGGATGTCAATAAGAATACCTCAAGCGAAAATTATGCGGATGCTAAGAAGTCGCTATCGCCGCTATCGCCGCCTAAGGCTCCTAAGAAGCCTAAGAAGCCGAAAAATCCTAATGAGCCTAAGGTATGTCCCGAAGGCAAAGTATTGAACCCTAGGACTAATCGCTGTATATTGATAAAGAATGTTAAGAAGCCGCTAAAGCCGCCTAAGTCGCCTAAATCTCCTAAATCTCCTAAGCCGACGCAGCCCAAAGTATGTCCCGAAGGCAAAGTATTGAACCCTAAGACAAACCGTTGTATAATAGATAAGAATGTTAAGAAGCCGAAGGAGCCTAAGGTATGTCCCGAAGGGAAAGTATTGAACCCTAAGACAGGACGCTGTATATTAAAGAATTCGGCAACTGCTAAGAAACTTCTATAATAATAAAAAATAATAAACAAATCACCAAAGATATCTAAGATATCCAAGATATCTAAGATATCCAAGATATCTAAACATCCAAGATATCTAAGATATCCAAGATATCTAAACATCCAAGATATACAAAGCATCTCCCCATTTATGTATCGTCATATTTGTTAAAACCCTTTTAAACCCTAGAGGTGCTAAGTATTCGTCAATCTCGTTGATTAACGCACAGTCCTTATATAGTTCTTTGGAATTAACCTCCAGATATAGCACCTTAGCGTGCTTGATAGTTTCAGTAGCACCTTTTAATGCTAATAGTTCAGCCCCTTGAATATCAAAGTTCCAAAAATCATACTTGGACGCATCTAGATTATTTCTTTTAAAAAAGGTGTCAATCGTAATGCTCTTCTGGTGTATCTTATCAACAAAGACGACTTGTGGATGTTCTGTAGCGTGCGTCCCAAACTCCAGAATACTAGAGGACTGAATGTTATTCGCTACATTAAACACGACATCTTCATCGTCCTTGTCAGTAATAACGGCGTGATATACATTAGGTATCCCTCTAGCGATTGATTGTTCCACTTTAAAGGATAGAGCATCAACCCAAACGATATCCTCGGTTTTAATCCCGAAATTATTGTAAATAGGTAATTCCTCGCAATCGTGAGCGCCTACATGAAAACATCCTTTAATATTCAGTTTCTTGGATGTTAGAATATTCTGTATCTCTTCTAAGTTGATAATCATAATGTTATATATATATGTTAAGTGCCTTTATTTTATATGCTTTATGTGGCTATATGTGTCTATATGTGTCTATATGTATATTATATGATACCTGATATAATACCTGATATGTGTCTATATGATAACAAGAGTATCCTAGATATCCCACATAATATCTAAATTTTTATATCGGCGTAATATAGAATATATAATTGAATATAATTAAGCATTATGAGTAAGAAATCTAACGAGGCTATATGTATTCGTAATGCGGGCACTTGGGCTAATGTTAAACCAGAGCACAAGTTTGATTCGGGAAAGTTCAATAAAGAGATGGTATTAAATGACCTCCCTATGTTATCGCCTAAGATATATGATATGATTAAGAGGATAAACGAGCTAGACGAGCAGGATATGGCTGTCGACAACAAATATTACAAGCACATCATATACAGCGATATCGCAGGCGTTCACGGGGCTAAGATGGTTGCGTCTTCTTTAATCGCCAATAACTTCTCGCTAGTATATTCTAATAAGTTTGCTTTAAAACCCGACATTCAGGACAAGAACAAAACATTCGGGCTTCTAACAACATCAACAGTCTATCAAAAGCCGCTAACAGTCGGTTTAAAAAAGAAGATGATGACCCTGATGAACGAGCGACCCAATAATATATATGGTGAAAATATGCGTATTATCATATTAGATTCAGGATACAAGGAAGGACTTGATGTTTTTGATGTAAAATACATGCATATCTTAGAGCCGCTAGAGACCAAAGCAGAATACACGCAGGTTATAGGCAGAGGCACTCGGTATTGTGGGCAATCAGGACTGCCTTTCACACCCAACCAAGGCTGGGCTCTTAATATTTTTAGATATAATCTTAGATATGATAATGACAACACAGTCCACGACCTGTATATCAAGCATAGCAACAAGAACATAAGCGCCTTCAATTTTATAGCTGATATCGAGGCTATTATTATTGCGTCTGCCGTGGATACCCCGCTAACCGAAAACCTCCATTTGCTGAGCGACAAGAACAACCGCTTCTATGACTATATGATAGCAAAGAATAATATCAAGGTTGAGAAGCCGAAACGCAGAGATTTAATAGAGGTCGTCAATAACATACGAGGCAAAATATATACCAACGAGGCTATCATAGATTGTAAGAAGAAATGTAAAGGTGTTCTAGAAGACTTCCCTGCTGCTAGTGCGCTACTCATAATTGCCGCCGTATTTGTCATAGATAAGATAGGCGAAGGCGACGATATCAAGAATACCCAGAAGGGCAAAAAGTTATATAAGGGCAACCTTAATAACAAGGTGCAAAACTACATCAGGGATGGGGATTTGTTAAAGTATTTGAATGAGAAATATCCTAAGCCTCATCTATGTAATGTTATAGATAGGAGCCAGAACTTCTGCGATGCTATAAATAAACTGTGGATGAACCCTATAAACTTTCTAAAAATATTTGGAGACAAGATTATAGAACATCTAGATTATTATAAGAAGATTAAAGCGATTAACGACAAGAACTATACGGATGCTTTGAAGTTTATCTTTAAATACAAGAGCAAACTGATATTGAAGAAGCCGAAGTTTGAGCCTGTTCCTCCTAAGGTCAAGATGACAAACTTTGAACTATATAAGTATGTTGAGAAGCACTACGCACCTTATAAGTGGGAGCATATAAATATCGTTAATAAATGCATTATGGAGGTTATTGAGGATGCGGATGCGAATGCGAATGATGCTGACGCTAAGGCTGTAGCAGCCCCAAAAAATAACATAGTAACCTTCTCGCATACCCAGAACTTCGTCCAAAAGTTCTTGACGCCGCAATCACCCTATAAAGGGATGCTATTATTCCACAGCGTCGGCTCAGGCAAAACTTGCACGGCTATTGCTACAGCTACCAATTCATTTGATAGAGAAGGCTATAAGATATTGTGGGTCACTAGACATACCCTAAAAGAAGATATATGGAAGAATATGTTTGACAACATTTGTAATGTTATAATACAAGACCGTCTCAATAACGGCGAAATATTACCATCCACCAAGGCAAAACGGATGGAGTTCTTAGGGAAGAATTGGCTACCGCCGATATCATATAAGCAATTTACGAACCTAATAAAGGGTAAGAACAAATACTATAAACTTATGGTAGCCTTAAACGGTAAGGAGGACCCGTTCAGGAAGACGCTTATAATCATAGACGAAGTCCATAAGATATATGGGTCGTCGCTCTCAGCGCTAGAAAAGCCTAACCCTGAGGTGCTCCAGAGTATGGTGCAGAACTCTTATAAGGTGTCTGGTGAAAACTCGCTAAAACTGCTGCTTATGACGGCTACGCCGATTACTGACGACCATATGAGTTCTATTAAGATAATCAATTTGTTATTAGAGAATTATGAGAGGTTTCCAGAGGAGTTTGACAGATTTAAGACGATGTTCTGTAATGAAAATGGGCTATTCACGGAGAAAGGCGGGCAAGAGTTTATGAATAGGATAACGGGTTTAGTAAGTTATATAGATAGGGCAAATGACCGCAGCCAGTTTGCCTATCCTGTAATTAGGGATGTGTTGGTTGATATCAAGAGAAAACAGGATAATAATATGGGGATTGAAGAAATTAATAAGAAGATACAGGAATACGAAGACCGCATAAATAATAAGGAGGTTAAATTGAGTAAGGACGAAATTAAGGAGATAAAGAAGGAACTTAATGGGATGAAAAAGGAGAAGAAGAACGCAGACAAGGTGAAAGGCGAGCCTCGTGATGTTATTGATTTTATAAACAACTGCTTTATAAAGAAGCCGGCAGGCAAGGTTAAAAAAGATGTTAATGATGATGAAGATGATAATGCGGTTAAGGCGCCTAAAGCGCCCAAGGAATGTCCCGAAGGCAAAGTATTAAATCCTAATACAGGTCGTTGTATAAAGGATAAGACAGGAACGGCAGGAGCAGCCAAGGCACCAAAGTCCGCTAAAGCACCTAAAGCGCCCAAGGAATGCCCCGAAGGCAAAGTGTTAAACCCTAATACTGGGCGTTGTATAAAACAAAAGGAGCGAGATGCTAAATTCAGTTTCTAGGCGCGCCTCTAACAGCCTGTAGGTGCGTAAGAATGAATATAAGAATAATAGGAAAATATATATAGATATGTATATATTATTATATTCAATAGTTATTTCGGCGTTTGTCTTAGGTGCCTATCAATATATAGACAGCATTAACAGAGATACTAATGCGGAGCCCTATGACATTACCAAGGAATTATTCACTATAAATAATGTTGCTATATATATGGCTATAGTATCATCGGTGTTCTTCGTATTACATATGGCGTTTAACGATGACGCTGATATATTTGCTACACTAGGTATATTTGAGAATGACAAAGACAATACTGGATATGAAATTAAAAAAACAAGTGTAAATCCTAATGTTCTAAGAAACGCTACCGACCCTATGAAAATGGGCTTTGAGCCCTACAATAGCGGAGGCTCTAAAAGCGATACAGGGACTGATGCCTCTTCTGTATCATCGTCTGATTGCTCGGTGGATAGCGACGATTAGGCTGCGCTGCTAGACGGACTTAGGGTTAATATTTAGAACCCTTAGTATCCGCTTGTATAATACGGGAGAGAAGTTGGCTACCGACCCGTTCTCATATTCTTTTATAATTTTTTCTTGAATTCCTAATTTGAGTGCTAAATCTATTTGCTTTAGCCCTAAGGCATTTCTTGCTGTGGAGATTGCTAGGGCTTGCTCGTGGGTTATCTTGTTTAACTTCGGGATATCCTCGTTGTTTAATCGCTGAAACTCCTTATTACCAGCAGGCTTTGCTATAGTATGATGAACCGTATTTGCTGCCTTTGCTGCCTTTGCGGCGCTGTTGCTTCTAATCACTACAGGCTCCCAATCTTGATAGTGGGCGCTCATTTTATTATTATAATATAAAGCTTTTTATTTTTTATATATACTATATAGATACAAATAGATATATGCCTGTTGCTAAGAAAGAAAGAAAATGCCCTGAAGGCAAGGAGTTAAAACCTTCAACCGGTAGGTGCGTTAAAAAATGTAAGCCGAACCGTGTAAGAGAGCCTGCTACTTTTAAGTGTATTAAGAACCCTAAAAATCATGTGTTAAATCCTATAACAGGTCGTCAAGTTAAAAGAGGATATTATCACGGGATAGAGAAGGCGCAGGCTCGCATATTACAAGCAATTGTTAGGCGTAAAATAACAAAAGGCAAGCCGTCCTCAAATACACCAGAGCAATATAAGAGGATGTCTCCAGCGGCTAGGAGTTCTATGTCGTCTTCGCAGTCTTCGTCGTCCGCTTCGTCCGCTTCGGCTTCTCCTAAATCTAATTCATCATCTCTTCTAGGTTCTCCTTCTCGTTCTACTCGTATGTCGCTATCCACTTCACATTCTTCGCAAGGCTCGCTAGTATTAACCCCTCATATGCCTTTTATACCTCCTAAACCCAAGAAATCCTCTTCGTCCGCTTCGGCTGCTTCGGCTGCTTCGTCCGCTTCGGCTGCTTCGGCTCGCTCCTCTTCACGGTCTCCAGAAGCCGCAGCAGCTGTATATAGCGTATCATCACCAAAACATACATTTAAGTTTATGGACGGCAAACGCAAAGGGGATATTGTAAAAATTAAAAGACAGCGTCCTTAAGTAGCAAGCGTCCTTAAGTAGCAGAAGCGGCACTAGCTGTTATCCTATTGGTATTCTTGCTAAAGTCGCCATCAGCCATCGTGCGTATAAATAGGAGCCTATTAACCGGACATACCGAAGGCTTCTTTTGTAATGTGAAGCCGTTGTCGGTCGCTATTCTAGCCATAATGTTTCCTTCGTAGGTCATTAGTGATATGTATTTTTTATTTGTAGGACATAGTAATAAAGCATAGTCTATCAATATTTTTCCTAACTTTTTCCCACGCATATTGGTATCTATAAACACCTCTTGTATATAGAAGGTATCCACCATATTGTCTGCGCCGTCTGCGCCGTCTGCGCCGTCTATATTGAATGCCCTAGACTTCTTTATTACTAAGAAACCCATCATTAAATCCCCAACATATAACCCGTATATCTGGTGCTTTAGGATATAATCTTGAACTTCCGCTATAATACTCTTCTTATCGTATTCGTCCTTTGTATGCTTCTTATAATTATAATATTGTAAATACGCCATCATCTTATCCTTATTTTTATTTAATACCATTCTAACAACCACAGTTTTACCATCCTTATCCTTGTATTCCTTTATGCTCTTGTTATATTTTCTCATAATATCATTATATTCGGTCTTGCGTTCTTCTAGTATCCTGCTTGACCTGTTAATAGTTATAAGCCTGTTTAACAGATGCCCTGATTTATTCCCTATAAATGTTTTAACCCTGTCATAATAGAGGTCTCTTTTAACCTGTATAGAGCCATTACTGGGTTTTATATCCATATTTAATAATAGGTGATTTGGTATAGCAGAAACATACTTGAGTTTATTCTTCCACTTTTCTATATTGCCCTCATCAACCTCCATCCTTGTTAAAGGGTCGTTGTATGAATTAGACATAGTGTTCTTCTAATTATAATGTATAAATAAATATAATCTGTGTATCTTATCAGTTTTTAGTAAGTTGAGATAAAAATAATAGAATACCATTTGTGGTATTACTTAGGTATGCTAGCGAGACTTAGATAAGTAAGGATACTTAGAAAGTTTTAGAAAAATATAAAGTTAAGTAATAATTATAGGTATCTTCTATAACCATTATAGGTATCTTCTATAACCATTATAGGAGACTTCTATAACATAACCTAGTATCCTCTCGCATATAATGCGGGATATCGCATACTATATAAGGAAATATGCGAAGCATAAATACTCTTAATATATGATGCGATACCCCGCATAACACATCAAGAAGACTTCTATAACCATACTTGATGTTCTCTATGTTCTATCCCTCGCAAATCCTAGGGCGCTAGACGCGCTGCTTCGCTGCCGACCACTAAGATAATATAGAGGTTGTCTCTTACCATTACTGATGTCATAAAGAATAAAAAGAATAATACT
>Ga0208718_1000009_pt1 | contig 71210 bp, 65 predicted proteins | sample LakMenE29Apr09ns_FD_150743 | JGI IMG/M metagenome (GOLD analysis project Ga0208718, IMG submission 150743) | Freshwater microbial communities from Lake Mendota, WI - 29APR2009 deep hole epilimnion ns (SPAdes) | ecosystem: Environmental > Aquatic > Freshwater > Lake > Epilimnion/Euphotic zone ...
AGACAATAAGAATACTGATTGTAATAGTCATGGTACTCATTGTGCTGGATTAGTTGGAAGCAAGAGTTATGGTGTTTGTAAAGATGCAAAGTTATTTGCAGTAAAGGTATTAAACTGCGAGGGGTCTGGTAGTTATTCTGGAATTCTGAGTGGTTTAGAGTTTGTACATAAGCGTCATCAAGAACAGCTTAAAGGTAACCCTAACGTAAAGAGTGTTATAAGTATGTCACTCGGAGGTGGATTTTCTCGTGCAATTAATAAAGCAATTGAAGCTCTTGTAAAGAGTAATTCTATGTATGTTGTTGTTGCTGCTGGTAATGAAGATTCTGATGCTTGCCAAACTAGTCCAGCTAGTGCTCGTGGTATTTTAACTATTATGGCATCTGACAAGTATGATAATCGTGCATATTTTTCAAATTACGGAAAATGTGCTGATTTGTATTCACCTGGAGTAGATATTCTAAGTACGATTCCTGATGGTAAGACAGCAGTTTATAGTGGAACAAGTATGAGTACTCCAAATTTAGTAGGCGTACTTAACCATTATCTTGACCAATTTCCATCATTAAATATGCAGGGAGTTAAAGATAAGATGATAAGTGATGCTACTAAAAATCATTTACAAGGTAATCCAAAGAAGACTAATAATTTATTTGTCTATCTTCATCGTGAAGACTAATAAGTTGTTAAAAGTTAAATTTTAGATTCTAGATATAATTTGTAAACAATGATTATTATAACAATTTTATATAAATTTAGTGATTTACTGAATACTTGATTATTTAAAAATGTAGGTTGGTTTACTAACAGATGAACCAAAATACCAAATGGTATTAATAATAAATAATAAGCTGCTCTGGTTAATTGTAAATAAGGTAAGATGATTGGTTCTAAAATTCTGGCTATTAAAAATGTTGAAATCAAATCAAACAAGGCAATACCATATCCGACGTTATTAAAGAATGGTGGTTGTAAAACAACACGATATTGTCTTAGATTTTGGATTGTTTGTGTATTCATATGTAGTTATATGTAGTTATATGTAGTTATACTTTATTTTATGTTTTTTAAAATACATAAAATAATTACTCTTTGTTTAAAAATTATTCATCGTATACATCATAAGAATAGTTGATAAAATCGTCTAATTTACTACTAAGAGCAAAATTACTTTCTATGACTTTATTATTTTTACTGTTTAAATTTTCTTCTAGATCTTCTATGGATTGTTGAATATAAACAATTGAACGTTCTAATTCATTAATTTTTGAAACTAATACTTCTAATTTTTGATCTTGTACGGTCTTTGCTCGAATGTAGTAATTGTAAATATAGGTAAATACGGCTGTTGTAAATGTATTAATAACTGCAAGTGTAATGAGTGGTCTTGACATATTTATAACCTTGTATATACTCTAGAAAATAAAAATTGAAAACATACTCGTTAATTTAAAAATAATAATCAAATTAGTTATAAAAAGATGTGCAAAAAGTTTTTGTTGAAAATTGTGGATGAATGTGACAAAGATTTATATGAAAACCATAATACATATCATAAAGGAGATACAGGATTAGATTTATTTGTTGTAAAAGACCAAACTATTTTACCAGGTCAAACTGTTTTGGTAGATATGGGTGTACAATGTCAAAGCAGATCAGTTGATCCTTGTATTTGGCATTGGTTACGTGGTAACTTTTATAAATATCATAGTTATCTATTAATGCCTAGATCAAGTATCTCAAAAACACCATTAATTATGAAAAATTCAGTAGGATTAATTGATGCTGGTTATTTGGGAAATATTAAAGCACCTTTGTACAATACATCATCTGAACCTTTTTATATTACTAGAGGGCAACGTTATGTTCAATTAGTTAACGGTGATCTTTCACCAGTTAATATGGAAATTGTAACAGAACACCGTGATTTAAATTATAATTAATTCCATTTTACTATTAAAAATCTATTAAATTTTCTATGTCAAGTTCTTTTATTATAGTCATTTATTTAATGTAATAAAAGTAAAATAATTTAAATTTTAGACGAACGTTGATCCAAAACCTCCGTCTCCTCTTGATGTAATTCTTCCAAAATCTTCAACTAGTTCAAAAGACACTTCTCCAAGATCTGGTCTTGCTAATTGCACATAACGTTCTCCCTTTTTAACTGTATAATCAGACGTTCCTGTATTATGTAAAGCAGTCTTTAGTGGACCAAGGTAACCTGCATCACATAAACCCACACCATTTGCAAGTCTTAATGGAGTTTTTGAAATTGAAGATCGTGAATACATATTATAACTAAAATACTTTTCTTCATGTTTTAATTGGCAACTAATTCCTAGGTCAACAAGTCTAGTTTCACCTGCAGGAATGACTTCATCCTTTACTATAAATAAGTCTAAACCGCTATCAGAATTGTGATATGTACTGTGATTTACATACATTTGTTTTACAGATTCATCGATGGGTTTAATAAGAAACTTCATTTTTTATTTTATATAATAGAATAATTTTAAATCATTTTTTTATTAAATATATTTTTTAATTTATTTATAAAAAAATTGATTTACATTTATTTTGGAGTTTATTTTAATGTCAAATAAAGTTTGTATTATCGGAGTTGGATATGTCGGTGAACATTTACTATCAAATTTTAGTAGGGAATATCAAGTTATTGGTGTTGATCTATCACCTAAACGTATTTTTTTATTAAAAAACAAGTACAAGGATCTTTATTTCCAAACAACATATGAAGATTTGCAAGATTGCAATGTTTTTTTAATTTCAGTTCCAACATTAGTTAAGAATGACGACATTGATATGTCATATATACAAGCAGTAAAAAGTTCAATTGAAAACATAGTACGTCCAGGATCATTAGTTATGGTTGAAAGTTCAGTTTATGTGGGAGCTACACGTGAATATTTTTCAGACTTTTTGGATCGTGGTATTTACGTTGGATTTTCACCAGAAAGAGTTGATCCTGGTAGAACAGAACCTCCTATGCAAGCGATACCAAAAGTTGTATCAGGATTAGATGAAGCGAGTTTGCAAAAATGTTTAGAAATTTACGGTAAAGTATTTGATCGTGTTGTACCAGTAAGCTCGTGTGAATGTGCAGAAATGTGTAAACTATATGAAAATTGTTTTAGAATGGTAAATATAGCTTATGTAAATGAAATATCTGATATGTGTGAAAAGCTTGGAATTAATAGTAATGAGATGATTAATGCTTCATCGACTAAACCGTTTGGGTTTATGCCATTTTATCCAGGACTAGGTGTAGGTGGTCATTGCATTCCTGTTAATCCTTATTATTTGTTTCGTTCAGGAGATTTACCTGTTTTAAAATATTCTACACAGTTAATGGAAAAACGTCCAAGTAACAAAGCACGAGAAATAGTTGAAAAATATAATCCTGATAAAATTTTATTAGTTGGTATTGGATTCAAACGGGGTGAAAGTTTAGTTACTAATTCACCAGGATATGCCCTTTATAAAAGTTTAACAGACCTTAATATGGATATTACAGTATATGATGCTATTGTTCAAAATAATTATATGAATCGTGATGTCAGATTTTTATCTGAGAATAACTTTAATCTAGAAAATCTACGTCAATTTGACCTTGTTGTTATCAATATAAAACCAGAATATAAACAAGAATTTGTTTTGTCATGTTATGAAAAAACAGGAGGACGTGTACATACATTTTAATAACAACTACATTTATTTACAAAACCTAAAACAAGTAGTAGGAAATTTAAGAGAATTCGTATATATATGATTTTTTTTATTATTATATATAATAAAAAATGTTAGACACTATTTGTGATGTAATGAAAGCTGCATATGATAAAAATTGGATTAGTACACGTGATGGTAATGCATCATTTAAACGTCAGAATGAAAATTTTTTATATGTAACACCAAGCGGAGTTCGAAAATATCATATGAATGCTGAAATGATGATTAAATTAGAATTACAAAAAGATGAAGACTCAAAATATGGTGTAAATCCCGTTAGAGTATTAGATAGTTATCAACAAAAAATTATAGGTCTTAATCCCACTGGAGAATTACCATTACACATATTATTACAAAAAAATTTACCAGATAATAGAGTAGTACTGCATTTGCATCCTACATATATCATTGCAGCAATGTACGCTGGTCTAGATTTACAAGAATTAGCTAATACTTTTCCTGAAATTAATCGTTATACACGTGTAGGTCCAATGGTACCAGAGATACCACCAATTAGTGAAGAATTAGCATATGGTACAATACAAGCATTTAATCTAAACAAAGACACAGGACACGTTGATTTTGATATTGTTGGTCTAAAACAACATGGCGTTGTCGTTATAGCAAAAGATGCATGGTCAGCATTAGAACATTGTGAAAGATTGGAACATATTTGCCAAATTGTATTAGCATCTGGAAAACATTAACAAATACATTAACAAAATACATTAACAAAATACATTTTCTTTAAATAGTTTTGAGTATTTAAAGAAACGGCATCTAAGAAAAAATTGAAATAAAATTCCAAATTGATAAAACATACTTGTCAACGAAATGAATTCAAACGAAATTTCTGCTACTTCAATCGGTTTATCTATCCTTGCTATTGTGACATTATTTTTATTGTCAGTTGGTCGTTATCAAAATAGGTCATTTTTCACCGACGATACTGTTTTTTATGTAAAAAAATGGTTGTATATTTTATTTGTCGTTTCTTTAAATGCTGCTATGTGTACATTGGTTTATTATGTTCAGGACTTGCAAGTTATTGTTTACGTTATTTTGGTACTAAAATCAAAAGATCTACTTAGTAGTTTGATTTTTGTGTTCAATATGCTTTATAAGCATTTGTTTACAGATCTAAGTGTTCAAAAAACTGATTTGTCTGATGAAATTAAACGTATTGTTGCATTTGTCCCAGTTTATAAAGAAACTTTTGAACAATTATCAAAAACCGTTGATTCTATTTTGAACAGTGCTGTTACACCACATTATCTACTTACTTGTATTGTATCTGATGGAAATGGTCATTTTAAGGATATTATTGACAACATTGTTATTTCTAAAACTGGTTTGTATTATAAAAATTGGAAGGGTCAAGATGTATCTGTTAACTTGTTTTATGGAACTAGACGTGATAAACACGTTGTATTAATTGAAAAAGATCAAAACTTTGGTAAAAAGGACAGTATTATTTTGGCAAACACTGTTTTTAACAAATCATCAAATAATATCCCTACTAATTCTTTGACAACACACTTTAAACAAGAAGTTTTATCTGATTTTATGTCTATTTTTGGAACGAATGAATTTGATTATATGTTTGCAACTGATGCAGATACAACAATTGAATCTCATACTATTACTTGCTTGCTTGATTCTATTAACAAACGTAATGCTATGGCAAGTTGTGGTATTGTTAACGTTGACAAATCTTCTGGTAATTGGTTTTGGAATAATTTACAAAACTTTCAATATTTATACGGACAGTTTACACGTCGTACAACTGAAGACTTGTTTGGGCAAGTTTTATGTTTACCTGGTTGTATCTCAATGTTCCGACTAAACTCAAAGGCAATTGATGCACAAATTTTGTATTCACAAATTCCTGATAATGACGATTTGGTTGTTTCTAACGTACAATATGTAGGTACAGATAGAAGATATACTAGCAGTCTTTTGTACACTAATTCTGATGCAAAAATTGTTATGGATACACGTTGCAATGCCTATACAGTCCCACCTCAATCTATTGAACAATATGTGTCTCAGCGTCGTAGATGGTGCCAAAACACTTATTTCAACACAATGATTAACATTGTTGCTCCAAATATTAATCCTCTTTTAAGAGTGTTTTGTTTAATTGATTACTTACGACTAACACTTGTCTACTTTAGATTGTTTAACACTGCTTACTTTGTTTACTTGTTAGCCTCTCACTTCCATCCAACTGCTATCCTTGATTTGGTTCCTTATTTGGTTGTCTTGGTCTACCCTACATTTTTCTTCTTCTTATACTGTCTGTTCAACAAAGATTTACGTATTCAATGGTTTAGTTTGTTTGTATCTTATTTACTCAACAAAATCTTTATGTTACTATCAAACGTTATTATCTTTTCAGTAATGTTGTTAAACATTGGATCTGGCTCTTGGTCAAAAACTAATACTTCAAGTGAAATGATAGATGTTGTAGTATCTTAATTAGTTTAGTCATTTAGTTAATAAAATCATTTCTTAAATAACACTTTTTACAATTTTTTTATATATATAAATATTAAATGCAAAATCTACCACCTGAACTTATTGAAGAAATATTAAAAAAACAAGATAGTGTAAAAGATATTATGCAATTATGTGATAGTAATTCTAAAAATAAAAGTATATGTGAAAATTATTTTATACATAAAATTAAAAGAAAATTTAATACTTCAGTGCAAATATTTGCAGAATTATTTATGAAATTTAATATAATTGAAATAAGATATGCTGGGAAAACAAGATTTGCAAGAAGTGCTGCATCACAAAGTGATTCATTAATAATTAAATCGCATAAAGTATATGGTAAAAATTCATTTATGAAAAAATTCAAATATTTACTTTCAGAATGGTTAAAATATGATAATAATGCCGGTACTCTTTTTCCAAATAGACCATTTAATCAAGACGAAAATATTGATGAATTATTAGATAGAGAAGAGTATGAGTTTTCATTAAAAAATGATGGAGAAAATCTTTTTTTACAAACACAAGGTAATAATTGCTATAGATTGATAATATCAACACCAGATAATAAATTATATGAAAAAATTATATATGATTATTTAAATAGTAAATTTGAATATGGAGACAATTCTTTTAAACCCACAAATCCTAACAAAGGTAGTTTTCCACCTGAAACTTAACTATTGTATAATTTTTCTTTTTTAAAACCTTTTATAAAACCTTTTTTATAAAAAGAACCATTACTATTTAAGAATTTTTTACTACAGATATGTTTTTAAAGTAACTCCACGTATCATTTGGAGTAACTGCTTTCGGTGAACTTCCTCCAAAAAATGTTTCAAAAATTAAGGTTTCGACTTTACGATTTGGTTGTGTAGTCCAAATAATGTCATATAAACCACGTTTTACATCATTTACTGTTAATTCTAAAATACCATCCATTTTTGGTGTAAACGACCCATTATTATTTATAAAAGTATTTAGTCGTATTCTTAATGTTACATTATTCCAACTTTTATTATCAAATTGAAACTCTCCTCTCCAAACAGAATCACCAAAAACTGCATTTTGTATTGTATTGTTGTAATAACTTGTATTTTGTTGAATGTATTTTGGTAAATAAACATATGCTTCTGCACTAAAATTAGATCTCCAAGCTACTCTACAACTTGTGTTATTTGTATGTTTACCTCCAGAACCACCAAATAAATTACCATTTTCATTAATAAATAATCCAGGTAATTTACCACCTATCACTGGATCGAACGTTTTATCAAATTTTACAGAATAATTCAAAGTTACATCAGTCGCATTAGTTATTTCACTTGGTGTGGCATAAAATCCTAAACCACCAACTGGACTTTTACTAGGAGATGAACTACCTTGTGGATAATATACCTTTAGTACACTTTCACTTTCACTTAAAATGTTGTCATTCATATTTCTGCTATTTACAAATTCGTCTAGAATTTTGTAATTATGTTTACCAAATATTGTTTTTGAAACATTCCACAAGGATAACCCGAGTGTTAAATTAAGTGAATTTATTGGTAATATCATTATCGTCTGGATACTAATTAAAAAAAAATGAATTATTATCTTTAAGTTTAAAAATAATAATTATTTTATCTAAAATATACAATATGCATTCTGTGAAAAAATTGGTTTTTTCATTGTTGTTTGTAAAAATATCTGTTGCACAAATACCTGTAACACCATTTGAAGATCCAACAATTGTTTGTCCAAATACGGATGGAACTACGGTATCAGTTAATGGATTTACAGGTAGTCCTTTTAAGATTACACCATTTGTTGATACATTTACGAATCCACCACGAGCAGTTTCAAAAGACAAAGTGTGCAGAACAGACGGGCATTGTTTGTTTTCTTATGACATTTCAGTTTTTGCTACACAAAAAAGACCATTTGATAACTCTATTCCTGCATGTAAAACATTTCCAGGAACATGGTTTATGACATATAATGGGAGTGTACCTGGACCAACAATTAGAGTACCTAGTGGTCACGAAAGTCTTGTTAGATTTAAAAACATAATTAACACAAACACTGGTTATTTTAAAGGGAGTTATGATCCATGTTTACCTGTAAATAATAGAAATGGTCGGCCTATCAGTGTGCATTTTCATGGGTCTGCAAGTCTTGCTCCATTTGATGGATGGGCGGAAGATGAAACTTGTTTTGGCGAAGTTAAAGATTATGTATATCCTAATAATCGTCCTAATACGGGTTGGTATCATGATCACGCGTTGCATATCACGGCGGACAATGCTTATTTTGGTATGGCTGGTATGTACATTATCAGTGCTAAAGCTAAAGATGGTGGATGTGGAGAACCTTGGAATTTAGAAAATATTCAAGAATACGAAATGATTTTGTCAGATAAATTGATTGACAATAAATGTCAACTAGCAATTGATCACTTTGGTGTACACGAAGATAATTTATACGGGGATATTAATATGGTTTCAGGGATTGCTTTTCCTGTAATGAATATGGAACCAAAATGGTTACGTTTTAGATTTTTAAATGCAGCTGTTTCTAGACCTTATCTTTTAAAGATTAAAGACAATCGTTTGAATGATATTTCACAAAGAATTTGTAGAATTATTGCTGCAGATGGTGGATTTAGACGAACACATATTCCTTTTCCACCAGAAGGACTCTTGATTGGAGTAGCTGAACGTTATGAAATTGTATGTAATTTTGCAGGATATGCTAATAGAGAGGTTTATTTTTGGAATGATAGAAACACTGATCTTATGAAAGACGTGCCTTATTTTTGTAATTCACATCTTATTGCAAAGGGTGTTTTTGGAACAACTACAACAGAAGTAACTCCTCCAGTATTTACGTATACTCAAACGACCCCAGATCCATTAAAACCTATCTTTAATGTTCTTAGCACAACAGATATTAATACAGCTGCAAATATGGCTAATGTAGGGTCTTATCATAGGGATTTTGTTTTTGGAAGAACAAATGGTCATTGGACTATTAATGGAGAAACGTGGGATACTGCTAAAATTGCAGCAGCTGATGTAGGTCAAAATACATGGGAACTCTGGAGATTTAAAACAGGTGGTGGTTGGTTCCATCCTATTCATATTCATCTTGTTGACTTTTTCTTAATAAAAAGAACAAAAGAAGTTTTAGGAGTAGAACAGCCAATGAATTTGAGACCATATGAAAATTTATCCCCAAAAGACGTGTTTTATTTAGGTCCAAGCGAAGTTGTATATGCAATTGCAAGATTTGGTGCTCATAAAGGTGATTATATGTTTCATTGTCATAATCTTATTCACGAAGACAATGATATGATGAGGGCAATGAGTATGATAGATTCTACAAGTACTACTAAAAATCCAGATTCTGCAAAACCATTCCTTATTAATAGACTGTACAATCTGGTTTATAATAATTATAAATATGCAGATCCTATGCTTGGAGAAACTGCTGCTAAACCTAGCAGTTTAGTCAGAACAATGACACCGGCTTATGCAAGTCAAACTTTAGGTAAAAATTTATATAGAATTTTTTATCCAACTGCGTCTGATATTGTATACATGAATGGTGCTAAAAATCCTTGGCAATCACAATGGTGTCCTACAGTATAAAAAATTGAAATTAATATTAATATCTTAAAATATAAATGAATAATTACGACGATTATGACAATTACGACGTATACGAAAAATACGAAGACGTTTTATTCAAACCAAAACAAAAGATTAGTAAAGGTAAACAACACATTTCGTGCTATAGTTTAAAACATGTTAGAATACAACAATCAAAAGCTTTTTCAAAAAAATAATTAAATAAAAATAATTAAATAAAAATAATGAAATTTACTTTTATTTAAAGTTAAGAAATAATCATATAATAAAAAAGTAAAAAGTAAAAATGTTCAAATCAGCTCTTGTAATCTTTTCCTTTATTAATATTGTATTATCTCAAAGTTGTCCATTAAGATGCCCTAGTTGTACAAAATGCGATCCTAAACGTGGAACTTGTAGTTTACCACGTGATTTTGTTAGTTGTTTAACTAAAACAGCACCTTCACTTCCAGGATATTGCTATGCTGGAACTTGTAATTCACAACTGTCTCTTTCACCAGTGGTAACAAATGTGAAAACTTGTCAAAGATATAGTTGTTTAGGTAATACATGTACTCTTAAAAATCAACCAGATGGGACAGATTGTTCTGTAATTGGAGCAGCTGCTCATTCTATTTGTCTAACAGGTGTATGTAAACCTATTGTAGTTGGTTTAGCAGATACTTTCCCATTACAAAATACAGGATGCATTGGTATTCCAAATGGTACTCCTTGTGATACAAATGATATTTTGCATGATGGTGAAACTTGTCAAAGTAATGTATGCAAGTTTCCAGATGGTTCTCATTATGGTTACGTACCAGCACCTGTACCTCCACCAGTTTAAAATATTTTACACTTTATTTAAAATTTAATTATTATTATAAAAAACTAATAATACTTATGTCAAATATTCTTAATTGGTATTTTAAAAACAAACGTAAAAATTCTGTTCATTTCTTGGACACAGTTACTGTATATGAAACTTATTCATGTGAAGAATACGATAGAACAAATACTGTATATGAAACTTATTCGGGTGAAACTTATTCAGGTGAAACTTATTCAGGCGAAGAATACGATAAAACAAATACGGATATGCAATCTTTAGAAATTCAAACAAATACTACTTTATTAGGATATTTGTGGACAAGAATATTGAATATAGTGTAAAATAAGTGTAAAATAAGTGTAAAAGTACGAAATACAAATGAAAAAGAAAATAAAATAAAATGAAAAATATAAAGATTATTTGATTTAAAAACAAAATAAAATAACAGACAAATGTATAAATATATCTTGCCTATTTTATTCTGCCAATCGGTCATTTCTCAAACAACACCTCAAGATGTTGTCGTAAAAATTCCAGATAGTACAACATTACAAGTAAAATTACCACCGTGGAAACCTAAAACTACATCTTACGATCCAACTATAGTTGATTGGAAAAGTGTTATTGCTGGTTGTCGTGCAACTTGTCGTTATGATAGACGTTTATGTAATTTTTATATAAGAGCAGCAGCACATGATTCACTTTCCATTTCAGAAGGTTTTGGAGGAGCAGATGGATCTATTTTTCTTACAGCAGACGAAATTCAAAGACCAGAAAATAATTATGATAGTTTTGCATTTTTGTTGTCTAAAAATGTTTTAGCATTAGCTAAACGATACAATAGTTCTGTTGCTGATGTAGTTGCTGTATGTGGTGCTGTAGCTACTGAATATCAAGGAGGTCCTACAGTTATTGCAAATGATCCAATAGAACCGTTTTTAGTAGGGCGTTTTGATAAAATGGTTCCTAATCCAAATCATGCTTTAGCTCCTGCAGATTTGAATACTGCAGGATTTGCAAATTTTGCACAAAACAGAAATTTAACAATAGAAGAAATGACTGCTCTTATGGGGTCACATTCTTTGATTGATCATACTGGATGTACAAGAACAAATGGTACAGAATGTAATCCAAATACGGAATCTTGTACAGATTTAAGAATGTTTAAATGGTCAAATTTATATTATAGAGATGCTTGTTCTCCTAACATCAGAATTAATAATCCTCCAGTACGCAGTACATTACCGTTAAGTACATTAAATAATTTACGAACTATTAACAAGTGTAAATTTACAAGTCCAGAATTGCGTCAACGTCAAGTAGATTTATTTGATACTGAAATTACAACAGTCATGGGTGTACAAAGTCCAGAAGCTTTAGTTATTGATTTGGATACAGAAATGGAACATGTTTCTTGGTTTTCCAAAGCTCTTGATTTTAGAAGATGGTTATATACAACAAATGATGCTTGGTTAGGTCTTGCTTGTCAGAAAAAATTACCTCAAACACCTACAAATATTGCAATTGGAAATGCAATGAATGTATTTAAAACCAGTAGTGCAGAATGGGATCAAGTTTACATTCGTGCATATAAAAAAATGGTAAACGTTGGTGCATCATGGGCTATTTCTGGCGGGTATTCTATTACAGGAGACGAATGTGGATCAGGATATACTTCAGCATTAAAAGGTATAGTATTAGATTGTTCATTATGCAATGAAGTTGCTAGAAGATCTGGTACTTATAATTGTAATAACAATTGTAAATGTAAAACTGCATTTTCTAACAGTGTAAAATTTTATACAACAGTTATGGTTTAATTTAAACATTTTATATATTTTTGTTTAAATTCAGTTTCATAACTATCAACATCACCATTAATTAATTAAGCCATAGTGTATCTACATATTATATCAAAGTAATGAACTCCAGTTGATACACTTTGAAATTTTATAACACCTCTGTTTTCTCCCTTAACAGCAACGCAAATAGCATTAAATACAGGTACGAGATCATCGTCATCAGTGTATGCTGTACAAGTTGCTATAAGTTGACTTCTATCCTCAAACCCATTTGTTCTATTTGGTGCAGAAAATTCAATTTGACAATTTTCGCTTGCTGCATTTGGTGTTATATATATAGCAATTGAAAATATAGCTTCTTGTGACATTGTCAATAACTTATTATTATCATATCCTGTTAATGTACAATTAACTTCATTCATAAAAGACATACTAGGAACTGTTGCAGAACCTGTTGCATTCAAGTTACCAGTAATGTATAAATTTCCACCTACAAAGAAATCTTTCATAACAGTACCACCACCACCAACTGTCAAGGCACCACCTGAACTAAAACTACTTGCATTTTCTGTACAAGATACTGCAACACCACCGGTTACAACAAATGCACCACTTGTTCTACTTTTTGTAGTATGTGTTGTAAATATACTAACAACACCCGATTGGTCTACACGCATACGTTCAGTATCATTGTTTGTGCAAAATTTCACTGAACCAGATGTAGCAGTTGAAAGGACTACATTTCCTATACTTCCAATTGCATTATTACCGTACACAACAACTCTACCTCCATTAGATGTATTATTTATATTTGTTGACCCACCAACTAAACCTATATAAGAATTATTTGTATCAGATGAAATAAAACTTCCAGATAATAATGTAAGAGGGCTTGATATTCCAGAAGACGTGTTTATACCTATATGACCCGTAGCATTTGCTGTCAAAAATTTAGTTGCAGATGGGGGAGTAACACCAGATGAAGTAACTGTCAGGGAAAATTGATCATTTGATGTATCAGATAAAATACCAAAACGATTAGATGTTCCTGTTTCTACAAAATCTACATAAGAAACTCCATTATTATCTGATTGTAATTTAATTGCTGCAGTTGTTTGTTTAATGTGAATAGACTCATCAGGTGTAAACCCATCACTGCCAACTGCTATATTATCACCGACGTATAAACGTTTACGTATACCTATGCCACCCAGGGTTGTTAATGTACCACCTGATGTACAACTTGACGCATCTGTTGTATTCGATATATTAATACCACCTGGTGTTGACAAACTACCAACCGAACTACTAGAACTAGCTGTTGTATCAGATAAATCAATATGATTCACCTTCAAATCAACATAATCATAACTTGTAATAGCCTTTGTCGTTTGATCACGCGTATTGTAAATCATTTCAAAACGTTTTGATGCGTCATTGTAATAAAAGGATACGTATTGTGAATTGTAGAAATATACTGTATCACCATTTGCTGGGTTTTGTGTAGTCCAATCGGAATTTAATGTAGCAACTCGTTGAGCACCATTATAACTAACTATTCGTCTAATTTGATTACTATTACTACCAGAAGCCACCTTTATCCACCAACCATTGTAATAATCGTCAGTTGAATTTAACAAATTACTAAACTTTATCTGATTAGAACTTGCAGAAGTTTGATTTGGAATAGAATCGTAAAATACATATTCGTCAGTCACTAACTCACCAGTTCCAGAATCATTTGACGATTGGTATCTTTGAAATGCTAAACCCAAATTACGAGAATCTGTCGTATTTGCATTATTATAACCAACTACTGGGAAATTATCAGCAACCTCAAAATGCAAACCCTCTACCTTTACATCACCAAATGTATAGTCTAAATTACTTTCCTTTAATGTACTGTAACTTAATGTCCAAGATCCAGTATACCCACTAGTCATACCATCTGGTAATGCGCCAGCGCCTTCATTTATAATATTAAATCTACTACCACTTTTACCCAATACATTAACGTGAACAGTTGAAAAAGCCGGTGTTTTTACAAAAACATAAAATCCATTTAAAGTATCACGATAAACATAAAGGTCTAATTTATTTTCACTATTAAAAGCCACACTACCGTAATAATTATGTGAAGCAGTACAAACAGTATTATTTATATTAACCACAGTTTTCAAACCACAGATACCACTTGTGGATCCATTTTGAAAATCTATTTCACAATGTGCAACACTAGATATATCATTAATTTTACCAAATGAATACCATACAGAATCACCTGTCACATTTGTAATAGTATCTAATTGACCACCTCCATTGTAATTAAAGGTGTCATTTGTTGTCAACTTTTGATCAACAGTTGTATTTCCATATACATACATGTCCTTTGCAACACTTGCACCTCCACTCAAGACGAATGACGCAGATGTTGAATTGGTACTTTGTGTAGTTGATGTAATCATAACATCACCACCTACCATTACATTTTTAGCAACTGCTACACCACCCCCAATTGTAAGTGCACCTCCATTTGTTACACTTATAGCTTCTGTATCGCAAACTATAGACAAACCACCAGTTAAAACCACAGATCCAGATGTTTTTGAAGAACTAGATTGATTATTTCCAAATAATATAGATCCCGTTGAACTATCTACATCAAATATACGTTCTACAAATGTACCAGAAACATCATACCTACTCAATGAAAAATTACTACTTGTCAAATCTCTGTTTAATGAAAAACGAACGGTTACGTTTTCATCCAAAAACTTTAATATACTATCGCTACCATAATAGTTAGTATAACCGTACAAGTTAGTATTACCCCCAATATATATATCAGCACCAATACTAGCACCACCTTCTGTCAAAATACTACCACCATCTGTCACACTACTTGCATTTGTTGTAGCTTGAATAGTGATACCACCCAATGTAACTAAGGACCCTGTTGACATGTTGATTGACTCATCAGTAGCTGTTAATGTTAAATATGCATATGTACTTGAACTACTTCCACTACCATTTATAGATCCACCAATATATATATCACCACCTATACTAGCACCACCCTGTACAGTTAAACCCCCACCATTACCAACATTTACAGCATTTTGATTTCCTTGAACAGAAAGACCACCTTGAATAATAACAGCACCAGTGTTAACACTTGTACTTGGAGTATTATCATAAACACGTAGCCTACCTCCAAAATTACTACCCTTTCTTACACCTAAACCACCAGAAATGACAAGTGATCCATTTGACACATTACTAGATTCAACTGTTGAACTAAAACGACTAGTTTCAGTAGCCGTAAATGTACCAGTCACATGTAAACGTGAACTTGGATTTGATGTATTTATACCAATATTTCCATTAGACAATATTGTCAATCTAGATTGTCTTTGTGTAGCAAATTGAATGACTGAAGTTGTATCAAGTTTATCCTGACTTATAACAAATGATTCTGCATAAATATTACTAGCATATTCATTTGCAGTTCTAGATAATCCTATATATGCCTTTGGATCACCACTGTAAGACAATATCATTTCAGGTTTCGATATAACAGAAACACCATCAGAATCAGCATTCAATAATAATGACACATTTGTTATACTTGATACGTGCAAGTTTTTAGTAGGTTGATTTGTACCCACACCAAACCTAGAATTTACACTATCATAATACAATTTAGAATCTGTTTTCAATGGTGTTAATCCACCTCCAAATATTAAATTTCCTTCTGTAAATTGTGTTCTACCAGTACCACCATAAAATACATCAACAGTTGTACCCTGCCAAACACCTGTATTAACTGTGCCTAATTTAGTAACGTGAGATTGATCAAATGAAGTTTGCAATGGAACACCACTACCACCTGTCATACCAACACCAGTTGCTGTATCCTTTATCCTTATCTTATCAGCTGATACTTCTAAACTAATATCATCTAGATTTACATCTAAACGATTAAATGTTTTCGTCAATCCATCACCTGCATCTACCTGACCTAGTGCTGTAAATTGTGTGAAATTTACATCATCTGTTCCTATAACATCTAAATTTTGTTCACTATTACATATCCATCCTAATGCACCATTTAAATCCCCATTAACTACAAAAACAAAAGTACCAGATGCATGTGAACCAGTATTAAAATCAATTGTTCTAATAGGAACACCCGTATCTTGTACTAAATAGATACCATTTTCATTTTTGAATTCCTGATCTTTAATTAAAATTCTATCCCCTGTTTTTAAAGTATACCCATCAATAACAGTACCTGTATTAAATGATATATTAAGATTTCCTCCAGTAACTGTGGCAATTTGAACAGAATCTTTTACATACAAACCTTGTTTTACCAAATCAACATATGCTTTTGTAGCAGCATCTTGCGGATCAGTGGGTGTTTGCATATTCGTAATTCTTGTGTTTGACATGTCTACTGTATTCAAATATGCTATACCACCAACGTTAAGGTTTTTATTAATACCTACACCACCAGAAACAATAACGGATCCTGTAGAAACATCTGTACTGTCTGCAATATTTGCAAATCTACCAGTCATTGTTGTGTACACAGTATCAGTTAAAGAATCAATAATGTATTTACCAGACCCCACATCAATATAATTTCCAGCCGAGTTATTAATAACTAAACTACCATTTACGGTAACAAGATCATTTGCAGTATCTACCTTTAATATTGATATATCAGCATTGTCTTTTATATCTAATGCCGTTTCTGATTCTGTATTACTATAGATGTCACCTGATGTTACAATTCGTTTCACAACACCCAAACCACCAGATACAACAAAAGATGCTGTACTAGCATTAGTAGCTTCTTGAGTATTTGATAATCCAAAAGCACCCTTTGATGTAATATTACCAGTTTCCGTTTCTACACTAAATAATTCTTCTGTGCAATCATTTGTAGTTATACAAAACTTAGGTATATCACCAGAATTGCCATACTCACTATATTGAGGGATATTCATAGTAAAAGTTCTACCAGAATTTAAAGTGTTTGACCCCCTACCTATCATATATCCTGCTTTGTTGTCAAACTGTGCAGTTAAACTGATTAAACTTTTTGCATTCATCATAGATGTTGAAACAATATTTACACTTGAGTTAGTTGATGTTCCATCTCCTGCAACTATGTCAATTTTACCAGAACCTGATGAATCTATTACAAAAACATTTTGAGAACTATTGTCTTTTCTAACAACTAAACTTTCAGATGAGTCACTATCAATAATAACACCACTTTCTGTATAAATTCTCTTAACAACACCCAAACCACCTTCCGTCCACAATGAACCAGTTGATCCATTTTCTGTTTCTGTAGTTGTTTTTATACCAACATTAGTTGTTTCTATAAACAAATTAGTGTTATCTGTCCTAATATACAAATCGTTGTTTACTGATTTTATATATTTAGAACTGTCTCCAAAATTTACCTCTACATTGTTTGGTACATTTATAGAATCTGTTGCTGTTAAATATATTTGTCCAGCTGATTTGATATATAAATCATTACTACTATCAGCATACACACGCTGAAAACCACTACTACCAAATTTAATACCATTATCTGTTGGAATTTTGACATCTAAATTAGGACCGGGGGTTAATATTATATTATTACCAGCAACTAAAGTCAAATCATTGTTCAAGTTTGCTGAAATCTGTTGATTATTATTAGAAAAAGCTAAACCTATATCCAATGGGATTACTACTTTTTTACTTGTTCCTGGTATCAAATATATATCCTGACCACTACCAACTACCATATTATTGGAACTATCTGTATATATTTGTTCTGATTGTGTAGAAAATGTTATAGGAATTTGATTAGGAATTCGTATTCTTTTACCTGCATCTAAATGCAAATCGACATGCCCAGCACCTGTTATGACTATATTTCTAGTTCCACCCTCTGAAACTATACTTTGAGTTGTTTCTCCTAATACAATAGGTTTATTATAAGGAATAACTACTTTAGTTTCTGGTGTTATATTAATATCAGAAACACTTGACAAATTTAAAGAATTTGTTGTAGTATTTGTCCAAATTATACTATGACTTGTATGATTAGTTCCTCCTAAGTATAATTTACCATTTGACCAGATATTCCCTTCTATACCTATACCTCCAGGTGAAATAAATGAACCAGTTGAAGTACTTGTTGAATTTGTTGTAGATGTTATAGATAAATCAATTGATATAGTATTTCTAGAATCCAAACGTTTTGTTACATCGTTCCACATCATTATACCATTTTGCAATGGTGAATCTTCTCTTGTAGCAACAGCTTGCATATTACTTATAAAACCAACACGAAAAGTATCATCAATGTCATTAAACACTATTCTATAATTTTCTAAACTACCTCTTTCTATTTCTAACCCTGATTGATTTAATGTTACACCAGTACCATTTTCCAAACGATTTAATAACACAATATTATCTTCGAATTCAATTATATTTGTATTTAATATTGTTGTATTACCTTCGACATATAAATTCCCTTGAATTGTACCATCCCCTGTTAAAATTAAATTTGCAAATGTAGGCGAGTCTCCTTGACGTACACCCTGATTAAGAAAATTATCATGTTTTGCAACCAAACCATTAATATTTTGATAAATAATTTTATTATTAACAATAGGTTTAGGCATATTTGTCTATTACTTATAACTAGTAAAAAAATAAAATATTAATTCGTGACGTAAAAACAACTTTATGCGTTTCTTCGCTTAATTACTCAGAGAATTTAACTTAATATTATTACGTTATATGATAAAAATTGAAATAATTTAAAAACTTTATAATTTACACATAAGTTACAAATATGCCCAAGGCAAAAACAATTGAGGAAACATATAAAAAGTTAACTCAAAGAGAACATGTTCTTGAACGTCCAGGAATGTACATAGGATCTGTTAAAAAACAGATGGAAGAATTGTGGATAGCAAATGAAAAAGATGATTCTACCCGAATGGAAAAACGAATGATTGAATATTCACCAGCTTTCATTAAAATTTTTGATGAAGTTTTAACAAATGCTACAGATCATAGTTTTAGAGATAATACTGTAACAATTATAAAAGTTGATTACTCAAAAGAAACTGGAGAAATAAGTGTATGGAATAATGGTAGTGGCATTCCCGTTCAATTACATAAAGAACATAATATGTATGTTCCAGAACTTATATTTGGTCATTTATTATCTGGTAGTAATTATGACGATACAACTACAAGAACTGGTGCAGGTACAAATGGTCTTGGTAGTAAAGTTTCAAATATTTATTCAAAAAAGTTTATTGTTGATACCATTGACAGTAAAGAAAAGAAACGGTTTATACAAGAGTTTTCTGACAATATGACACAACGTACCAAACCAAAAATTACAACAAATTCCAGTAAAAGTTACACAAAAATATCATTCGTCCCTGATTACTCAAGATTTTCTATGAATGGGTTAGAAGATGATAGTATTTTGTTGATTAGAAAGCGTGTATTGGATTGTATTGCTTGTACAAGTGCAAATGTTCAAATTTTTTTAAATGGTGAACGTTTACGTGGAAAAGGTCTTGTTGATTATACCAAATACTTTTTTGAAGGTGAAAGGGTAATTAGCGAATCACAAGTAGAACGTGTAAAAGGAAAAGGTGGTGTAGTTACAGAATACATATGGGAATATGCTATTGTTCCTAATGCACAATACGAACAAGTTTCTTTTGTAAATGGTAATTCAACAACACAAGGAGGAAAACACGTTGATTATATTTTATATCAAATTATTAACAGATTGAAAAAGATGATTGAAGAAAAAAAACGAATGAAGGAATTGAAACCGAATTTTATCAAAGATAAACTATTCATTTTCCTAAGAGCTACTGTAGCCAATCCATCTTTTAATAGTCAAACAAAAGAACAATTGACAACACCAAGTAAAGACTTTGGATGTAGCGTAACTGTTAGTGACCAATTCATTACAAAGTTATACAAAAGTTCTATCGTTGAAGAAATTGTAGAATTTTGTAAAATGAAAGAATCATTGGATTTAGCTAAAACAACAGATGGCAAAAAAAAGAACAAAATTTACGTTCCAAAATTAGAAGATGCACTTTGGGCTGGAACTGCTAAATCAGAACAATGTACTTTAATTCTTACAGAAGGATTATCAGCAATGACATTTGCACTTTGGGGTAGAAGTATTGTAGGTCCAGATTGTTTAGGAGTTTTTCCATTAAAAGGAAAGGTGCTTAATATTCGAGATGCAACTGTATCACAATTAATGAACAATGAAGAAATTAATAATCTTAAACAAATCGTTGGCTTAAAACAAGGTGTTGATTATAAAGACACCAGAGACTTGCGTTATAGCAAAGTAATGATTTTAACAGATGCCGATGTAGATGGGTCTCATATTAAAGGACTTTTAGTTAATTTATTTCATCATTGGTGGCCATCACTTCTTAAACTTGATTTTATCCAAACACTTAGAACACCTATCGTCAAGGCTATTAGAGGTCAAAAAGTGTTGGAATTTTATACAGATCAAGATTATCATAAATGGAAAGAAGGTACAAATACAAAGGGTTATCAAATCAGATATTTTAAAGGGTTGGGTACTTCTAAAAAAGAAGATGCACAAGAAACATTCCGTAGAATTGACCAATTACGTATTGACTACTATCACAAGGATAATCTTTGCGATGAATCTATAGTTCTTGCTTTTGAAAAAGATAAAAACATCAAAACAAAAATAAGCGGAGCTGATGAAACAGAGTCAAATGAACAAGAAACAAATGACAACAAAGAAACATCCTCTAATTATATGTCATCTGATATGAAATGTTCAGATAAACGTAAACGTTGGTTGGCACAATATGATAGAAATAGTTATATCGATGCTACAATGAACAAAGTCAGTTATCAAGATCTTATTCACAAAGAACTTATTCACTTTTCTATATATGACAATTTACGAAGTATTCCTAGCTTATGTGATGGATTGAAACCAAGTCAAAGGAAGATAATGTATTATATGTTGAAAAACAATATCAACAAGGTAATTAAAGTTGCACAATTGTCAGGTTATGTATCAGCCGAAACTGGTTATCATCACGGAGAAGCAAGTTTACAAGGAGCTATTGTAAGTATGGCTCAAGACTTTGTTGGGTCTAATAACTTGAATTTGTTGTATCCTGACGGTAATTTTGGCAGTCGTCTTATTGGTGGAAAAGATGCAGCTAGTCCTAGGTATATCTTTACAAGATTATCTGATATTACATCTAAGGTATTTGACAAACGAGATTCACCTTTATTAAAATATCTCGATGATGATGGTATGCAAATTGAACCAGAATGGTTTATGCCAGTTTTACCAATGGTTTTAGTAAATGGTTGTGAGGGTATTGGTACAGGTTATTCTACGTATATTCCACCTTATAATCCAAAAGACATTGTTGCAAACTTGTTACGTGTTTTAGATGACAAAGAACCTTTACCTATGACACCTTACTTTAAAAATTTCAATGGTAATTTAAGAGAAACAGAACCTGGAAGTTATTCTACTTTTGGTAAATGGGAACGCGTTTCAGATACACAAGTGAAAATTACAGAACTTCCTGTTGGTTGTTGGGTAACTACTTATAAAGAATTTTTAGAATCTTTAGTTGAAAGTAGTAAGCCAAAAACTACAAAGTCAACTAGTGGTACAACAAAAGCTAAAAAGCAAACAGTGCAATTAAAGGATGTACAAAACAAAACACGTGATGAAAACAATGATATTTGTTTTATTGTTGAATTTTGTAAAACAGAAGATTTGGATAAACTTATTAAAACTAATACTTTGGAAAAAACTTTACGATTAACCAAAAGTTTTACTACAAATAACATGTACTTGTTTAACGACGAGCTCATTCTTACAAAATACCGGTCAGCAACTGATATCTTACTTGACTTTTTCGATATCCGTATTGAATTTTACGAATCACGACGATTATATCTTGTTAGACAATTACAAAACGAATTGACTTTGCTCAACTCAAAAATACGTTTCATTAATGAATATATTGATGGAACTTTGGACATTAACCGTAAATCACGAGATTATATCATCAGTTTATTAGAAGAACGAGATTATCCAAAATTGGCTTATGATATTAAAAATGATATTAAAAATGATTCTGAAAATGAAGGTGGTAATACAAAGTCTTTTGACTACCTTGTAAGAATGCCTCTGATTTCTCTTTCACTTGAAAAGATTAGAGAATTAGAGAATCACAGAGACACACGTCAAAATGAATTAAATGATTTGCAGAGTAAAACACAACGAGACCTTTGGAAGAATGACCTTGACGAAATAAGAAAAATGTTGTAATAAATAAGTTTTGTAATAAATAAAGTAGTTACCTTGTGTATTATTTAAAATTAAAGAATAATTATATATTATTCTTTAAGATATGTTATATTCTGTATTTTTATTATTAATTGGAGTATATGTTGGCCAAGAATATCCAGTAGTTCCATCTGTAAAATTGATGACTTTGTCTTTGTTACGTTATATTAAGGACAAGTCAGAAGACAGTACTAATAAAGATCCCGATTTAAGTAGTGATTTGAATATGCAAAACTTTTTAAGGAATTTTATAAAGTCTATGTACAAAACTGACAAAACTGATTAATTACAATTATCTTTATTTCATTTTGTAAACCATTTACAATCAAGTTACAATCCATTTACAATTGATTTATTTTTATTAAAAAATGAATTTAAAAAAACGATTTGTTTTATTTAAAATGAACAAGATGATAACTAGTTCTGAAAATGTTAAATTTATCGCAAAACATAAACCAATTGTTTACATTGTTGATTTCTTAAACATTTTTTCTGATTTTAGAGAAATAAAGTATAAAAAACAAAACGTAGACTTTCATTCTGTTAAACATAGTAACAAGGAACAAGATACATATGATTTTTTCAAGTTGTTTTTTTCTAAATATATAGATTATGTGAAGATTGATAAATCAAGTCAATTTTACTTTGTGATGAAAAAGTTGAATGATTATGAAACAATTCTTGATAATATCATGCAAACTCATTATGACTTTAATATGAAGTTTATTATCATAGAAGACAAATTTAACAATAATATTTTGGACAAGAACAAAGATGATTTTTTATGTCAATATTTCTTTTACATTTTACAAAAAAATAACCAGTGTGTTTTAATTTCCAATGATAAATACAGAGACAAAAGAAGTTATATAAAACTTTTCAACTTTGATATTTTTATCAGAGTTGTTAATTATAATTCTAAAACTAAAGGACTTGATAAATCTACTCTTAAAATTCGTTTAACAGATACTATAGGTGATCATTTAATACTACAAAAATATACAAGATGTACTATTCCAAAACATGACTTGAATCTTATACTTTAAATAAATAATATACCTAAAAAAAAGGTAATTGTAATTAAAATTCTTTAAATACAAATATCCTTGATAAATAATCGTAAAAATATCGCTTTGAAAAAATTTTGAATAATCCTGGGCGTTCTTGACGTTTTGAGTCAATATAGTCTGTAAAATACTTTGATTTTAGAATTTGATATATCATATACATACAATTTTTACTAGCATACATTATATCATAAAGGCGATTTATATAAATTGTGTTATCCTTTAATGGATACATTATTTGTAAAGTTTTATTGTTTGCAAAATATTTAGGATTAAATTGTATAATTATATCCAAGTTATCAATTTGTACTACTGAATCAGATGTAGATTGTGTAGAAAAAAGTGTATCCAATGTATTAACTACATTTTCAAAAAATATTTTTGATACTTTAATATTTGTTAATGGTTCTTGTTTAATAATTTGAACTGATTTAGGATAAGGTACTATTATTAATGCATTATCCTTTGACGAATTACTTTCGTCCTCGCCCCTTATTATAATATTCATTTTATATTGACTTATTAACAAATGTAATTCATCACTGTTTAACTTTTCATTTGCATTCAAAAAATACATAGCTATAGACGGCAATTCAACATTTAAATTTTTATGAACGTATTTAAAATAATGTCTATCAGTATCATTACCTTTATCTTCCAGTTGTTGTTTATTATAATACACTACGATTTTACATTCTTCTTGTATTTCATTTTTTATATATATATTTGATACAATGTGATTATATCGCGATAAACTATCAAGTATATGTGTTATATTAGTAATATTTAAATTTACTATAAAAGCCTTGATATTTTGAAGTTTATATTGAGATATTATGTTTTCCAAAGTTATAGTATAAGTTGTGTATTTTTTAATATTAAACATATTAAAACCATTAACACTTAAAGTGTCATCTCGTAACCAATAAATATCATCGTCTTTTTTGTAATATAAAGTGGTTTCTTGAAAACTTGTTTTATGCGTTAAAACTTTTGAAATTAATAAGACATTTGGGTTGCTTAAACTTCTAATTTTGTCTATAAATTCATTTCTTGGTTCTATTAGTAGAACTGGCGAATCTTGATCAATATCATCAAGACAATTATCTGTATATCCATATATGATAGTACAATTTTTTATACTTGTCATATAATCTTTTACTGAACAACTTAAAGTAAGTTTAGATAAAATAAATTAAAAAAAAATATAATATAAACATATATATAATATAAAATATGTCAAATAATATGTTTAGTTCTAATGATCCCCCAGATATTCCAAGTATATCTAGTCTACATCAAGAAAAACACGTAAAGGAAACATCTAAAAATGATATATTTAACATTGTTTTGAATAAAATTGTACAAAAAATTGTATATACAAATCGCCATACTGATCAAACATATGTATTATTTGAAATTCCCCAGATATTAATTGGATATCCTCAATACGATATGAAATCGTGTTTACTTTTTGTAATGAATCGTTTATCCACTAGTAATTATTTTGTAGAATTTATAGATCCATTTTACTTATACATTGATTGGGGTAAATCAATTAATACATCAAAATTAAAATCAAATATATCTACAAAACATAAAGATAAATTAAGTCAGCATACTAAAACTTTATTAAATAAATTTCCTAATACATCACAGATAGAATTCATATACGAAGATGAATTAAAGGGTAAAAAACGTTTAAAAAAAAATAAAAAAAAATAAGAAATATTATGTTTATAAGGGAATATAAGTAAATATGAGTTTTTGGAAAAACAAACCAGTTTCAGTAAAATACGAGAATTTTAAGAATTTGCAATTTAATAGTCATCTTATTGTAACAGCTGACACATTACTTGAAAATTCATCGAAAGAAATAGATACGAGTAAAATTAAATTAGAATATGATTTATTATTGAACCCTACTGATTATGAAAAACAACAAATGTTAAAGTTTATTAATGAAAATTATGGCGACACAAAGTCAAGTTTAGTTTTATCTTATTCAAAAGAATTATTTGATTCATTTATAAAACCAGACAATTTATGTATTGTATTTTATGCAACTGGTAATCGTAATTCAGATAAAATAAACTTTGAAAAAATGATAGGTTTAATTATTGCTAAAAGACACGAATTATTCATAAGAGATTACTCTGATAAAATTACATCCGAAACCCAAACTAGTTTTAAAAAATACAATTGCATAGACGTTGACTTTTTATGTTTAGTAAAACAATTAAGAAATATGCACGTTTCTTCTTATATGATAAATGTTGTTACTAAAGAATGTATGATTCAATATAACAAAAATGTAGCTTGTGCAGTATATACTGTAAATAAAAGTTTAAAGTCCGATAGTTTTTGTAAAAAATCTTACTTTCATAGACCTATTAACGTAGAAAATATGTTAAGATCAGAAATGCTATCGATAACAAATGATGAAACATATACATACGAAGATAATTTAGATAATTTACAGTTATTAAAACGTGTTTACAATAGTTTTAGTTACCCTAAGGATTTCTTTTGTAATCTAAAATTAAAATCATTTAATGTATTAGATGAATATGAGCTTTCAAAGCAGGACGATCTATTTGTTGACAAATTATATGACAAATTAGTAGAGTATAGTTATACACATTATGATATTTTTGAATGTAAATCAAAAGATGAATTTATAGAAATATTAAATAATCCTATATTTCTTAAATTTATTACAGTAGATGAAAACAACAACGTTTTAGATTTTTTATGTTTATTTCAATTAGATACTTACAATACAAAATTAAACACTAAATCAAGAAATGGAAATGTTTATTTTATGTTTTTAGAAACGTATTCAAATACTAGACTATCATATTTATTAGAAGCAATAACTGAACATTGTTATAAAAATGACATTTATGATGTTATAACAGTAATGAACATATTTAATGCCAAACCAAATTCATACAATGCATTTAAACTTTTAAAAGCATCTGCTGATCTATATTACTATCTTTATAACATTGAAGTTACACAAATTCCCCCCCATAAAAATGGATTAATAACTATTTAAAATTAAAATTAAAATTATTTGTTAAAGATTCAACGATACATTGATTTACATATAATTTTTTTCATTGTTAATATCAATGGAAAAAGAGTATTTAATTATAGATAATCACTCTAGTAAAAATGGAAACATTACAGAGTTTAAAGAATCAGATGGGAAAATTTTAGTTAAACATTTTTCAGGTTTAAATACAGACAACTTTGTTATAAAAAAATTCAATGGTAAACGTTTAGAATTTTCATTTTTTAAACTAAACGGTGTCTATTATATTAATATTAATGGACATCATATTATAGATTATAAACATTTTATAAATATACAACATATATCAAAAGCAGAAGAAGATGTTCGTATAAAAAATCCATATATTGGAGACATCATTTTAGTTAACTGTGATGTTGATATAGTACATAAAGCGCTTACTGTAATGGCAGATTGGATGCGTTCTAAACAAAGTGTTTTCAAGGATATAATGTACTACATGTTTAATTAATTTTATCATTTGTTAACATAAATGATAAAACTTTATTTTTACATAAATAAATATACTAAAATTACTAATATGATAGTTGCAAATTGAAATGTATATAATGTTTTTTTGTATCCTTCTGCGTCATGACCTATACCATAAATTCTAGGTTTACCATTAGGTTTAAATAGTATATTTGGTTTTATTATATATAGTATAATAATTGCACCTAGTAAATAAGGTATTTGCCGTACAACTTTTTCAGATAAATTTAACATCTTGCTTATAATTACTTAGAAATAAAATATACAAAATTTTATTTTTGTTTTTTATCATCATTTTTTGTTGCGTTTTTTAATAACTTTTCTACTAGTAATATTTTGTATATTAAATGCATATTTATTTCTTTTTAACAATCCTATTAAAACAAACCATGTAAACATCCAAAACAAATATGTACTAACGATCATACCAGTATCATCTGGTTTTATATATTCTCTATATCCAACCCAAGGTGATGATTTATACGTTTCTTGGTATATGTCCATAAAACCTAAATTATCCATATTTTTTGCTAATATTTTCTCAAAACTATCCCACTCGCTTTTACAAGAATCGTCACAAGAAATAGTCAAAATTTGATTTTGTTTATAAACATCCATGTATTTTTCATACAATTCATAAGATTTTTTAATAACATCATCTGCTTTTAAATTCAAAATAATTCTCTGAATTTCATCATTTGGCTTTGTCATTTCCTTATTTTTTTTACACAAATTATATGACATTGATATATCAATGTTATTACAATAAGCACTTGATATTTTACCCATATACACTGTTGGATCAAAGTATGAAGAAACTTCTGAATACATACTCGTTTTAATTTTTTGATATACATCATTTATAAAATTATTAAAGAAATCTGTTATATCAGCTTGTATTGTTAAACCAGATACATATCTATCATAAATTACATTTACATATTCTTTTACAGTTGATGTAACAATTACAGCACGTGTTAAAACAAGTAATCTTGCAACAAACATCCACAAATCATACATGATTGGCCACATAGCCCAATATAAAAATCCACAAGTATTAGATACCAAAAACGAATGTTCTCCAGATTTTACAAACATTTTCAATAAAGGTATATTTTTTAATATCCATAGGATTAGCTGTTTATTTAATTCAGCTATTTTATAATGGGCAAATGGGTTTAATCTAAAATTAGCAAGTACGCTACCACATATAATTCTATAAAAAATATCTATCCACTCTAGGTGTTTATATGTACTTATAATATTCAGATAATTTTCATGATGTATAAATGCACCAATAAAGATTATTGAATAAAAATAACTTCTAATATATTGTGAAAATTTAGTTACACGAGTAAATTCTATATATTTTGTTGGCATTTTGTCAATTAATTTATCTATATCTTTCTCAATTACATCTAAATTATCTCTAGCTACTTTATCTATATTCTTTAAACTAGATGTAGTGTGTTTGAATATCTCCTTTGAATCTAATATACTTATAATTTTATCATTTATTTTTACAAACTTTACAGTAATCTTCTTTATATTTTCATCTATTTTTTCTTCTTGATCATCTATTCCTATAATCACATTACCACGAACAAAACCAATTGTTTCTACTACTTGTAAAACATCTAATAAAACAGTTACGTATTTTTGCCATAAATTACCAGTTATATTTGAAGAAGTTTCTAATTTATTATGATTTTTTAAATTGTTTTCTACACTACTTAATCTTTTATTCCAATCAAGCACCTGAGATCTTATTTTATGCAATTTTTCTGATATTTCATCAGCTTCATACATACTACCATTTACATAACTTGATTGAAAGACTTGTAAATTATCAATAATATCTAAAAGGGATTTTTCCTCAATAAGTTTATGAGGTGTAAAATCTTTATTATTGGTATCGCCCACTTCCATATTATTATAACTTTATAAAAAAATATTTAAAAATATAATTATAATAAAAAGAACAAAATATAATTATGTTAGACAAATTGTCTAGTAATGAAGTTCAAACACTAATACAGAATTTGTTCAAATTTATCCTTTTATAAATGAAATGGTTGAAGAAAGCTAAGTATATTTATGATGTATATTATGATGTATTTTGGAATACATTTAAAATTAGAAAATGAAAACGATGAAACAAAAAAACATCAAATTAAATTATTAATGGCTGATTTAATAAAAGATCATGACAAAAGAAAATAAATTTCAAAATGTATTTTTAGAATCAAGTTCTAAAGAAAACAAAAATTTGTTAGTTAAAGATAAAAATATATGAACTTACCACGTGAACCAGGATTATATAGAAGGCTCGCTTATGGTGAATATATTAGAACACGTAATCGCTCAAGATATTACAACAACAGTTACAACAGTTACGAACAATTAGTTGAATTAGAAGATGTTAAAATAGGATTGTCAAATACAGAATTATCTTGTATATTTAAAACGAATACTTGTACAAACCAATTTTTTTGTTCAATTTGCCAAGAACAAAAAGACACAAACCCAGAACTTTTTAATATTAAAACATTAATATGCAATCATACGTTTCATAATAAATGTATAAAGAAGTGGTTATCAAAAAATAAAACTTGTCCACTTTGTCGTTTAGATTTAAGCAGTAATTAAAAATTTGAATTATTAAAAAAACTTTAAAAAAATTAATTTAAATCTGTAAGTTTAATCTATAAGTTAATCTATAAGTTAATCTATAAGTTAATCTGTATTACAGGATTTGTGGGAATTATGAAGATTTCTAGTTTAACAAATGGGACAAATTATTTGGGTAAAACAGTGTATAAAAAAGTAATTGGCGAAGGTGCCTTTGGAATTGTACAATTATACCAATGTAACCCAGATTGTAATAATAATATGTGTAATAATTGTTGCATTGTTAAACACTTAATAAATACTTCAAAAAATTATTTAGGATTTTTAACTCGTAAAGATAAAGACCGCATAGAAAAGTTTTATCAAGAATACGAGATTGGTATTTTATTAGATCATCCAAATATAAGACGAACTCTTCATATAGATAGAACATTAAATTGTATAACGTTTGAAAATTGCAGAGGTATTGATTTACTTGATTATGCAAATGAATACAAAATACCAAATACACGACATTTACTTGGTTATTTTTCTCAAATTTTAGATGCCGTAAATTATCTTCACAATAACGGTATTGCGCATTTGGATTTAAAATTGGAAAATATAGTACTTAATACTGATACAAATGTCATAAAATTAATAGATTTTGGAGAAGGATCTTTTTTTAAAGACCAGCAAAATAATAAATATTTGTTCAATGGTATTAGAGGTACCATAGAATATTTACCACCTGAAAGTGTCAATCTTATGGAATTCCAAGGAGATAAGGTTGATATTTGGTGTTGTGGTATAATATTATATAATTTATTTTACAATTATCACCCATGGGAAATAGCAAAATGCACAGATAGTAAATACAATATACATTATTTTAATATAAATCGTGGTCAATTAAGCGAAACAATTTTTCCGAAAAGATCAGAATATTATACAGAAACAGAATGGGAAATTATAAAATATTTATTTAAAACCTTATTAAATCCCGATGCAAAAAATAGAATTTCTATAAATAAGACAAGATCACTTTTTGGATTACTCAATCTTTCAGATAATATCGAATGTAATTGTATATCCAACAAATTAATTAGTCAAAACGTAGTTAATAAATTTGTCAAAAAACATACGATATAATATTTAATTGTTAATTTTTTTTTATATATGTATTTTAATATAATGAATAGAGTTGTAAGAGAAGATTTACCAGTGTTTCAACAACAAATTTTTGAAACAACAAATGCGGATATTCCCCTTGAAACTAAAACACTTCAAGAAATTACAAAAGAAAGAGGTCAACGTTTGACAAAATCTACTATTGGTGATTTAGTATCACCAGGTTCTTATAAATTTAATACAAATGAAGATTTTGTATCAGGTAGTAATACTAGACATTTATTTAAAAATTTATATGGTGAAACTTTACTAACATTTTTGTTTTTTTCAAAAAAAAATATCGAAAATATCCAAGATATACTTAAATTTGTAGTACATAGGGAAACTAGTTATATAATAGATAACCAGTCAGTTAATGAATTATTAATAGTAATGAGAGCATTATTTTTGGAATACAGTTTACATCCAAAACTTATAACTGATAAGATGTCAGAACAGGAACGTGCTGAATTATTAAAAAAGTATACAACAGAAGTTTCAAGATTGAATACAATTGTTGTAAATCAAGTCGTTCCTAAAATTATTTCTCAAATTCAGCAATATGTAGATTATTTACGAGATGCAAGTACACAACCATATTATATGGATAAACCAAAGAATGATAGTGTTAAAGGACAAAAACAATACAGAAGTACTACCCAAGTTCTAACAGGAGGAGATTTATAAAAAATTGAAGTTTTATAATTTAGTTTACAATTTAATTAAATATCTTCACACTTAAATGTCATCTGAACAAGAAATCCGCAATAAACGTGCCAGAGAATATTATCATCGAAATAAAGCTGAAATAAAGGAACGTAATAATGAACGATCTAAACAATATTACAAAGAACACAAAGATTCAATTTTATACAAATTAAATGATGATATAAATAAAAAACGTCTACAAGAATATAATAAAGAATATTATCAAAAAAATAAAGATAAAATTCTTGAACGTCATAAATCAAAAAGTTTAACACCAGAACAAATAGAATTTAGACGAGAATATATGAAAGAATATAGAAAACAAGAGCGAGAAAAAATGACACCAGAAGATATAGAACGACGTAGACAATATATGAAATCGTATAATGAACGTAAAAAAAATATGTAATTATGATATTTAATAATGTTAGATATCATATCTAGGATTTTTGGGGGTGTACAAGGGCATTTTTTTATAAAGCTTTAACTGTTGTAATATAATTATAAACAATAGTTTCACCACCCCTTTTAATTTCGTTATGTTCTGAAACTTTTGATACTCTGTATTTAAACGTTTTATGAGAAGATCCACTTGTAGTTTCTCTAATATGAACTTCTAAAGAAAATCTGCCAGATTTTTTATGATGTCGATAATATTGTGAAAATGCTTTTTTAGCAGCTGCTGCTGGGGTAGTACTTATATATCTACCACCACCACTTGTTCGTAATTTGCTCCCAGCTTTGTAAAAAGCTTCAACTGTAAAAGATCTATCTTTGCTATCCATTATATTATATACAAATAAAATAAATTTTTATAAATTTATTTGCATGTTCATATGACAAAACGCCATCTGCCGCTAAATTTGACATTGCATTATGACAACCATGTCCATGTCTTAAAAATGCAAAATTAATATTCATATATACTGGTACTTATTACTTACTATATATTTTTAAAATAAATTTTGAAAATATTATTAATAAATGATGTTTCAAGTAACTTTTTATATTATTAATCACCTTGTATAAATCGCACTCCTTCCCAATTACCCCAATTACCACTACCAGTTGCTCTAGCGCCATCCCCTGACATTTGTAATCGTCTATTATCTTTATTTTGAACAGCATACCATCTATCATTTCTAACAATAACTTTTTTCCAACCTTCAAAATCATTTCGTATATTATCGATTTCTGCCAAGATATCTCTATCATTAACCCATAATTTTTCTCTTGACCATAAATTTTTAGCAGCTAAACCACGGTTATAAGAGTTCATGTCATCTTTATTTCCTAAAAGACGTACCCAGTTATCGTCTTGATTAATATTTGTACCACCTAATTTTATATTATTTGATCCTGCTTTGAGTCCATCGATTTCTGCCAAGATATCTCTATCATTAACCCATAATTTTTCTTTTGACCATAAATTTTTAGCAGCTAAACCTTTATTATAAGAACCAGGGTCATTTTGATCTCCTAAAAGACGTAACCAGTTATCGTCTTGACGAAGATGTGTATCACCTATACGTAGGGTATCCCAGACTCTAACTACACGAGCTTTGCCAGCCTTACCAGCACCTACAATATTTAATGATCCCTCTTGACCACCGTCGTGACGTCCATAACTGATTTGTCCAGCATTATCTTCTCTATCATAACCTTGTCCAAATTGTAAAGCTTTTGATTGCATCATATATAGATTATCTTTTGTAAACTGATAACCATTATCGTCGGCGATTTGTACAAAAACGTTATCGTCACTTTGAATGTGTAATTGACCATCTTCGTAAATTCTAGATCCACCAACACCCCAATCTAATACTTTTTTACCAGGTGGTAATTTACAGATGTCCCCATCTGCACACCAAAGAGTATTTTGTTTCATATAGTTATATGTAACTTCACCAGTTTCTCCTTTTGGACCTATTGAACCTTGTGGGCCTATTAATCCTTGTGGACCTTGGGGCCCTACTGGACCTAACAATCCTTGTGGACCTGGAATGTTACTTGGTTCTCCTTTTGGACCTATTGAACCTATTGAACCTTGTGGGCCTATTAATCCTTGTGGACCTGGAATGTTACTTGGTTCCCCTTTTGGACCTATTGAACCTTGTGGGCCTATTAATCCTTGTGGACCTGGAATGTTACTTGGTTCCCCTTTTGGACCTATTGGTCCTTGTGGGCCTATTAATCCTTGTGGACCTGGAATGTTACTTGGTTCCCCTTTTGGACCTATTGAACCTTGTGGGCCTATTAATCCTTGTGGACCTGATTGAGCTTGCCCCATATTTATTTATATATAATAAACATATAAAAAAATAAAAAAATAAAAAAATATTAAAATAAAATTAATTTTTATAAATGGTACTACATTTTCCGTTATTTTTATTCATCTTCATAAATTACACGTTTTCCACCTCGTGATACTCTTTTTCTTGCTGGTTTTATTTCTTTAATTTCATCTTGTAATTGTGATAATTCAGTTTTAAGTTCTTTAATACATTCCATTAAAATAACAGATACTTTTTGATAATCTAACGAATAATACCCACCTTGTGGACATCTTAATAATTCAGGAAAATCTTCTATAAAATCTTGTGCAATAAAACCTACATATGGTGTATTAGAATCATCATTTTTATAATTGTATTTAATAGATCTAATATTATCTATTTTATCAAGCATTTTTGAAGTATTGAAATCTTCAATGTTTGTTTTTAAACGAATATCAGAAGAACTTGTTACTGTTCCTCCTACATATACATCCCTTGAAATACTTGCCCCTCCTAATACAGTTAATGAACCACCAGTACCAATACCAGTTGCATTATTAGTTGACATCACAGCAACAGTTTCTTCAACCATAAGATTTCTACCTACAATAGCATCTTGACCTACAAACAAACGTTTTCCAACACTTGCACCACCATCTGTCAAAAAACTACCCCCATTTGTTACAGATTGCGCATCTGTAGGTGACTGGATGGTTATACCACCATATGTCAGTAGAGATCCAGTGCTTAAATTTATAGCATCATCAGTTGATGTTAATGTTAGATAAGCAAATGTACTTGCTGTTTCTGTACCACCAGATATAACACCATCTACATACAAATTTGCATTCACGTGAACATTACCATTAACATCTAAATGATATCCTGGAGTATTTATTCCAATACCCACATTCCCGCCAGTAGTAAAGATATTACCAACAGTATTAGAATTACCAATAGCTGATAAAGTAGATGATACATTTAAATCTATCGATTTTAATAATCCAGATACATCTAATAATGATGTAGGGGTAGTTGTCCCAATACCAACATTACCCACACTGTTGATTCTCATCCTTTCATCAGCTACTGTATAAAAATAAAGATTACCATCCGTTGTACTAGGTGTAGCAGATGCTAAGACCTTTGTAGTTTGTGCAATATCAACAACACCACCAAGTGAACCCCAAGCATTTCCTGGACCATATCCTTCAAACTGTTGAATTTCAGAATTATATCTAATATAACCAGGTAGTGGTGTTATTGGTCTGGTTTCAATATTACCTGTAGGAATTTTTAATACTGGTCCAACAACCACAACATCAGACCCCATTGTAACATTGCCTATTAATATAGAGGCACCAGTTACATTTATAGACCCTGTTGTAATTCCACCTGAAATACCTGCTATACCCCTAACATCTAATTTATAATCTGGAGCAGTAGTTCCAATACCTACATTACCTGCACTGTTAACTCTCATACGTTCATTATTTACTGTATAAAAATACAAATTACCATCTGTTACACTTGGATTAGCAGAAGCTAAGACCTTTGTAGTTTGTGCAATATCAACAACACCTCCCAATGACCCCCAAGCACCACCAGGACCATATCCTTCAAATTGACTGGTAGTTGAATTATATCTTACATATCCTGTTTTAGCTGGATTGGGTCTACCCTCTGTATCACCAACTGGAATTTGCATAATAGGTCCTCCTACAAATAAACTTTTACCAATACTGACACCCCCAGCAGTTAAAATACTACCACCTTGAGTAACAGACTCAGCATCATCTTCTCCTCCAACTGTAATACCACCATATGTAAATAGGGATCCTGTACTTGAATTAATTGCATTATCGGTTGCTGTCAATGTTAAATATGCAAATTCTGAAGAACCACCACCAGAAATAGTACCACCTCCAGCTAATGTAATAGCACCTCCTATATACACATCTTTTTTAAATGCTGCACCACCACTAACTGTAAATGAACCCCCGTCATTTTCACTTGTAGCATTTGTTGTATTTGATACGAGTACTTTACCATACATTTCAATACCTCCATCATAACTAGCTGCTAAAACGTTTCCAAATTCGCTGTTATTTAAACAAAATTTACCAGAACCAATAGATCCAGAATTTTGTCCTATTCGCCAAGATGAACTTGTATTAGACGATGATGTAAAATTATTTAGTGAAAAAAATGTAATTTCTGTTGCAGATCCTGATGTTTTAGGGGCTATTTGAATTTGAGAAGCATCACTTCTTGATAATATTGAATCATTTATACCCATTCCACCATAAACAACAAAGCTACCAGTTTGTGAACTTGTTGATCCTGTTGTATTTATAATTGTAAGTCTTCCTCCTACATAAACATCTTTTCCAAATGCAGCTCCTCCGGCAATACTAAGAGCTCCCCCTGATGTAACACTTGAAGAATTTATAGTTGTAGAAATACCCATACCACCAGTTAAAAATATAGCACCTGATGTGTAACTACTACTAATTTGAGTACTATCAAAATTAATATTACCGGTAGCATTGTTCAAATTTATAGTTCCATCTACATATAAATTACCTGAAATACCAATACCACCACGAATTTGAAAAGCACCACTAGATGCATTATGACTTTCCGTAGTACTTGATATTATTACATCATTACTAAAATTTGACATCATATCGTTAATTGTCAAACGTGTTGTTACTCCATCTGGTATAAAACTAAATGTTCCATCGCGTAAGATTTGCATTTTTAACGAATCATTTCCAGTATATACATTTACATTTCCATTTGTTACATTACCAGTATATAAATGTATATTTCCAGGATGTGTTACATGATCATTACCATATAATAACATTCTACTACCCCCCTTATTATCTAATTCGGTCCATGAAGATATTCCTAAATACCCATCGCTAGTTCCAACTGTTGTATTTAATCCAATTGATCCATTTTTTACTAAAGTTAAAGACGATGACATATTAGAAGTTGTATTAAATCCTATACCTAATCGTGTACCAACCAATACATTTCCACGAGAATTATTTGAATTTACAAATGTATAACTATGTTGATTATTAGAATTTATATTCATATTTCCAAAAGCAGAATTAACATTTACATTATTATCACCATCCAATGCTATAATATTTGCTCTAGATGTACCAGTCTTGTCTAACCATTTTAAATATTTATTATTATCAACTGTCAAATTATCCTTGAAATTGTAGGATGTTGACATTATTACAATAAACAGGTAAAAAAAGTTTCATCAATTAAACTACAGTGTTTAAATAAATTGAAAAAATTACAATTAAGATTAATCATAAAATGGTTACCGAATTAGGTTATTGTAATCTTTGTGAAAAACAAAAAATGATTTGCCGAGATCATCATTGTACAATATGTTATGAATTATATTGTGAAAATTGTTATTACGAAAAGATTTATGAAAATGACTTGTGTCAAAAATGTACAGATGATATTAACGGCAAAAATAAAGAAGACGATGAATTATACGAAGATACCGAAGAAGATACCGAAAATGAAGATACTAAAGATACCGAAAACGAAGAAACGTCTTTAAAAAAACAATTTGACAGATTAAGAGAAACTGTAAGATCATTACAATTACAAAATGAAAAGTTTAAACAAAAACAGTGTTTGTTGATAGCATTGGAAACAATTGATTTAAGAAATGATATTACAAGACAAGATACAATAGATATAAAATATACTATAAAGGAACTACTTTACAATAATTCATCGGAGGTTGTAGATAACAATGAAGGTTTGCATAAAACGATTATAGAAGAACTTAGTGGTTTAAAATTAAATTGTATTTACGAGTCAGATTCGTATAGTTCTAGATTAAGTGTATCTATACGGAATGTCATGTAAAAGAATTAATTGTTTATGATTTCACATTTACTTTTTTATAGGTGTATATTATATGTGTTACAGTGAAAAAGCTAGTATCAATGCTTTTATTGTAGGTATGGTGTCTAGTTTGTTATTATATAAAGAATCTATTAACTCTGGTAAAAAATATAAATTATTTCAAAAATTAGCATTATTTTTTGCTTTTGTAACAGTTATGCAAATATACGATGCCATATTTTGGAAAAGTTTAAAAGATAATAATGGAGAAAACAAGATCAATTTTATATTTACTAAAATTGCAATGATAACAAATCATTTACAACCAATTGTTTTAGCATTTTTAATAGGTAGCTTATTTCTATTAAATGATTTATCAAAAATGATGTTGTATATTTATATAATAGTGGTTGGAATTTATAGTATTATAGCTTTTAATAAAATTTCTTATACACAAGTTTCAAAAACATCGGCTCCGGCACTACATTGGCAATGGAATACTCTTGATTTAGAGAATAGTATAATAAATCCAACATTTGTATACACATTATTTTTAATGACTATATGTGTGATATGTTTACAATTACCTAATCCAATAAGTTATATAATCATCTTTATTAATTTGTTTACATTTTTCTTTTCAAAGTTTAATTATAAAAATACAGAAATAGGAAGAATGTGGTGTCATATTGCAGCATATACCCCTGTATTTTTATTATTATTACAAAAATTCATTTGATAATTCTTTCAAATTCGTGTTTCCAAAATACATCTGGTTTACCATTACAACTATTCCAATGTTTATTCAAGTCATCAAAAATAGGTTCAATCGTAGATAAATTAAATTGCTGGTTTGTGCAAAATTGTGGATAACCACCATTGATATAATCTGGTCATAACCCATGAATAGAAAAATCATTATATGTACTGCATCTTTGTAATGAAAGATAATAAACTAACGAAGAAAAAATAAAATTATTCATTTTAATATAATATAATATTGATTTTAAATTTTTCTATTTTTATATACATTATAATCATATAAATATTTATTTATTTTTTCTATATTATTTATTTTACAGTAATTTTGTAATTGATTTATATTATAACTTGACCATTTAGAATACATATTTTTATATTTTTTTCTATAATAATATTTACATTCAGTATTAGAAAAATTATTATCTTCAAGCAAGTCATTTATATATGATTCTATAATATACTTGATAGCATCTTTTTCATAATAGAATGTTTCTAAAATTGTTTCTTCACATGATTTATCATAATCGTCATATAATTCACCAACCTCATAATAACATTTTTCTAACCCAAAATATTTTAACATTTTTTATTAAATTAACAAATTTTAACTTTAAATTATTTTTTGTTGCACTTGTTGTTTTAATCCTGATGTATCAACTTTTAATCCTGTTTGTTCTTTAACTTGTGATGCCATTTTATCAATTTGTTGTTGTGCCATCTGAACAGCTTGTTGTTGAGCTTGAGTAACCATATTTTTTCCCCCTACGCATTTAATATTTATATAATATATTTATAAAAAATAAATAGACTAATTATTAAGATAATTACCTTAATGTTACGATATATTATACATACGTTGTATATTTTTTTCAAATATACTTACAAATACTGTTTTATTTTTAAAGATTAATAAACGCAACAAAAACGTATTTAAAAGTTAACTACTATAAAGTTTATAGAAAATGACTGAACGAATTTTTGAGATCAAAACTTTAAAAAGCGTTATTGTAAAAAATTTATTTGAGGTAATTAAGCCTTATATTAAAGAAACAAATATTGTAATTAACAAAGATTGTATTAAAATTTCAACATTAGATACATCTAAAGTTTCATTGACATATGTTAAATTGGATGCAAATAAGTTTGAAAGTTATACTTGTGAAAAACCAGTTGTATTAGGTATTGATACAAATACATTCTTTAAAACAATTAAATCAGCAAATAGACGTGAAACTATAACTCTTTATATGAATAGTAATGAACAAGACAAATTAGGAATTGAGTTGGCTGACCCTTTTATGGGTAAGGTAAAAGATTATAAAATCCCATTGTTAGCATTAGATGATAAGGTTATTAATATTTCAGAAATGGAGTTTGATTATGTTATTAATATGCCATCTGCACAATTTCAACAAATTGTCAAAGATATTCAACTTTTAGAAGGTAAAGTGGTTGAAATAAAAAGTATAGGAAAACAGTTAATTTTTGCATGTGATGACGGGTTAGCAGAATTTAAAACAGCTATTTGTGAAATAGATGATAAATTAAATAAGGATCAAAAGGCTTTACTACAACAAAATGGAGAAGATATTAAATCAATAAAGTTTGAAAAAACAAATGATAAAATTGTCCAAGGTAAATTTAAATTGAGTCATTTAATGAATTTTATAAAAGCTTCACATTTGTGCGAGAACATGAATATTCTATTAACAAATGACAAACCTTTAATTTTAGAATATTTTGTAGCTGATTTAGGAATTTTAAGATTCCTACTTATGTCTCACACTGACGGATAAAAAATCAAACCGTAAAATTACAACTTTTTCTATTTTTAAAATTTTTTTATTACGATAAATTTTAAAAATTAAAATTAAAAAGCTTAGAATACCTAAGTATTCGAATTTAAAAAGATATGGTGTAACTAATATTTTAAAACTAAAAAAATACGATGATAAACGTAAATCAACAAATATAGAACGTTATGGTTTTGAACATCCAACTCAGAATAGTGATATATATCAAAAACAATTAAATCATAGGCATCAATTTAAAGAACACGTTTTACCATCTGGCAACATTGTAAAAATACAAGGATATGAAGGAGTTGCTATGAATATTCTTATAAATAAATATAATTATAAAGAAGAAGAAATAATAATTGATAGAAAATTATTTCCAGAAATTTTTTACGAATATAAAAAACAAACCAAAAGATATTTTGTTGACATCTTTATTCCAGGTGATAATAAAATAATAGAAGTAAAAAGTAAATTTACTTTTAGAATTAATATTGTAAAAAATATGATTAAAGCTTTACACACACGTAAATTAGGTTATAAATTTGAATTTTGGATCATTGATCGTAATGAATTAGTTTATATAATTTAAATGCATATGTCAAATTAGTCACACAGATGGTTCTTAATAAAAAAATGAATTAACTTTATTATTAATTTAAATTAAATGTCAAGTTACGATTTACATCCTTTACAATACAAAAATTATATTAATGCTGGTGGAATCATACAACATGGTGCTGCCTTGAAGATTCAAAGAGTTTGGAGGAAATACATTTTAAATAAAAATTATATTAAAAATATTGGAGTGACACAAAATGGTGCTGCTTTGAAGATTCAAAAAGTTTGGAAGAAATATATTCTAAATAAAAATAAGAAGAGTATACCTGAGCGTTTTTTTAGTTGGTTTGGATTTTAATAAAAACTGATAATTAAAGATCTAAATTCTTTTAATAAAAACTGTATTTTATTTGTTTAAAATTAACATTTATATTATTGTAAATTTGTAATAATATGGATATCAAAGAAAATACAATTTCGCGTAGTAATAGAGATGGAATTGAAAAAGATTCAATATCTTCTATTAAAAGTACTAGGAAATCGTCAGTTTCAAGAAAATCGTCAAAAATTAAATTAGATATAGAATCAGAAGATATATCCTTGTCGCAATTGGAGCTTATGGCAAATAAGAAAAAGTTAAACAAGCCAGATGAAGTATCTATTGTATCAAAAAAGGATTCTACCGAACAGAATATTAAATTAGATAATATTCAAAAAATTTCAACAAAGATTCGTTCTTCAACTACAAGTAGTTCAAGTAGTTCAAGTAGTTCGTCAGATAGTACTAAACAAAAGTTAAGACGAGAACGTGCTATTGAAAAAGAAAATAGAGATGATTCTATTCGTAAAGAAAAGAGCGAATTCTTATTTAAATTTAACAAGTTGAATGTAAAAGAAAAATGGAGTTCTTTAAGATTAGATATGAATAGTAGTTTGGATTCTATCCGAAATGAATATGAAAGAGTTCGTAACGAGATTCAAACAGAACGTTCTGTTGCATTTTTCAAAAGAATGCTATTACTTGGTGTTCAGGGTATAGAAATGATGAATACTAAATTTGATCCATTAGGAGTTGATTTGGATGGTTGGAGTGAAGCGATGGGTTATTCTATGGAAAATCAAGAATACGATGAAGTAATGGCTGAATTGTATGAAAAGTATAAAGGCAGAGGTCAAATGTCACCTGAAATGAAATTAATCTTTATGATAATTAGTTCAGCTACAATGTTTACTATATCTAAAAAAATAACAAAAATGGATAGTAGTAATCCATTTGCTTCAATTATAGGAAATTTAGTTGGAAATAAATCACAACAACCTCAACAACCTCAACAACAGTATCAGCAACAACAGTATCAACAACAACAGTATCAACAACAACAGTATCAACAACAACAGTATCAGCAACCGTATATACCAAATCCAGCAGACTTGGCTGATAGAAAAAGAGATATGGTTACGGAGACAACAGATGATTTTTTACCTTCAAAAATGAAAGATCCTGAAAATTTTCAAGATGAAATAGATTTAGATAATATTTTAAAGACAATGAAGCAGCGTAAGCGTGAAAAGGAAAGACAAGAAGTTACTGAAACATCGGATGATATATTAAAAAGTATACCTATGACTCAAAAAAGAGGTAGAGGTAGACCAAAAAAATCAAATAATAGTCTTAGAATGATGTAATGACTAGTAACATAGTAACACATTAAAATTAAAAAGTTATATTAATTTTAATTATTTATCATTATCTGGTTTCTTTTTAATTCTTTCATCTACTAGACTAAACACTGTTTTTGTTAAAAATGCACTAGTAATAACATTTTCATCTATTCCTGTTATAGTTGCACCATAAATCATTGCTAAATAAAATGAAACAAATAAAGTTATGTTTTCCATTGTAGTATCGTTAGCTTTTGTTATTTGTAAATAAAGTAATGATAAAACTATTCCTTTGATTAATTGTGTAACGAATTGTTTCATATTATCCTAATTGTTTTAATATTATATAGGGAAAAAATTTTTTACGTATTGATAAAATTAGTAAATAAATTGCAAATTCTGAAAATTATTTTCACATATAATAATAAGAAGGGTATGAGTTATTCATATATTAAAAGTGTTTTCCCAAACTTTAAAGATTCAAATAAAGTATACGATGAGACATTATATAACAACATAAATACATTATACACAGATACAAGTTTAGGTTTACCAGAACCAGAGAATTTGGAACGTTCTAAGCCAAATTATAAACATCCAAAGGTTGAATTAGAACAGGTGGTTGCAAAGCCAGATTCTAAAATTGAAGCAATGTCTAATGTATTTAATGAATATGCAAACGTATCTTTATATAAACCAGAGAGTCAAAATAATTTGTCTTATTATAATTTACCTATAAAAGCAATTCAAAAACAAAATACAAGACAACACAATGTAACCATAGAATCTAAAAGCATTGAACAATTTGAAGAAGAAAAACCAAAAACTCAAATTTCAAAAAATGAATCGGTAGATGGTGATTGTGATCAATATATCAAACACGTTTTAGAATGTAGTAAATGTAAAGCAATAGCAATTAAACAATTAGGAATAGATAATGATAGATTTAGAAATGAAGAAATGATGGAATTAGCATCATATATTATTTTTGGATTGTTTATTTTATTGTTAATTGATTCTCTTAAATCAGATAAAAAGTAAGGTAATACACGAGATTGGTACATATTAATCTAGTTGTCATACAAATACGTATATTAATAAATAATAATTTATTAATAAATAGTAATTTAGTAATGGAAAGTGATGAAAACGACCTCCTATTTACAAATACATTTTTACAATCACCAGAATTACAGTCAGAAGTTTTATCAGAAAATTCTAGTGAATTTAGAAAGTATTATGAAAGGGAACGTAGTATTAATGAGGATAGACGTTTAAGAGAAAGTATTGAAAGGATGTCTATTAGAAGTGTTCATTTAGAAGAAGATACAGATGAGAACAATATGGTAAATACTAATCGTTTTGTTAAAAATTCAAAGGATAGTATAAAAAGTATACCTGGATCAATAAACCAAACATTACCTGGGAGACGTACTAGGGATATTATTACTTATGTAAGTATAGATTCTCGTGATAGAGATAAAGTGTCTTATTTAAAACCAAGTAATTTTAATGTTTTTTTAGGAAGATCTTTTTACAATGTTAAAAGTATTCGTTTAGCAAGTGTTGAATTCCCAAATACAAATGCTGTTATAAATGCAAATAATCATAATATATACTGGACAAATGAAGAAGATATATCACTAAATAAAATTAATGCAATTACGAATACATACCCTGAATATACTGTACAATTACGTATAGGAAGTTATATTTCTACTAGTTTACAAAACGAAATGACATCCAAATTAGCAACAGTTAAACGAAAAGATAGAGTAGGTGATTATCATTATTTTATAGTAACATTGGATATTGATACTGATATTGTCACATTCACATCACTTATTTTAAAACAATTATCAAATAATTCAATTCAAACTTCTGAAAATACATCAGTAATATTAGTCAATTTAACAGACCACGGGTATACGAATGGTGAAATTGTTTATTTGCAAGGTATTAAAACATTAGCAGGTATACCATCTACAACTTTTAATACAGCACATAAAATTACAGTAATTAATAATAATTCTTTTCAATTTGAAGTTAATGTAAAAGCTGCAGAAACACTTCAAGGTGGTGGTAACACTGTTAAAACTGGTAGAATTGCTCCCTTTAAGTTTTTGTTTGGTGAAAAATCTGCTACCGTTTGTCAAAATATAGGATTTCCACTTGAGAATAGTTCTGATTTGATAAAAACATTTATTAAATCTATTAACAACTTGTATCAAGCAACTATTACAACAAAAACACCTCATAATTTGACATCTGCAAACTTGGGTTTAACTTGTACTTTAACAGCTTCTGGTACAACACCATCTGTTAATGGTAATAAGAGAATTACTCAAATCATTTCAACTACGAGTTTTAATATATTATTAGACAGTCAACTTGTAATAGAAAGTTATGATACAGGCCAAATGACACTTGGTACAAATACTTATAACATTCAATCTATATTTAATACAGCGTCAAATACTATTTTAATAACTACATTTACAAATCACAACTACTCTATAGGTAGCCAAGTAACATTATATGAGACCACTTCAACACCAACATTAGATGAATCTTATACTATTGTAAATTCATTTGACACTACTAGTTTTATAATACCTGGATCTTTGCCTTCTGGTGGATCGAGTCCACCTGGTGGAATTATTAGATCAGCTGGTTTAGATGGTTATATTCCATTAAATAATCCATTAACATCACATACAGTAGTTATAACAGATGTTGTAAAAGGTAGTTCTACTACTACATTTACATGTCCTTCTCATAACCTAGAAGTAGGAGACAGTATTTATTTTTCAAACTTTCAATCTAATCCTAATTTATCCAATAATTCTCAAACTATATCAGCTGTTCCAAATAATAATACAATAGTTATTAATAAACCAATAGTTTCTTATATACAAGATACTATTAATAAAGGTACTGTCAATATACAAACTGGACTTACCACAGTTAGTTTTCCTGATCATGGATTTAACAAAATAATAAGTATACAAAATACAACAGGATTTCCTACTGGACAAACGTATGGTAATTTATTATTAGTACAAACACAATTAGCTCACAATTATTCATCTGGAGATATGGTTAGGTTAGCTGAGACAAATTCAACACCAGTAATAAACGGTGGTTATAATATTACAGTTAAAACATCTGACACATTTACTATACCCTATAGTTTTCCTATTACTTCGTCTGGTAATAGTGGTACTACTACTTTTCATCAAAATTTTTATATATACGGATCTAAAATGGTTGGTGGTATTAATCCTAATAATATAAACAGTAGATCTTTTACAGTACGAGATATTTTAGATAAAGATACATTTACATTCTACAATACATTTGATAAAGCATTAGCCGATGAAAAAGGTGGAGGTAATAATGTATACATTAGTAGTTTATTACATGGTTTTAATGGCGCACAAACAAATACTAAAAATAGTTTACTTAATAGATCCATAAATTTGCAAGGTGAAAATTATGCCTTCTTGTGCTGTCCACAATTAGCAACAATGATGAATACAGGCAAAGTTAAAAATGTTTTTGCAAGAATTAGTTTAGATCAATCACCTGGTAGTATGGTTTTCTCTTATCTTAGTAATCCTAAAATTTTTGATACAACACCACTTAATCAATTGAATGATCTAGAGTTTTCAATTCTTAATTATGACGGTACAGAATACGAATTCAATGATTTGGATTACTCGTTTACTTTACAAATAACAGAAACGATTGATATTACAGATGGGTTTCAAGTATCTAGTAGACGTGGTATTACAGATAATTAAAAAAATTAACAATAAAAAACAAAATCAAAGTCAAGGCCTAAAAAAACAAAGCCAAGACGTTAAAAATTTTAAATTTTATTATGGATAAACTTTAATAATAAAACCTACTAATGAATTTAACTTCACTAATTCCTTATTATACATATTTTTTAGCAATTCAAAAATGTAATAAAAAAAATGATTATACAATTCATGGCCTTTGGATAGATTATTACAATAGAAGTTATCCACAATTTTGTAATAATATTCCGTTTCAATTAGAAGAATTAAAAGAATTACGTGAAAATTTAGATACAAATTGGAAAAGTTGTTATAGTGAGTCAATTGGTTTATGGAAACACGAATGGGACAAACACGGAACTTGTTTTTATCCAAATATGAATTTAACTTATTACTTCTCTAAAACATTGGAACTATTTAATAAAAAACAAGAAACGTTTAATACAAAATGTCACGAAAAAGAATGCTTAATAGAAATTGACTATATAGAATTGTAAAATTAATTAGCTAAATAAAATAAAAATATTATATGTTTAAAATAATTCATATAATATATATGAATTGGATCATTTCAAAATCGAGTATTCATGGAATCGGTGTTTTCTCAAAAATTGCATTAACTCCAAACGAATACATTGATGTAGCAATAGATAGTAATAAACAGGTTACAGTTTTTGGTTCAAAAATAAATCACAGCTGGTCTCCCACTGCACAATTAATTTACAACTCTGTTGATAAAACATATGATGTCCACTCTATAAAAAATATAGATTTAGGAAATGAAATAACATTAGATTATACTTTTACACCACCATTTATAAAGGGACCATTGCCAAATTGGAATTGAAATGGTGTAGTCGGTTATCACGCAACCCTAACTTAAATTGAATTAAATTGAATTAAATAAAAAACTCAGATTTTATATATGAATTCAGATAGTTCTACAGGAAAAGCTTTAATACCTATACCAGATGGGTCTTATTTATCAAAACGTGGTTATGTTGTTAAAAAAGAATCTTTAACATCTGATGAGATAAAGCATCTTAAAACACATTTAAGAGCAATACCATTACAAGATGAAAAGTACGCTACATACAACAATGAAGATTCAAGTTATCCAATTTACACAGAAACTAAAAACAAATTGTATTTACCAAAAATGTATGGGATCAGAAGATACGGTGATCCAAAAAGATATATACCAAATTATATAGGAAAAGATTGGCAATCTAGTAATGGTAATGGTGATGATTTACAATTTACTGGAAATTTATTTCCTAATCAAATTGAACCAGTTAATAGTCTTTTAAATGCATGTAAAACATTAGGTGGAGGTATATTAAAAGCTGCAACAGGTGTGGGAAAAACGTTAATGTCAGTAAATATTATATCAAAACTTCGAGTCAAAACAATAGTTGTAGTAAACAAAATACCATTAATGCGTCAGTGGGAATCTGAATTGAAACGATTTATTCCTGGTATTACGGTTGGATTTATTCAAGGACAAAAGAATGTATCAGTAGAAGGAGCAGATGTTGTAATAGCAATGTTGCAAAGTTTAGCTAGAGTTGAATATCCTGATAGTTTATTTGAAGACTTTCAATTATTAATAGTAGATGAAATTCACAACACTAGTAGTAGAGTGTTTTCACAAGTTCTTGGTAAACTATGTTGTCGATATACAATAGGTCTTTCTGCTACACCAAAAAGAAGTGATGGTTGCGAATATGTTTTTAAATATCATATAGGTGATATAGTACACGAATCGGATGTTAAAAGATCTGGATTACCACCCTTTTTAAAATTTGTTAAAATAGATAGTTCAGAATATAATGAAATATCAGTAGTCAATCGTTTTACTGGACAAAAACAAATACAATTTACATCAATGTTGACAGAATTAATTACTATGTCTAAAAGAAACCGTTTAATACTTGAATTAATTAAAGATTTGGTTAGAACTGACAACAGAAAAGTATTAGTTCTTAGTGATAGACGTGATCATTTGAAAAATTTAAAAACTGATTTTGATAAAGATTTATCGGTTGATTTTACATACGGATTATTTTTAGGTCAAATGAAGCAAAAAGATTTACAACTAAGTAGGGCAAGTCAAGTTATTTTTGCAACTTTTAGTGCATTTGGTGAAGGTGTATCGGAAAAAGATTTAGATACATTAATTTTGATTACCCCTAAAAAGTTTATTGGACATTTAAAAAATTCTATAAAGGCTGAAAGTGGAAAGTTGGAACAAATTGTAGGAAGAATATTTCGAAAGGATCATACTGATAAAAATCCTTTGATTGTTGATTTACATGATAATTTTTCTGTATATAAAAATCAATCAGCTCAAAGGCGAACATTTTATAAACAACATTTTACAAATGCTAAGACTGTTTATACTCAAATTAATTTAGATGAATACGAAATAGATGATATAAAAGTATCGTGTATAAAACAAACCAAAACAACAGGTCAAATTCAAGAAAATGAAGACGTAGATGAAACAAGTAAAACACAACAATTATTAAAGCATTGTGTTATAGAAGATTAACATTATTCTAAAATTTTTTAAATAAATATTAGAATATTTTTTTTAAGCTGACCAAGATCCATAGTAATCATTAATAGATTGAGGTGATACTTTTGCCATATCATAACGTCTAATTGAATAACATCCTGCAGGTTCAGATTGTTGTTCTTTTGGTTGAACTGGAGCTGGGGCTGGAGCTGGAGCTGGAGCTGGAACTGGAGCTTGAGCTTGAGCTTCTTCAAAAACTGGTTCAGGGAATACTTGAGGAGCTTGTTCAACCTGTGCAGAAATTACAGCTGCAGCAGCTTTTTCATCTACTTGTACAGTAGATACATCAGGTTTGACAATAATTTTTTCTCCAGATGGAGTTTCAACTACAATAGGAGCAATAACAATAGTTGGATTAATGACAACTGGTCCTTCTGGTGTATCTACAATTTTTGGTTGAACAACAATTGTTTCTTCCTTTTGAGAAACAGCTACAATAACTGGTGTATTTTCAACTTGAGCATTAACAACAGCAGCACTTGACGCAATAGCTACGTCTTTACTAGGAGCTTCTGGTGTAGATTCCTGTATAGCAACTTCAGTATTTTCAAGCATTTCCCATAAAGGTCTTTGAGTAGAATAATTAACAGTAACCATGAAAGAAACTGCAATCAAAATGGAAGTTGAAGGACTAAATTGAGCTGTCCATAAAATCAATGAAAATATAAACAATTTAAAGTATTGATTTTCAAACAATAACATAACTTGTCTTGGTAGAGTTGGTGCCAAACGGGCAGCATAAAGAATCAATAATAAGTGAACAATACCACGAACTAAAGTTGGTTTGCGAACAAATTGAGATAATCTCTCATTCAAAGTATCATCGAATAGTTTAACGTAATCCATATTATATTATATTATACCAAAATAAAATAATTTTTTGTTTTAATATAATTTTTCTGTTAAAATTATATTAAAACAATTTCTATATTTGTTTACTTTTTTATTTTTTAGATTTACGCTTGCTTTTAGTCTTTTTTGACTTGCGTTTGCTTTTAGTCTTTTTTGATTTCCGCTTAACTGACTTACGTTTGCTTTTAGTCTTTTTTGATTTCCGCTTAACTGACTTACGTTTGCTTTTAGTCTTTTTTGATTTCCGCTTAACTGACTTACGTTTGCTTTTAGTCTTTTTTGATTTCCGTTTAACTGACTTACGTTTGCTTTTATTCTTTTTTGACTTACGCTTAACTGACTTACGCTTAACTGACTTCCGTTTAACTGACTTACGTTTGCTTTTAGTCTTTTTTGACTTACGCTTAACTGACTTCCGTTTAACTGACTTACGTTTGCTTTTAGTCTTTTTTGACTTACGTTTAACTGACTTACGTTTAACTGACTTACGTTTAACTGACTTACGTTTGCTTTTAGTCTTTTTTGACTTACGTTTAACTGACTTACGTTTGCCTTTAGTCTTTTTTGACTTACGTTTAACTGACTTACGTTTGCTTTTAGTTTTTTTTGACTTCCGTTTAACTGACTTCCGTTTAACTGACTTCCGTTTAACTGACTTCCGTTTGCTTTTAGTTTTTTTTGACTCGCGTTTAACCGACTTACGTTTAACCGACTTACGTTTAACCGACTTACGTTTAACCGACTTACGTTTAACTGACTTGGGCTTTGGCGAATATTTGGGACTTTTTTTAAAATAAGAAGAATGAGATGATCCGTAAGATTTTTCAGATGATATATCATCAAACGATAATTCTTCTATATTTTCATTAACGTATTTTTTAAGTTCATCTGACGTTGGAATGCTAGGTATATCAGATATTGAAAATGATGGTGAAGCTAATCTAGACATTATATACTATATATATAGAAATAAAAAAGTTGAAATTTTTATATAAATTACAATAAACTAACATATGTTATTGGAAAAAGCTATACCTAATCATCCTCAAAGAAAAAAGATATACGAAAAATTTTTAAATTTACTATTATCACACATTGATAAAAAAGATTATCATTATACAGATGAAGATATTCAAAAAATAGCTTTGAATATAGAACGTGGTATATTTAATAGAGCATTAGGTTTATATTTTAAAAAAACACCACGTGAAACTTGGAATGACGTGTTTAACAATATTTATATAAACAAATGTGCTATTATATATGATAATTTAAATCCGAATGGGAATATTCAAAATACTGGTTTATTAAAAAAATTATTACAAAAAGAGTTTAATGAATTTGAAATGTGCTTGTTTTCTCCAGATAAACTATTTCCTGAAAAATGGAAACAGAAGTTGGAAGAAATTACTTCTTCTAAAGATTATGATCCTATTTATATACCACAACCCAAATTAGAAGATAGACCAGATGGAGCATTTAAATGTAAATGTGGTTCTTTTAAAACAGAATATACAGAAGTACAAACTAGATCAGCTGATGAACCTACTACCAAAAAAGTTTATTGTTGGAAATGCGGACATAGATGGAAATTCTGTTAAGAATGTATTTATAAAAAAAATTGATTTAAAAGTAAAAGCATAGATATATTATCAATAATTACAATGTCCTTTCAAGAAAATGACGGGTTTAAAAAAGTACAATACAAACATTCTAAAAATTCTACAAATATTTCCCATCAAGAACAAGAAATTAAGAACCTTCAAAGACGAATCCACAGTCCAAAGGTAGATTTGATTGAAAGAGATTCTTGTTATTTAGTAAGAATTGAATTACCAGGTATTGAGAAATCATCTATTTCTGTAAAAATTAAAGAAGATCACATTGTTTTAATTTCTGGTAGTAAAATTTCAGATGAGTTATTGGAAACTGATCATATTATTTATAAAGAATCTAAATTCAATGATTTTACAAGACGAATTAAACTACCAGGAACTGTAGAACAATTTAACAATCATTTAAATCTAGAAAATGGTATTTTAAAACTTGTATTTAATAAGAAAGTACACAATGATACTACTACTACTACAACAAACTTTGAAAATTTAAATTTATCACCAAATCAACAAATTTCATGGGCAGATATGTAATCAACCAATCAATTAAATTAATTATTTATTTAATAATTAATTATATAAAGTTTATCAATTGTATTTTAATTCATCATCTTTGATTATAATATACTTTAAGTCTAAGTTTTCATCATTTACAGTGATATAATATGTATCAAAATCTGCAAAAAGTGACAATGGTTTAACATAATATCTATAAAATTTCTTGTGTATCATTTTTAATTTATTTGGTTTATATAATAAAATTTTTTCACCTCCTAAACAAGAATGTGTATCAAATCCAGTTTTATCTTCATGATTACTTAATACTAAAATGTGAACATTTTTATCAATAATAGAATTTACTAAATCTTTATATTTATTTACCATAATATTATCAAAGATGTAAATAGATCTTTTATCCGATATTGATTCTACTATATTTCGTTTAGTTAATACATGTTTTACATCAAAATTAGTAAAATATAAATAAGGGTTGTCTAACAACATTTGTTTATACAACTTTTTGTTATCTATATCTGACACAATATGTATAGTATTATCATAAATTTTATCCACATCTCTAATTAAACTTAATTTGTACAATAAATCACTTAGAATCTCAATACCACCTTCAATACCATCTGTAACAATACTAATATTTTTTTTATAAAATTGGCTAGGCTTTAATATGTATTTTTTTAAACCAATTTCTTCTTGGATTTCTTGTGGAATTTCTTCTGGGATTTCTTGTGAAGTTTCTTCTTGGATTTCTTGTGAAGTTTCTTGTGGAATTTCTTGTGGAATTTCTTGTGGAATTTCTTCTAACATTTTTTCATTTTGTTCTTTTGGTATTTGTACTGTATTTTCATTCAATGAACTTAAATCACTGTAAATACCAGATTGTTTTTCTTCAGGTTTTTTGGTTGAACTTTCTGAACTTTCTGATGACGAACTTTCTGAACTTTCAGATGACGAACTTTCTGAACTTTCAGATGACGAACTTTCTGAACTTTCAGATGACGAACTTTCTGAACTTTTAACTTTTGATTTATGCTTGGTATTAGAATTAGAATTTACAAAAAAAGTAGTAAGTATATCTGTTAATTTATCCATTTATATATTAACAAATATAAAAAGACGAGTTTTTAAACGTTTACTCATTTCCCAAATATAAATATTTATCGGAATCTTTTACAACAACAGTTTCATCTACATCACATTGTTTAAGTTGTAATATATTACTTTCTTTATCATATGCTAAACATTTTGAATACAATTGCGACTTTAATTTTCCATTAAATAATGGAAAATAGTCAAATTTTTGTTTTTGTGAATTTTTTATACAATCATTTAAAACTATTTCATTTTCATTAAAAGCATCTATACATTTTGTAGATGTACCTACTTTAACACTTATTTGTTTATAATTTGGTTCATATGAAAATATAGGATTGCATTTTATTGTATTTTTCAGTTGCAAAAATGTTAAATCTCCCTTTGTAGAATCTGCTATAGATACACATTTTCCCTCATTGTTAACAATTTCTCCATTTGTAAATTTCCCAAAAACATTTTTACCCAATAATTTGCCACGTTCTTCTTGTTGAGTTAATGAAACTTGTAAATTTTTTCTTTCATTTTCCAAATCAAAAACTTTTGTTTTCAAATCTGAAATTTGTATTTTTATAGGTTTGGTATCATCTTCATACTTTTTCTCTAATTCTACATAACTTTTTTTACATGAAAATGTTTCTGTTATATAATATAACATAACTGCAAACAAAATAACAATCACCAGACAAGCTGCTATAACAATTAGATCCATGTGTCTTATCACTATTATTATCTTGTAAAAAAAGTTTACTAAATTAATAATTAACTAATTAACTAATTAACTAATTAAAAATATGTATGTCAATATAACTTAATTACATTTATTCATCATTTTTCCACAAAAGATTCCAATATAATTGCAATACATTTGATGTACACGGATAATAAGTGTCAAATATTTTCTTATAATGCATTTCTTCTTTAGTATCAGGTATTAAATTTGAAAATTCTGGACTTATATTTAAACTATCTACATATCCAGAAAAATCTAAATCAGTATACATTTCATCAAAAAATTGTTGTAAATATTCTACTATATTATTAAAACTATATCTAACATCTTGACGATGACCCCATAAAATTCGTTTGTCTATATGTATTGAACTATCTGTATCAAATGCCATTCTAATAATATACTTTTCTACAGGATTTTCTGAATATCCAGACATTTGAGGTCTTTTTAACATGGGGTGAATTGATAAAACATATTCCACAAATTTCAAATCTAAAAAAGGATGCCTTATCTCTAATCCATATGACCCCGCCAATTTATCTGCTCTTAATAAGTCATATTTGTTTAAATTTTCTAATAAACGAACACTTTGTTTTTGAAAATCACTATCTGATAATCCAAATAATTCATAATAGCCACATAATTCATCTAACCCCTCGCCACTCAACAATACTTTTACATCAGTATATTGTTTAATATACTTTAATAAAAATGACATCGGTATTGCTTTTTGAATTGTGACATTATCATATGTTTCCAATTGTAAAATTACATTTGTAATTTCTGTTTTTACTAAATTCATATCATTAATTTGCACTATATGATGATGAATATCTATACCATAATGCTCTTCTAAATATTCTACGTGAAAACTTGCATTTATTACATCGGAATTATCCGGATCTCCAATAGTAAAAACTTCTAATGGTTTATTGTAATTATATTCACTTACAAGATAATTTACCAAAATACTTAACATAATACAACTATCAAACCCACCAGATAACAATAAGCCAACGTTTTGTTCAGATAATGTATATCGATCTATAATACTACTTTTAATAATACCATTTATACTACTATATAATTTTGATATAGTCTCTGGATCAGCTGTATTTATAGTACAATTATCCAAAGTTTTGTACATGTTAAAATCATAAAATTTTATAAACTCTTCTGTTGATTTATCAACTATAGAATTTTGATATGACCAAAAAGACCCAGGTGGAACCTCTGTTATAATATACTCCGAATCATTTAATATATGTAACGGAATACCCTTAATTTCACTAACAAACATATAAAACATATCATTTTTATTACTTTCTGGTTTTGTAGGAACATACTTTACCATATACATTGGTTTTGTACCAAAACAATCTCTTGCAACAAAAATATTAATATCCTTTAAAATAAAACTTGATGTATTTTCCATTATCACAAAACTATAATCTCCATTCAATTGTTCAAGACATCTTTTCAAACCCATAGTAGAATCACCACATTGTTCAACATTTTTAATGTATAATGGCAAAATTACTTCAACATCACTTGATGATTGTAAATCTTTATCAGTAAATTTGTTATCTGAAACTAAACTGCTATAATTATATATTTCACCATTGCATAATAATTTTCTTTTCAATCTTGTTCTTAAATCTGGATACCTTATTAACTTATGTGAAATCGGATCCTCAAATGGTTGGGAACCATCTAAAGATGCATCATTTACACTCATCCTATGATAACCATATTGAAATACAATAGGTCTATATTCTGTAATTTCTCGTTTACTAAGATAATTAGATATTTGAGCCTTATTCATGTTTGTTATAGCTTGTGTCGTTTCAATACCCATTTGCGTATCATCTTCTCCTCTTGATTTCATTTTCATAAATGATTTTGAAACATCAATGTTTATAGGAGGATTTTTCATATTATAAAATATTAACCAAATTGCTCCCATAATAAATACTTATAATTATTATGGGTTTTATTTTCTAAATTTAAACTAATAAGATACTCTGATTATTTATTGTTTACAACAACATCAAAAATCTCATCGTATTTTTCAAAAATTTTTATTTTATCATTTACTGTTATTTTTTTGATTTTTAATTTCATTTTAATTCTTTCTGCAAACTTTTCTTTATCTTCTTTTGTAACTTCAACTGTACCATTATTAACTCTTTTTAAGATAAAATAAAGCAATTCTTCATTTATAATTTTTTCAGATTCTTTTGTTATAATAGTTCTTGATGAAACTTTTTTCTTATTTGAAATTGGTTGACCATATATATTCGTAGAATTAGTATCTGTCGAATTTGTATTAACATTTGTTGAAGTTGTATTGCATTCTTGTTGTGTTTTGTTTTTTAATAACGAAAATGTATTATCATCGTTATATTTAAGTATTTTAATAACTTCTATAAAACCAAGTTTAATATTCCATGTAATATTCTTATACACTAATTGTTTTATTCGAAAAGATTCTGTTAATAATTTTTCCAATTCATTAATTTTCACATCTCTTAAACCTTTATCTAGTAATTTTGCATCTATTAAATTTTTATCAATGTAATATACTGAAAATGATTTAAAACGCTCAAATCTTTCATCATCTGTCAACTGAGACCATTTTTTATAATATTTGCCTTCTTGTGATATTTTTAATCGTTTAATACTTGGAATATCTTGCCTATTTAAAAAATTTTGTCTATCCGTTAAATATGAATAAAAATCCAGCTTTAGATTTTTTAACGTATTCATACAGAATTTTTGCTTTTTATCTATTAGGTCATTTGTTTCTGAATATTTTTCTAAATAATTTGTAAATCGTTCAACTGAAATTGATCTTTGTAGTTTTTCCATATTTGTAAATTGTTTTGTAGTATCTTTTGATTCTATTATATTTACAACAACTTGCAAGTTATATCGATTAGATAAATATTTATGAAATTCTATATCTGTTTCAGAATATAAAATTGATAACCAATTTATCATAGTCCTAAAACGTTCTTTTAAACGTTTTGTTTTGACATTGCACGAATTATATTCTTGTATAAAAAGATCTGAATTATTATAATATTCGAATTGTGAAGGTGTTAATAAACTAATTATATAATCAAGTATATCATTTTCTAAAGTTTTTTTTTGTAATAACAACTCTGTGACTTCCTCTTTCATAAGTAAATTATTACATAAAGAAAAATAAGTCAATCCCTTATCCTCCATACTTGCTAACCATTCTAATCTGTTTTTTTCTACATCAAGACTATCTAACGGATTTTCTAAATCTATATCCAAATATGGACATAAACCATAAGATTTTAGTACATCTTTATGCAAAAACAAACATCCTGGAACATTTTTAGAATCGTATTCCAAATACTTTTGTTCCATTTTTTCATATTCCCTGAATTTTATCCTAGTAGAATCACGTTCAGCTTTTGCTTGTTTTGCTTTATCCATTGCTAAACTATTATTTTTTTTCTTTGCAGCACCAAAATGTATATTGTCAATTGCTCTAGTAATATATCGTAGTTCATTTCGTTTTTGAATTTCAATACGTTCTTTATTATTTAGATCTTTTAATTTATCATTTAAACATTTTAACATTGCCATTTTTTTTTGCTTTTGATCTATACAATTAGATATTTCTGTTTTATCTGTCAAGTTACGTTTTTTATCTAGTAAACTTTGAATATCATTTTTAATATTGTCTATCTGATTTACTAAATGTTGTTTTATAAATACTTGGTCGTGGGCGTTTTGTTTTACTTCAGCCATTTGTACCTTATTAAAAACTTAATAGGGTACATATTTTTCAATTTTTTAAACAGGTATAAATTTTTCTAAACTAACATTGTTATTTTTTAATATTGTTTTACTTTGTTCATCTAAAATCACATTGTAATCGTTAACATACACTACACGAACAATTCTACATTGCAAAATTTTTTTAACACAGCTTATACAAGGTATTAAAGTAACATACATTGTAGAACCGTTCAAATCATCACGTGTATTGAATAATATAGCATTTTCTTCAGCATGTAAACACATACATAAATCTAAATTTTTTCCAGCAGAATTGTCTTGTCTTTGGTAATATTGATCACAACATCTTTTACAACCCCCTTCATAACAATTTAAAGAACCAACTGGTGTACCATTATAACCCAATGACAAAATACGTTTATCTTTCACCAAAATACATCCAACTTTGCGTTTTATACAATTACTTCTTTCACTTGTTAATTTTGCAATATTTACAAAATATTCATCCCAACTTGGTCTTTGCATCTTACTTCACCTTACTACAAAATTATAATAACTTTTATAAATTTTTATTTTTAAATTTGCGGATATCTATACAGTATACACAAAATAAAAGACTTTTCTATTTTTTATGTTTAATTATTTTTTAAAAAGTAATTTCTTATATTATATTATATTAATAAGAATGATTCCAGATAAACTTTTGATAAATCTTAAAATTATTAGTAAAATTCAAAAAAATGGAAGAATTGCAAGAAGTTACGATGGCATAATATCTCTAGAAAATGATGTTTTTTATCAATCGATAAAAAGATTTATGACTAGTGATTCTAGACGTCAAGCCATTTTTGAAATAAACAGTGTCATTTCAGAATCAATTGATATTCTTCATCATATACTTAACTCTAAATACATGAACAAAAATTATTTTCAATCAGATGAATATATAAAAAATTGTGAAAATATTAATTTAATTTTAAATGAACTGGAAAATGCTAGACAGGGTATTGATAATCTAAAATTTACATATCAAAATGATCCAAATACAGCATCACAAATAGATATTCTTGTTTTAAAAATAAATACAACAATTAAAGACGTTTTTAATAAATTATCATACTTTCAATCTTTTTTACAAAACAATCAAGTAACCCAGCAATATTATCAACAAAATGGTTTACAAATTAATAATTTTAATGACAATATTTACAATGGTCAAAATACACCTGATAATGTCTCATCTAATTTAGCATCAACGTCATATCAAAATTCTTATCAAGAATTACATTCTATAAAAATTGACAATGGTGAGGATGACGACAATGTGACAATGGAAAATATAGAAGAAGAAGAAGAAGAAGAATAAAAGAACAGTGTATTTTAAATTTACGGCATTATAATATTTGATATTAACAAAAATTTTATTATTAATATATATTAACAATGTCAGTTAACCAGATTGCTAACATATCAAATACTGTACCAATTTTACAACAAGAACGTAGTAATATAACGACAAATCCATTTATACCAAATGAACAAAAGCGAATGGAATTAGAACAAATAGATAAACAAGCAAATATTATTATAGAGGAACAGTATAACAAAAATAAAACATCAAGTATATTTAATTTACCATTACGTGATATTAATACTAACATTTCATCAAGTTTTATAGGATTTTTTAATGACTTGTTCTTAAAACCAGCTGATATGCCTTGGCGAATATATATCCCAATGATATTAGAACGAGATCAAAGATATACTTATCTAGGAGTTTTATGTATTTTTATAGCAGTTTATATGTTAGCTGTACGAAAATAAATAAAGTATACTAAGAATTTTACACAAGTACTAAGAATTTTACACGAGTACTAAGTGTACATACTTAGATAACTAGCATCTTCTTTATGTTTTAAAACATCATTTATATATGATCTTGTTATAACAATAATTTTTTCATTTTCACTGTTAGTTTCTATACACAAATTATCTAAATTCTGTATTAGGACATCATAATTTAATCTATTAATAATCTTTTCTATATTTTTTCTTAATTGTCTAACACCTTTTTCCTTTTGAGTTTTTGATGAAATTATATACTCTATAATTTCTTTATCGATTACAATTGCATTATAATCTTGAATATTAACATTTGATAAAATCTCAGGAATCATTTTATTTTCACATATGATAACTTTTTCCTCTAAACTTGGTGGATTTATATATATAACCTTTAATCTATCTGAAACAATTTCATCAATTTTAGTTATATCATTAAAGGACAATACAAAAAACACTTTTGATAAATCAATATTAATATTAGATAGATAATTATCTTGGAATGAACTATTTTGTTCTTCATCTAATAAATGAGTTAATACACCAAAAATTTCTGTTGCTTTGTGTTCTCCTATTTTATCAATTTCATCCATGTATATAATAGGATTCATATATTCAGAATTTGACAAAATTTCTACAACTTTTCCTGGCTTTGATCCAACATATGTTTCACTGTGTCCAGTTAAAACTGCAACATCATTAAGACCTCCAAAATTAATTTGGTAAAAGGGCAATTCTAAAGCATCTGCTAAAGATCTTATTATTTTCGTCTTTCCAAGACCTGCGCTACCATATAATGCCAAGACATGTCCTTTACTATCTGGATTAGCTATTTTTTTAGCAACAAATTCTAAAATTTCTTGTTTAACATCTTCTAAACCATAAATATTCTTATCTAATTTTTCTTTTACATTTGTAAAAAACGTTTTAATCTTTTCTACAGAATCATTTTTACTAACAGCCATGTTTTTGTATTTTCCATATGGTATTTTATTTACTGTTTTTAACCAGTTCATACCTTTAGAATAATCACTTCCAGATAGCTTTTTTGTATTCTCATATTTATCCATAATAAACGATTTTGTCTCCAAATCAATATCCATTAATAATAATTTGTCTTTTAAATTTGTAATTTCATCTTCTTGTTTATATTTTTTCTTTTTATGATCATCTAAATCTTGTTCAATCATTCTTAATTTTCTTTTAAGATCATTCATTTTTACATTTTGACATTCTTGATCAGAATATGACTTAATATTTTTTCCTTTATCTTTTTCATCAGATTTTTTTACAAATGCCTCAAATGTCTCGTAATTTTCTTTATTGTCATTTTCTTTATTGTCATTTTCTTTATTGTCATTGTCATATAAATCAAAATCACTCATATTAACGTTAGATGTAGGTTGTGTATTAATTCCAAGATCCGAATCACTGTCATTATTTTTAATATCTGATGTTTTAATTTTTAGTTTTTGTTTTTTTGGTGTTTTTTTATTATCATTTTTAATTAACATACTAGAATAATTAACAGCTCCAAGTTGTGATAAAAATACAGAAGATACATAAATCCAGTATAAATCATCCTTTGAAGGTAAGGTTACATCATCAGATACGTGTTCTAAAATACATATAAAATATTCTTTTAATTCTTCTACATACACGATTTCTTCTTTTTTATAAAAAAACCCACATTTCCAATATCCCACATACATATTACTAAAACTACTTGAAATGAAAATATTGTTATACATTTTCATTTTTTTTTAAATTAATTAGGTGGTTGACATTTGTCATTTATTTCAAAGCCATAATTAACTAATAAAGTAGCAATATATGGAGCAGTTTCTGGTTTATCAAATGAAAGATTATATGGTAATCCAGCTGCATAAGCCAATTTCATTACTAATTCCTTAGAGTCCTTAGTCTTTGATTTTAATAAAAGTTCTTGAAAGGAATATTGTACAGAATTTTGCATTTTTGTTTGGTTTCCTTCAAACATTTTATACAAATCATCCATTGTTACATCACTACAACCAGGATATAACATAGTTTTTGGTTCCAACATTTTAGCACCAGATCCTTTGTATTCTGACGAATAATTAGAAAATGATTCAAATACACCTCTTCCTGAAGCAATATTCATACCAAGAACATAAATAACAGCCAACAAGATTGCTAATTGGAAATCTCTTTCACTAAGATAAATGATCAAAAAGATCAATAAAATTTTAACAAATGTGTTTTTAAACAAATCTTCAATATATTTTGGTGATTTTGGTGCAATTTGAGCACCATACAAAGCAAGTGAAATCTTCAAAACTGCCATTATGTATGGATTTGACAATGGATAAGCTAAACTATTCTCTAAAAATTGCGTGGATTGACGAATGTATTCCATAATTATTTATATTATAGATAAATAAAAAAAAAATAGGATTTATTAAAATTAAAAAGTAAATGTATTTGTTTAAACTGATATATAATTTTACTAACACTATTTATGGAAACTGTACAATATAGTTTAAAAAACAATACCGACTATAGTATTGATATACATATGGCACTAAAATATAACCAGGCAAAACAACGCCAAAAAAATAAAAATAAAAATATAATACAAAATAATTTAGTTATAAGGGAATCAAAATACAATAACAACAATAACAACAATAACAATGACAATGACAATGACAATGACAATGACAATGACAACGACAACGACAATGACAACGACAATTACAAAGACAATTACAAAAATGCAATTTTTGATCAACCTTGTTTAGATATATATGGTAATCGCACGTGTATTCTTTTTGAAATTTCAAAAGATATGTTTCAATTAAGATTTTTAGATAATAATAAAAACAAAATAGTAAATAAGGGGGAGTTCTATATACAAATTCCAACTCTTTTAGAAAAATTATACACTGTTATAGTAGTTGAAAACATTGAAAACTTAAATATGGAGATTGTAGCTATTCATTCTTCACCAAATAACACAAGTAGTGTTAACAATATAATAACACCATCTTTAAAATAATAAAAATTGTTTAGTTATATCAAATTTCATTTAATTTAAAGGTAAGTTAAATTAAATAATAACTTGGTAAAATGCCACATGATATGATTGATGAATATTTTGAAATTTATAAAACTAGTGTACAAGAATACGGGGAAAAAACTTGTGTGTTTTATGCTTGTGGAAGTTTTTATGAAGTATACAAAATAGAAAATGAGCAAGAAACAATTGGAAATGCAGATATTATATCAGAAATAATTCGATGTGATTTTTCAAATAAGAATAAATCTAAAAGATCAGAATTTGGTAGTACTAGAACCTTTCCGGACTTTTGTGGTTTTGGTATAGCTTATTTACCAAAATATTTAACACCACTGTTAGAAAATAACTATACAGTTGTAATAGTTGATCAATTAGAATTAAGTAATGAAAAACGAGGTAAATTAGTAAAGAGAGGGGTTGTTGCAGTTCACTCACCTTGTTTAAAATCACCAGATTTCGAAACATTTAATGATACGGAAACAACTTTATTAGGTATCACATTAGAAATTGTTTTATCAAAACCAAATGTAAAACGAGACAATGTATTAATATATTCAGTATGTAGTATTAACAATACAACTAATACTATAGATATTACAGAAAATATAAGCGAATTCAAAAGTACTGAATTTCGTAGTTGCTTAGATGATATGGGGAAAATTTTATCTAGATACAACTCTAGGGAAATAAGAATATTTTTTATAAAAGATTCTGCTTGTGATACATCTTATTACGAAAAATGCACAAATACTCTTACAAAATATTTTGATGATCAATCATCCCTTGATAATTACACATATAAAATACAATCAGTTGATAATTACAAGGAAATTAGTAAAATATCCTATCAAAATGAATATTTTAAAAGAATTTACAAACACATTGACTTTGGTTTAGTAGAACCATTAGAATATCTAGATTTACACGATAAACATTTATCAGCATTAAATTTCATGTTTTTATTAGATTTTATTGCTAAACACGATTTGAAATACATAAATAATCTCAAACTTCCTAATATTATAAATCGTGGTAACAATTTATTACTTGAATTAAATACAATTCATCAGCTAAATATACTACCAAATAGAACAATAACCAATAATAAAATAACAAGTGTTTTTGATGTTGTGAATTATACAAATACAGCAATCGGTAAACGACATTTAAAAAGTTTACTAACCAAACCATTGTTAAAAGTTGACGATATTCAATTTAGATATGACTTGAGTAATTGTATACAAAAATTAGGGGGTGACGATTTTACAATCTTGGATAAATCTTTATTACAAACTATTGATTTTGATAGATTACATAGAAAAATGGGTTTAGAAGCCTTACATCCATACGAATTTGATAAATTAAACACGAGTTATATAAACATTAGCAAATTATTTGATTTTATAAGGGGGAGAGATGTTTTATCAAAATTATTACTAACAGAACAAGATTTAAAAGATTTTTTGGAATATATTCAAGATTACACCACAGCATTTAATCTAACTGATATGAGACGTATTGGTTTAAATACACCTAGAGAAGAATTCGTCAGTTTTTTTAATGATAATGTGATATCCGAACTAGATAAAATCAAATCTGATATTACAACTCTAGATAAAGATTTAGAAACAATAAGGGGAACATACGATAATATAATAGTAAATGAACGAGGTAATAAATCATCTAATCAAACTGTAAAATTAGGGTTTACTGATAATGATGGATATTTTTTTACTTGTACAAAAATTAGATATCAAAAATTAGCCAAGGAATGTAAAGATCACAATTTTGAAACAAAACAAACAAGTAATATGTGTAAATTTACAACTGATGATTCTAATAAATTATCGAATAAACTAATTACAACAAGAGATTTACTTGTAAAACGTGTAAAACTTCATTATATAAAACGATTACAATATTATTATCAGAAATACAACTGGCTATTTGATAAATTATCAAAATTTATAGAAATACTAGATGTATCCATAAGTAATGTGAAGTGTGCACGTAAAAATAACTATTGTGAACCAATTATATCAAATGGTGAGAGTAGTAGTTTTATAGCAAGTGCTTTAAGACATCCAATAATAGAATTAATAAACAACGATACAGAATATATACCAAATGATGTATCATTAACAGATACTTGTGGAGGAATGTTAGTATATGGTCTAAATAGTAGTGGTAAATCTAGCTTATTAAGATCTGTGGGAATTTGTATTGTTTTAGCACAATCTGGATTGTATGTTCCTTGTAAGAGTTTTAGTTATACACCATTCGACACTGTCATTTCCCAAGTTGATTTAAGTGATAATTTATTTGCAAATAAAAGTAGTTTTACTAGTGAAATGTGTGGATTGCAACGTATATTGTCTTGTAGTGGACCAAATACTCTTGTATTATCTGACGAATTATGTAGAGGTACAGAGGTTAATAGTAGTTGTGCTATAGTAGCAACTACTTTGTTACATCTTATGAAAACCAATACAAAATTCTTCTTTACAACTCATTTGCATAATCTAGTTAATGTACAACAACTTAATAAAACATATATAAATACGTGTCATATTAGTGTTGATACAAAACCAGATGGTACTATAGTTTTCGAAAGAACTTTACAACCAGGATCAGGTAGTGATTTATATGGATTAGAAGTTTGCAAATCAATTATTCAAAATAGTGAATTTATAGATACAGCATTCGATATTAGAAATGATATAATGTCAAATACAACAAATGTTATAGATAAAGGTAGAAGTAGATATAACAAAAAAAAAATAGTAGATCATTGTGAAGTATGTAAACACAAACCAAAACGAGGAGAAGTACCATTAGATACACATCATATTAACGAACAAAAAAACTGCGATGATCACGGTTTTGTTAATGGTAAACACTTTCATAAAAATAATGCTTTTAATTTAGTAAGTCTGTGTAAAAGTTGTCATCAGAAAATTGATACTGGCGAATTAACGATAACAGGTTATAAATGGAGTACATCTGGGAAATTTTTAGATTACAATTTAATATAATTAAGGTCTTCAAATGTTGGAGTAAACAAGTATTTACATGGATCATTTATTCGAAATGGTACAATTATACAATTATAATGAGTTATCTTTTGTCCATTTTGTTTTGCTAATTCAAGACTATCAAAAATACCTAAAGGATTTTGAGTTTCCTTTTCAATTACAAGATAAACTGTATTTGTTCGTGTATTTCGCGTGCAATTTTTTACTTGTGCTCGTTTTGGTGGTTCGGGGATGGGGCATTGTGTTTCTAGTTCTTGGGGTTTACTTTTAGAACCGATAAGATATTTTATTAAACTATACATATTAATACTATAAATAAATAAAATATATATTTTAATTTATTTATTTAATTCGTGTATTTTTTTACCACTTGTGGTTTTTATATAAACTAATCAATTTATCTTCAAATTCGTTAGTAAATCCTGAATAATCACATACTGGTCCATTAACAAAAGCATCTCTAACACGTTTTCTTAATCCACTTAGTGTTTTATAATTATTTGCATACCAAACTGCCCGTTCAATATATGCCTCTTGTGAATCTGTTACAAATTCATCTAATCCACAATTTTTCATTAAACTAGTTGTAACATTTTGAGAATGATAATGTCTTACTTTATCAAAAAGTGTTAGAACAGGAACACCCATCATTAAACTTTCACAACTTGTAGTAGTTCCCGAATAAGGAAATGTATCCAATGCAATATCCATTTTGTTATAATCTGGCAAATGTTCACTATAAGTATCTGAATAAGGCATAATGATCACTCTATCTAATACAGATTTATCCTTGAATCTATCCAAAAATTTTTGTTTTAATTTTGGTGTTAAAAATTCCTTTGTTTTAATTGTAAATTTAGCAGTTGGAGCCCTTTGTAATATCTTTTCCCATACACTTACCACCATCTCGTTAATCTTGTTAAATCTATTAAATGACCCGAATGTAACGTATTCATTTTTAAGACACAACTGTTCTTCATCGATAGCTGGTATGTTATCGATACCCATACTTGGAGTGTATGCCAAAAAAGATCGATCCATAAATACCAATTGCTCTTGATAATATTTTTGACTTTTATCACTATCACAATATTTATCTGTAATTCTATAATCCATCGACTTAATACCACTAGAGTTTGGATAACCACAATAACTAATTTGAATAGGAGCAGGCTTTAAAACAAATGTATCCAATCTATTATCACCTGTATGTGCTGACATATCAAATAATATATCAACTCGATCTTGTTGAATCTTTCGTTTAAAATCTTCATTTGACATATTCTTAACAACAGCCCATTTACATCTAGGAAACATATCTTCTAATTTTACAACTTTTTGTGAATAACATGTAACGTCAAATAAATCGTAATTAATATGACTTAATATACTATGTAAGAAATAACTAACTGGATGACATATAAAATCACCAGATACAAACCCAATGTGAATCTTTGTTCCACGTTTAATTAAATCAGCTTTTGATTTACATTTAACAATATCCGTTTTAACTTTATAATCAGGACAAGATACCTTGTAATCATCTATTACAACTGGGTAAATTTTATTAATTGCCTTGTGAATTCTAGCAATATACATTGGATCTTCAATTAAATGAGAAATGTAATTACTATCTAATAATTTATTTTGATATGCTAATGATAATCTAGGTTTATACTTTAATGCCTTGTTATATCCCTCAATTGCACCTATAAAATCACACTCATAACATTTCGCTAAACCCATATTCATATACATACTAGCAATCAACATTTCTTTATCAACTGAAATATGAGCTCGGTTATAATTTTCAATACCGCGCATATAATGTTCAATTGCCTTGTCTGTAAATCGAAGTTCAGTATAAACAACACCAATCTGATTATTAACATCTGGATCATTAGGATCAATTTCATATGCCAATTGGAAATAATACATTGCTGTTTCTCTATCTTGAATAGTAAAATAAACACTACCTAACCCATTTAAACATTTAATCTTAAATTGTCTTAAAACTAACAATTGAGATTCATCCTTTTCACTTCGCATAACTAAATCAATTAACCCAATCGCCAATTTATAATGATAAACACTACTATCCAATTTATTTGCCCTATGATACATAAACCCAAAGTTGTAATGTAACTGATAATCACACGGATCAACTACCAAAATTTGATTCAAAAGAACTAAATTTTCTTCAGCATTTGGATTAAAAATTGTTAAATATAAAAACACTAGCTTAAACATCTCCATCGCACGTTTATTAAATGGATCTAAGGCAAGAACCTTTCGTAAATGAGCAACTGCCATATATAAAGTATTACGCTCCTTTTCATCAAACCCATTTCTATTCATATGTAATCCAACAGTTCGTACTAACAATTCAGCACTGATATAATATGTTGTACAAATTTCAGGTTTATGTCTATATGAAACAAATGGATTAATGTCATCTAAATATCTAATACATTTACCTGCCAACTTTATACATTTCATATACAATTCATTATCCGTCTTTTGTTCTTTTGCTAAAATCTCCTGAGCACTATTATAAACAGATGTCAACTGTTGGTATTCATTTAAAAATTCATCAATAGAATTAACTTTTTCAACTTCGCTCATTCTACTTTTAATAATATTAAAGTTTTAAATTAACATTTTTTAACGTAAAATATTATTTTTATTTAAAAACAAACTGAATATAATACAAAGTAATACATTATTATGGAAAGTAATGTAGATGACGAGCGTCGTCTAAAACGTTTTAGAAATAAGGTAAAAACACTTCAAAAGAAACCACAACCTGAACAAAGGACACCAGAATGGTATGCTGCTCGGCATACTCGTGTAACAGCAAGTGAAGCTGCTAGTTGTTTATTCAAGTCAAAACGTACTTGTGAAGAATATGCAAATGCATTTGGTATCAAGACATTCAAATATAAAGACACTGAAGGATTAAACCATTACGAAACACGAGAGGATTATATTATTAAAAAATGCTCGGCATTTTATGGAGAAAATGTTTTTAAAGACTCCATTTATACTTTATGGGGTAAAAAATACGAAGAAGTAGCAAATAGGTTATATTGTCAATTAAACAATACAGTTGTTATAGAATTTGGTTTATTACTACATCCTCGTTTAAAATGGCTAGCTGCAAGTCCTGATGGTATTACCCCAGATGGAGTTATGTTGGAAATTAAGTGTCCTAAAAGTCGTAAAATAAATGAAAATGAAGTACCAATACACTATTGGGTCCAGACTCAGATACAATTAGAGACTACAGACCTTGATTTTTGCGATTTTTTTGAGTGTGAAATAGAGGAAATAGATTCAGAACAAGAATTTATTGAAAAACAGACAGTTGGTAAAACAGCAAAGGGTATACTTTTACAAATTGCAAATAGTGGTCCTGATCCAAAGTTTATTTATCCACCAATTCCAATTGTAGAAACTGATCAATATATAGATTGGAAAAACGAATTAATTAGCAAAGATCCTAGCTTAATTCCTACTTATTATTTTATTTCAAAATATAACAATCAAAGGGTTGCAAGAAATAAAACGTGGTTTGCAAATGTAAAAGATGATATAAAAAATGCGTGGAACACAATTATGCATTTACAAGCAAGTGAAGAAAATTTTACAAAATATAAACAATCAATACATCTTATAAAAAGCAAATCGTATTTTGAGCTATACAATAGAACAACTTGCGAAATTGAAGACGATATTTCATCATTCATATTTGAAACAAATGACAATAACAATGACAATAACAATAAAGATGACGTTAATTTACAAAAAGATGGTGATGTTGAAATGATTACAGATATACCATCTGAAAAAATTAAACCAGAAAATGTCGTACTTTGTTTAATTGATGATTAAAAGTTTAATAATTAAATTATTTTTATATATAATTATTATATAATGACTAAATCTACTCCGAAATTTTATATAAGTCCTATAACCGGTAGATTAATTAGATCTAATGCAAAAACATATGAAAATCTTAAACAACGTCGTTTTAAAGTTGATAAAGAACCTTGTTTGTATAATGTAAGATCTGCTCATAAATGTTTAAATAAATTATTACGTTTATATCCTGATATAGTACACCCTTCATCTAATTTTATAAATATTCCTAAAACATATAAACATGGAAGCGTTAGGGCTTTTATAAAAGATAAAAACAACAAAGTTATAGGATATATAGATAAATTTGGTAAAAAACATCGTTTATATAAACCAATACACACAAAAAGAAAAATACCAGTTGTACATGATGGATTTAATGTATTAGCTGATATTGTACAAAAACAAGATAAAATTTCAGAAAAAGATCAAAAAATTATAGAAAAACAAATAGTAAAAAGTCAACCACTACAAGAATCTGAAAATATTAATATTCTATTTAACCCAATACAAAATGACTTTATACCAATTAAAAAAACATTACAAGATGATGAAAAACAAGAAATTATTAATACTATTAATAAAGAATTAATACCCACACAACTTCCACCAATCACAATGTTTTCTAATATATCAGGTATTATCAAACAATACGATACTATTATTGGTATAATTAACAAGGATAATGTCATTCAAAAATTTCCTGAACCAATACGAATCATAGATGAAAATCCTCAAAAACCAATACCAGGACCACCAGGACCACCAGGACCACAAGGCGAACGTGGAGAACAAGGACTACAAGGACTACAAGGCGAACGTGGAGAACAAGGACTACAAGGACTACAAGGCGAACGTGGAGAACAAGGACTACAAGGACTACAAGGACTACAAGGACTACAAGGACTACAAGGTGATCAAGGCGAACGTGGAGAACAAGGGTTACAAGGCGAACGTGGAGAACAAGGGTTACAAGGCGAACGTGGAGAACAAGGCTTACAAGGCTTACAAGGCTTACAAGGCTTACAAGGCTTACAAGGCTTACAAGGCTTACAAGGCTTACAAGGCTTACAAGGCTTACAAGGACTACAAGGACTACAAGGACTACAAGGCGAACGTGGAGAACAAGGTCCTCACGGAGAAGCTTCTCAAAGAGGTGAAAAAGGTGATCAAGGCGAACGTGGAGAACAAGGGTTACAAGGCGAACGTGGAGAACAAGGTCCTCACGGAGAAGCTTCTCAAAGAGGTGAAAAAGGTGAACGCGGTGACCAAGGCTTACAAGGCGAACGCGGTGACCAAGGCTTACAAGGCGAACGCGGTGACCAAGGCTTACAAGGCGAACGCGGTGACCAAGGCTTACAAG
>Ga0208718_1000012_pt1 | contig 66428 bp, 65 predicted proteins | sample LakMenE29Apr09ns_FD_150743 | JGI IMG/M metagenome (GOLD analysis project Ga0208718, IMG submission 150743) | Freshwater microbial communities from Lake Mendota, WI - 29APR2009 deep hole epilimnion ns (SPAdes) | ecosystem: Environmental > Aquatic > Freshwater > Lake > Epilimnion/Euphotic zone ...
TAGCATTCGTTGCTTGTAAACTAGCAGAGGTTACACCAGTAGACAAGTTAAGTGTAGCAGAACTAATATTTGTAGAAACTAAATTTGAGGTTGTTATATCTGATAATGAAAAATAGGTAACTTCTTTTAGTGTTGTATCATATGCTAATAAATTCGCCTGTGTTACATTTCTTACCGAACCAACATAAAATGCACCTGCTGTACCTGAATTTAATGCCGTTGAACCAGCATTTAAAATAATAGAATTGGTATGTTGACTTGTTTGACCTGCAAGATTACCTATTGCAATAGCATAACTACCTTGAGATGTATTACCTGCTTGATTACCTATAGCAATTGCAGAACTTGATTGTCTATATTCTCCTGAAAACGCACCTAAAGCAATTGCGTAAGTACCTTGTGAATTCGCACCTGCATTATTACCTACAGCAACAGCGTCTGAACCTTGAGCAGTTTGACCTGCGACATTACCAATGGCGACAGCAGTAGCTCCTTGTAAAGTGTTACCTGCGGATGCACCTACTGCAACTGCATAATTACCTTGCGAAGTGTTACCTGCATTTGCACCTAACGCAACAATTGTTGAAGTCAATCTTAAAGTACCAACTGTTATATTGGTAGCTAATAGGGTTGCAGCTGTAAGAGTTGTAATGTTAGCATTTGTAATTTGAGCACTAGCAGAGGTTACACCAGTAGACAAGTTAAGAGTCGCACTGGAGATATTTGTTGATGTAATATTAGTAGATGTTAATGTACCAGTTGAAATATTAGTATCAACAACATTTGTAGTTGTAATGTTTACAGTTGTAAGTGTTCCACCAATAACCAAATCTCCACTTAAACTCATCGATGCACCAGTGTATGTAGTTGCTACTGCTGTTCCAGCACTTATAGTTGTACCAATAATACTTGTTGCTTGTAGAGTACCAACAGTTTCTGTTGTAACATTAAGATTAGTGATTTGAGCACTTGCTGCAGTAATACCAGTAGACAAGTTAAGAGTTGCAGCAGTCACATTTGTTGAAACTGTATTAGTATTTAACAAGGTTGCAGCTGTAACTGTTGTTGCAGAAACATTTGTTGCTAAAGTTGTACCAACTGTTTGTGTAGTTACGTTTGCGTTTGTAATTTCAACACTTGCTGCTGTAATACCAGTTGATGCATTAATTGTAGATATAACAGCAGATCCTGATGATAAAGATGTAATTACAATATTACTGACTGTACCGTTAGTAGCTATAACATTTGTAGAAGCTACACTACCAGAAGTAACACTTGTAGAAATGATAGATGATGTTGTTATTCCAGATGTAGATCGGATACCTCCCAAAACGTCTAATTGATGAGCTGGATCAGTTGTACCTAAACCAATATTGCCAACTGTATAAAAAACTTCTGTTCCATTAGTAGTCCAAATTTCAGATCCGCTATAAAGACTTCCATTTTTGTAAAAGTTTCCTGTAAAATTAATATCACCAGAAATATCTAAAGAATAACCAGGATCAGTATTAGCAATACCAATTTTCTCACCAACAATCATCCTTTTAGCAACGGATGCATCACCCATAGATGTAATAGCCCCACCATTTGAAAAGTTGACAAAATTTGTAGACTTTTCACCAACGATTCTGGACGCACCTCCAATTTTTAACACATTAGAATTATATACAATATCTGTTGTTGCCAAAGTATTAGTGCTATTAGCATAAACTAAATTATTAGTAATAAATGGTCCAGATGTGTTTGTGATTACCCCTGATGTAATGTCTAATGGAGTTGTTCCAGGAGGAGCAGTTGTTGTAGCTCTATATCTAATAATAGTTGTACCATCCATGTTTGTATTAAGATATTGGACTTGACCAATACCTCCTTCTTTATTTACCATACTAAATTGAACTCCTGTTAAATCACCGGTAAAACTGGATGTAATAACCCAACCAGATGGTTTATACAAACCATTAATTTCCCATACAGCATGTTTAGCATCACCTGTAGATACAGTAACATTGATAAGTGATTTAAAAGAATTACAAATAGAATCATCAAAATAAAAATTCTCAATATCAACATAGTTTTGTTGATTATTTGACAATGTAGCTTGTTGTTCATATATAATATCGTTTAAATTAGGTGTGATTTTAACATTATTGATAACTGTATGACCAGTAACATAAGTATCTAATGTACTAAGTGTCCCTTTGTTAATGATAGAACCACTTGTTACACCGGCTGGTTGAGTAGTATTCTCAATAACAATTTGTGTTTCGAAAACTTGAGCATCAACGTTATAAGACATTTTATAATAATTACATAGAAATTAAAAATTGTTAATTTTACCGTAATATTCTAATATAATAATATAATAATTGCACGCATATTATTTTTATATTGTTTATAATAATGACACACGATGATATCGTACAACTTATCGATAATTATATAACGAACGCGTTTTTGCGTAAAAGTAATTGTAATCAAAATATACTAAACATAGATGGTATGTGTGGTATTATTACGCGACATTTATATAATAATATTTGTTCAATATATAACACTAGTTCAAAGTCCTCTAAAGAAATTATGGATCCCCCAAATAACTATAGTTATTTAGAAATTGGATGTTGGAAGGGAGCATCTACTATTGCAAGTTTGTATGAAAATAATTTAAACGCAACTATTATAGACAATTGGTCAGAATTTGGAGGATGTAAATTTGATTTTGTAAAGACTATTTCAAAATATTTAGATGAAAAAGAGCAACAACAAATCCAAATAATAAATCAAGACTGTTTTCATTTAAAACAAGATACCATATTTGATTATTCCCCATATATAATTTTTTTATACGATGGTCCACATCAAGAAAAAGATCATTTTAGATCTATAGTTGATTTTTGGAAATATCTTGACGATACGTGTATTATAATAATAGATGACTGGAATTGGATCGATGTTAGAAACGGAACATATAGAGGTTTTGATTTTGTAAAAGCAAAGATTCTATATAAATGGGAATTGTTCGAACCAATACATGAAAACAAAAATGGTTTATGGAATGGATGTTGTATTTTTCTAATACAAAAAACAACAATGTAAACATTTTTGTTAGTATAAAATTTACTAATTACACAAACGTTGTTCTTAATTTTACTAATATATTTTTAAATTCTTCTACAAAACTACTACTACTAAATCTTGACTTGTCCATACGTTTCAAATATTTATGCGCCTTACGTATTAATTTATCATCTTGTATCATTTTATAGATGTCAATATTTACGGAACTTTGTTTGAAATACAAAGGATATTTTTCACCTAACAATTCTACAACAGCTGGATGTTTATTTACTACAATAGGAGTTGTTCTTACTATACACTCTATAATTGTATTTACAGCAGATGCATCCACTAAATTTATAAAAACAATATTTTCAGTCATTAATTCGTCATAAGCATCATTATCTAAATATTCCATAAAATTTACACTTGATATTTTATTGTTCAAATCTTCATAAAAATGTTTGCTCCAATTGTTATAAATCAATCCAGTTTCTATTGTATTTTCTATTGTATTCTGACTGATATTCTGACTGATATTTTGAATCGTGTTCTGACTCGTGTTTTGAATCGTGTTCTGAATCGTGTTCTGAATCGTGTTGTTATGACTCGTGTTCTGAATCGTGTTATGACTCGTGTTTTGAATCGTGTTCTGACTGATATTTTGACTGATATTTTGACTGATATTTTGACTGATATTTTGAATCGTGTTTTGACTGATATTTTGACTGATATTTTGAATCGTGTTTTGAATCGTGTTAACATTTCTAGCAATCATATCCGTATATTCAAGAGTTGAACGAATATTATCAACTAATCCTGATAAGGGGTAATAATTGTTCATATTTTTACCACGAAGAGCATATTTTGTAATAGTGTCATTTTTATGTTTGTATAAAGTAGTTGTTTTATTTCCTGTTAATAATCCATATTTAAAACGCGTTTCTTGAGGTAATGATAAATTGTAAAATGAATATACATTACGTAACCATCCACCAATATGTACTAAGCGTTTATTTTGGTTATTATAAAATTTTTCATACTCAAATTGTTTAACATTTGTTTCCGTAGGATGAACAAGGGCAAATACGGGTACATTAGCAATACCCAAATCTTTAAATTTTTCTTCAAACTGTGTTTTAAGATATTTTGATAAAACAAATAATCCACGACAAGTTTTCAATGACTCTATAAACAAAGGTGATCTAATTAGATTATCGCAATTGTAATCACTAAATGTTGTATCAAATGTATGATGAACAAACCCAATCCAACTTTTTTTATACGGAATTAAATCGAGTACATTATTAACATTACTATTCCAGTGAAATGTTCGGTCCACATATAGATCTAGCAAAGTGTCACTTTGGCGATTATGTAAGGCTTCAATATGTTCATATACATATTGCCATCCTGATCTATGAGCTCCAGAGTAATCAATTTGGTCCATATATTCCATATTAAACAAGCCGTTTTGGTTACTAGCAATGTTACGTCTATCTTTACTAATATGATCATTTATTATCCAACGCCATTCATCTTTGTAATTGTATTCCTTTGACAAATCATATATTTTTTCTTTCATTCCGTAATTGTAATTAGAATTTATTAATCCAATTAAATTATAACTAATAATACTCGTTACAATTTCACGATTTTCATTATCAGTTATACTTCTATAATTAGAATACCCCTGTGCGTTTGCAAACGCAGTAATTGTTTCATAAGTACTATCAATTAAGACTTTTACTCGTTCATTTAGCTCCAATGACCCCCTTACATTTCTACTACTGCGTCTACATAAAATGATATCTATTAATGCTTGTATATTTTTTAAAAACATTTTACCAAATAAATTTGTATTAATATGTAATAACTTGTGATAAATATTTTGTCTAAATTCATCAAAATTCTTTAACTTTAATATTTTTTCTAATAATACATTTTGATCAAAATCTGTTGGAACTAAGCGATCATTTACTGGTAGACGATAACAATACGACCATTGTGTTTCTAATAGTAAATTATGTATTTTACGTGTGGTATAGACAGAAACAAAAGGGACAGAATTATAAATACAATATAATACAGAATGAAATCTCATTGGTATACACAAATCTAAATGGCCGAATATATCATTCATTTCATCATTTGATAATTTATCGGTTATATTTAATATGTTACTCTTTAAATCATCATCTAAATTTTGAATTAGTTCTTTTGCAAATACAGTGTCATCCTCATTAGAATTAATAGAATTTGTATTAAATGGTATAAACGCAACACTATACCCCCAATCTTTTATAATAGTTTTTACAAATTCGACTAAACCTGCAAGTACCTTGTTATACTCGTTCGGATAATTCTGATTATAAAAATGTCTAGATAAACATATACCTAACAATTTTTTATTAACAAAACTTTTTAACATATTTTGATAATCTTGATATTTTTGTGAAAACTGGGTAGTATGTTTGGACATTTGTAAACGTTTAATAAAATCAGAATATTGCAAGTTTACATTACCATTATCCTCACACTCAGATTTTAATAAACGTTTTGTAAATGTATAATTATTTGATAAAATATATGATACGTCAGGTATATAATAAATTCGATCATCGTGGAAATATTGATTAAAAATCTCCAGGTCTTGAGTTGTTCTAATAAATATGTAGTCAATCGTTTCTAGTAATGATGTTTCTATAAGAATTTTAGTATATGGTAATCCAACTGATAAACCAATTATTAAATTAGGCTTACCAGCGAATTTACTATCAATTTTGTTAAGGAAATATGGATTCAATATATCACCACCCCCAATGATGATTATATCTGTATCCAAAAAAGTTTCTTGATAAATTTTATCACAATCAAAAAAATGGATTTCGTAGTCTATATTATTTAAATACGTATGGAATAGTTTATCTATTGATAATTTATATTGATCATCGCCAAAATTATTATGTTCATAATAACCGATTATTTTCAAAGATAAAACCATAAATATTATCGGTGTTTACTCTATATAAATAAATAAAAAAAGTCAGAATGCACATTTTTTATTTATAAAAAAATTCTATAAAAAAATTCTATAAAAAAAAAATAAATTTAAATAGTAACACTAGTTTATTACAATGGAATCCGTTATCAAAAACAAAGGAAGTTCTCGTTACACTGTTTTTCCAATTCATTATCATAATTTATGGAAGTTTTATAAACAACACTTGTCAACTTTTTGGACAGCTGAAGAAGTTAAATTAACAGATGATTTAGTAGATTGGAACAATCGTTTGAATGAAAAAGAAAAGCATTTTATTAAAAATATTTTAGCATTTTTTGCAGCAAGTGATGGTATTGTAAATGAAAATTTAGTTTTAAATTTTTATAATGAAGTACAAATTCCAGAAGCACGTCAATTTTATTCTGTTCAAATGATGATAGAAGCTATTCATGGAGAAACGTATTCATTATTAATAGATACATATGTTCTTAATACAGAAGAAAAATCTAGATTATTTAATGCAGTTGAAACCATTCCAGCTGTTAAAAAAAAAGCTGACTGGGCTATTAAATGGATTGAAGAAGGAGCCACATTACAACAATCAATACCTGAAGAGTATATGCAAAGTTATAAATTTTTAGTTGATGGAAATGATTGTGCTGATGATCCATTAGCTGATGATCATATCGAAGCACTCAGCTTTTTAACACGAGAAAGACCTAGGTTTGCACAACGCTTACTTGCATTTATATGTGTCGAGGGGATTTTCTTTTCAGGAAGCTTTTGTGCTATTTACTGGTTAAAAAGTAGAGGTCTTATGCCTGGACTAAGTACTGCCAATTCTTTTATTTCGCGTGATGAGAATCTACACGCAGAGTTTGCAATCGAGTTGTATAAAATGTTGGAAAATCGTCTAGATGAAATCACAGTTCATAGTATTTTCCGAGAAGCTGTCGATATTGAAAAAGAATTTATTACAGAAAGTTTACCTGTTTCACTTATTGGTATGAATTGTAAATTAATGACTCAATATATCGAAATGGTAGCTGATAGATGGTTAGTTTTACTTGGATATAACAAAATTTATAATACACAAAATCCATTCCCATTTATGGAGATGATTAGTTTAAATGAAAAAGTCAACTTTTTTGAAAATACAGTTACAAGTTATCAAAGATCAAATGTAGGAACAACAGAAGAAGAACGAAAAATTACCTTTGATTCTGACGATTTTTAGAGTTTAATTACAACATTCGATAACGACTTACGTTCAAAATCGTATTTAAAAATAATTATATTTACTATAATATAATTATTAGGATGGATATTTTAATTAAAAAAGAAAACCTAGTTACTCCTGAATCTATAAATTTCACAGAATTAGTTAAAAATAGCAGTCTAAAATTAAGTTTAAGTAATGATTACGAAACTAAAATGATAACGACTCTTAATGAAGAATTTACTGAAAGTCAACAACAATGGTATATAGCAAATTTATATATTTATATGAATTATCACCCAACAAATGATTATCCAATTAACTTGGAAAATGTGTTTAAAATGATTGGATTTGCAAATAAAGGTAATGCAATGAAAACAATTAAAAGTAATTTTGTGAAAGATGAAGATTATAAAACTTCACTTCTCCCTAAGGAAAAATCAAGTTGGGGTGGTTCTGGTAGTGAACAAATTATGTTAAATGTAGATACATTTAAGAACCTGTGTATGTTAGCAAAAACAGATAAAGGAAAAGAAATTAGAAAATATTATGTAAAGTTGGAAAATATTTACAATAAAATTATTAAAGAAGAAATAGAAAATACACAAAAGTTATTACTAGAAAAAGACACTCAATTAGAAAATAAAGATTTAGAAAAAAAACGTGAAGTTGAAATGACATTGAAAAATAGTTTTAATAAACGAAATTTAGTATATTTAATCAAAATACCAATTAACGATGAAATTATATATAAATTTGGACATACAGATGATATAATAACTAGATTAAGAGCACATAAAAATGAAATTTGTAAAGATGTAGAACTAGTATATTGTATTGAAAGTAAAGATAGAAAAATGTTGGAACGATTATTAATAGATTATTTAGAACAATATAAATTTAGAATAAAAAGATCAATTAATGACAAACAACAAACAGAATTATTAAAAGTAAATGATATACAGATTATTAAAAACAAATTAATAGAATTAAATAAAGATATCGAAAATGAAAAACTTTTAATTATAAAATTAAAAAATAAAATTATAGATTTAGAAAATGAAAATATAGAATTAAAAAGAAAATTATTAAAAGATGAATATGTAAATGAATTAAAAAATAAAATAGAAAATTTAGAAAAAACAATATTAGATTATAAATTAGATGACGGTGACGACAAAATCAAACCATTTATTGAAAACGAAGATACAGTTGAAGATAGAATATATAAAAAACGTCAAGTTGATAAAATAGATCCTACAACATTAAATGTAATAGAAACTTATGAATGTATTAATTCAATAATTGTAAATAACCCTGATCTTAGTTATAATGGAATATATAGAAGTATAAAAAAAAACAATGTATATAAAGATTTTAGATGGAATTATAATGGTGAAAAAATAAATCCAACAAACAAAATACTTACAGATGGTAATAAAATAGAAAAAGTAATCGAATTAGACAAGAATAAAAAATTTGTAAAAATATATCCGACAAAATCCGAATTATGTAAACTTTTACATATAGGACTTGTCAAATTAAATAGATATATTGAAGAAGAAAAAATATTAAACGAGTTTTATTATGTAAATGAATCATCTTATCGTAGCGACATACCAGATGAATTTGTTAATTACGAAATTCATAATAGTAAACAGATAAGAGAAACAAATACTGAAACAAATGAAATTATAATTTATCAAACTATGAAAGAATTATATGAAAAACGTGGTATATCTCGTTGTACACTAAGAAAATGTATAAAAAATAATAAAGTATGCGATAAATATAAATGGGAATATGTTGATAATAATCATAATAAAAATAATAGTAAACGAGTTAAAGAAACAAATACTAAAACAAATGAAATTATAATTTACAAATCTATGAAAGAATTATATACAAAATTAAACATTACTCTTGAAAAATTAAGATCTATTATTAAAAATCAAGAAATTATAGACGATTGCAAATATGAATTTTTTTAACAAATATACCAGTTTGTTACAAAAAATGGTTTAAACTTTTACGATTAATTTAGACACATCAGTAAATTTTGTTGGTTTTGCACATAAGAAAAATTCTAAAATAACACAAAATAGAGAATATGGGTTTTATACATAATGTAAATTTTTGCGGTTTATATAAAAATGAATAATAATAAGCAATTTGTAAAAATAAATACAATGCTTAACGTTTATTATTATGCAATAATATCCACTTACCTTTCAAAGTTTGTTTTAGCACAAACACAATGTACACCATTTGTATATGATAAAACAAAATCATACACATCTCAAGGTTTATTAGCAGATTACAACTCTAATAATATCCGTCAACAAAGTGGTTTCATTAACTTGTTCTTAACAAAATCAAACGATAATAAAAGTCAAGGTACAAGATTGAGTATCGGTAATGTTTTACGTTATGGAAACGTTGATGTTAAAATGCGAGTATCAAATGGAAAAAATGTAGTTTCATCATTTATATTAATGGGTGGAAACAAAGATGAAATTGATTTTGAATTTGTGCAAAATTCAAATAACAAAACAAACATTATTCAAACAAATTACTTTTATCAAGGAAATCCTGTTTTTGACAAGAATGCTAAAATGTATAGGAATTCTAAACCTTTGGCAGATTTTTATAATACGTATACAATCAATTGGACTCCAGATTATTACGAATGGCGATTTAATAACAATACTTTAAGACGGTTGTATAAAAATCAAACACAAAATTATCCAGATGATACTAGTAAAATCCAATTTGGTATATGGGAAGCAAAACCATCATCTTGGGCTGGACCAGGTATTGATTGGAAGGAACAACCATTTGTATTATCCATTGAATCAATTCGAGTTAGTTGTTTTGATACAACATCTAATAATACTAATACAAGTACTACTACAAGTACTACTACAAGTACAACATTAGATACTGCTACTTCTACAACATTAGATACGTCTACGTCTACGTCTACGTCGTCTCTTGCTGCTACTTCTACTTCTACTACTCTTACTACTTTTGCTCCTGTGCCTTCAAATAACTCATCAAACGATTGTAATTACTTGTCATATTTTTTGTTGACAGTCTTTGCAACTTTTTTTGTGATGTAAATATATAATATATTATCAAAAACATATATTCCGAATTACTTGATTTTTTTTTATAATATATTATATATATAATGTCTGTATCTTCTGCAAGTGAAACTATTGGTACTCAATTAACAGAAACCACTGCTAGTTCTTTTTTTACAACTAATCCAAAGGAATTTTTACAATGTATGTCTTTTAATATAAGAATGACTTTAGCATTCTCGTTGATGATTTTATTGTTATGTCTTTTAATATCGTGTTTAAACATGATTTTACCTCCATATGACGAAGATCAAATTAGATATGATCCAGTGACACTGCGTGGTAGAGGTAATGTTAATTATATGATGTGTAGATGTTTAGATGGCAAATGCAAATGTAAAAGTAATATGAGAAATATAGAAACTTTCAGCAATGATGAAATGTATTCTTTTAAAACTGCACAAGAATCAAGTTATCAGAGTATTCCACTTTTAGCACCAGATGATGACAATTTAATGTTTGGTCAAGCTAAACGTTTTGTATCTGCGATAGATAATGGATTTGTTTATCGTCTAGAAATTTACTGTAATTTACTTGTTTTAGACGGAAATATTTATGATAAAGCTCCAAGAAATTCAATTAAACAAAAATACTCAGTATTTTTACAAAACACAAAACAAAAAGGTAAGGTTCATGTAGGTGATTTAGTAAAAGATGGAGATGGTATTTATAAACTTAAATTTATTTCCAAAGAAAATGTACAAGAATTGGCAGCATACGATCGAGTACACATTGTTTACGTTCTTAACGATAACGAACAACCCATTTTATCAGGAACATTTCATTAAAAACTCTTAAAATTTAAATTTACATTATTAATTTAAATTTTTAATTTACAAAATATCTGGATCATATCTAAATTGATCATACTCGTATATCTTTACATTGTAATCATTGTTTAATATATCCAAATGGATTGTATCGCCATCATATAATTCATTATCATTTTTAGATTTAAAAGGTATCTTTAATCTATTTCTGGTCTCGTCAATTATATAATATTCATATTTTTCACTTCTACCTGGATATTTTGGTCTACCAAATAATGGTAAACGTTCATTATTATTATATACAATACCAATTTGTTGAAAGTCAGATGTACCTGGAGTATTCAATCTACCAGATGGATAGCTTCTTTCTGGTGGCGAAAGGGGGTTGTATAATCTATTTAATGCAATGTTTACATTTGCTTTATTTTCGACACCTTGACGAGCTGAAGCTCCGCTTTGCGATTGTTGTATATATTGACGGGTTTGTTGTAAATCTCCTAGACACTTTTGTTGAGAAGTTTGACAAGAGAACAGTTTATCTTGTAATAATTCCAACCGTTCTAATAAGTGTTCTCTTTTTAATCCAGCATTTACATTATCAGATGTAGTTTCTACAAATGTTTCTCTATATTTTTTAAGAACAAAACATAGATACATTATTATACAAAACAATAAAAATGCGTATAGATTAAAATCATTTCTTCTAAAACAAATACTGTCCACTGTACTTTGACTAATGGTATCACTCATTACTTGATATATATATTATACGTAAATATATAAATTTTTTAATTTAAGGAATTATTACAAAAATAATTAATATGGAGTTTTATCTAACAATATAGGATTTGATATATAATACATCTTTTTAGCAATTCCTAAATCTGTAAATCCTCCACGTTGAGTCAAAGAATCCAAAACAAATTCGGCTGTTGTTTTACTTGTATAAACACCGTGTATTTTAGACTTACTATAAACAACATAGACTTCCATTTAACTATACGTTTTATTTTAGTTAATTTTATATAACGTATAATTAATAATGAACTCTAATTATTTATTAATATCTCGAGAAAAATCTGATAATGGAAAACTTTTACAAAAACATTTTAAAAAGAATAACATTAGTAAACTTTTTGAATACAGTTATTACAAATCAGATTTTAAAACAGAATCATTACGTTTGATATCAAAATTTTTGTCTGATATAAAAACAAAACAAAGATCGTTTAGCTATAAAAACCATAATTATCTTGGAGTATTGACTGATGATAATGTTATATTAATTCAAGATATTTTATCAATTCCAGAATTTCCAGATAAATGGGACATTGTATTTTTAGAATATACATTAGATAAAATTAATTATAATAGTGATAATCTTGCATGGAAACGCATAGAAGTACTTGATGGTAGACATTTTTTAATAAATCCATACTCTTTAGATAAGGTCCAAAGTGTTATTAAATCAAGTAAAAATTGGAATGAATTTATAAAAAGTATCAACAGATTAAATGTATACGGTATTCAAAATATGTTTTTCTCTGAACCATTATCACATAATATAAAACTTACAGATAAAACACTTACAGATAAAACACTTACAGATAAAACACTTACAGATAAAACACTTACAGATAAAACACTTACAGATAAAACACTTACAGATAAAACACTTACAGAAACTAATCTATTTGGATTAATACAAAATGATTTTACAAATTGTGAAATGATTAATTATAAAGAATTAGTTAGTAAATTTGATATTATAAAGAAACGATATACTCCAGATAAATTATATAATATCTACCCATCTATTAGTTTTATTTGTTGTATTACTGATACCAAGCTTTTTTTGCATACATTATATACGTTTTTATCACTTGATTATCCAACAGATAAAATAGAATTAATTATAGTAGATGATACAGATGCAGAAAAAAGATTGAAAAAACATTTACCAAACGATGCACGTTTACGTTTTATCAATATTAAACCTAAAACACCCAATGAATCTACTGATAATAATTCAGATCCATACACATTTTCTCTTGGATATAAATTAAACCTTGCTACAAAGTACTGTAAATATGATTTATTGTGTCATTTATTTGATACAAACGTTTATTTTAAAAACAACTTTAAAAATATAATTGAATGCTATATTTTGTCAAATAAAAGTGTATTAACATCAATTGATTCACATTCTTATAATCCAAATAGCAAAAGTAATTTTGTTAAACGAATACCAGATCTTGGTAATATGATTTATACCAAATCATTTTGGTCAAGTTTTAATTTTAAAGATAAAATTACAGACAAGCATCTATTAGCTTATGAATTTACAAAATTTAGGAAACAACTAATTGGTTATATTCCAGGAATTGAATGGTCATTTAACATAGTTAAAGATGATTATGTTAATCTTAATAAATTACCATTTGATTTAATTGATTTGTTAGATGAAAAGGATAAATCTTCATTTGAAATGTCATTTGATTAATTGTCATTTGATTAATTATCATTTGATTAATTGTCATTTGATTAATTATTTTTTAATGTACTTTCTATAATAAAACAAGATATAAGCATCTTTTGACAAAACACTAGTATTTTGTAATTTACTAACATCACTATCATTATACAAATACCAATTTTTATCTAAATTTTTACAAGCAGACCAATAATGTCCTCCTCCAGTAGTCCCAGAATGATAATTAACAGCATACAAAGAATATATATAATTGTTTGGATCATTTTTATCACTAGAAATGTATTCTGTTAAATTCAAATCTTCAATAGGAAAATCTATACGAGTATTAATTTTATCTCCATTATTTGTAAACCGTTTTAAATGGATTATTAGATAATTAGGTAATGACCATGATTTAATTGATTTAACACAACCTTGTCCACTGCATCGTTCACATTTCCAACTACTAATTTGTTCGTCTTCATTAAAATATGTATCTAGACAATTTTTTAAATTAGTACTTCCAGAAACAGGTATGTTCAAACTAACACAATTAAATGGTTCAAAAATGTTTTCTTTTAATGGACAATTCTGACAACTTACTTTGTTATAAAACATTCCATTAAACGTTTCAATAATATTAGAATAACTATTCTGGTAAAATTTACCCCATTGTTCAAGTGATTGTTTCATAAGCACATCGGTGTCATTTTGAACGGTACCCATAATATCTACTTCTATTTCGTAACTCAATGCTTTGTGTAAATAGTCCAAAATATACATTAAACATTCGTGTGAATCTTGTTGATCTAAATTAAAATATTTTGGAACAAATTTACTTATATTTTCAACAAATGATTTAGGTTTTAAAACTTGGTTGGTCTCCCATGCATTTATAATTAAATTAAGATAACTTAAAACAAGGTAATATTCACTTTTACGTTTGTTTTTTTGATCAAAATCATCATCTTTATATTTAGCAGATAAAAAGTAATCAGTTAATTTTAAAGTATTACTTAAACATTGCAGAATAGAATTCATAAAACATTTGTTTCCTAAATTTGCCAAACCAGTAAGTCCCTTTGATTTGTATTTTGATTTATTTAAAACTAATTCGTGATAATAATGTAAATCGTAATCGTTACTCATCTTAGTAACAATGTCCCTACAATAACTATTCAATTATTTTTAAACAAAAATATTTATTTTTTATTAGTTTAATGTAAATTTAATTTCCAGAGATATAGTATACAACTAAAATGTTAGATAAAGGTAATATTGATGTATTGTACATTTTACTAGCCCTATTTATTGTTTATATTTACGTAATTCGAGCAAAAGAAACACTTGAAAACATTGATCTTACTAGTAAAACAGAAGAAGAATTACGTTTGTTAATTAACAAAGGAATACGATCAGCTGAAAAGCTAGTCTTTTTAGAAGAAATTCAAGATAAAACTGATTATCTGAAAAAAAGAATCGAAGAATTAAATAAAGATCTTGAAAATGCAAAAAGATCTAAAGAAACGTTAGCAGAACGTGGTATCGTTGTTTAAGTACAAATAATTTAGATTACGATACAATATGTCTTTGGATGTAGTTATATTAATTATATAACTACAAATAATTTAGATTACGATACACTGTTAGAAATATGTCTTTGGATGTAGTTATATCCACTCTGTGTCAAAATACCAGTTTGTACTTTTCCATTTAGTATTATAGGAATATTTCCGTTTTTTAATGGTACCCAATATACAAATTTTTCTTCATATCCATTGTCATAAAATATTCCAGATTCGTCAAATTTTAGTTCATTGGTATTTATTTTTTTTTGTATTAATAATGCATCTTGTGTATCTGATGTCTGTTTAAAATAAAAACCCATTTATCTTTACATTATCTTTACATTATCTTTACATTATCTTTACATTATCTTTACATTATCTTTAAATTTAAAAACGACTTAACTTATTGTTCTCTTTTTGTATTAACTGGATTTTGTGTGGGATCAACAAAAACTGGTCTTTTAGCACGTACGTCTTCATATCGTAAACAGAATTCTTGATCTTCTTTGCAAGTTTTTGGATTTGCATATAACCACTTTGCAAAATCATCTTGTGCATTTGGTATAGTTGTATTAGGCATTGTGTAAAATTGCCTTTGAGAATTCATTTTACCAAAAACATCATTGACATCTTTAAACAAATTATGGTTGAACATTTCATCCATTGATTGTTTTACATTTTTATCAGTTGTGTCACATGCTGCAGGTCTATCTACCATTTGTTGTGTTTTTTCATCAATGTTAAGATAATCTTTCATAGTCACATTCATAAAAGGATTATCTAACGTCGGTTGCGTACAAACTGCTTTTTCAACGTTTTCTAAACTTTCTACTCCTTTGTCATTTTTATCAGTTGTGCTACTAGCTTTAGGTTTAACTTCTATATCATCATCCCCTACACGTTTTTCTGGACTGTTTGTATAAACATAATAAGTTAATAATAAAGTACCAATAAAAATACTAAAATACCTGTAATTTCTATTATAATAATATAAAACTAATGAAGAATATAACGATAATCTAACAAGAGCATTAAAACGTTCTTCTAAAGTTTGATCATTTGTTGGAAAAAATTCTGTTAATCTGTTACTTTGAATAATGATAGACATATCATGATACCAAAATTTATCAGATTTTGTAGCCTGAACTTTACTAATCTTGTTACTCATATTACAATTATCCGTTAAAAAAATTTTTACGAAATTATATTAAAATAATAAATTATATATAAAATAAATTATATATAATAAATGTTCTTTTAAGATACACTGTAACAAAATTATTTAATCTAAACTACCAAACATTTTTTGTATATCACCATTAGAATTCTGCACTGTATTCATTATACTTTTAGCTTGTTCTTCCAACATACTTTTATCAATCTCTCCGTTATTAATTTTTGATTCTATTTTATTTGTTATATTTGAAACCAAATTCTGAATAGTTTCATTAGGTTTACCAGACATTATAGAACTTAACAACATCATTGGATCTAAATTTTGAGTTTGAATATCTCGAGTTAAATCTGTAGCCAAATTCATAATATCATTATTTTGCATTAATGACTCCATCAAATTTCCAAAATTTGGACCAGAAGATGCCGGTAATGGTACATTTTTTTGCTTCGTTTTATCTTTTCTAGACACTTGCTGAGACACTTCTTGAGACAATGATTCCTCTAACATTCTATCTTGAATACCTTTTACAAATCCTGATAAATGATGAGTCAATGAATCAACATCACCACTTACCATACCAAAATGTAAAACAAATACCGACATGTAAATAGTATGTAAATATTTTACTAAACTTAATTTTGTATTCTTATTTTCATCCTTAAAAACATCAAATTTTAACAAACCCTTGAATAATACAATATTGTTTAAAAAATCAAATTCAGTTGTTCTTGCCTTCTTTTTAGCTATTACTTTTGAAATAGATTGCTCGTAATCTTTCAAGATTGGAACTGTTTCTTCAACAAATATTTTCATATTACTCGGGTTACTAAGACCTTTTAAAAATTTTTCTAATTTCCCCACAATACTCTTATTAACATAATCAAATACCAAATCTATTTCATTAAAAAATTTAGTCAAAGTTTTTATCAATTCACTTTCAACCATCGGATTTATATGATTATTTTGATCATCATCAACTAGTTCTGTAGGTTGTTCTGTAGATTGTTCTGTAGGTTGTTCTGTAGATTGTTCTGTAGGTTGTTCTGTAGGTTGTTCTGTAGGTTGTTCTGTAGGTTGTTCTGTAGGTTGTTCTGTAGGTTGTTCATTTAATGTTACATTGGCAATTTGATTTTCCACTTCATCTAGTTGTTTATTATTTGCCATATTAACAAGACTCGATAAAATAGATTAATATGATTACCGCACTGTAACTATTAAAAAATGAAATAATTTGTAATAATATATGATATATGGATAGAAAACATTGTTATTTTTGTTTTATTGATGAACTAGGATTATGTGATGTATGTTTAACGGGTATAAATACATGTTTTAATTGTCTGGCATATGGAAATGGTGGATTATGTTTAAATTGTGAAACAAATGGTGATGAAGGTGTTGATTTAAATAATGATTTATTAGAAATTTTTTATTGGATACAAAGAAACGATTCTTATTTTTTATCAAAAACTAATATACCTTAATATACTATACCTTAATATACTGCAAGAAGCATCATTTACATTACTCGTTTACCAGCACGTAATAACTTTTGAAAATATAACCATATGTAAGCCTTTTGATTATCATTTGTATCACTAGATAACCAAATGTTTCTAATTTTATTTCCAAATAAAATATCATCAGAAGTAAGACCTATTTGTTGTAAATTAACATCATAATTCAAAAAAAATTGTTCATCGCAATTAAATATATATTTTTCATATGAATTAACATAACTCATATACTGTTCTACAACTAATCTAGGGTTGCTACGTCTTATAAAATCAACAGTACTTCGTGTTAAAATAATATCTGATTTGAAAATAAGAAAATTTGTTTCTAAATAATCAAAAAATTGATCTAATATATCATTAAATATTTTTATTTGTACGATTTTACTCATTAATATCATATTATAAATAAAACTTTAAATTAAACCGATAGTAATATATTTATTTTTTTGCGTTAGATGATTAAAACTAAAATAAAAAATTACATTAAAACTGATGTCTAGTAAGGACAAAAAGGTAGAATCAAGTGATATCAAATCTAATTCGCCCAAAATTTTACACGAATTAGGTAAAAAAACAAAACACTTACAGCATATTCGCCACGAAATTAAAAAAAAACGTATATTCTTTGATGAAAATAAAGAACGTTTTGGCTTAGATAATATATCACAACTTGTAAAAGTTAAAAATACATCAGAAGTTAAAGGATATCCCTTTAAAGCAAGTAAAAGCGCATATAATAAAATAACATCTGGAATTCGGTTTGGTTTAAAAGTAGTACCTATAGAAACAAAATATGATAAATCTGAGCATCCTTGTAATTTAGAAAATTTAGTCTTAAAGGAATTAACAGAAAATATAGTTAACAAAAATATCTCTCCTCATATTGCGTATTATTTAGGTACACAGAAAATAACAAACAAAAGTAAAGCATTAAAAATGTTAAATTTAAAACGTTTAGAGGTTGAGGAAAAAATAAGAACGCATTCGAATATGTTAATATCTGAATTTGTAGAAGGTGGAAGTTTAGATAATTGGGTTTACAATACATATGAAGATGATAATGAAATTACAGATGAACAATGGAAAAATATTGTATTCCAATTAGTTTATACAATTTCAATTATACAACATTATTATCGTATGATGCATAATGATTTTCATTATGGAAATATTTTAATAGATGATTCTATTACACCTGGTGGTTATTTTGTGTACACTATAGCAAATCGAACGTATTATATAAAAAATACAGGTATAATTCCTAAATTATGGGATTTTGAATTTTCAATGGTGTATTCTGATAAAATTCCAGAATGTTATCCTAATAAATTTATTATAGGACCATATGATTATGATAAAAAGGCTCATAAAACGTTAATTGATCCAGATCGTGTTGAAGAAACAGAAGATCCTGAAGATTTAAATGTGCCATATAATTATAATGAAGTATATGATGTGCATTATTTCTTGGCTTCTTTATTAGATTTATATATTTCTCAAGAATTGTTTGATTGGATTATTCAATTATATCCAAGAGAAGTTATTCCAGAAGATGATGATTCAACATCATCAAATAGTAGCAGCAACAGTAGAAGCAGTAGAAGCAGTAGCAGCAGTAGCAGCAGTAGCAGCAACAGTAGAAGCAGTAGTAGTACAGACGACAAAAATGATGACAAAGAAGATGGAAAAAAAGATGACGAAATGGAAGATAATAAAAATAAAAGTGATGATTTGGATGAATTAGCAAGGGATTTAACTTTAAGTTCATCTGGTTCTGAAACACAATCAAATACTGAATCATCTGATACTTATACAGATACAGAAGGATCTTATTCTACAAAAGCTACAACTGAACCATTATATATAAGTGAGGGTAGATTAATTAATGGTACTGAGGATTTATTCAAGTTACCTACACCTTTAGAATTATTGGGTGACAAATTCTTTGAATCGTTTACAGTTAAGCCAGATGATTTTGATGAAACGCGTGCCGTGTATTTTAATGCTGGATTTTAAATAAGATTATTTGTTCCGTTTCGTTTTTTTTTTTGATTAATTTATTATATAATCCTCGCTTATGTCAATGTCAATGTCTACAAAAATAGAAGACTTACCAGGTCCTATACCTGAAGAAGTTCGCAATGATTTAAATAATATCCAAAATAATTTTAGCCGTCAAAGTAAAGATCAATACGAAGACGATATTGTTAGACAAAATACATTTCAAAATAGCCAATTAATTGAATCAGCTGTAAATCCGGAAATGTATAGACAATCACCTCAGGAATCAAATATTCAGTTGAATATTAAAAAACGTGTAAAGTTTCAAGATGAAACTAAAGATGAAACTACTGAGAAAGAAAATCAGGGTATTTTAACATTTATTCAAGATCAAGTTAATGAAGATAACTTGTTATTATTAATTGTTTTAATCGTATCATCTAGAACAGACCTTGATCCATATATTAAAAATTTACCTGGTTTAGGTAGTCATTTGACCGACTCGTTAATTTTAGTAACGATCGTTAGATGTTTTTTGTTATTGGTTGTTTATATAGTATTTCGTCAATACATTTTACCTAAAATCAAAGTTTAAATAAATCACTATTTAAATTAATGTTTAATGTTAATTTAAAAATTGTTATACTAAATGTATATATAGATATGGTTTTATGTTATTTAAATGGATCGTTTACTAAAATTTACAGTAAAGAAATAATTTTAAATAAACCTATTGAGGATGCGAATTTTAGATTAATATATGGCGAATATAAGAAATTGGATATTATAGATGTGAATGATATACCTGAAGGTTATCTAAATAATAATTATATTAATATATACAATATAACAAAGACAGAATATTTTGATAATTATATAAGATTTTATTATTATTATCCAGAATACTCAATTTATCCATATTTGGATTACAAAACAATTGACGAAATGAAAAACGACCCTGTAGGAATTGTTTCTCGGCATAATTTTTTTATAAAACCATTACCAAATAATTATACAAAAGCTGTATTAATTGCAAGAGTAGAAAAAACAATAGAGGGTGATAACCCAAGATATTTTATGACCTATTATGTAAATAATACAATAATTGAAAATATTAAATTGGGTAAAAAAGAATCTAAAATTAATACTATAACACAAGTTTTGATTCAACAAAAATTCAATGAAATATTGAATAAAAATGATAATTCCTTATTAAATATTATAAACACTCTACCGACTCTTACAGATAACTCTTTAAAAGATGTAGATGCAGGATTATTATTAGATACTATTTCATTATACAATTATCAGTTAGAAGATATTAAATGGATGAGTAAAATTGAGACAGATGTTTTAAATAATAATAATATTATTAAATATCAATACACGCCTGCATATGGTGTATTAAATAATCAATTCTTATTGCATAATAACAATTTATTTCCAAATTATTTTGATATAAATGCCTATAATACATCCATTGAATTTAAATATTATGGTGGTAATATTATTTCAGAAGTCGGATTAGGTAAAACATTAGTGGTTCTATATCATATTTTAAATGATAATTTAAAAACTGAAGATTTCTATTCTAGATATGTAGAATTTACTGATACATGTAATTATTTTTACAAACGTGGAAAATCAAAAGGGAAAAATTGTATTAAAAGCAAATTTAATGAAATTCATTGTAAAGAACATAGACTTACACCTTTTGTGGATAAACGTTGTATTAATTTTAAGAATCTTCAAGATTTTGATATAACAAATTATATTTACAATAAAGATTCAAAGGATTATATTAAAACAAATGCATCTATAATTGTTTGTCCAAATCACCTATGTGATCAATGGATACAAGAATATTATTCTAAATTCAAAAACAAACATAGAATGATTTTAATTGTAACAAGTGATCAATTTGACAATTTAACATTTGGGGACATTTTGTTTGCAGATATTGTTGTTATATCATACAACTTTTTATTAAACAAACGGTATAAACCATTACCATATTGTAATTTGACAAGTTTTATTGGTGAAAAAATAGGTGTAGATATTTTAGGTAATATGACAATAGAAAACAAACGTAGTTTATTAAATTCAAAAGCGTTAACTTATTTAGATTTGTTTTATTGGAACCGTGTTGTTTTAGATGAAGTTCATGAAATAGACAATATGATGCGAAGTTCTGTTTTAAAATCATCTATTTTAAGTTTAAAGAGTATTTACAGATGGAATATTTCCGGTACCCCATTTGCGAATAAAGTTAATGGATTTATAAATTTAATGGGATATATATCAAATTTTGGCGTGGGAAATTATGATTACAATGATACATTAAATACAGAAATGTTAATAAAACTAGGTATGGATTCAAATATTATTGATGAATGCAAGTTTTTATTTAGAAGAAATACAAAGAATTCTATAAAAAACGAATATAGTGGTAATATTATAAGGGATTTTGTACATAAATTAAATTTTACTACACAAGAAAGATCTATATATGATAGTTATGTGCATTCTAATAAAACAAATTATTATAATTTTTTGATTAAATTATGTTGTCATCCAGAACTAAATGTAGACACTAAAGAAATGATCAAAAATTGTAAAACATTTGATGAAATTCAGAAATGTATGTTGGATTATAACAAAGGTTTGATGGAAAAGGAACAGACAAGTTATAAAAATGCAAATGATGACATTAAACATTACGAAAATGAAATTGAAAAATGCAATATAGAAAATGAAATTGAATTAGAAGTGATAAACGCATTACGTATAAAATTAAATACGGCAAAACGTCAATATACTGTTCATAAAAAAAATTACGATGAAATTGCCAGAACATTTAATTATTTAAAATCGTCTATTGAAAATTTACGATCTGATGACAATGAAATGACTTGTCCTATATGTTTAGATGATATAGATAAAGAAAGTATTGTTATAACAAAATGTGGTCATAAATTTTGCTGGGATTGTATATATGAAACACACAAAGTACAAGCAAATTATCAAAAATCTTGTCAAATTAAATGTCCAACGTGTAATTCAGTCATGCAAAATAGTGAATTGTATTTATTAAAGGATCAACAATCGAGCGTGGATACAATTACAGATTTAGATATCTTGATACAAAATACAAAATCTACTAAAATCGGCAATATTATTTATTTTTTGAAAACAAATTTAAAACAAGGAGATAAAGTCATTTTATTTTCTCAATGGGATGAAATGTTAAAAAAGATAGGAACAATGTTGACGGCTCAAAAAATTAAAATTGTTTTTTGTAATGGAACTGTATATCAAAAGAAACGTGCAATTAGTAGTTTTTGCAAAGATAATACGATTAATATTATTTTATTGTCATCAAGAAATGCTGCTAGTGGTATTAATTTAACACCAGCAAATAAAATTATATTATTGGAACCAATATATGGTAGTAAAGAATATAGATACAATATAGAATCACAGGCAGTTGGACGAGCTGATCGTCTTGGTCAAAAACGTCCAATTGATATTCATAGATTTATAATTAAAGATACAGTAGAAGAAGACATTTTGAACAATTGTGTAGATGATACAAAACTCAAACAATTATCCTTAAATTAATAATTAATTTACAAGTTTCCAGAATTTTTTATTTCGAATAATACAAATAAAAAATATACTCTTATTATAATATGTTAAAAAGAAAAACAGGTAATGAAGATAACAGTAGTGGTATGACTAGTATTATCATTTTGGCATTATGTGTTTGTTGTATATTCGTTAGTGTTTCAGCAGGGATTGCTATGTATTTTTCTTTTAAGAAAAAGGAAGCTCCATTTAATAAAACTCTATTAGAATATAGAGATAAAACTGGATCTCATATTATAAAAAGTTTGCCTTTTAATGTAAAAGATGCATATTATTTAAATATGCCACTAGCAACTAAAAAATACAGTTTTAAAGGACGAGCTTGTTCAGATGATGTTTGCGATGATGTAAACTTGAAAAATGTTGAGGCTATTAATTTATATTACGAAGATGGAAATTTATTAACTGGAACATTGCAATATAAAGAGTAATAAATTCCAAGACAACCATTGATCAAAAAATACATTAATATAAAAATGAATATTATACATATTTTTTTTATAATGTGTATAATATATGATTTGCGAAAATACGTTGAATCAAGGAAACTATAAAAAACATATTTTAAATAAAATAGAAGATATTTATATCTTTGGTACATCCAAGGAAGATGTTGATTATATAATTAAATTTTGCAAATTATTGACTGAAAATTATAAAAACCAGTATTTTTTTAATATTATATCTGATTTAGAACAAAAATTTATATATTCATCATCTGATATCTATGCATTAAATGACCTAGATAAAATTAAAAACTTTATAAAATATAGTTTAATAATTTAAAAATAATTTAAAAATAATTTAAAAATAATTTAAAAATACAAGTTTTTAAGTTATAAATGTATGATGATATAGAACAAAATTACAATTCACAAGACAATCTTGAAAACAATGTACAAGACAATCTTGAAGACAATGTACAAGACAATCTTGAAAACAATGTACAAGACAATGTACAAGACAATGTACAAAACAATGTACAAAATATTAAACAAACAAATTCTGTAGGTATTCAAACAAATTATGAAAAGTATATTTCATTTAAGCCATTACCTGAAATCAGTAATTCTGAATATGAAGATGTATATTTTAAACATCTTATGTTTGCTAACCAAACGTATTTTGAACATTTCAAAGATGCAATACAGTATAGTTTTATTAGTTTAAAAGCAGCCGTTTACTTTTTTTGTCATGCAGTTTGGCCAGATATATTTACAAAAGCTGGGTCTGATATTATACATGGTCTTAGTGAAAAAATTCATGAAAAATATCATAATAGAATATATGAAATTCTAGAAAACCAAAACAGATTGGGAGAATAAACTGAAATAATTTTATTATTCATTAAAAATAATGATTAATAAAGATGAATTTAAAAAAGGTTTGAGAAAATATGTAATTTATGATCTTGATATATATGATAGTAGTAGTACAAGTGTAAAAATTTTTCAATATCCAGTTCATATGCTTTTTTTTTGTTTAGATAAATCGAGTAAAATGTTTTTTACATTGTATAAATATATGGATGTATATATAATAGTATACGATTGGAGTGGTAATTTATATGATGATTTAAAAGACTGTGATGATGAAACGTTTTATGAAATAATTACATATTTATTTGAACGTATAAAGATATATAATAATTTAAGTGATATTAAGATTACAAATACTTATTTATCAGAAGAGTTTAATCATTTTTTAAAGAATAATTAATTACTTTTTTGGTCTAAAAATAATTTTTCTAAATCGATTCATTTGTTTATCTAGAATAACATTATCAGTTATATGATTAAAGTCAAATCCTATAAGACGTTGTATTAAAAAATAAATTGCATATACACCACATTCATTGTTTTCATATTGATGTTTTTTAGAATTAAGACAACGTTTATAATCTAATCCATATGATTTTATGTATTTATAAACAGTATCTATAAATGTTTGTATATTTTTATTAGGTCGTCTTGCTGCAGAATCATAATATTCTAATGTTTTTGATGTATTGTCTATCAAAAATGTTACCCAATGACTTCCTGGTTGGTTATGTTCGTCTAAATTAAAAACTACAGCGATTCTTTTATGATCAAAAATTTTAGAATAATCCACACTAGTTACTTTATAAAAATCAGATGGGAGAGCACCTAAAAATTTAAAACTTGGATCAATATCTTGATATTGTTGTAAGACATTATTTATATCTTGTGTACTAAGCCATGCATTTTGAGTACGTGTCATTTTTGGCTTGAATGTAAACCACGTTAATTTTTCCCTTAAATTTTCATCTTGAATTTCTTTAATGAAATCTAAATCTATCCAACAATATTCATAAGGACATAGATATTTTAATCTTTTATATATAGAATACCATAATTGACGTTTTGTTTTATTGTTTATTTGTATTGGTGTTTTTGGATTACATGATATACGATTTTGTTTGCTACCACCTTGTCGAAGGTCAGCTTTTACTGGACAACTTTTATTTTTTAATATATAATTATTAAACGCCATTGCTATTGTTTTTAACTCGTCAAATTCAAAACACGTATAATGATCTTTTATATCAATACTAGGTGAACAATACGACATATTACTTATTATTACCATACAAATTAAAATTTTACAAATTAAAATTTACAAATTAAATTTACAAATTAAAATTTTATTTAAAAACAAAAATTATTAGAAAATTATAAATGTACGAAAGTTGTGGTCAAGAATATTATGATATCTTTATGAAACAATTCATGCAAACCTTGGGTCAGTTGGGTGCTGCTGTTGTAACATCAACATTAGCTGTGCCAGTGTATTCTTATTATACTCGGAATTCACTATTATCTAAAAAAGAATGTATTAATGAAGTGTATAGTACTGAAAATGAATTTAATAAAAATTTAAATGAATCAGACAATATTACAGAAAAAGATATTACAGAAAATAAAAGAAAATCAAACGATGAATCTGATGATACTGATGACACTGATGACACTGATGATACCGAATAAATAATATTGTACATAAAAATTTTTGTAAAAGATTTAGTTTAAATCAATTGTCATTATAAATAATAAATGACAATTGAAACAATTTTTTGAAAAATATCATAATTTGACTATACCATTAATTATTTGTACAAGAATATGTATGGAAAATGAAATTGATTTTAAATAGAATTTAGTAAAAGACATGGATAATTTCGTTCAACAATTTGATTTAAAAACAATAATTAATATAGATTAATATGGAAAATAAAAAAGTAGCGCTCGTAACTGGGATTTGCGGACAAGATGGAAGTTTTTTAGCAGAATTATTATTAGAAAAAGGATATATTGTACACGGTATTATGAGACGTGCAGCTACATTTAATACTCAAAATATAGATCATATTTTTGATAAATTAAATTTGCATTATGGCGATATTACAGATAGTATGAATGTTTTTAATATTATATCAAAAGTTAGACCGTGTGAAATTTATAATCTCTGCGCAATGTCACATGTGAAAGTGAGTCATGACATTGAAAATTATACCTTTCAGGCAAATACACTAGGTGTTCTCAATATATTACAAAGTGTTAAAAATTTAGGAATGGAAAAAACATGTAAAATTTACCAAGCGTCAACTTCTGAAATTTATGGCAATATTACAGATGGTAGTTTTAAATTAAATGAAGATTCACCACAAAATCCATGTTCAGTGTATGCTATATCGAAATATGCAGCACAACAATTATGTAATATGTATCGTGATGCGTATGGGATGTTTGTTGTGAATAGTTTACTTTTCAATCACGAAAGTCCACGTAGAGGTGGAACTTTTGTTACAAAAAAAATTACTAATTATGTTGGAAAATATTATAAAAATAATTCAATTAAACCTTTAGAATTAGGTAATTTAAATGCTATGCGTGATTGGTCTCATGCAAAAGATATGTGTTATGGGATATTCTTAATGTTACAACAAGAAAAACCAAAGAATTATGTTTTATCTAATGATACAACCCATTCTGTTCGTGAATTTGTTGAATTAGCATTTAAAGAAATTGGCGTTGAAATTGTATGGCGAGGTGATGGTGTAGATGAAGTAGGTATTAAAAAAGGAACAGAAAATGATTTAGAACCACATATAATTGTAAAAGTTAATCCAAAATATTATCGTGATATTGATATAGAGTGTTTAATCGGAGATTCTTCAAGAGCAAGAAACGAGTTGAAATGGTTACCAAAATATAGTTTTGAAGATTTAGTAAAAGAAATGGTTCAATCAAGTTTAATTTAAAAATAAAATTAATGAAAAAAGAATAATAAATATATTCAAAAGAATATTGGTTGCAAATACTATTACAAATTAGTTAGTTTAAAACATTTTATATTTTTATTGAAGAAATGTAAAATGGAGGTAGATAAAGATATAATTATCGCTGAAGAAATAGTAGATAATGATAATGATAATGACAAAGAATCTAAATCTAAATTTAGTTGTATATTATGTAAAAACGATGATTTAGGTTATGCATTATCTTATTGTATACAACCAGAATACAAGTATTGTAAAAATTGTTTTCATATCCAATCGTCTTTACCAGTTATAAATTACAAGGGGGTAAAAATACAATATAACAATGATTCTTTTACAGAATATGTTTTATCACAAATATTAGAAATGGAATTTGATCAGGAAAGTGATATTAAAATATTAGTTTTAAATGATACTAATACTAAACTGGTAGATGTTATTTATGAAAAAATGATGGAAAAGGTAAATAAATATCGTATAAAAATGATTTCAGCTTCACCATTATATAATAAAAGTTTTTTTTCACAGCACACGCATAATAAATTTGCATTGACAGAATATATATCAGAAATTTTATGGAACGAATGGGGTAAATTTGATGTGATAATATTAAATGATATGTTAACATATACAAAAAGTCCGTCGGAAATATTACAGTGTTGTAAAAATTTAAGTCACAATAATACAACTATATTATCAGTCAATTTACATACTTCTATAATATACAATATGGAATTATTAAATATGGATGTTAATGTAAATAATATTTTCAATACAAATTCTTTAAAACGAGCTTGTTGTAATGCAGATTTAAAATTAGAACAGGCTTTAGTAGTTGACGAAATTTGGGTCTTTTCTAAGATTAGTGGATCTAGCGAAGATTCAGTTAGTAAAGATGTTGTCGATAAATTATATGATGAATTGATATGTAATATTTATGAAAACGTTTCATATGATACAAATGATACATATTGGTATAATTATTTTAAAAATCTAAATATTACATTAAAAAAATACAATGATATTGGTTATCAGTTAGTATTAATAGGTAATCTTCCAGAGAATGAAAAATATGGTGATATAGAATATGATAAATATATACAAGTAAAAGATTTAAATATGATTGATAGTATATGTGGTAACGTATATACAGTAATAGTTATTACAGATTATAATAATACAAAAAGTATACGTGATACTATAATTAAGTATTCTAAAAAATCTTTTGTTATTTATGATTTATTTTATTTGATAGGTTACGAATTGCAAGCAATGTCCTTTTAACTTAATATGGAGGTGGGGATATTTCAGAAATTTCAGAAATATCTTTAGGTATTGGGGGCATACCTCCTGCCCCAATCATTGCTATTACAATAAAAATACTACATAAAATTATACAACTAATACTTATAATTGGTCCGGCAGAACCAGCTGATGCCAAACCACCCATAATATCCGCTAGAGGATTCATTCCTTTTGCAACTTGAGATGTTTCAGTTGTTGTAGTAGATGTAGTTTTATTTTCTACACCAGCACCTTGTTCTAATTTTGCACCAAATCCAGAAAGACATTCTCCTAATACATCATTGGCTTGTTCAAGATTTGAATCTGTTACATTAGATCCAACAATATTGATAACATTTTCTTGTTCAACATCCATAATACAACCACTGATAACTTCATTGACATCTCGTTGAACAGAACTAAAGTTAAATTTGTTTTGTTTTTCAATTTTTGTATTACTTTCAGCTTCTGCTAGACCAATACCTGCAGAAGCTTGTTGTTCTAAATTAGCTTTAATAGCCGACATCACCTCATTATTAGCTTTTGTTCCTTTTGTTGATTCAATTGCTGTTTGTAATACACAAGTATTCTTTGCAGCATTTTTTTGACTTGTATTCAACTTGGTAACATTAGAACCAATAATATTAAGAACATTTTTTTGATTAGTTTTTTGTTCACAAGTATTTTTAATCTTATTAAACGTTTCTTGTGTCATGTTTAAGTTTGTTTCATTGAGTTCTTTAATATTAACATCAGATTTAGTTTTAGAAGCTCCCATCTTTAATATTATTTATAAATAAAATAATTATAATGAATTTTTTTATTTATTGTAAAAAAAGGCTAAGATCTTTTTAATTTAGTGGGCTCTTTCAGTCTTATTTTTTAATTTTAAATGGTACAAATACATATTTGAGTTTATCTCTATAAGAAGTACAAGATAAATATATGAAAAACTGTAAATAACTTAACTTTTTATTTTTTGATATTTTTGTGTCTACATCTTCAATAAATGCATCAATGACACTGCTTGGTAAATGAATAACCAAAATTCGTCTAAATACAGTAACTAATCCAGATAAAGCTTCTGATGTAAAAAATTTACATTGAGAATCATATGCTTTTTGATCTTTTGCAGAAACATTATTACATTTTGTTCCTACATTAGCTTTAAAAGCATAAAAACGGTCTTCAATTAAAGACTTGAGTTGAGTTAAAGTTTCTATCTTTAAAGGCTCAATGGTACGTGTTTGTTTTTTACCACCTACTTTTATTTCTATTTGTTTTGCAGCACCTCCTTCCTTTCCTAAATATAATTGCATAGGTAATTCTATAATTAATCGATTATCTGTATATAGGTAATATTGTCTAACTGTTTGAAGTTTACATTTACACGTTGCAGGTGAATTCTCACATTCTTTTATTTCTGTGGCTTTACACTGTCGTAACTTTTCATCATTATAATTCATATATTGATCTGACCAACTTAAATATAACCCATCAGGATTCATACCGATAAATTTATGGGGACCGATTTTAAATGTAGATAAATCAGTAGAAAAATCAACTTGAACAGGTGTGAAATAAGCATCATCGCTTGTATACCAAGGATTTAATATCATTGATGATAAAGGAAGATCATTTTTTAACATATTCTGATCAGGTAATACCCAATCACCATTAAAAAATTTCTGAAATGATTGAATCAATTTACCAGGACCACCATATAAAGTAAGAGCTTGTTCTCTAAAATTAGGATCACTTATCATTAATGGATTAAAAGCACAGTATTCTATACTATATACACCATCATTGCCAAATAAACTCCCTGTATCCTTATCAATAAGTGTTTTACCCTGTTCATCTGTAATATCACATAATCCATTTTCCCACAAATAATCTATATGAAAAATCTCCATATAACGATCGTGTAAATATTTCACACCCATTACAATAGACACAATTATTAATATTACACATACACAACCACCTAAAGCAATATAGGATTTTGTTTTCATATTTATATCTTACTTGTAATTATAAAATAAATTAATTACAAGATATTTAAAACTAAATTAAGCAATTTCTAAACGTAATGCTTTTGATTTGTCAGAATGTTTGATAACGTGATTATTATCATCGACACTCATATATTTATCATCGTAAAACTTGACATAATAATATTCAGCTTCTTTTTCTAACGCTAGTTTAGCATTAGGAGCATAAGGATTAAAGCTATTTACCTTTATCATTTCATCTTTACAACTATCACCAAAACAAGAAGCAATATAATATCCTCCTTTTGACAAGGCAATCAAATCATCACTAAACTTCATTACACTAAATTGTTCAGCTTCTGTTTTGTTAGCTGTCAAACATAAATGTTTTTCTGCACAAACTTTAGCAAATTTTCCAGTTGATGTTTTCAATGTAACACGTTGGTTAGTTTCAAATCCTTCTCGTTTTGTATTGTTTTTAATGTAAACCCACCAATAAAGTACGGCTAAAGCCAATCCAACATATAACCAATTAATCTCAATTTCAAATAATTTCATTTTAATATATTATAACAAAATATTTTAATTTAAGTAAAATTATATATTAAATTAAATTAAAAAAGCGTTTATTATGTTTAATTAAATCAAAAAGTGGTCGTTACCCTTTGAATTATTTAATAAACATAACACTAGATATACTAAGTGACATACACAATAATATTAATACAAATGCTACTATAACACCTGCACCATAAGTATATAGTTGCGTTACACTTTGTTTTACTTTTGGATCTTGTGTTTGAACATTTTCTCCTCCACAAGAAGCTTGATTAAATGACGATCCTGTAATATTACTACCTAAAGCCGTAATAGAACTCTCATCAATACAAATATCTGGACATTTTTCATCTTTAACAAATTCAAATTGATACGCTTTAGCATTTTTATTACAACTTTGCGCCCAACATTTTATTGGTGCTGCTCCTAATTTTGGATCTGGCGCACTTGCTAATACTTGAGTGGAACAACCACAAAAATCTTTATTTGCATTATAGTTTGTAATATTGTTACAAAAATCTTGAACCTTTACATCGCAATCACGTGATGAGTTGACACACTCTTGAGGAACACCCATTATTATAAAATACAAAGAAATTAATTTTTTACAATGTAGTAATTGAAGCATATTTTACTTTTTTTAATCAAATAGAATTTCATTTTTTACCAAACCACTATTTACCAAACCACTATTTACCAATTCATTCCAGTTTTTTTTAAACATAGGTCCATCTGCTTTATATAACCAATGTAACACTAACCTTCCAATAATTCTTGATGCATTGTTTTTAATCCTAAAACGACTTTTTATTCGACGTTGTATTCTACGAATTGCTTGATAACCTAGCAAAGTAAAGTTTACTTTCTTGATATCAACATTATCAACGAATTTTATTGGATTATAATTACAGTGGAGTTCTTGTAAACTGTTAGGTAAATTTTCCAATCGATATATTTTGTTACTACTACAATCAAGTTTTTGTAAAAATTTTGGTAAATTCTCTAATCGAGTTATCCTGTTACTACCACAATAAAGTATTTGTAAACTATTTGGTAAATTCTCTAATCGAGTTATCCTGTTACCACGACAATCAAGTTCTTGTAAACGGTTAGGTAAATTTTCTAATTGAGTTATCCTGTTACTATCACAATAAAGTATTTGTAAACGGTTAGGTAAATTCTCTAATCGATTTATCTGATTACCACGACAATAGAGTTCTTGTAGACAATTTGGTAAATTTTCTAATCGATTTATCTGATTACCACGACAATCAAGTTCTTGTAAACGGTTAGGTAAATTTTCTAATCGAGTTATGTGATTACTATAACACTCAAGTATTTGTAAACGGTTAGGTAAATTTTCTAATCGTGTTAACTGATTACTACCACAATAGAGTTTTTGTAAACTATTTGGTAAATTCTCCAATCGATTTATTTGGTTACCACGACAATAGAGTTCTTGTAAACGGTTAGGTAAATTTTCTAATCGAGTTATCTGATTACTATAACATTCAAGTTTTTGTAAACGGTTAGGTAAATTTTCTAATCGTGTTAACTGATTACTACCACAATAGAGTTTTTGTAAACTATTTGGTAAATTCTCCAATCGATTTATTTGGTTACCACGACAATCAAGTTCTTGTAAACAATTTGGCAAATTTTCTAATCGTGTTAACTTTTTAAATGATATATTTAATTCCATGTAATAAAAAATAAAATTGAGTAAAGAAATCAATTTTTACCAAGCTACTGTTCGTTTTTATCAGAATATTTCATTATTGGTAGTTTATAATATGGATATCTTGGATATAAAACAATTAGCTTTGAATAATAATATATATAGTCTTCCATTAGAAATGTTGATATCCATTTTAAAATACACAGATGTAATAACGGTTAGTAATTTAAGTTGTGCAAATAAATATTTTAATAATACAATAAACAGTAATTTATGGGGGATAATAGACAAGTTACATAAACACACGGATACAATTTTAATACCAAAAACGATACGGACATATAACAAGTATCGTTATTTGGTAGATTGGAATAATATAATAATGTATAATCAGCAACATAATAAAATTATACCTGAAGATGTAATCATTTGGATACCAGATATACAAGATTTACAAACAATTGCAGTATATCAAACTTTATCTGAAGAAATTATAAGAATGTTATATAATAGAATAGAATGGTCAACTTTGTTGTCAAAACAACTAATACCATTAGATATTATTTATTACATTGTTAATTCACAAAATGACACCTGGTCATTGAGTAATGCTGATTGGTTTAATATATGGTCATATCAGAAAGTAGATTGTGCATTTGTAACAAGATTTATAGATAAAGTAGAATGGTATGCTTTATCTACGAATAAAGAAATGGTTTCATTTGATTTTATAAATATGTTTGGAAAACATATTGTTTGGCAAGAATTCACAAAACATAGTATTCATGAAAATATATTAGAATATTATACAGATAAATTTGATTTTGTATGTTGGAATAATATTTCTAGATATACAGAATTGTCAGATGCATTTATGAAACTTCATTTAAAAAATTTAGATATAGGAACCTTAATAAGATATCAATCTATATCCCAAACTTTACTAGATGAAATGGTAAATAACTTTAATGATACTGATATTGATTTTTATATGCAAAATATTGGTACATATCAAAAAATATCAAGGCAGTTTATAACTAGATTTAAATATTGTCTTTCACTTCGAGTATTGATACGAAATAAACTGATACCTAGATCAGATATTCATAATATATATGGTAATGGTAATGGTAATGGTAATGGTGATGGTAATGGTAATGGTGATGGTGGTTCTTAATAAAAAATTGATTTTATAACAATAAAAGTATTTTTAAAATTTATAACTATGTTACATTTAGTATTAATCTTATCATTTTTTTGCACATCAGTGTATTGTGAAGGATATTATTGTCCTTATAGTGATTTAGGATCAACACTTGGAAATGAATTATTATACGATTATTATTTTGACAATGACGGTACATATTGGACTAGAAAGGGAGAAACTGGATGGATGACAGTAACAGAATATTGTAAAAATAAAGCTGATACCTCTCTTCATTCTGATGCTGGAGAATGGAAATGTAATGATAGTCATTTACTTTGTATTTGGGATGGTAGTACTTGTAATTTTAATCAGGACAGAAATCCTGATTGTAAAGAATTATGTAGAGCTATTATAAACAATATGGGTCCACAATGTTTGGGAAATTGTGCAGGTAATAGATCATCAAATACATTATATTCACAATTTTGCGAACCTAGTTTACAATCAAATACTGTTAACAATACAAAACCACATGGACATACAGATAAACAAGTAAAAAACAAAAGGATTGCAGATAGAAAAAGAAAGTGTCGTATATTATAGTTATAGTTATAGTTATTTAATAATGTTATAAAAACATCATTAAATCTTTATTTAAAAACAGCTTATTTATAACTAAGTAAATGAAAGTATTAGTAACAGGAGGTTATGGTTTAGTAGGAAGATCTTTACAAAAAGTTGTAAAAGGTTCTGGTACAAATTACGATTTTGTTTTTTTATCAAGTAAGGATGGCGATTTACGAGATATATATGCAGTTGATTATTTGTTTAAGGAACATTTACCAGATGTTGTGGTGCATCTTGCGAGTTGTGTAGGTGGTGTTTATGAAAATATGTCAAATAATTATGATTATTTTCTTGATAATTTACGTATAAATACAAATGTTGTAGATGCTTGTAATCGTTTTGGTGTAAAACGTTTAGTTAGTTGTTTATCAACTTGTATTTTTCCGGATCGAGGAATTACTTATCCATTAACAAGTGATCAGTTACATAATGGTTTACCACACGATTCGAATATAGGATATGCTTATTCAAAAAGAATTTTACATTTGGCAGGTGATTTATTAACTAAAAAAACAGGTAGTAATACAACAGTTATTAATTTAACACCAACAAATTTGTACGGTGATTATGATAACTATAATTTAAAGAGTAGTCATGTAATTCCTGGCTTAATACATAAGACATACATTGCTAAAAAATCACATAAAAATTTAGTAGTATACGGTACAGGTAATGCTTTAAGACAATTTTTATACGTAGATGATTTATCAAGGGTTATTTTAAGATTTATAGATTATAATTATATAGAAAAAAGTATTTCATGTATTGTTAGTCCATCTGAAAGTTCAGAAGTTTCTATTCGAAATTTAGTAGAAACTATAACAAAAACATTTGATTTTACAGGAAAAATTATTTATGATACATCGTATTCTGATGGTCAATATAAAAAAACTGCTACAGATTCTGAATTGATGTATTATCTACCAGATTTTAAGTTTACAACTTTAGATTCTGGTCTTAAAGAAACAATAGATTATTTCCAAGAAAATTATGATAAAGTTAGAAAATAAAGATAAAAATAAAGATAAAAATAAAGATAAAGATAAAAATTAAATTGGTAAATAACTAACTGGATAATTTTTGAAAACCTTTACATAAGCTAATACAAAATTAACAAATTTATACAATTCTTGATTAATATTACCATAACCTATAATATCATATAATTTGTAAAGATCAGTATCTTTAGAGTCTTCATCCAAAATAGACTGTACATTTCTATTAAGTATTATAAAACTACTAATGTTAAATATATTTTTAAAATAATCCAAGGAAATCTCACTTAAATTTAAAATTTTACCGTCTTGGGGTTGTTCGTCTTGATCGTCTTGTTCGTCTTGATCGTCTTGTTCGTCTTGTTCGTCTTGGTTTTGTGTGTTATTTTTTAAAAAATAAGACATTAATGTATATTTGTGATTGCTTAAATTCATTATATTAAATTGTAGGACATCATCTATATCGTCGGTAGTATGTGATATAGAAATGGCAACATATCCATTATAAGTTTCATAAATAACAAAACTATATATGGGAGAAAACATATAAGATAAAGAAAATTCCTCAATATCATTGGTATTAATATATACTACAAGTAGTTTATCACAAGTTAACATCCATGTATCTGTATATATCTCTTTTTGTATAGTATAATCAAATGTGACATTATTAATAGAAAAGGTCTTATTTTTTATAAAATTATAACAGAAATCATCTAGGTAATAAAAACTAATATAATATGTATATAATATAATTGTTTCGCATTTTTCATCAATTGAGTTATCACAATCTATATATAAGCCTTTTAAAAATTTATAGAATTTCCTATTTTTAATAAGTGAAAATTTTTTAGCCTTTAACATAACGTAACTTACATTCTACTAATATATTTATTTACTATATCAAACCAAAGAAATTGAATTACAAATGAGAAAATGTAAAATTAGATAATAATGGATGAATTAGCATATTCTTTAAGTATAATATCATTGATATTTTACAGTATTGTTTATGTACCGCAATTTTTTGTAATATACAAATCAAAATCCTCATCAGGAATATCATTATGGATGTTATTATTGTGGACGCAAGCAGATGTATTAAGCTTGATAGGGACAATTGTATTGCATATGTATACAAACATAATTATGATATCGTGGTATCATTTTATAGTAGGTGTTTTGATGATTGTTTTTGTTTTATATTACAGAGATAAATACAATAACAACTACGAATACAAAATTCAAGTGTTGTCAACAATTATTTTTATATGTGTGAATACTGTAATTTGTGTTATTTTAAATGTAATTATAACAAGATCACATGATTTAATTGGAGAAATAATTGGATGGGTAACTACCGTATTTTATATAGTAGGTAGATTTCCACAAATGTGGTTAAATTATAAAAATCAATCGACAGAAGGATTGTCAATTTTAATGTATGTATTTACAATTTTAGGAAATGCTACTTATACAGCTGTAATTACAATCGACAATGAAACTATACAATCTAATATGCCTTGGATTGTATCAAGTGTTGTAATGATAGTATTAGACTTGTATATTATATATCAACACTATTATTACATTGGATTACAATCAATCATTTTTTCAAGTATTTAGTTACATTAAGAATTATTTAAAAACATATTTTATTAAACAATATCAAGTTGTATAAAATATGCGATCAATAGAATATTTTGATAATAAACAAGATGCGTTAGCTAAAATAACACCGTCAAAAAAACTATTATGTAATCGCAATATTAAAAAGTTTTTCTTGGCGGATAGTTACGATACATTTTTAAATGTTATAAAAAGTAACAAACGAAAAGATTTTTACGAGTGTATATCTTCACAAACTCCGGTTTGTTTTTATTATGACATTGAAATTTATAAGAGAAATATTGTATCAGAAACACCGAATTCACAAGATAATACTTTAAATAATAATGCAAATACGGTTATAGAAACAGATTCTGATTTTGTAGTTAATTCTGATGTTGCAATTGATTATTATTATAACTATGAAACAATTTTAGAAGTTTGTATAGAAAAGACTAAACAATTAGTAGAAACACAATATTCGGATACAATTATGCGGAGTATTATATTAGAATCTCATTCAGATAAAAAACGTTCATTCCATTTAATATTACGTTTTTACAAAGACGATAAAGAAATAGTATTCAAGGATGTAAGTATATTAAAAGAGTTGTATAAGAAATTTGGTTTAGACAAATACAATGATGATAATAACAAATATATAGTAGATCCAAGTGTATATAGAGAAGGATTATTTAGGACATTATACAGTTCAAAGCCAAATGAAGATCGTCCATTAGTAAGATCAGATGCAAGTGATGAATTTGAAGATATAGAAACATTTGTAGGTTATATATCTACAGAAGAATATATTATATTTGATCGTCGTGATTTAGTAGATGATATAATAGACTTGACAACAGATCAAAAAGTGCAAAAATTAGTTGTTGTAAATGTTCCAGAAGAGTTGAATAATCATGACAAAGCAACTTTAAGGAAATTTGTACAAAGAGAATTCCACCATTTTCCAAACAGAATAAGAGATGTATTTATAGATAAACATCACAATTGCATTATCATTGCTTTAATGGAACGTTATTGTCCATTTTTAGACAAGGAACATAGAGGTAATAATCAATATATAGTTATAGATACATCAAGTGCTAAACAAAAATGTCATAACACAGAATGTAATGAGGATAAATACAATGAAATTAAGTTAGAGAACTATCCGAAAGAAGTAAATGAAATTATAAAAAAGTGTTTAAAAATTAATCAACAAGAATTGGATTTAATAGATCACGCAATAGTAGAGTGCAAAAATTACATTAATGAAAACTTTGATAAAGATGTAAAAGAAGTTCAATTTGATAGAAAAGCCATGATTTTTAGAGGTAATGTTGCAGACAAGAGTTTAGTAGGAATTTTAAAGGGAAAATGTCCAGAATGTAATGTAGAACATCAGATAAGTGATAATGGTTATTGTTTAAAATGTAAAGTATGTTTGGCAGTTTTTCCTAAAAATCAAGTTATTCCATTAGATGATAGATATAAACATTTAAACAGTTTTTGGTTGAATTACAATCAACTTGTAAATCATGGAACAATTAATAACATTATAAATATTTACAACAATTCAGAGCTGGATTTTAGTTGTGATATAAAATTAGACGATAGTATTTTCAAAAATAAAGAAGTAACAAATATTATAAATCAGGTTTTAGATGGTCATAAAATTACAATGATTTCAAAACTATTATTTACAATTAATAAAGATTTCGTGTATTCTCGTAATAATTGGTATTATTTTACAGGAGCAATATGGAGATGTGATAATGATAATATAGAGATGAAAAAATCAATTATAGATTTATCAAAAATGTTTGATAAAATCAAAACACATTATGACAATAAATTTACGGATGAAACAACTATAAATTTGAATAAAAACATAAAAAGTTTAATAAATAAATTTCATAAACCAGGATATCAGGATGATATAATAAAAGGTGCCAAAATTTATAACAATAATGAAAGTTTTATTACAAACTTGAATAGTAAAAAACATTTGGTTCCATTTTCAAATGGTGTTTTTGACTTGTTGGAAAATAAATTTAGAAAAACAAAAAAGGATGATTACATTAATTTAACTGTTAATTATGATTATCCAGAAACAAATAATCCAGAAGTATTAACATTTTTAGAACAAGTTATACCAAATCAGGGTGTAAGAGATTACGTGTTAAAAAAAATGAGTGAATGTTTAAACGGTGATATACCAAATACATATTTCTTGATGTTTATTGGTGATACAGGTGCTAATGGTAAAAGTCAATTGTTAAATTTAATGAAATTAGCTATGGGGGATTTTGGCGAAAAGGTTGAAGTTACATTATTAACACGTAAACGTAACAATGCAAATGAAGCAAACACAGAAAAAATCAAATTAATGCATAAGCGTTTTGCGTTTCTTAGTGAACCAGAAGATGGAGAAAAGATAAACATTGGTTTATTGAAAGAACTAACTGGAAGTGAAGAAATTGTAGCACGTGGGTTATATCAAGAAGCTATGAGTTTTGTAATGGAAGCCAAGTTATTTTTGGCTTGTAATGAACTTCCTGAAATTAAAGGAGAGGATACTGCATTATGGAGACGTATTCGTGTAATAGATTTCCCCTCCAGATTTGTAGATGATCCAAGTGAGTCTGGTGAATATAAAATAGATCGTACTTTACCTTCAAGAATGCGTGAAGACACCACTTGGCGTCAAACATTTATGAAAGTTTTATTAGAATATTATTTCAAGGATGTTAAAGAACCAGTTGAAGTTCAAGTAAAAACTAATGAATATCGTCAAGAAAACAATGATTTTTACAATTGGATGGATGAAAACATAGAAAAATCTAATCACGGTATATTAAAACTAAAAGACGTATGCCAATTATATACTGAAAAACAAAAAATTCATTCGAGTTTATCTAATAAGTATAAAAAAGAAATAGAAAAGTATACAAAGGAAAAATACAAGGACATCAATCACCAATATCGTGATTCTAGTTTTAATGGAGAGCGTTTCAAAGGTTGGTTTGGAATACAAATAAAAGAACTATAAAAAATTATATTATTATATTATATATTATATTATATTATATTAATGGGTCAAGTAGTTTCTTCAGTAAAAGAATCAGATGGATTTTATACACTTACAATAAAACCTACAAAAGTTGACCCCAATAACGTTAATGCACCCAAAGAACAACTAAAAAAGTCATCAAGATATAGAATACCTGGAGGTATAGTGCAAAAAATAAAAACTATAAATTTTAAAAATGAAATAAAATTAACAGAAAATATGAAATTGTCACATTTGGAACAAATTCAATTGATGTGTTCGATGACACCTGGTGAAAATGTCCCGCAATTATGCGATAATTACGATGGGTCTAAACCTAGTTATTTATATTTTTCATTTCAAGATAAAGATAAAAGACATCTAGAAAACACTATGAAAGGCATCTACGCTATGGAAAAAGGTATAGAATGGTCTGCTAAAACAGAAGCTGAAATGACTACACCAAAAGATTACGCATTCCTTATAGATCCATGTCCTGAAGGTTTTACGTGTGCCATAGATGGTGGAAATTTAGATGGTGTATTTTCAAAAGCTCAATCTGGTGCTGGAATTGCATCTTATAGTAGTGGTTTGGCATGTACTATTAGTTCTTTATGTACATTAATTCCTATATTAGCTATAAACGTTAGTTCAAGTGGTTTCAATGCGCTAACAGTCATATTAATCTTATTAATATTATCTAGTTCATCTACGTCTATAACAAACGTAGTTTATATATATAAATTAAAAAATGAAATGTCAAAATAATTTTGAATATAAAATAAAGTTTATAATGAATATAATTTATATAGATTATATTCATATGAATATGATATTACCAACAGAAATCTTGTTGGAAATTTATGATTATTCAAAACCTGAAACTAGGATAAAACTAAATAGCATTTTTGGATGGTCATATTACGTAAAAAACCCATTCGAAAATACAGACACACGAGCAAACGTGAAATTCAAAACACTTGTTATGGGAACCACATTCCACAGATATGCTAGTTATCGAGGTGCAACTATTATACTTCCAATGTAAATTAAAATTACACAAAAAGTTTTTTATAGACAAATTGTATACAACATATGAGAATCATAGAATACATATTATGTACATTGTTTGTTTTTGTTTTATTTAATATTTTATCAAAGTATTGGCGTTCATCAAATTCTGATAAAAATTTTATAATAAACACGATAATAAGAGGTTGTGCAAGATGGGCTGCGGCTAGTTTGCAAGACAAAAGTCCACTAGTAGCAGTTTTACACGCAAACTATGCCTCTGGATACTTGTGGGCATTAAGGGACACTTTTTCAGATGAAGAAATTAAACGCTCAAGTGGTGTAAATATTATACAGTTTCAAAAACGAATAACTGACATACAGGACATTGCTACAAAAAGTATGATATCAGTTTGTCCAAAATATGCATCAGATATAGACACATATTTAGGGAAAATTGGTGGAGAATGGAGCAATTAATCTAAAAAATTATTTAAATTGCGGATATAAAAAATGAAAATTTTTTTATTATTTTAGGAATATTAATGGAATGCAAAATGTTATCGTTAATAGAAAACAATAGTATTATTTTACAAGATAATTTGAACGAATATATGTGTGTTTTGGATACTTCTAAACTAGAAAACTTTTCAGAACAATGGAAATATAATAGGAATTTAAGTAATGATAAAATTCAATCTATTTGTAATATTATAAAAGACAAATGTATTTTAGATACAGTATTACACTTTTTTTATGTTAATGATAATGGTGTTGAAAAATTAATATGTTTTGATGGAAATCATAGAAGAGAAGCATTGATTTTATTATATAAAAAGGATAATATTAATATTAATGTATGTTGTTATATTTATAAATGTCAAGATATTAATCATATAGATAAGGAAATAGTAGATAAGTTTAGAATAATAAACCAAATGACACCTATTCCTGACATTTATAATGATATTCTTAATAATTTAGATAATAATAAAACATTAATAGATAAGAAAAATATCATAGAAGAGGTATTTAACTTATATAAAAATAATTATAAATTATTTTATTCTGTAAATTCAAAGTGTAGAAGACCAAATTTTAATGAAACAACATTTAAGGATTTGTGTAACGTATTTGAATTTAATAAAAAAGAGGAATTGGTAAGTTGTTTAGAGAATTATAATTTAGAAAAACAGAAAAAAATAACTTTATCAAAGACATCAATTGCTAAATGTGAAATTCAAAAATTTTATATATTTAGTTAAAAATTTACAAAAAACTTAAGTTATAGAATTATTCCAAAGGGAGTAGCACATACTTTTTATATTTTTAAAATTTATGGTAACAAAAAAATTATTTTTACAACATTTACTACAATTAATGGTTTCAATTAATTGTAGAAAATACAGCTATCTATACAGCTATCTATAATGCTATCTATAACGCTATACAGCTATCTATAACGCTATCTATAACGCTATCTATAACGTCATTTATTGTAAATAACGCTTATTATACTATTTTGTTGTAATTTTATAGGGGCTGATGTTAATGGAGCCCATTCGTTATCATTATCAGAATAATAACACGACTTAAGGTGAAGGTGAAGGTGACTATCTATAATATCAACTGTGTTATTTAAATCTAAATCTAAAATGTCAGCGGTATCATTTAAAATAACATATTTGCGTTGTTTAATGTTATCTATTTGTAAAATACTACTTGACAAAATCTTATACGTATCACCTGGACGTAATGTATTTGTAAAATGTTTAAAAACCCAATATTGGGCTTGAATGTATATACACGTGGGATTTTCAAAATCTATTTTTAATAATCCCCAACTGCTAGTAATGTGTTCAACTTGCCAATATACCCAAGCATCAGGTGATAATGTATCTAAATCTCTAAAAATTTGTCTAGCTAATTTCAAACTATCAGTTATTGTATTATCACATCCTAAACCGTATTCAGATACCCATAGCTCACCTTTATAAAAGACTCGTAATAACCGTCTCCAAATTGTATAATCAAAAAAATTAAAATGAATACCTCGCCAATCAACATAATTGTAACCGTGTACATTAATACGATCTACTAGATTCTTTGGTGAAATCAAGTACCATAATAAAGCAAACAATGAATGTGATTCATCTGCACTAGCAATTTTGATCGATTGATTTTTAACATTTAATCGTTTGACAATTTCTCTTCTAGTATTGTAATCATAAAAACACCCCTCTTGATCTACCTGAGTAGTCCAAAAAGGATTACTTGGTTCATTAAATGGATTTATACTTACTATTGGAAAACTTTTTCCAAGTAATTTATACGATCTATTTAAAAAATCAACAAAACGATTAATACAATCAGATCTTAAATTACAATCCCACGACTTATTACTACCATTTGTATATCTAGATTTTGTCATAAAATATGGAGGACTATTACAAAAAATCTCTACAGTGTCTACACCAGCTTCTACTGCTTTACTTAAAACATTTAATTGTAAACTATCATTTTTCAAATGAAAATTATCAGTTTCATCAATTATACACGGCATATTAGCTCCTAATCTAAAATTTTGTTTACGATTTGGGTCACTACCACCACCTAAATTATATCTAACTATATTTAATGCTAATCCAGATTTGTCAAATAATAAATGTATTAATTTTTCCAACACAGATTCTGGATATTCTATATTTGCCCACCAACAAAGGGATATACCCCAACCAGAAAACTTTTTAGAATTCGTACTGTAATTCATATTACAATTGTAGTTATAATATAATTTGATGTTTCAAACTTACACCTCCAGACCCCCTTCAGATCACCTCCAGACCCCTTCAGAATTATACATTAATTAGTTCCAAACCTATCCATCCTTTATAACGCATACCATTAAACGATGAATCTGTATAAATGTATCTAATATTCTGAAAATTTGACTTTATCCACAACTCTAAATCTATTTTCATACCGTTTGCAACCTTTGAATGTACATTCGGTTTACCCGTATAACTTTCACATACATCTTTTAACCTTAATAAACTATTATGACTTTTTACAACATTTTTATCTAACCAATTGTAAAAATCAGCGTTCATACAGTTATAAGGTGGTGGTGGATTGCTAGTTTCTTCATTGTTTTCATTAACTTCCGGTAAATTTACATTCACACCACCCATCGCCAATTTACTAAGGAGTTCTTCCTCAGAAATATGTTGATACGTAGATTTTAACGTGTCTAACACATTTCCACATATCGCTACAACAGTTTTAATATAACTAACGTTGCAATCAAAAAACTCACGATTTGAATTACAACGATACCTATCTAGTACATAATGTGCACACCTTTCTAATAAATCAGCATTGTTCGTTTCGAAATCTAGTAGTACTTGGATGTCATCTACATTCCCAGTTTGTAAACCCCGGATACGTTTTGATACTACATCCTTTGTCTTACCAACCTTATAAGCTCCTTGTGCATCTGTTTTAATGACATAAACGTGACCGGTTTTTTCAATAGCTTCGTAAGTTTTTTCTTTGTACTTGACTAATTCTTGTTGAGTTTGTTGATGTTCTAATTCTTTTGCTTGTAACAATTGTTGTTGTTCTTTTAGCTTTTCTTCAAGATCGTACTTGCCTCGAAGACGAATTTCTTCTATGACTTCACATACCCAGTCCTGAAATTGTTCGGCAATTTTTTTCCTCGACCTCATAAGTACTTTGTATAATCCTTGTTCTGTAAGAAATGTTGTATTTTGTTTTCTACCAAGGGTGTCGGTTAAACCGACATCACATCTTTGTTTATTATTAAATAACAATACTGTATCTCTTATATTTTTTATTTCAAGTAAATCACCAACATCCTTTGCTTTGAAAAGTGGTTCTTCGTATGTACCATAAACTTGAATATTAAGACCATTGAATTGTTTTACTAGTAAACTTTTCCCATCATTGTTTTCATTTATAATTGTATTGTCCATTGTATTTTTAATTGTATTGTCCATTGTATTTTTAATTGTGTATTTTTAATTGTATTGTTTTTATAATCTATTATCTTTAAATAGGTAAAAAATAAGGAATCTTGCACGTTTTAGACGTTTTTTCAAGGTAAGCACGTTTGTGGTCTCACTATTTTTTAAAAAAGCTTAATTTTTCTTTAAAAAAATAAGGAATCTTGCACGTTTTAGACGTTTTTTCAAGGTAAGCACGTTTATGGTCTCACTATTTTTTAAAAAAGCTTAATTTTTCTTTAAAAAAATAAGGAATTTTTTTGACACGTTTTTAAATTTTTTACGACACCATAAAAAAGACACTTGTAAATTTTTTACTATTTTAAACGATAATTAAGGAATTTTTATATTTTATCTTGTATTTTTTAGAAAAATTTAACATTTTAAAAACAAGCACGTGTATGGTCTTGGGATTTTTTAAAAAAGCTTAATTTTTCTTTAAAAAAATAAGGAATTTATTTAACGAATTTGTAATTTTTTTGGAGACGATGAAAAAAAGTACTTTTAAAATCCTTACAGTTTTAAACGATAATTAAGGATTTTTTAGAAAAATAGGGTAATTTTTAGAATTTTTTAAAACAAGCACGTTTATGGTCTCACTGTTTTTTAAAAAAGCTTAATTTTTTAAGTCAAAATTAAGGGTTTTTTCGTGGCATTTTTGTACCAAACCATAAAAAATTTATACGTTTGCTAATAGCATTTCTCAAACCATAAATCTACAAATTCCTTAATTTTTTACAACTTTTTTACCTTTTCTAAAAAATCCTTAATTATGGTTTCATTTCTTTGTTGTTTTTCTTAATTTTTTTAAGTCAAATTAAGGATTTTTTTTTTGCACTTTTTTGTGATTTCATTATTGGTTTTCTTATGCTTTATATGTATTTCTATTGTTTAATTTTTTTTAAAAAAATACTAAAAAACTAATAAAAAACAATAGAAACCAAAAACGTGGTAGACACCTTCAGATCCGCCAAGCCCCGTCAGAACACCTCCAGATATGGTCTCTCCCGTCAGATCCGCCAAAAATGACCTTTTTTTCTAGAAAAAAATTTTGAGAAAAAAATTAAAAAGTAAAAAGTTGTAAAAAAAATTTTATAGAAAAGAATCCGAAAATTGACGGATCTGAAGGTGCCTACCAAATCTGAAGGTGTTCTGACGGGGCTTGACGGATCTGAAGGTGCCTACCACGTTTTTGGTAACGTCTATAAATAACATAAAAACACTAATTTTTAAGTAATACTTGTAAAAGTTTTGAAGGTGAACTTTTTGTATTCATAGTTTAATGAAAGTTATTTTTAAACCAAAAATTATATATTATTTTGGTTTAAAAATTAAATTACAGATAATTGTAAAACAATTTAATGGTCTTGACATTCAAGTTTATGGTACATACGAAGATCCACTTTTCAAAGCAAAGGATGTAGGTGATTTGTTAGGTATTGATCAAATAAGAAAAACAATTCAGAATTTAGATGAAGAAGATAAAGTAATAAAACCCGGTAATACAGTTACCGGCCTTCAAGAACAATGGTTCCTAACAGGAAGATGGTTTATATGAAGTATTATTTAAACCAGAAATGTTTTAATTATATATTATTTTGGTTTAAAAATTAAATTACAGATAATTGTATCAAATGAATCAAATACCTAGCTTAAGCGAGCTTCAGATAGCACCAAAATCAATAAATTTTAAAGAATTAGTAACATCGAGTAATACTACACTTTCATTACAAATACAAGATAGTTTGGTAGAACGATTAAATACCAATTTCACAGACGATGAACAACGATGGTACGTAGCAAATCTTTATATGTACATGAACTACCATGCAACTAACGACTATCCGATTAATTTAGAGGATGTATATAAAATGATTGGATTTGTTCATAAGAAAAATGCGAAAAGAACTTTGGAGAACAATTTTATAGAGGGAGAAGACTATAAAACTTCACTTCTCCCTAAGGAAAAATCAAGTAATGAAGAAGAGGTTTTGCTGCTCCCTACGGAGAAGCAAAAAACAGATGAAAATAGAGGTGGGCATAATAAAGAAACAGTTATGTTGAATGTGGATACATTTAAGAACTTGTGTATGTTGGCGAAAACGGATCAGGGTAAAAAAATACGTAAGTATTATGTAAAATTGGATAATGTGTATAACGAACTTGTAAAAGAAGAAATATGTCCTGTAATAAACCAACTTACACCTCTCTAATCATAAAATTATTATATATATATATATATAAATGTCACCAGATTTAGCTAATTTACAGTTTTTTGTATCTTCTTCTACTCCTATATTACTTATATTAATGTCCTTACTATACACAGCTAATTCAACATCTACAAATACAACAGAAGCGATAGTAAAGTTTATCATAAGTGTAGTAGTTTTAGTTGTTTCACCATATATATCTGGTCCTCTACTATGCGTTGATGATCGTAGTGGTGGCCTGAGTTGCTTATACAATACATGCTCTAGTTTGTCAGTTCTATTCGTTATTATAGTTATAGCGATGTTTGTAATTAAACCATAAATAATTCTATGGTTTATCCAATTAATTTAGAAAATGTATTTAAGATGATTGGATTTGCCAATAAAGGTAATGCAAAAAGAACATTGGAAAATAATTTTACTAAGGATGAAGACTACAAAATAATATCTATAAAAAACAATCTTGAAAAGCAACTTCTCCGTACGGAGAAGTTGGGTGGCTCATGAATATTACAAGAAGATGTTATGTTAAATGTTGATACATTTAAGAACATTGTGTATGTTGGCGAAAACAGATCAACTTTACACCGTAGTAATCCTCTCTAATCATAAAATTATTATATATATATATATATATATAATATATAAATGTCACCAGATTTAGCTAATTTACGGTTTTTTGTATCTTCTTCTACTCCTATATTACTTATATTAATGTCCTTACTATACACAGCTAATTCAACATCTACAAATACAACAGAAGGGATAGTAAAGTTTATCATAGGTGTAGTAGTTTTAGTTGTTTTACCACATATGTATTCTAAAACATGCGTTCCAAAGGGTCCAAAGAATACCGGTTTACATGGCTTGGATTGCCTGGGTGGTACATCCTCTAGTTTTTCAGTTACATTCTTTATTATAGTTATAGTGATGCTTGTATCAACATATTTCCGAGGAAGAATTATGTGAAAAACTAATGATTAGTGGTGTTAATATGAATATGAATGCGGGTGTGAATGTAAATTTACCGGAAGTTAATAAAATTAATGAAGAAACTAGGAATCCACCACCTCCTTATAACTGTATGAACGCTGATTTTTACAATTGGTTGGATAAAAATGTTGTAAAAAGTCATAATAGTTTATTAAGGTTGTGTGAAAGTTATACTGGTAAACCGAATGTACATTCAAAAATGGCGAATCGTATAAAAACAGATTTAGAGTTGTGGATAAAGTCAAATTTTCAGAATATTAGATACATTTATACAGATTCATCGTTTAATGGTATGCGTTATAAAGGCTGGATAGGTTTGGAGTTACTCGAATAAGTTACTAGAATAAAGTGAATTTACAAATAAAAACTTTTTTTATTGTGATATTTTAATATGAACTTGTTAAATTATTTATTACAAGAATTATACCATTTGAGTAGCTATGATCCATTTGGATTAAAGATGATTTCTAATACAGATGATGTGATGGAAATAAAACAATTATTAAAGAATAATATTAATTTTTACAATCCTGATATGGAGATGATAGATAAATATAAACGGGCTTTTAAAATATTTCAGAAGAATCCTCAAGTATACGAGCATTTTTTTAAAATATTAAAAGTACTTCCGATAAATTCCGTAAATGGAAGAGTATTTATCATAGGTTTTAAAAAGAGTACGCCAGAAGTGGATAACTCGCAGTTAATAGTAAAAGTACCATTAAAGGGAGGTGATTCATTATCATATGAATATTATATAGGTAATGTGATAAATACGTTAAGAGAAAATGCAAAGACGCCTAATTTTTCGTTAATATATGGTAGAATGATGTGTGGTCTTAATACAATTTTTGAGAAAAAATATAAAGATGAAAGTGGTAATGAGAATTTTGTGCAAATTCCTCAAAAGTTATTGGACAATGAAAGGGTAAAAATATGCGATAGTAATTATAAAGATAATATGAAAATGCATTTATTGTATGAATATGTTAGAAATCCAAATACAAAACGTGTTTCATCATTTGAATCCTATATAGATAGATTACTTAATGTTGACAATGAAACGGCTATGTTTATTTTGGAACGTAATATCATAAATATACTTATAATTTTAATGTATAGTTTACAGGTAGCTTATGATTCAGTCCAGTTTACACATTACGATTTACATCCTGGAAATATTTTAATAGTTGAATTGGATGAACCTGAAGAGTTTGTGATAAAATATAAACGTGGTAAAACTATTACTATAGTGTCAAATGTCATACCATATGTTATAGATTATGGTAGGTGTTTTGTTAATCCAGAATTGGCAGTACCAGAGGAAGATGGTATGTTTCATGAATTTGAAACAGGACATACATATAAAAACTTTAGTGAATTTCAAAAAGACTTGTTTGGTGGTATGGTGTATGAATATGATGAATCTAATCCAGATAATAAAGAATCAGTAAGTGTATTAAAACTAGATAAAATGGTGGATAATTATCTAAATAAAATTAAAAAGTTGTATAATTATTCTGAAGACAAGATTAACAAAATGAAAATTCAAATAATAGATACAATTTTGAATAGACATACATCACAAGCTGGTATTAAAAATTATTTTACTAGAAAAGGTAGTGAACGTGTAACTTTGTCAAGGTACGATTTTGGTTTAAATCCCAAACCAAATGAAAAATATGATTTTTTTAGATTAGTAAAAACAGTTATAGATATATTATACGAAGGTAAAGAAACAAACGATAATTTAAAATACGATAAAATGTGGATTCTTTTAGACAATCAATTGACGATAGAATATCCATTTTATGATAATGTATACTATTCTTTACCATGTGATTATCATATAACAGATTATAATAGTATTACAACACGACCTGGTCCATGGAAACATTGGATTATGAAACCAAGTGATATTGGTAGAATATTGTACAACATCATACAAGATGACATATATACACGTGGTAATAAAACTTTAAGAAAACATCAAATTGGTGGTGGAAGTATTCTAAATTTAGATAAAAATCAAAAAAAATATAACGAAAGAGTTAATTATATTAATACGGAAATGAATAGTAAAATTAAAAATAAAACAAAAATAATTTCCGAGGATAACCTTAATAATGAAACTTCTTACAAGGATGATTTTGTTAGTGGTATTAAGGATGTAGGTCCAATGTATGTTACATATGTAGAAAGTGATTTAATGAAACGTATTAATGCTGCAAATATAAAAGACAACCAAAACAAAAGACAAAAAGATTGATAATTACAATACTATTTATATAATTATTTTGTAAACTATATATAAATAAAGATATGGATAAAAATCTTAAAATGAATAATTCAGATTTAGAAAAAGACTCTGTGAAAGTAGATGTAGGGGTGACTAAAACTAAATGGGATATAAAGAAGATGTTATTAATTTATATTCACGAATTTTTTGAAGTGTTTGTTTCAATATTAATTATTCGTTTAGCTATGGATAAGGGTGTAGATATGATGAAGATAGTTAAGGCAAGTGCAGCTATAGGTTTGGTTACATTTATATTGGAAAATTACAATACAGATTTCAATTCAAATATTAAACAAGGTATTACGTTTTCTGTTGGTTCTCAGATGATGTCTACATTTATGAATTAAATTTCTTCAACTTGCGTGTTATTTTTTGTTTCGAACGCCCTTATAGTTTCGTTTGTAGTAGTTATTTGCTCAACATTTAATTTAAGTAATTGTTGTTGAGCATTAGGGAAACATTTATTTATCATATCAAATGCAGTTTGTATTTGTTTTTTATCGTATATATATATTTCTTTTTTATAGTGTAATTTTTTTAAATTTTTAAAAACATGTTTTTCTGCTAAATGACAATTACCAGTTCTAATAAAATGAACAACATCGTATTCTGGATAATATGTATTATATCTTGACAATAATTTTTTTACAACTTGCTTTTCTGTATTTTCTATTTTCATTTTTGTTTTACCAATTTTTACCAATGGTTTTTTACTAACAGGATCTTGCATTCTTGTTAATAAACAATACACATAACCATCATTATAATAACTATTAATCAATTGCGATTGTTGCATAATTTTAATATTAAATATATGTATTTTTAAATAGTAAATACATTTAAAAAAAAACTAAAAAAATCAAGACAAAGTTTAATATATAATGAAACGTAGTGTGTTAGATGGTGTAATAAAATACACTTGTAAGAATACTGAACAATTAGGTATTTTGGTAGAAAAGACAATGTGTGATATAGCAGGAGTAAAATTTAATACAAAAAGAAAATATGATAGATTACCAGAAGATATATACAATGATATATCAGATACTATAGAGCCAGTTTTGAAACGTATGAAGTTGCAACATATAGGTAATTTGAATACAGAATGTGATTTTTTGGATACTAGTAATAATAGTAAATTGTCTGTAAAGACGATAATGTCTGGAAACAAGATATGTCCCCAAAATATAGGTCAATGTAGTTTAGTAAGTTTATCTACAAAGTTATCTTTAGATTGTAGTACAAAAGATGTTTTTAAACGATATTTTATGGAAAACAAAAGTGAAATGTTACAAAATTATTTAGAGAATTGTTTTTGTTGTGATACTACAATAGTGTACAAATTTGATAGGGGATGTATATATGTTATAAATCGTAAGGGAGATGAACGTATAATGTTTAGTGGTAGATTGGAATTTACTACATCTAAAGATTTACAGAGTTGGAATGAATCGAATACAATTAGATTTAATTCTGAATCTAATAACAAACCAAAGTCATTGGGTGAGATTCAGATTCATAATAATAGAGATTGTATAAAGTTTCGTTTTAATATAGATGTTTTGTTAAGTATGATAGATGAAGGGTATATTAATTTGAGTTATGACGTTTATAATTTAAAAACTAAATACAAATTCAAAGTAGAAAAGCGAAGTATTCATACAATGCCAAAATTATGTTTTCAAAGTTTTAATTATATTGGTAGTAAGATGAAGTTGTTGGATTTTATAAAACAGTCTATATCAGATTATACAAAAAAATCATACAAGGATATATCTGGTTTTGCAGATATTTGTAGTGGAACTGGTGTTGTAGCATTTGATGTTATGCGAGGCGGATGTAATAATATAATGACAAATGATATTCAACATTATGCATACGTAGTATCTTCTGTGTGGTGTAAGACAGATATAGATGTGGATAAGATTCGAGGTATAATAAATGATATGAATACAAGAGTATCGGGAATTGATTTACAGGATGTGAATGTAAATTTAACTACTGATGATTTTTTTGTGTATAAATATTATACAGAGGCAGGACCTGATGGAAGATTATATTTAACAAGATTAAATGGTTATAAAACAGATATAATTAGACAAAATATAGAAGAATTGTATAGGGTTAAAAAAGTGAATGAAAAAGAATATAGGTTATTGTTAAAGTTGTTATTATATGCTGTAGCTAGTGTGAGTAATATAGCTAGTGTGTATGGTGCTTATTTGAAAAATTATAAAAAGGTAGCATTAAAAAATCTAGTATTAAACATTGATTTATTGGATAATTTGGTTGATAATGTTAATAGAAGTATAGAACATACTGGTCATAATAAGAGTATAGTTGAATTGTTAGATACGGATGATTTATCAAAATACGAGGTTGTTTATATGGATCCACCTTATGTTGCAAATAGAAGTTATCACGATAACTATCACGTTTTAGAAACAATAAGTAGATATGACAACCCAAAATTAAAGGGTAAAACAGGGTTACGTGATGTAGTTGATACGAAATCAAAGTTTTGTTCAAAGCGAGAGGCCTTTGAAGAGTTCAAGTTAGTTTTATTTAAGATAAGATCAAAGTATATGTTTATTAGTTATTCATCGGAAAGTATTGTATCAAAAGACAAGATGATGGAATTGATGACAACAACTGGTTGGTCTGATGTAAAGTGTTATGAAAAGGAGTATCAAAGATTTAAATCAAATAAAAACAGTGATGAAAAACAATCTAAACTGGTTGTAGAATACATATTTTGTGGTAAAAGAAATTAATATGATTATTTGTGTTACAGTCTATTTAGTGGTTTAATTCGTATATAAATAAAATATGAATTTAAATATGAATTTAAATGTAAATTTAATTTGTGGTAGTATAATAAGTAATATGTTTGAGTATTTAAGATGGGATGCTATATGTTACAAAATATCAAGAGATTTTTCTATAATGAATGATAAATTAAAGGCTTGGTGGATAAACTTTTTTTCAAATCAGCAACAAGATCAGGGTTATACGGTTATAGATAGAGACATGGATAATTATTATTTATCACATGATGATTTATGGAGCGATTAGAGTTTTATTTTTATAGAGTTTTATTTTTATGTTGTAATGATAAAACTTTTTTTAAATATATAATATAAGATGAGTGATAATAAAGATCCTATAGAAGACCTTCCAGAAGACGCTCCAGAAGACGCTCCAGAAGACAAAACAGATGATCCTTTAGGAATAGGAATTGACAGTACTACTACGTCTATTAGTGTAGGTGTATGTGTTTGCTTTGTATTGTTGTGTATAATAGGATTATTTTTTTGGTTGAGATCTGGAAGTTCAGGTAGTTCAGATGAAGGTACAAATAGTGAGTGTACTACACCTACGCATTATACAATAGAGTTTAAGTATGCTGATGGTGTCAATCCATACAACAATTTTTCAATACCTCCATTTGTACCTAAACCTCCAGAATTTTTTGGAACAACAAATAATTAAACTACCATTTGTTTAGTTAAACTGCAAAAATTATTCAGGATATGGGAGTTCTTCTTTATCCAATTTTATAGCACATGGTTTACAATATGTTCCATCATCTGCGGCTACAAGTTCTTCACAGTCAAAACAATATCCATTTTCGCATTCATAACACCAAAATGTCCTAACACAATCGTCACATAAAGAGTTATTACATTTAACACAATCTCCAATATTATCACATGCTGGACAAATTTTATTATTACATGAATCACATGTAATAATATCGTATCCACAGTCTTCAAAGTCTGGTTTGATAGGAGTACCTTTACCGATGACGTCGATAGACGACAAGGTATAATGAAAATCACAATCATTACACCATATAACATTAGGATCATTATCACAATTGTTATCCTTTTCTATTGATGTTCCATTACAATAACCACATCGTCCATAAACTCGTGGAAACTCCGTATTAATTCGTTGCATACTACTAGTAACATTTTCTGCTTTACACATACTTATTTTTTGACAAATTTCTCTATGTTATGTTAAAAATTCAATTTTTTATTTGTATTTTGGTGGTATATTGATATTCATTGGTGGTATATTGATATTGATATTCGTTTCAAAAAAATAAAATTGAAAAAAAAATTATTTACAAAGATATTAATGGTGTGGGTTTTGTTCATTCGTTCAGATAAGGATTTCAAGGATATAGAATTTACTTTTTCAAATGGATATGGATATAGATATAACAATAGTTCTGATAAAACCTTTAGATTGAGTGATTATTCTAGTTGGAATGACATCCAACTAAATATAATTGAAACGATGAATTTAAATGTTGCATTACGCCAAGCTGTTTATATTGTATGTGATATAAGATTGGGAGTTTACGAGTATTTGCATGATAAAATGTCAATGTTGTTTTTTAGAACAAGTGGTGTTATTGATTTACAAAGTTTTTTGATATTGAATGATATTAAAACACAAGAGACCCAAGAGACAGAAAATATAGATCTTAGTGCATAAATAAAAAATTGAAAAATTTTAATTTGTTTAAATATATCGCAATCGCTATCACATAATGAAAACGTCTTTGAAATCTTTTCAAAATACTACTGTTAAATGGATGTTAAATCAAGAAAAAGAATATGGGGGAGGGTTATTGTTTAATGAAGCCGGGACTGGAAAGACAATTTGTTGTCTTGATGTTATTATTAAAACATTGGACAAATATCCAAAGACGTTAATTTTATGCCCTGCTGGATTAGTTTCTAATTGGGAAAACGAAATCTTGAAGCATACGGATTACAAATCAAATCATATTGTAAAATATGTTGGTAGTAATCGCGCTGAGCTTGACTTGGATAAAGGAGATGCTATATTTTACATTGCTAGCTATTCAATTGTAGCTAGAGAAGTTGATGATTGTAACAAGTTTAGAAAAGGGTCATTATTTAATGATGTTTTTTCGAGAATTGTATTGGATGAAGCTCATTACATTAGAAATTGGAACAGAAAGGTATTCAAGTCTGTTTTGCAAATTGAATCCGAGTTAAAATGGGTAGTGACAGCAACACCAATCTTTAACAAAGTGGATGATTTGTATTCTTATTTTCGATTTTTAGAATTGGAATCTGTTGATTCAAGACGAGAATGGCAATCTTTAACACATTCTTCAAGTGGTATAGTTACATACAGACATATTAATGACATTGTGAAAAAACATTCATTGAAAATGGAAAAATCAAATGTATTAAAAGAGGAATTGAAACCGAAACACGAATTCAATGTAGAAGTTTCGTTAAATGATTTTGAACGTAATTTTTACGAAACTTTATGGGAATATTCTATGCAAAGAATGAAGGCTTTGTCCGAAAGATTAAAACGTTTATCTGGATTATCTGATTTAAATTCACAGATGATGCGACAGTTGGTGACAAATAATATTTTGGTTTATATTCTTCGATTGAAACAGTCTTGTAACAATCCGTGGTTGGTTATTAGTAAAATGAAACGACTTGAAAATATAAAGTCTTTACAAAGAGCAACAGAAAGATTGGAGTTTTACAATTCTTCTTTAAATATGGAAGAAGAGTGTCCTATATGTTATGATAATGTTGCAGATGCTATTGCAAATCCGTGTGGACATAAATGTTGTACAGGATGCTGGGATAAAATTATGCGATTTGGTTTAAGAAAATGTCCAAAATGCAGAACGGAAGTTGATTCTATTGACAATGTAGAAATTGTTTTAGCAAATGAACCACTAGAAAGTGAAAGTACAGTTGAATTGGAAAATGAGTTGAAGTGTTCTTCAAAAATCAAATCTTTGTTGGAAATCATAAGACAAAAAATTTCATTAGGTGAAAAAATTGTAGTTGTAAGTCAATGGGTGAAGATGTTGGATATTGTAAAGGAGATTGTATCGAATAATTTTAAAGACATTAGAACAGTTAGTTTACAAGGAAATGTGTCTATGAAGGCTAGACAAAAATCGATAAATGATTTTCAAGGTCAAATGGATATTAAGATATGTTATATATCGTTGATGTCAAGTGCTGAAGGAATTAATTTGACTGCTGCAAATAATTTAGTATTATTGGATACTTGGTGGAATCAAAGTAAAATGATACAAGTTAGTGACAGAGTTCATAGAATTGGTCAAACTCGTGATGTTAATATTTACAAATTGTTTGTTGGTGGAGAAAATTCGATTGAGAAAAGAATTGAAGCACTAGTTTCTAAAAAAGAAAAATTGAAGAATCTAATTATGAAGAACTGGACTATAAGTAATGTGGAATCTTATGATGATAATTGGATACGAACTCCTATAAAACTTATTGGATAAAATAAAACAGTTTTCAATTAACATTTTTCATTTTTAATCAACATAAATCCGTTTACACTTACACACTTACACACTTACACACTTACACACTTACACACTTACACACTTACACACTTACACACTTACAACGCCTAATAAAAAATTGAATTATTTTTGTAAAACTAAGAAAATTATCTTTAGTACAATATGTCTTCTTTGAACTTTTTTGAACAATTCGCTGCTATCAATGTTTCTGAATCTAGCTCTGTTGTTGAGCAAGATTTAGTTAAAAATATGTCAACTATTCATCTTGATAATCAAAATCAAGATGTTGAAAAAACTAAAAAAATCCAAAAAAATTTAAAAAACGAAGAAAAAACAAAAAAATATCGTTTCATTCACGGTAACAATATTATTATGACAAATGGTCAGTATAAAGGTTACAATGGTTTTGTGTATGATTATTTTCCATCGATGGCAAGTTTTTCTATTGAGGAAGAGATTTATGTTTTAGCAGCGCAATATGGTGAAAAGAAAATCGGTGATGAAATAATGACATCTTCTGGATCTGGTGTAATTGTATCAAAAATTGGTGAGTTATTGAATGTGTGTATTGGTGAAATGGATATTCGTTTGCCAAGATTTTGTTTTGCTCGATATGTTACTTTTATGGATAACAATATTTTGAAAATTGCTCAATTGTTGAAGATTCACGGTGATAAATATGAAATGGTTGTTATGAAGTTTGATTATTCAAAAATATTTGATGCGCAAGATTTGGTCAAGGTGGTATCTGATAGTTTCAAGTCTGGTGAATTTTCTTACGGTGACGAGGTTATGGTGTCGGTTAGTAATTGTAGAGATGAATTTTATTTTGTTTGCAAACATCCTGAAAACTCAGATGAATCAGATTATTATGGAAGATATGGAAGATTACGTTTAGAAATTCCAGATCAATATCTTGTATCTATTAAGCGTACAGTAACAGTGAACAAGTCAATGACATCAACTCAGGGAAAACGTGTGAAGGTTGAACGTGGTTTGTATAAGAACAAAGAAGGTGATTTGGTAAATATTGAATCTGCATATTTGAATGTTCAAATAGAGGCTATTAACAAAAAGATTACAAATCATTATGCTCATTTGTCTAATGGAATTTTTCAAATTAGAAAGATTATTCCATCTGATGTATTCTTCATTGATTGTGAGTTAATGAATGGAAATTACTTTCAAGTTGAAGAGTGTTATGCTGATTATTATGTTGGGTTTGAAAGATCTGAAGGTTGTGTTGAAAAGAAGACAATTTCAAAGGTTGAAGTGAAGACTTTTATGTCTGGGTTTACGATTACGGATACAAAATTTGTTTCTAGTTTTGAAAAGCAAACAGAAGAGAAATTTGTATTGGATACAATTCAAGAAGATCAAGATCAAGAAGTTCAGGATGATGAAGTAGTTGAAACGGACAATGTTGATTATGAAAACGGTTTTGATGAAACAGTTATGGACGTTGACCAGTTTGAAAATACTGAGGGTCAGATGAAAGAAACTTTTAGAGATATTGAGAGATCTGGATTTGTGCAAAGATCTTTATCAAAGGATGAAAAGGAGTATATGAAGATGATTGAAAAATGTGGATCTGCAATTGGTGATGTTCAAGACTCTTACGTTTTATTGGACAAGATTTCTGATGCTGTAAAAATGATGAGATCTGAATTGGAAAAGATATCGATTGTTGATTGGTCATCGAGTGATGTAAAGTATATTGTTGCTTGCTTGGTTGCATATGAAATTTTGAAAACTGGTTATCCTATGACAATTTATGAGTTTAGAAAATATGTTCAAAAGCTTTACGATACAAATTACTTGAACAAATCAAGTATTGCAAACAGTGGATTTGTTAGATGTGAAAATTTGGCAATTGATAGTATGTGGAAAATTATTGAAATGACGAACGATGAAAAGAAAGAATTTAAAACGTTATACAAGAACCAAAAATATGATAGTTTGGTAAAAGATATTATGGAACGTTGTCATAAGATGCTTTGTGCGTGGTTTGAACCAGTTGTATTTTCAAAAGGGAGTGTTGATTTGGACTTGATAAAAGTATCAGAAACAAAACATAAAGTTAAGGCTTATCCAAAGTATTTTTTGACAACAAGTGACATTTTAAACAATGTTACGTCAAAAGATGCAAACAAGATTCTTTGGGGGCCTAATTCTCAAAAATTGGTTAATGTGTGGAAAGAGTCATTGGTTAAAAAATTAGAAAAAGAAGACAACAAGACAGCAAAGTGCATTTACGAATTTGTCAAGGACAATATTGACAATGCACCATTTATATTGCCTACTCTGGAAAAATCAGAAGATAAACTTGACAAGTTAAAGTACAAGGAACTCAAGCGTGCTTTTGAAACTTTTACAGAAAAGTTACGCGTGTATGTTGGTAAACAAACAGATGAAAAGAATATGCGTATTGAACAATCTATGCAAGAATCACTTCGAATTGCTGAAAAAAGAATGGGAATGTCAGAGAAAAGAAATCGTGATGAAACAACTGAAACAAACGATGAAACAAACGATGAAACAAATCCAGAGTTTGTCAAAAGTAGTTCTTGTAAAATTTTCATTTAAATAATAAATGTTGTTTATGATTGATTTGTATTTGTATATTTTTTTTTATTGAGTATAAATAAAGATATATGTCGAATAGTTTTACAAGTTCATTTGAAAACATTAATGGTGAATCGAGTAAAGATTTTTTAGAAAACATAATGTCTCAAGCTATAAACCAAAGGGATAAATTACGAAATGGAGATGTTGAATCTGATGAAAGTAGTGATTCATTTGATTTGGATGAAGCAATTAACGATGCACTAGCTGAAAATGGACAAGAACAAGAACAAGAACAAGGACAAGGACAAGGACAAGGACAAGGACAAGGACAAGGACAAGGACAAGGACAAGGACAAGGACAAGGACAAGAACAAGGACAAGAACAAGGACAAGAACAAGAAGAAAGAGAACAAGACAGAGAAAGAAGAGTAAAAAATATTCCTAGTGAAAGGGTTGAAAGGTTATCTGGGTTTCGTCATTCAATATATGCGTCTATAGTAAAGGGTAATGATAAGGGTAAACAAGTTGAAATAAAATATTTTATGCCTGGAAAGTTGGAAATAGAGATTGGTATAAATGAGGAGATTTATACATCTAGAGATTTGTCTAATGGAGATATGATTAATAATTGTATTGTTTTGGCTGTATTAGGCAGGGATAGGTATCTAGGTCATTGTAAAAAGGTAACATTTTTAAAAGACAAAGATGTTATTAGATACGATAATGAAAATGTTAAAATTATAAAAGGTCAATTAGCTGGAATCCAGGGTATTGTACGAAAAGAATATAAAACAAAGGTTGGTGTTACATTTAATGGTGTACCTTTAACTGTAGATGAGTCTGATATTTTTTATAAGGATTTATTATTAAAGAATGGGAAATATTTTAATGTTGTTGATGTCAAGGTAGACAATGGTAAATACATGATAACTGGTAAAGAATTGGGTGATAATAATATAAAACAGATAACCAATGATGATATACAAGAAATAATGTCTGGATTTAAAATGCAAGGCAAAGTTGATATTGAATATATAGATGATGACGTATCATTTAGACATAGTGAAGGCAGTGAAACTGGTAGCAATGTTAGTTTTGAGGATTTTGATATATCCAGTCAAAAATCCCAAGATGATTATGAATATGAAACAGTAGATGGTGAACGTTCTACATTTAGAGATATTGAACGTACTTCTAGGATGTTTAGTGGATGGTCTTCTAGACAAAAATCATGGATAGATTTAGTTAACAAGATTATGAAAACGTTTGTGATAACAGAGGAGTTAAATACATTTAATTTGGTTGATCAAATAGAAATTGTGTTAAGATATTTTGATAATAAAATAATTAGTAGTGGTGAGAATTTTAACATTTATTCTTCTTCGATAGATATTCAAATGATTATAGCATGTATTGTTGTATATTCATTGGTTAGTATGGATGAACATTTTAAGGGTTTTGAACATTATATTAGCGAGTTATATAAAAGGGCTTATTTTTCAGGGAGAGTTGTAGAATCAGTTCTGGTGGAATTACCAAATGTTTTTGTTTGTTCAGAATTAAAACGTACAAAGTTAGATTTTGACAGAGTAAAAATGTTGATGAATTGTTATAATAGAATGATTCAGAGTATTCTTGATTTAAGTTTTGATTTGGTTCCAAGGGTTGAAGTTCGTAAATTTGAACCAGTTGTGCGTAAGGTTGATAGGTATAGTAAGAAGACTTTTATTTTACCAGATGATTTAATAGATGGTTTAGTAATAAATGAGAATAATGCAAATATGAACATTTTGTGGGGTCCTCATTATATGAAAAGAATTGAAAAGTGGCGTAATACATTATTAGAAAAAATGAGGGTGTCAAGTGGTACAAAATCTCGCATATATGATTTTATACAACAAAATATAGAAAATAGTGTTGTAGTATATTATAAATTAAGGGGTGATGTGATTAAATTTTTAGGATTACGTTATTCTGATTTTGCATATGGATTAAGTAATTGTAATAATGATAGAAAGTGCGAAGATGAATATATTGTAAAATATATTAAAAAAGTATTTGACGAAGTTTTAGACAAATCTGCCAAGGGTAAGTTTAAGGCTATATCCCAAGATGAGTATGAATTATTACAAAAATACACGAGACTGGGTGATTTTATAAATGAATTTTTGTCTGATATGGGTAAATTAAGGGATTATTTGAAATCATCTCGTGAGAAACATTTAGGAGAAGTATCTACAGAAAGGCAGAAGTTATTAGAAAGAAGACGTGTTATAGAAGATGAAAAGAAAGAGGTATTACCAGTTGTAGATAAGATAAAGGTGATATTAAGACGTGCTTTTAAGGATACATTTGATGAAATGTGTAAAGATGATAATTGTAAGACAAAGGAAGTAGCTGAAAAGGTAAGGCGTGTGTTGAGTAATCAGGAACAGATGTTATTAACATCAAGTGAAGTTGCAATGTTTAGGAAATTTGCATCTGATAATTCTGACAAGGCACCAAATACTGGATTTAAGATACCAAAAATTATATTAAAGATAAGAAAGCCACAACCCATAATCAAAGAATCGGAAGAAGAATTGGAAGAAGAATTGGAAGAAGAATTGGAACCAAAAAAAATACCAAAGATTATTTTAAAACTAAAGAAGCCCAAGGAGTAAGTATTAATAATTTTTTTACTTGGTGTTAATTAATAATTTTTTTTGTTTTGTTAATTATAAATAAATATGTTTAGATCATTATTTATATTTGCAGTAGGGGTGTATATTGGTCAGGAGTATGGTACATTGATACCAAGTGTTAAAGTAAAGACTTATGAAGCGTTTGATAATCTTAGACAAACTGAATTATACAAAAAAATGTGCGAAGATATACGTAATAAAAAGTGATAGTATTTAATATATTTTTATTATTTATATTATATAATATGGAATATTATATAATTAGTAAGAGAGGTAGTATATCAACGAGTCTTCCGATTATTACAAAAGATAATAATTGTAAATCGAATTTTGATAATTTGCAAGACTTTATTGATTACGTTTTAATAGAGTGTTCGAATTGTGTTAAAAAAGAGTCGTGTATAAAAGAAATAGAGAATTCCAAATTATACGATTGTTATAAAGATAATCCAAAAGACAGGCCAAAAAATTGCGGAGAGGTTGTGAAAGCTAATTGTAAAGAAATTAAGACAAGTTCTTTAACTGTGAGGTTTTTAAAAAAATTGGATACAGATGATAATGACAAAAAACGTTTTTTAGTTACGCATATTTTATGCTTGTTTCAAAGTAAAGGTTTATTAACTAAAAGAGGTGGTATATATTATTTATTAAAAACTAATACAAGATTAACTTGGAATAATATAAAACTATTGCAAAAAAAACATATTATAGGATTAGAAGATGAAATAGTTGTCGAAATACGAAACATTTTCAACAATAAGGAATACAACTACGATGATGTAACATTAATAAAATGTTTGTTTTGGTATTTAAGAAAGGCAATTGTTGATTCAATATTAAGTGATATAATAAATCATTATAAGAATAAACCTACTCGAAGTAATGTGAATATAATAGCTATGAGCGTTGGATCTACAAAGTTATCATCAGATTACGATATATCATTAGACACATCATATAATATTGGTGCTATTATTATAAAACGTTTTACAACAATTATAGAAAATATTTTCAAAGACGATTCGGAAAATATATTTGATACCAATGTGTACGGTGTTTCTTTTACAAAAAGAAAGGCTGATAATAATTTTACAGAGAGTCACAAATGCGATTCAAATGATATATTTTATGTAAAAGTAGATAATAATATAGAAATATCACAAATGATATGGTGTTATATAAAATTATTATTAAAATTAAATTTTGTATTAAAACAAGATGATAAGGTATATGAGAAATTATATTCTTATTTAGACAATGATACTGGGATGCAAAACAATAAATTATTTATACAGGCTGTAATTTTTGTTAATAAATATAAATCAAATATTGAAAATTATGGCAAGATTGTCTCAAAATACAACGAATATATAATAGTTAATAATGCAGTAACAGATGATGATAATTATTTAATTAGTAATTTTATAAGTTTTGTGAATTACAATGGTTCTGAAACATATTTAACAAATGGTGCGTTTATAGATGTGGTAATAAATCAACAATTATGTTCAACAGGTGATAAAATAAAAATATCAAAGTCATACATGTATTTTACGTCATTTATTGAGAATATGTCTGATTTATTAACACATTATCATAAATCGAAATATGCAGAAAGGTGTGAAAATAGTTTGAATGAATTAAATAAGTTATTAAAGGATCAGGGGTTATCAGAATGGAGTGGTGTATATTCTGATACGTTAGATTTATTAAAATGGTTAAGGATAACACAAAAAAAATGTGATGATGATGTATATAAATGTCAAGTATTTGATTTGATGTATACATGTATTTATATTATAGTGAAGATATCTAATGTATATTATGAGTATGTTAGAAAAACATATAGTTCTTTAGATGAGGGTATAGGGATGTTTGATAAAATTAAATTTCCAGATGTTGATGAAGATATTAGTGAGTTAAGTCCAATTAAACTTGAATAAATTAATTATTGTTTTACAATTTAATTAATTTACTTTATTAAAATATTGTTAATTTGTTGTTGTAGTTGCGGTGCTACATTTGATTCTGTATTGTTTTGTAGTGACGGGTATGTTTTATGTAATTCTTGAATTTTTTCTGGTAATAATTTGGAAGCTTGTTGAAGTGTTAATGTGGAATCAAATGGCTGATCTTCAAGTGATTTTTTAAGAGATATTAAAATTTTGTGTCTAACAAAGTTAGGGTCTAGGGATATAAAATTTTGACCGATATATGTTAAGAATGCGTATTCTGTAATGGCAACAAATGCAAGTATTATTAGGTTTGTTTGTAGGATATCTGTAAGATTTAAGTTATAATATTTAGCAATAATGATTGTAAGTAGTAATCCGCCAATTAGTACCATAAAAAGTGTATTAAATGCTTGTGATTGTAATTGTTTGTTATGTTCTTCTACTTCTTGATCTTGTTTTGCCATGTCTGGTGGGGAAAGACTGGATGTAATTTTTTGCGCGGTATCTTTATCGATGAATGTACTGATATCTTTTGCGAGGTAACTTGCAACTAGTTCACTTTGACCTTTAACGACGTTTTCTTCTATTTTTTTGCCATATGTAAAAAAGAATATGCCTATAAATGTGGAGATAAGTGTAACGTTAAGAATAATATTAGAAATTTGATAAGGGTTCATCTTTTATTAATTATAGTAAAGAAATTATTTTCTTGCTAATTAATAAAAGATGTCATCTCTTAGTTGTAGGCCAGTTTCATCAAGATTTTCTTTTAGTATTAATGTGTTTGTACATGTGCTTATATTGTTTACGTTTTTGACGGCGTTTTTCATATTATTTGTTAGTAAATTGACAAAAGAAATGTTTGAAAAAGAAATTGGTCATTTGATAGAGCAAAATATGGATAAGTTAGTTCACGGGTTAGATAATGAGACAAAGCAAAATTTAATTTTGTTTACTCGTGTAATGCCATTAGATAAATTAATAAAAAAATACGAAGAACCAAGTGAATATGTATTAGAGCATAATAAGTGGGTGCAATTATCTGCGATTGCGTTATCTGTAATAGGGATTTGTATATTAGCTTTAGTTATATATATAGTGTACAATAGTTGTGGTCAATGTGCCCCATTAAAACATATATTTATGGAAAATGTTATAGTTTTTGCTTGTGTTGGTATTGTTGAATATTTATTTTTTACAAAAGTTGCATTAAAGTTTGTACCGGCACCGCCTAGTTTATTGGTTACTTCATTAATTAATAAATTTAAAGAGACAATGCAATCAAACAATTAATTAATATTTAATTAATAATAACGAGTATATTAAATTAATAATTTTTGATTAAATTATTAATTAAATTTTTACATTCTTCTCTAGGTGAGATAGAGTGTGTGTGTGAATGTGTGAAGTGGTAAACTTTGTGGTGTAAAATGTTGTGTAAAATGTGGGGTGGGTGTGGGGTAAAATGTGGTATAAAATGTGGTATGACGCCTAAACTTTGT
>Ga0208718_1000013_pt1 | contig 65175 bp, 82 predicted proteins | sample LakMenE29Apr09ns_FD_150743 | JGI IMG/M metagenome (GOLD analysis project Ga0208718, IMG submission 150743) | Freshwater microbial communities from Lake Mendota, WI - 29APR2009 deep hole epilimnion ns (SPAdes) | ecosystem: Environmental > Aquatic > Freshwater > Lake > Epilimnion/Euphotic zone ...
TGGTGGAGCCACAACCCACTGCCGTAACCACTTGGCCACGCTCGCCTATTCTCTTAGAGAATATCAAACAAAAGATAAGTTTTCGAATAACTACTTCTCTTCTGTTGAATATTTTCTACCAAAAATATTTGCTCTAATAGATTTATAAACATCTTTTCTTAAGACATCGTGAATATTAATTGATAAAACTTGTCGAATTACTTCATTTCGAAATAAAGAAACTCCACGAAGTAATTGATTTTTTGTGATCAGTCCTTCAAAATCAATATCGGAACTTTTAATTTTTAATAAGTAGGCAAAATATTGTAAATTTCGTGGAATTTCAGCACGTATATAAGCTTCTTGCTTATAAACTCGTTTAAGTAATGAATATCTTAATAAGTACCATTCTGTTTCGTTTTCTAAAAAACTTTTTATAATTTTTCCAGCTTTTGTATCTCTTTCTTCCATTAAAGTAATTAATAACATTTCTGTACTAATAACAGGAGATTTAAAACGAGTTAAAGCATTTTCTGCAGTTTTTTCAAAAATTTGTTCAGTTTCTAAAGAATAAACTTGATTTGAAGAGAGAGAAATAGAGTCCCGAAAAAAAGGAAAAAATGTTCGAATTGTTTCCAAAAATTTTGTAAAAAAATTTATTTTTTTTTTAAAAGGAGTCAAAGGAATTTTTTTATAACTTTTTTCTAAAATTTCTCCTATATTTTGTTGTGTTAATTTATATTTTTTTAAAATATCACATACAGGAGAATTAATTGAAAAAAAAGCTAATAATAAAAAGTCACTACTCACTATTGTTTCTTCTACAATTTGTGCAAGATATTTTGCATATTTTGCAACTTGAAAAGTATCAATTGAAAAAAAATCAAAATAACTTGTTTGAGATAAAAGATAATCTAATGCAACATATACTTGATTTCGTTTTCTTCTTTCATTTTTTTGTTTTTCAGCTTTTGTTTTTTTTGGATCAAAACTAACAGTAGGAATATCTACAAAATTAGAAAAATTTGCAGTTTTTTTTCTTAAAAATTTGGGAAGAAATTTATTGGGAACTTTTTCAAGAAAATTTGAAGGAAGAGTTTTTAAGTATTTTAAAAAATTTTTTATTTTTTTTTTCATAATGTTAAGAAAAAGAAATTAATTGTAATATTTTTAATAAATGTTGATATGTTGATAGTTTTTTCTACTTAAAAAATATCAAAGTCTAATAATTTTGAAAGATTAAAATTTGAAATGAAAAAAGAATTTGCTTCCAAATCAAAAATACCATGTTTTTGAAGAAAAAAAAAATACCCTTTCTTTAATTTTCATTATTTATTATTATTATGATGAAATGTTTATTTAAACAAAAGAATAAGAAAAAAATTAAAAATGACATCAAATAAAGAACTCATTAAATCTATAGAAACAAAATACTTAAAAAACGAAAATTTTTTAGATAAAAAAAATCCTCTAGTTGAAATTGGAAATATTATTAGAATTGGATATTTAATACCAGAAGGAGAAAAAGAAAGAACACAATATTATGAAGGTTTAGTAATTGCAATAAAAAATAGAGGAATTGGAAAAAGTTTTTTAATTCGACGAAATGTTCAAGGAATAGGAATTGAACAAATTTTTCTTTTAAATTCTCCAAAAATTATTTCCATTGTTAAAAAACAAAGTTCGAAAGTGCGACGTTCAAAATTATATTTTTTACGAGAATTACGTGGAAAATCTACAAGACTGAAAATAAAATTTTAACAATGCATCCGACTGGATTTGAACCAGCGATGTTCTTACGAAAATGGATTATGAGTCCAGTGCCTTCAACCGCTCGGCCACAGATGCAATTTTGTATGAAAAATTAAAGAAGATTGGAGCTTGTGGGATTTGAACCCACGTCCATTGATTTTTCAATGTCGAATCCAAAAAGCCCCCTTTCTACTTTTATTTTTTTAAAAAACTAAGCATGAAGGGACTTGAACCCTTGACATTTAGATTCGGAATCTAATACTCTATCCACTGAGTTACATGCTTAGTTTTCAAAAAACTTACCAAACTACTACATTAATATTATATTTTTATTTAGGTAAATTATTTTCTTTAGCAATAACATCCTCAATACTTCCTACAAGATAGAAAGATTGTTCAGCGAATTTATCAAATTCTCCTTTTAGAATTCTTTGGAATCCAGTAATAGTATCATTTAATGCGACATATTTTCCTTCTAATCCTGTAAAAACTTCAGCAACAGTAAAAGGTTGAGATAAGAATTTTTCTACACGTCTTGCTCGACTTACAAGTAATCTATCTTCTTCTGATAATTCATCAAGTCCTAAAATGGCAATAATTTCTTGAAGTTCTTTATATTTTTGTAATGTTTGTCTTACATTTTGAGCAGTTTGATAGTGATCTGCTGTAACAATTCCTGGTTGTAACATTGTTGAATTTGATTGTAAAGGATCTACCGCAGGATAAATTCCTTTTGCTGCTAATTCACGAGATAATACTGTTGTTGCATCTAAATGACGGAATACTGTTGAAGGGGCAGGATCTGTTAAATCATCTGCTGGTACATAAACAGCTTGAATTGAGGTAATTGATCCTTCTTTAGTTGATGTAATTCTTTCTTGTAATTCCCCAACTTCTGTTGATAAAGTTGGTTGATATCCAACAGCTGAAGGCATTCTTCCTAATAAAGTTGAAACTTCAGAACCAGCTTGTACAAAACGGAAAATATTATCTACAAATAATAAAACATCTTGTTTATTTGTATCACGGAAATACTCTGCAATTGTTAAAGCAGTTAAAGCAACACGCATTCTTGCTCCAGGTGGTTCGTTCATTTGACCATAAACTAAAGCAACTTTTGATTTTTCAAAATTTTCTGCATCAATAACTTTTGATTCTTTCATTTCGGCGTATAAATCGTTCCCTTCACGCGTACGTTCTCCAACCCCAGCAAATACAGAAACTCCTCCTTGTTCTTTGGCAATATTATTAATTAATTCCATAATTAATACAGTTTTTCCAACTCCAGCACCACCAAATAAACCAATTTTTCCTCCACGTCTATATGGAGCCAATAGGTCAACAACTTTAATTCCTGTTTCAAAAATACTTGGTTTTGTCTCTAATTCAACAAAAGCAGGTGCAGGTCGATGGATTGAATAAAATTCAGTATTATTTACAGGACCACATTCATCAACTGGTTCACCTAAAACATTAAAAATACGACCAAGAGTCTTAATTCCTACTGGTACTTTAATAGCTGATCCTGTATCAATAACAGTATCTCCTCTTTTTAATCCATCTGTTGATGTCATACAGATAGCTCGAGCTTTATTTTCTCCAATTAAGTATTGAACTTCTGCAATTAAAATTTCTCCTGATTTTTCATTTGTTACTTTTAATGCATTATAAATTTTTGGAACTGCTCCTTCAGGAAATTCTACATCAATAACGGGACCAATGATTTGACTAACAAATCCTTTCGTAGTATTTATTACCATAAATTATTTATTACTTAATTAATAAAATAGAAAACTTTGTAATTTTTAACAATCAACCGTATTTCATCAAAAAAATTTAAAGTTTAATTCGTCGTGTTGTTTTTAACCAATTCCATGCTTCAATGTACGAATTTGGATCTAATTTTACAACTTTTGTCCAATAAAAAGTTGCTTTTTGAAGAAGAGATTCAGATAATCCGTAACATTTTTTTTCTGCAGCTTTAATTCCTTGATAATGATAAATAACTGCGATATTGTTTAAAGCAGATGTAAATTTTGGATTAATAAAAATAGAAAAATAATAATATTTTAAAGCTTTTAAATAATCTCCATTTTTTGAATAAATTAACCCTATATTATACAAAATAATACTTCTATCATATAAATCTTCTTCAATTTGCAGAGCTTGATAATAATTATTTAAAGCTTCTGCATATTCTCCTTCATCTTGAGCTGATAAACCATTTAAATAAAAAGAAAAAGCTTTTTTTTCTTGTTGACTTGCAGGAAAAACACGTAAAATTACATCCGCAATTATAGTAAAAGTCTTATCAATAAAATTATTGTTATTTCTAGCTTTTCTCATACTTTTTTCCTAAAATCTTAGAATTTTTAATGAATTTCTTTTTATAATTTGACATTACAAACAAATGGTATTAATCCTAAAGCTCTTGATTTTCGAATAGCTTTTGCGATTTGATGTTGTTTTTGAAGACTAATTCTTGTTTTTCGACGTGGGCGAATTTTTCCATATTTGTTTAAAAAACCTTTTAATAATTTAATATTTTTATAATCAATAAGGTTATTAAATTTTTTTAAAAGTAATAAATATTGCAAACTTTTTTTTAATTTTTTTGGTTTTTTTGTTTTAGATGTTGATCTTAAACTTTGATTCCAATTTGTTCTTTTTTTTTCACTAATTAAATTTGTCTTTTTTTGACTCCATTGACTCATTTTTTAATTTTCTCCCCTTTTTTATTTTCTTTATTTTGTTTCTTTATGAATTGTATGTTTATTGCAATAGCGACAATGTTTCGATAATTCCATTTTTTCTGGAGTATTTCGACGATTTTTTGTGCTTAAGTAACGAGAAACTCCAGGGGATCGTTTTTTTTCATTTTTACGACATTCAGTACATTCCAAAGTAATTGTTATACGAGGTCCTTTATTTTTTGCCATATTGGAAAAGAAAATTAATTTTTTAGTTTTATACTTCTCAAACTTTTTTTATTTTTTAAAGTACGGTATCATTATAGCATGAAATTTTAATTTCTAAAAATCTTTTTTCCTTTAGTTTTTTAATTTCTCTTTCTTTTTATTATGGTGTAATTTCAAATTATGGTATGATTTTAAGAAAGAATCAAATTCTTAATCTCTTTAGAGATTATTTTTCAATTAAATTTAATATTTATATAGAACTTTCAAAATGAATAAAAAACAAAAAAACCGAAAAATTGTTACCCAAAATAATCGAAATCGTATGATTAATCGTCGATATATTTCAACAATTAAAACATTGGCAAAATTATTAATCAAAAATATGAAAGAAATAAAATTAGAAGAAAATATAGAAAAAAAAAAAGATACTCTGATTCTTACTTCAAAAATTCTAAATACATTTTTTAGTTTTCTTGATAAAGCAGTAAAGAAAGGAATTCTTCATAAAAATACTGTAGCACGAAAAAAATCAAAAATTCGTAAAAATTTTGATCCTTTGAAAAAGCAAACCAAATTTATTATTAATTCTTCTGATTTTTAGTAAAAAATTATGTCTTATTTTTTTTAAAGAAAAAAGAGACAAAAAATAATCATATAATAAATATGATTATTTTAATTTTAATTAATTTCGAAGATTCATAATTAAAAAGATATATTAAATAAAAAGAAAATTTAAATTAAATTAATTATTAAAAGATAAAAAAAGTTATGAAAAATGTTTTTGTAAATAATATAAGTGATTTATCAGAAGCACAAAGAGGAAGTTTTTATCGGTTTTTAATTAATGGAATTAGTGAAGAATTAGTCAATCTTCCGAATCCTTTTTTTGCAAAAATAAGAGTTTTAAGAAAAAAAAAAATTGCATGTTTACTTTACTTATTTCAAAATGAAATAAAACTTCATGGTCCTTTATTTAATATTTCAGATTGTTTGGAACGTGATCTAACATATTCGATTCAATTTTTTATTAAGGGTGAATATTCTTATTTTTTAGATCAAAATAAAAAGCCAATGAATCATGAGAGTTTTATTGAATTAAAATCATCCAAAAATTCTTTAGGAAAAATATCTAAAAAAGTAAGAAATTCTAATCAGGTAAAAACCAAAAAAATACGTGTAAAACAAGATATCTTTTTTGGAGAAATTCCGCTAATGACAGAAGAAGGAACTTTTATTATTAGTGGTTGTGAACGAATCATTATAAGTCAAATTATACGAAGTCCAGGAATATATTTTCGTAAAGAATTCGGTTTATCAAAAAAGACTCATTACACAGCAACTATTATTTCAAATAAAGGACTTTGGACAAAATTTATTTTAGATCAAAAAAATTTTTCAGAGAAAGAAATCAAAAAAATTAAACGAGATTTTAATTCTCAAAATTCTGATGAAAATATTACTTTAAATTATTTGTTAAATAAAGATCATAATGGATTAGATAAAGATCGAATTTATATGAAATTGAATGAATTTAAATCAAAAACTGAAATTTCAAAAAAAAGTGAACAAGATTCAGAAAGTAATAAATTATTTATTTATGATTTATTACGTTATTTTGGGTTAAGTTTTCAAGAAATTTCTGATAGTTTAAAATATCCTCTTCATTTAACAAATAATCAATATACTTCAAAAAAAGAACAAGCTGAAAAAGAAAAAGATTATGAAAATGCGGTTATTATTAAACGTTTATTTTATAATAAGCGATCCGCTTGCTTTTCCATAGGAGAAATTGGACGATATAAAATTAATCAAAAATTAGGATTAAATTTACCAAAAGATATTACTTATTTAACAGCTCATGATTTTATTGGAATTATTGATGGATTAATTGAATTAAAATATTATGACCGAATTAGTGATGATATTGATCATATTAAAAATAAACAAATTCGATCCATTGGAGAATTGTTACAAAATCAAATTCGGGTAGGATTTTCTCGTTTAAAAAAATTTTTAACACAAGGCTCATCATTTCCAACTAGTGAACGATCTTTATTTGATTTTGATCTTGCTGTGTCTTATGAAGAAGGCGAATGGATTATTGATCCTCGTCCTGTTACAAGTGCTATTAAAGAGTTCTTTAAAACAAGTCAGTTATCTCAATACATGGATCAAATTAATCCATTAGCTGAGTTAACTCATAAACGAAGAATTAGTGTTTTTGGTCCAAATGGATTAAAACGAGATCATATAAGTACAGTTATTCGTGATATTCATCCAAGTCAATATGGTCGATTATGTCCAATCGAAACTTCCGAAGGTCAAAATGCTGGATTAATAATGTCTCTCTCTTTATACGGACGAATTAATTCTTTAGGTTCATTAGAAACACCATATTTCTTTATGGAAAATGGAAATATTTTTTCAAAAACTAGACCTATTTTTTTAAATCCTGAACAAGAAGCAAATATAAAAATTGCTTTTGGAGATCTTGCATTAACAAAAACTAACAAAATTCAAAAAGAATATCTTTCTATTAAAGATAATTATGTTTTTTCAGTTCAAAAAGTTGAAGAAATTAATTTTATTACAACTTCTCCTTTACAAGTTGTTTCATTAGCAACTGCTTTAATTCCGTTTTTAGAACATAATGATGCTAATAGAGCATTAATGGGTTCCAATATGCAACGACAAGCTGTTCCTTTATTATATCCTCAAAAACCTATTGTCGGAACTGGGCTTGAATCAAGTTCTATTTTAGATTCTGGAATGATAATAAAAACATATTGTGAAGGAATTGTTTTTTTTGCTTCGTCTAGTTCAATAATTATTACAGATTGTTTTAAACAAAAAATTACTTATTATTTACGAAAATATTATCAATCAAATCAGGAAACTTCTTTTAATCAAAGACCTCTTGTTTGGAGTGGAGAAAAAGTTTTTTCTGGACAAATTATTGCCGATGGTCCAAGTACTCATGATGGAGAATTATCTTTAGGAAGAAATTTAACGATTGCTTACATGCCTTGGGAAGGATATAATTATGAAGATGCTATTGTTATTAATGAACGAATTCTTTTAGATGATTGTTTGACTTCTGTCCATATTGAACAATATGAGACAAATTTAAGTTATGGAATTGAAGGAAGTGAAAAATTAACAAATAATATTCCATATTTAAATAAATATCTTCAACGACATTTAAATATAGATGGAATTGTAAAAATTGGTTCTTATGTAAAAGAACATGATGTGTTAGTTGGAAAAGTTATGCCTTGTGAGGAAGATACTTCTCCAGAAGCTAAATTAATTCGTGCTTTATATGGAATAAAAGCAGACAAAAAATTTCAAGATACTTCTTTAAAAGTACCTCATGGTACAGAAGGAAGAGTTATGGATGTTCGAGTTGTTTCAACAGCTTTTTTAAAAAAAGAGGAAGAAACTTTATCTACATCTTGTGAAATGATTCGAATTTCAATTGCTCAAATTCGAAAATTACAATTAGGAGATAAACTTTCAGGAAGACATGGAAATAAAGGAATTGTTTCACGTATTTTAGCACGACAAGATATGCCCTATTTACCAGATGGAACTCCAATCGATATTATTTTTAATCCTTTAGGTGTTCCTTCACGAATGAATGTTGGTCAAATATTTGAATGTTTATTAGGTTTGGCAGGAGAAAAATTAGGAAAACGTTTTAAAGTTACTCCTTTTGATGAAATTTATGGAAAAGAAGCATCACGAATTTTAATAAATCAAAAATTAAAAGAAGCTGCTATAAAAACAAATTGTTCTTGGATTTTTAATGACGTATCTCCAGGCAAAATCTTATTGAAAGATGGGCGAACTGGAGAATTTTTTGATAATCCAATTACTGTTGGAAAAAGTTACATTTTAAAATTAATTCATTTAGTAGAAGATAAAATTCATGCACGTGCTATTGGTCCTTATTCAATGATTACTGAACAACCTTTGGCTGGAAAATCCCAAAAAGGTGGTCAACGTTTTGGAGAAATGGAAGTTTGGGCATTAGAAGCTTATGGTGCTTCAAATACATTGCAAGAATTATTAACAATTAAATCGGATGATATTGATGGAAGAAATGATATGTATGAAAGTTTATTAATTAATAATGAAACCCAAAAACCAAGTCCTTCCATTCCAGAGTCTTTTCTTGCGTTAATTAGAGAATTAAATGCTTTAGGTTTAGATTTTTGTTTAAAAAAGTTTGAAGGAGGATTTTATACAACAGTGAATACGGAAGATATTGAAAAAGATATTTTTATTGATTTAGAAAATCGATTAAAATTAAGAACTATATTAACTCGAAAAAAAATTGAACAATTTTCAAAAACAATGGAAATGATGAAAAAATCTGAAACTTTAAATTTAGAAAAAGAGAAAGAAAAAATTTCTCTTCTTCAAAAATTAAAAGAAATAAAAGAAAATTAAAAATTTCTTTTATTTTTTATTTTCTAGGAAAAAATCAATTGGACAAAACTAAAAAAAAATGAAAAGTTACGAAGAAATTAATGAAGTAGAAAAAATTTTATCAAGTTTAGAAAATCTTCATGCTTCCTTTGATTATTTGCAAATAAGTATTGCTTCACCCAAACGTATTCGAAGTTGGGCTGATCGAACATTACCAACAGGAGAAATTGTTGGGGAAGTTCAAAGACCAGAAACAATCAATTTCCGAACTCATCAACCTGAAACAGGGGGATTATTTTGTGAAAAAATTTTTGGACCTATTAAAAATTGGAAATGCAAATGTGGAAAATACAATGGATTTATCAAAGATAAAATTTGTGAAGACTGTTTTGTTGAAATTATTGAATCAAGAGTTCGAAGATACCGAATGGGGTATATTGAATTAACTTGTCCAATAACACATCTTTGGTATTTAAAAGGAGTTCCCAACTATTTACGTTTAGTTCTAAGTTGTTTTGATGATGAATTAAAAATTTCAGATATTGAAGATATTGTTTATTTTCGAGAAGAAGAAATTGATTCTTTTAATCCTTTATATCCTTTTGTCTATCCGGAATTTGAAAAAAATAAAAATGAATTCACAAATTTTTATACAAATCCTTTAACTTATTCTTTAGGGAGCAGTGATTCCAATTTTGAAAATAATAATAATAAATACAAAAAAAGACGTGGATCAGAAATTTTAAAAGCTGCATTAGAAAGTATTGATTTAAAAAAAGAAATTGAAAGACAAAGATCTTTCATTAATAAAGAATCTCTTTTTATTTTTAATGGTCATTTTTCACCAGAAAAAAGTATGATTCGTCGAATTCGAATTTTGGAAAGTTTTTTATCTACAAAAACAAATCCAAGTTGGATGATTTTAACTGTTCTACCTGTTTTACCTCCAAATTTAAGACCATTGGTAGAATTAGAAAATGGACGATTAGTTGCGGCAGATGTTAATGAAATTTATCGATTAATTATAACACGAAATCAACGTTTGTTTGATTTTATGTATCAATATATTCCGCCCGAATTAATTACAACTCATGGAAGAAAATTATTACAGGAAGGAATAGATTCATTAATTGATAATGCGAGATTATCAAAAGAAAAAACTTTGTGTTTAAATAATAAACCGTTAAAAAGTTTAACAGAAATTCTCGAAGGAAAACAAGGAAGATTTAGACAATCTTTATTAGGAAAAAGAGTTGATTATTCCGGTCGTTCAGTTATTATTGTTGGACCAAATTTACGATTAAATCAATGTGGATTACCTTATGAAATGGGAGTTGAATTATTTCAACCTTTTTTACTTAATGAATTATTAAAAACAAAAATTCAAGCTCCAAGTCATAACACAAAAGTTGCAACTCTGATTTTAAAAAGAAACAAACCTTTTGTATGGAGTTTATTAGCTTCTTTGACTGAAAAACATTCCATTCTTTTAAATCGTGCTCCAACATTACATCGATTTGGAATTCAAGCTTTTGATCCATTAATTGTTTTAGGTCAAGCTATTCATTTACATCCATTAGTTTGTACTGGTTTTAATGCCGATTTTGATGGAGATCAAATGGCGGTTCATTTGCCTTTATATGAATCAAGTCAATTAGAAGCTAAAACAATGATGCGACCGTCGTATAATGTTTTATCACCTTCTAATGGTGAAGTTATTTTAAAACCAACTCAAGATATGGTTATTGGAAGTTATTATTTAACATTAATGATTACAAAAAACAAATTTTCCTTACAAAAATGGTTTTCAACCGAATTTCAAGCTTTGTCTGCTTTTTCTCAAAAAAAAATTACTCTTCATACACCGATATTAGTTCGTTATCCTAGTTTTTCTTTTCAAATAAAAAAAGAAAAAAATAAAATTCTTTTTTTAGATACAAGTACAAATTTTAAAATTAATCAAAAAGAAATTATTCTTTATAAAAGTTTTCAAATTGGAAAAAACCAACAAAAATTTTATTTTCTTACTAATTTAGGAGTTTTAATTGCTCGTTTTATTTCTGAAAATACTTATCAGTTAACAGATTGTTTTTTAGAGACAACTCCAGGACGTGTAATTTTTAGTCTTAATTTTAAAAATTCAATAAAAAAATAAAACTATGCTTTTAACACGAACAGTAACAAAAAAAATTTTAGAAGCAATTGTTCATGAAACATTTACACAGTTTGGAAATTTGTCATCTTCTTCTTTACTCGATTCTTTAAAACTTTTAGGATTTTATTATGCTACAACAGCAGGAATTTCAATTAATATTGAAGACTTAAAAACACCGGATTCAAAAAAAGAATTTTTAGATAATGCAAATAAAGAAATTGATTTTGTTAGTAATCAATGGCAACAAGGTTTAATTTCGGATACTGAAAGATTTCAAACTATTATTGATACTTGGAACCTTGCCACAGAAGGTTTAAAAAATAGAATTATTGATTATTATCAAAATTTTGATCCAGCCAATAATTTATACATTATGGCTTTTTCAGGTGCTAGGGGAAATATGTCTCAAGTTCGACAATTAGTTGGAATGCGAGGTTTAATGTCTGATCAAGAAGGAAAAATTATTGATTTACCAATTCAAACTAATTTTCGAGAAGGATTAAGTTCCATCGATTATATTATTTCTTCTTATGGAGCACGAAAAGGAATTGTAGATACTGCATTAAAAACTGCAGATTCAGGATACTTAACACGTCGATTAATTTATGTTGCTCAAGATTTAGTAATTCGTGAAATTAATTGTTCAACCAAAGAAGGAATTATTTTTTTATTAAATTCAAATTCAAATACAAAAAATTTAATCGGACGTACTTTACTTTCTATTAAATCATTTCTTCCTATTAGATCTCAGAATCAAACAAAATTGTGGTTTTCAAAAAAGAAAAAAAAACAAGAATTTTTTCAAACAAAAATATTACCAAAAATTTTAGACCAAACTTTGAGTGAAGAACTTTTACAAGAATTAATTCCATTTGCTCCTTTAACTTTAAATGTTCGTTCTTCTTTAACGTGTAAATCAAATGGATCTATTTGTCAAAAATGTTATGGATGGGATTTAGCTCAAGGAAAAAAAATTTCTTTAGGTGAAGCTGTTGGAATAATTGCTGCTCAGTCAATAGGGGAACCAGGAACTCAATTAACAATGCGAACTTTTCATACAGGAGGTATTTTTACCGGAGAAACGAATAAGCAAATTTTTGCACCTTTTTCAGGAAAATTTTTAATTCCAAAAACATTAAAAGCTTTCTCATATAGAACAAATCATGGAGTTCTTGTTTTAAAATTACAACAAGAAACAAAATTTACAATTCTTAATTGGAAAGGAGAAAAAAAAGAAATTTTTTTAAATGTAGGTTCTTATTTATATATTGCAACTACATCTTTTGTTAAAAAAGGACAATTAATTGGAGAATATTCTCTTCAATCTTTTTCTCGAGGAATACGTCGTTTAAAACCAATTTATACAACAATTGCTGGTGAAGTAAAATTTGAAAATTTAGTTGTTCGAAAAATTTTACGAGAAAAAAAAGAAGAATTTCTAAATGAGTTTATTTCTGAAGATGAAGGATGGGGAATTGAAGAAAGAATTATAAAAGTCAATCAAGATGACGGAGTTCTTTGGATTGCATCAGGAAAGATTTTTTCACTTCCAAATGAAGTAAAAATGCTTTCTTTAAAAAATTTATTCCATAAAAAAGCTTTAGCAAAATTAAAAATTATAAGTCCATTAAAAGGATTTATTAAAATTAAAAAAAATTCTTTTGTTATTTTTGGTGAGCAAAAAGAAGTTAATTTTGAATTTACTTCATTAATAAAGTCCATTAAAAATTGTTTTATAAAATTTTCTTTTTTAGTACGAAATCATCAATATATTGATGAACATACTATGATAGGTTCTATTGAAATCTTTTCTTGTTATGAAGGATTAGTTTATTCTATTCGTTATAAAGATTCGAAATATATGCGAACTTTTTTCTTTATTACTGAATCAGATATTTTTAAAATTAACTCAGATCAAGTTAATGATTATTCTTTGTTTCAAAATAAAAAAACGATTATTCGTTCTGGAAATTTTTTAAATGAAACATCTATTTTTAGTCGTTCTGGATTTTTTTTAAAAAAAGATGGATTTCAAATTATTTATCAACATGCGATACCAATTTTTTTAACAAGAGGAACAATTCTTAATTATAATCAAGGAGATTTTGTGCTTGAAAATAAAATGTTTGCTACTCTTATAAATTATACTCAACAAACCGAAGACATTGTTCAAGGTCTACCAAAAATTGAAGAGTTAATTGAAGCTAGAAAACCGAAAGAAAAAGCTTTTCTTGCTATAAAACCTGGTATTTTTATAAAAAAATGCATGGGAAATGAAAAAAGAGTAGCTAATTCTCGAACTGTTTTCAATGGAATAATTAAATGTACTCTTCAAGAATTTTTTCCTGATTTAAATTCTAAAACAAAAAAACAACAAGAAAAGGAAAATGAGAAACAAATTATTTATTTAGGTCAAAGTCTTTCTTTTAAAGAAGAAATTATAGTATTTCAGGAAAAAATTTATAAAGTTATTCCAATTCCTTCTCCTTTTATATTAGCTTCTGATTTAACAGAGATAGGAGAAATTTATTTTTTTACTTTAAAAAAAAAAGGGAAAAAAGAAAAAGAACTGCAAAAATTAATTTTTTATAAGAAAGAAAAATTTTCTTTTTGGCAACCATTTGAAATTTGTTTAAAAACTAAAAAAAAGGATAAATTTCAAACTTCTTTTCAAAATCAATTATTTCAATATAAATATGGAAAGTTGTTCCCTTGGGGAAATGGCAAAAAAATTTTGATTTATGAAAATAAAAAAAAAGAAAAAGAAGATTTAATTCTTCAATATAATACAACAGATTTTTACTTTTTAGAATATTTAAATCCTTTAAAAGAATATAAATTTCCTTTAACTTCTAGTCTTTTGTTTGAAATAGGAAAATTTATTGATTTAGGAGAACCAATCACTGAAGGAATAATAGATGCTCATGAATTATTGGATCTTTTATTTCAATACCATTCAACCTTTGATGGAATTTTACGAGGAACACATAGAAGTTTATTAAAGTTTCAATTAATTTTTGTAAATTCTATTCAATCGATTTATCAATCTCAAGGGGTAAATATTTCAAGTAAGCATATTGAAATTGTTGTTCGTCAAATGACATCAAAAGTAAAAATTAAAGAACCTGGAGATACTCCTTTTTTACCAGGAGAATTAATTCGTTTGTCTTTACTTAATGAAATTTGTTATATTTTTAAATCGACCAAATTTAGAAAAAAAATTCCAAAATACGAACCGGTTTTAGTATCTACAACTACATCATCTTTAAGTAAAGATGGATTTTTATCTGCCGCAGGTTTTCAAGAAACAAAACGTGTATTAACAAAAGCAGCTTTAGAAGGATCTTGTGATTGGTTAAGAGGATTGAAAGAGTGTATTATTCTTGGTAGACTAATCCCAGCAGGTTCGGCATTTTTGAATTATAAAAATTATCTTGATAGTGTTTATTCCTTTAAAGATTAGAATTTAATAATAAAATAATTAGAAAAAATAAAAAATGAATGAACAAATAGATAAAAAAGAAATAGCAAAACAATATATCAAAGCGTCGGTTCATTATGGTCATCCTCCTAAAGAGTGGAATCCTAAAATGGCTCCTTATATTCTTTATGAAAAATATGGTTATCATATTTTTGATTTAGTAAAAACGTCAAAACTTCTTCGTTTAGCAGGAAATGTTTTACAAAAAAAAGCTGAAAAAGGTGGAAAATTTTTATTTGTTGGAACCAATCGTTTATCTTCTTCAATTATTGCTAAACAAGCTAAACGTTGTGATAGTTTTTATATCAATTATCGTTGGTTAGGTGGAATGTTAACAAATTGGTCAACAGTTCAGAAACAAATTGAACGTTTAAAATTTCTTGAAGAACAAGAAATAAAAGGAGCTTTTGAACATTTATCAAAAAAAAATTATAGCCAACAACGTAAAGAAATTGAAAAACTTCGTCGGTTATTTAATGGAATTAAAAATATGACATCTTTACCAGATGTTGTAATTTTTACTAATCAATTAAAAGATTCGCTAGCCATTCAAGAATGTTTGCGATTAGGAATTCCAACAATTTCAATTGTAGATACTAATTGTAATCCAGATTTAATTCCTTATCCAATTCCGGCAAATGATGATTCAAGTTCTTCACTTAATTTTATTTTAAATTATTTAGTGAAAAGAATTTCTATTGGCTATAATAGTAATAGTGAATATCAGAAAATAGACGTAAATGAAAAGATTTCTACTATTTCAAAATAAAAAGATAAAAAATTTTTTTTCTTTCTAAAAAAATAGAAAAAATTCATTTTTTGTTTCCTAAGAAATTTGTTTATTCTTTAAAAAAAGGTTCAATGAAAAAAGAAAAAACTTTTTTTTTTTCGAAATTTTTCTTACGGAAGATTTTTCCTTATTGAAATTATTAAAGTTAATTATATGTCTACCATTCTTTTGTCAAATATTGATGTTGGATCTCATTTGTATATAAATTTTACAGAAGATTTACATTTACATGGAGAAACCTTATTTGTTTCTACTTTAGTTGTAGTTTTTTTATCTATTTTTTTATTTTTGGGAACTTCTGATTTAAAAAAAACTCCTGGAACTTTACAAAATATTGTTGAAGTAATTTATGATTTAATAAAAAGTGTTGCTATCACTCAAATGGGACCTTCTTATTATTCTCAGTTTTTACCATTTATTGCCACAATTTTTCTTTTTATCTTGGGTTGTAATTGGGCAGGAGCTTTAATTCCTTGGAAATTAATTGAAATTCCTCAAGGAGAATTTGCTGCTCCAACAAATGATATCAATACAACTGCTTGTTTAGCTATTTTAACTTCTTTAACATATTTTGGAGCTGGTTTTAAAATTAAAGGAATAGGATATTTTGCACGTTATATTAAACCAACTCCTTTATTATTACCAATTAATATTATTGAAGATTTTACAAAACCTTTGTCTTTAAATTTCCGATTATTTGGAAATATTGTTGCAGATGAATTAACTGTAACAGTTATTTGTTCTGTTGTTCCTCTTTTTATTCCGGTTCCCATTATGGTTTTAGGTCTTTTTGCAAGTACAATTCAAGCATTAATTTTTGCGACATTAGCTTCTGCCTATATTGGAGAAGTAATTGAATAAAAAATTTATTTTTCGAAATTTGTTAATTCTTTGAGATATTAAAGAAAATTTATTTATGGATTCTATTGTTGCTGCTGCATCTGTTTTAGCTGCTGCTATTGCTGTTGGATTTGCTGGTATTGGTCCTGGAATTGGACAAGGAAATGCTGCTGGTCAAGCGGTTGAAGGAATTGCTCGTCAACCTGAAGCTGAAGGAAAAATCCGTGGAACACTTTTATTAAGTTTAGCTTTCATGGAATCATTAACAATTTATGGTTTAGTAGTTGCCCTTTCTTTACTTTTTGCAAATCCATTTGCAGGATAAAAAATATGGTTTGGCTTAAAAATTGAGCCAAACTACATTTTAATTTATTAAATCAAAAATTAAATAACTTTATGATTTTTGTGCAAACACTTCTTCTAACTAAAAGTGGTCTTTTTGATTTTGATTTAACGTTTCTTGCAGAAACGCTTGAATTTCTTATTTTATCGGTAGTTGTAACTTTTCTTTTTATTTCTCCTATTTCAAAACAATTAAATGAGCGGGCTGATTTTGTAAATAGTCGATTAAGAAAATCTCTTTTATTTTTAACTTTTGGTTATGAAAAATTAACAACTTGTATTGGAGTTTTAACTTCCGAAATTTCAGAAATGACACGACAAGTAAAACTTGTTCAAACTTATTCTACTGAAAATTTTGAAAATGAAATTTTTTTAGTGCAAAAAGAAAATAGTCAACTTTTAAGTAAATTAAAAGGTGATCTTTCTATTAAATCAGCTTATTTATTTTTAAATATTGTTCCAGAATTAACTGGTTTCACAAGAGTATTCTTTGCTAGAAAATTTAAATTATAATTTTTATATCTGTTATCATTTTAGTAAAACCTTAGTTACTTAAATTTATGAATTGGAATTTTTTATCTTTTTTCCTGAATCAGGAGGAGAGTTTTTTTGAGTTTAATACGAATCTCTTAGAAACCAATGTTTTCAATATTCTGATTTTAATTGGTTTATTAGTTTATGCAAATAAAGTTTCTTTCAGTCAAACGTTAACTGATCGTCAGTCAGAAATTATTACAATTATTGAAAATGCACAAAACGATGTTGTAAATGCATCAAATTATTATTATCAAGCTGAAAAAGGATTAACTCAAAGTTTATTTTGGTTACAAACATGGAAAGTTTTTTATCAACAAGAAAAACTAGATATTGTTAATCGAAAGTATAAAATCGTAAAAGCTGGTTTTCTTGAAACTTTTGCAACTACAGAAAATTTGGTAAACAATTGTGAAACAAAAACGTTTTTATCATTACAACGCTATGTAATTTATTTTACTGTTAGTAAAATACTTCGTCAATTTTTATTTTTAACAAATGGAGAACAATCTAAACTATTAGAAATAATTCTGTTAAAATTGGGAGGGTCTAAAAAATGAGTTTTCCAAAAAAAATTGTTACCACTTATGCTAAAGTATTATTTCAAACCATTAAACAATTTCAACCTGTTAAAGAGAAAAGAGTTTTTTTTGATATGTCAAATCTTTCTCCAGAACCTCAAGAAAAAACAATTTCAGCAAATGTTTATATTGTAGGAGAAGAGTTGTTATTATTAAGTTCAACAATTGTAAGTTCAAAAAAATTAAATGATTTTTACAAAAATCCAACCTATTCAGAAAAACAAAAAATTACTCTATTAAAAACTATTTTTCCTGGATTAACAAAAGTTTCAAAAGCTTTTCTGAGAGTTTTACAAGAACGAAATCATTTATATTTAATTCCAGAAATTGCAGAAGAATATTCAAAAATTTTATTAGCATTTAAAAATATAAAAACTGTAAAATTATCAACTGCAGGTTTTCTTGAAGAAAATTCAAGTAAATTAATGTTAGATACATTAAAAAAAGTAACAAATTCTAAATCAATTATTTTGAATGTTTTTTATGATCCGCGTCTTTTAGCAGGCTTGGTAATTGAATATAAATCAAAACTTATAGATTTTAGTATTTTAAAAGAATTTAGTCTTCTTTTTAATGAAATTTAAAAAAGAAAAAGTGTTCTTTTTTTCTTAGTAATCTTTTTTCCTAATTGTATAAATTTTTAATTAAGATTTATTTAAAAACTTTTTTATAGTAAAAATTCAATAGAAAAAATTTTCGAAAACTAAATAGTAATATATGAAAACTGTCAATCAATTAACAAATTTTGTTCAAACAAAATTAAACGAATATACTCAAACAACAACACGAACTGCAGATGTTGGAGTTGTTTTACAAATCGGGGATGGAATTGCTCGTATTTATGGATTAGAAAATGTTTCTTCTGGTGAACTTTTAGAATTCGAAGATTTAACAATAGGAATTGCTTTAAATTTAGAAACAAGTAATGTTGGAGCTGTTTTAATGGGAACAGGTCGTAATATTATGCAAGGAAGTAGTGTTCGAGCAACTGGAAAAATTGCTCAAATTCCTGTTGGACCAGATTTATTAGGAAGAGTTGTTGATGCTTTAGTTAATCCAATTGATGGAAAAGGTAATATTGTAACAACAGAAACACGTTTAATTGAATCTTTAGCACCTGGTATTATTTCTCGTCAATCAGTTTGTGAACCGTTACAAACTGGAATTGTTTCAATAGATGCTATGATTCCTATTGGAAGAGGACAACGTGAATTAATTATTGGAGATCGACAAACTGGAAAAACTTCTATTGCTTTAGATACAATTATTAATCAAAAACAAGAGAATGTTATTTGTGTTTATGTTGCTATCGGTCAAAAAGCATCTACTGTTGCACAAGCTGTAACTATTTTAGAAGAACGCGGAGCTTTAAGCTATTCTGTTATTGTTGCTGCTAACGCAAGCGATCCAGCAACTTTACAATATTTAGCGCCTTATAGTGGAGCAAGTATTGCTGAATATTTTATGTATAAAGGAAAACATACTTTAGTTATTTATGATGATTTAACAAAACAAGCTCAATCTTATCGTCAAATGTCTTTATTACTTCGTCGTCCACCTGGACGTGAAGCTTACCCAGGAGATGTTTTTTATTTACATTCTCGTCTTTTAGAAAGAGCAGCGAAATTAAGTCAAAATTTAGGTGGAGGAAGTATGACTGCTTTACCTATTGTTGAAACAGAAGCAGGAGATGTTTCGGCTTATATTCCAACAAATGTTATTTCTATTACAGATGGACAAATTTTCTTATCTAAAGATCTTTTCAATTCAGGAATTAAACCTGCTATTGATGTTGGTATTTCGGTTTCGCGTGTTGGATCTGCGGCACAAATTAAAGCTATGAAACAGGTTGCAGGAAAATTAAAATTAGAATTAGCTCAATTTGCAGAGTTAGAAGCATTTTCTCAATTTTCTTCTGATTTAGATAAAGCAACATTACAACAATTAGCTCGTGGACAAAGATTACGTGAACTTTTAAAACAACCTCAAAATTCACCAAAATCTGTTGAAGAACAAGTTGCTTTAATTTATGCTGGAACAAATGGTTATTTAGATGGATACCCTGTTCCATTAATTGGAAAATTTGTTTCTACATTACAAGAATATTTAACAACAAAAGATACAAGTTATATTAATATAGTAAGAGAATCGAAAAAATTTACTCCTGAAGCAGAAGCTTTTTTAAAAGCAGCTATTGCAATTGTTGATCAAGAATTATTGAAATAATCAAAAAAATAAAAATTTTTTCTTTTGTTTTTTAGTAAAATAGAAAACAAAAGAAAAAATTTTTTATTATTTTAAAAAGAAATCATAACCTTCTTTTTCTAAAGATTCAATTATTTCAAGATTTCCTGTTTTAATTATTCTTCCATTTATCATAATATGAATATGAGTGGGATTTAAATAATTTAAAACTCTAGGATTATGGGTGACAACAATTAAAGAAACATTGTTTTCTTTTATTTTAGAAATTGCTTCATAAATAATTTTCATCGCATCAATATCTAATCCTGAATCAATTTCATCTAAAATAATTAATTTAGGAGTTAATAATAACATTTGTAAAATTTCATTTCTTTTTTTTTCTCCACCAGAAAATCCTTCATTTAAATTTCGATTTAAAAATTCTGGTTTTATTTTTAAATTTTTTAAAAAAATATCGGTAAGTTCCATAAATTCTAAAGGATCATATTCTTTTAATCCTAAATATTTTTGTTTTTCATTAAAAGCAATTCTTAAAAAATCATAATTTGTTACTCCTGAAATTTCAATCGGATATTGAAAAGCTAAAAAGACTCCTTCATGAGAACGAACTTCAGGAGACATTTCAAGTAAATTTTTATTACAAAATTCAATTTCACCTGTTTCAACAGAATATGCAGGATGACCAGCTAAAATTTTTGACAATGTACTTTTTCCAGAACCATTTGGACCCATAATAATATGGGTCTCATTTTCATTAATAATTAAATTAAAATTATTTAAAATTTGTTTTTTTTCAATAGATGCCGTTAAATTTTCAATTTTTAAAAAAGTTTTTTTCTCTACAGAAAATGAAAGTTTATTTTCCATTATTTTTATCCTATTGTTCCTTCAAGTTTTAAAGAAAGTAATTTATCAGCTTCTGTTGCAAATTCCATTGGTAATTTTGTAAAAACATCTTTACAAAAACCACTTATCAATAAACTAACAGCTTGTTCTAAATTAATTCCACGTTGTGTTAAATAAAAAAGTTGTTCTTCACTTATTTTGGAAATTTTCGCTTCATGTTCGACAATTGAAGTTGAATTTCGAATATCTAAATAAGGATAAGTTGATGCTAAAGATGAAGAACCTATTAAAAAAGAATCACATTGAGAAAAATTTCGGGAATAAGAAGCATTTTCACTCATTTTCACTAAACCTCGGTAAGAATTTTTTGAATTTCCACAAGAAATTCCTTTTGAAATAATTTTACTTTTAGTTTTTTGTCCAAAATGAAACATTTTTGTTCCTGTATCTGCTTGTTGATAATGATTGGTTAAAGCAACAGAATAAAATTCTCCAGATGTATTTGTACCTAATAAAATACAACTTGGATATTTCCATGTAATAGACGATCCAGTTTCTACTTGAGTCCAAGAAATGGAAGAATTTTTTCCTAAACAAAGACCTCGTTTTGTTACAAAATTAAAAATACCACCAATTCCTAATTCATTTCCACTATACCAATTTTGAACGGTTGAATAATTAATTCTCGCATTTTCAAAAGTAATTAATTCAACAATAGCTGCATGTAATTGATTTTCACTAAATTGAGGAGCTGTACAACCTTCTAAATAATTAACAGAACTATTTTTTTCTGCAATAATTAAAGTTCTTTCAAATTGCCCAGCTTCTTTATCATTAATTCGAAAATAAGTGGATAATTCTAAGGGACATACTGTATTTTGAGGAATATAACAAAAAGAACCATCACTAAAAACGGCTGAATTTAAAGCGGCAAAAAAATTATCTCCACTTGAAACTACACTACCTAAAAATTTTTCTACTAATTTTGGATAAAATTGAATCGCTTCTGAAATCGAACAAAAAATAACTCCAAATTTTGCTAATTTTTCTTTAAAAGTTGTACCAATTGAAATACTATCAAAAACTGCATCTACTGCAACATTGGAAAGTTTTTTTTGTTCATCCAAGGAAATCCCTAATTTTTCAAATGTTTTGAGAATTTCAGGATCAACCTCATTTAAGGAACTTAATTCTTTTTTTTTTTTTGGAATAGAGTAATAATTAATATTATTAAAATCAATATCATTAATTGTTAAATTTGCCCAATTTGGAAAATTCATTTTTTTCCATTGTTTTAATGATTTTTGACGAAAATTGCGAATAAATAGTGGTTCTTTTTTATTATCTGAAATTAAATTAAGAATTTTTTCATTAATTCCAACTGGAAATTTTTCTTTTTCAATTTTTGTTTCAAAACCATATCTATACGGTTGGTTAATTACTTGATTAATTTCAAAATTTGTTTGGTTTTTTTTTTCATTCATACGAAAATTCTTAGTTAGAAAAATTGTTTAAAAACTTATAAATAATTATAGAAAGAAAATTTATTTACTTAAAAAGTCAATAATGCTTTTTTTGTTTTCTTTTGTTAGATTTCCATTAGAGTAAATGGCGAAATTGGTAAACGCATCACACTCAAAATGTGACGAAAATTTTCTTAAGGGTTCAATTCCCTTTTTACTCAATAAAAATTAAAAATTTGGAAAAAAAATACCATATAATATTATTATGTGGTACATATTTATATTTTAAAATTTTATTTTATGAAAAATTTTTTAAAAAAAATCTCTTCTAGTTTTTTTCTTTTTTTAACAATGTTTGCTATTAATGCTTCAAGTTCATCGGCTATTGAATTGGATGATGCTACACGTACAGTTCCATTAACTTCAACAAAAAATGTAATATTAACACCTGAACAAGTAAAACGTGGAAAAAGACTTTTTATAAACACATGTAGTATTTGTCATACCGGAGGAATTACTAAAACTAATCCAAATGTTGGTCTTGATACAGAAGCATTAAGTTTAGCAACTCCAACACGAAATACTATTGAAGGATTAGTTGATTATTTGAAAAATCCTACTTCTTTTGATGGTTTAGAATCAATTGCAGAAATTCATCCAAGTATTAAAAGTGCTGATATTTTTCCAAAAATGCGTTCTTTAACAGAAGATGATTTATTCACAATCGCTGGACATATTTTAATTCAACCTAAAATAGTTGCAGAAAAATGGGGAGGTGGTAAAATATACTATTAAATAATTTAATAGTATATTAACTATAAAAAAATCATGACAACAGCTGAATCAATTATTGAATTTTTTAAAACACCAGAAATAAACCAATTTCTTCAAAATAAATTTGTTTTTTATTTTATTCATTTTTCTGCTATTACTCTTCTTAATCTTATTTCATATTCTTATATTGGAGTTAAATTTTATAAAGTTCTTTGTTATTCTAAAATGACTTTTGATTGGCTTCCGATGATAAATCCTTATATTTGGCCGTTTTCTTTTTTTTCTGTATTAACAACTCCCTATTTCCAATTATGGAGAAAAATTCTACCTGCAATTCAATTTGAAAATTCCTCAATGGATATTTCTGGAATTTTAGCTTTAGAAGCTTTAAATTCGCTTATTTATTTTTGTGTTCGTTTTACAAATTTTTTAATTTTAATTTTAGTTGAAATTGAAGACACAATTCATCTTTCTTAAATTCTTAATATCAAGGTATAATAAGAGAAGTAGAAGAAAGGTTAAAAAATCATCTTTCTTAATTTCTCTTCTACCTTTTGAAATTTTTTCAAAAGATAAATTAAAAGACTAACTCTTTATAATTTTATGTTAAAAATTCGTTTAAAAAAACTCGGACGTAAAAAAAAACCTTTTTATCGTATTGTTTTAATGGAAAATTTATCAAAACGAGATGGAAAAAGTTTAGTTGAATTTGGATTTTATGATCCAATAACAAAAATAATCAATATTGATAAAATTGCTCTATCAAAATATTTAAATTTTGGTGCATATCCAACAAATACTGTTCGACATTTAATTACAAAAATGATTAAAAAAACAATAATTTAAAGAATATCTATCAATAAGATAGATATTTTTTAAATGTTAATCACTAACAATAATTGTAGAAACTAAAGACAAAGAATTCCATAAAATTGTTCGTACTGCTTTCGAAGAATCAAGTAATCCTTCTTTTAATGTATTAAGTAATTTATTTTCTATTAAGTTATATCCAAATGGATACCCTTTTTCTAACAAAATATTTTGATAAGAAAACCGTTGATTTTCATTATTTGTATTTTTACATAATTCCTGAAATGGAGAAAGAAAAGCTTCCATTACAATATAACTAGAAATGATTTCATCTCCAATTAAGTTTAAATACGCCCAATTTGATATTTCTTCACGTAAATAAAAATAAAAAACTCCTCCTCCAGGAACAACACCTTCTTCTAACGAAGATTTAATTGTTTGAAGTGCATTTTCAATTTTTTGTTTTTGTTCTTCGATTTCATATTTATTTGATACGCCTAATTTAATTTTTGCAATATGTCCGGATAGTCGAGCAATTCGAGTTTTAAAAAGACTTTTTTCATATTCTGATTCAGCTATCAATAATTCACGATTTAATTCATTAATTCTTCTTTCTCCAAGTAATTTAGAAAATTTGGAAATAAAAAAAGTACTTTTATTTTTTCCGATAATTACTTTTTCAGCTTGACCTAAATCATTAATAGTTAAAACATTGTTTTCTTGTTTAATATTTGATACAAAATAATTAGAATGGGTCAATAATGATAAATCTTCTAAAATTCCAGTTTTTTTAAATTGAATTCCTTTATATTTAATAACAACAACTTTTAATTTTTTTTGAAGATTATTTAAAACTAAAGTAGAAATAATGTCTTTATTTATTTCTTCAGCAATAATGACCAAAGGTCGATTTGTTGTTTTTATATACTCAATGATTTCGCGAATTTGATTAATAGAATCAATTGAAATATTTGTAATTAAGATAAAAGGTTTTTCAAAAATTACTTGAAAATTTTTTAAATCTGTAACAAAATAAGAAGAAGCAAATCCTTTGTCCAATTCAATTCCTTGAATTAATTCAATTTCATTTCGGTCAGAAATATTTTCTTCGACTAAAATTAATCCATCTCGACCAATTTGAGAAAGACATTGATTTACTAAAACAACTAATTCTTTTGAAACTTTTTTTCCTAAAGTTGTTTTTAAAATTCCAAAAAGATCTTCTAAGTTTTTAATAGGAGTTGAAAATTCAATAATTTTATCTAAAATAAAATAGGAAAGTTTTTTAAATCCATTACTTAATACAATTGAATTATAACCGTTTCCAAGAAATCGTAAAGAAAGTTTAAGCAATTCACATGCCATTAAAATTGTAGTTGTTGAACCATCCCCTGATACCAAAGATGTTTTTGAACTAGCTTGTTGTAATAATTTTAAAAGAATATTAGAAGAATTTGAAGAAAATTCCAAAGAATTTAACAATATAGAACCAGTGGTAATAATTTTTAAATTTCCTTGTTTATTTGATGCAATTCCAATTTTTCCTGTTGGTCCTAAAGTAATTTTAATGGAGTTATTAATATCTTCAATAGTTTGAAGATTTTTTTCTAAATTTTCAAAGAGGGAAAATTTTTTCTTCATAATAAATATAAATTTGTTTCTTAAGTTTAATATTACTAGATATAAATAAAAGAAGTATAATAATTTTTAAAAAATTAAATAAGTAATTTCTTTATTTTTTTATTTTTTTTGCTATTATTTGTTTGTGTTTAAGGGTGTGTAGCTCAGTGGACTAGAGTACGTAGCTACGAACTACGGTGTCGGGGGTTCAAATCCCTCCTCGCCCAATATTTAATAAATGTTTATTAAAAAAAGAATAATTCTTTTTTTAGAAATTGGGGTGTAGCCAAGTGGTAAGGCAGCGGGCTTTGACTCCGTCACGCGTAGGTTCGAATCCTCCCTCCCCAGAATAATCTGATATAAAGATTACAATGACAATTGAAATTCAATTTTTAGAAGGACAAAAAGAATCTGTTTTACCAATAGTAAAATTAACAAAATCAAAAAATGGAAAAACTGGAACAGCAACTTTTCTGTTTAAAAATCCTGATATTTTTCTTCAAGAAAACTTTTTTCTTAGTAATGGAATGAATTTACTTTGGAATAAAAAAAAAATTCATACAACAGATTTAACAATTTTTTTTTACCAAGGAAAACCTTTTTTTCTTAAAGCAATTTTAATTTTTAAAAATTCAAAAGAATGGTTTGATTTTCTTTATTTTATGAATTATTATTCCAAAGAAACTGGATTAGCTTTCTATGAAAAAAATTATTCTTTTTAAATAAAAAAAGACTACTTTTTAACAAAATTTAAGGATATTTTTTAGGTAATTTCGTATAAATTTTAAGTGATATTTTACATTTTCTACATTTATGTTATTTTTTTATATTTAATTTATTAAAATTTTATGTAATTTCCAAATTAATATAAAGAAAATATTATTAATTTTTCTTAGGTGGCGTAAATATTACGGATTGTTTTTTATGAGTTTAAAACTAGACGATGAAAGTTTTGATCCTTTTGCAGATCCAGAAGAAGAAGACCGAGGTCCTGCCTTAGAAATCTATGGAACTGATTTAACATTATTAGCAAGACAAGGTTTGTTAGAAGAATGTTTTGGAAGAGAAAAAGAACTTTTAGAAATGATGGAAATTTTAGTTCGGCGACAAAAAAATAATCCTGTTTTAGTTGGAGACGCCGGAGTTGGAAAAACTGCAATTATTGAACTTTTTGCAACTCGAATTGTAAATAATTTAGTTCCTTTTATTTTAGAAGGACGAAGTATTGTCAGTTTAGACTTAGCTCGTATTGTTGCTGGTTCGAGATATCGAGGGGAATTTGAATTACGTTTTCAAAGAGTTTTAGATGAAGTAATGGATCAACCTCATATTATTGTTTTTATTGATGAAATTCATAATCTTGGAGGTACTGGATCTGCCGAAGGTTCACTTGATGCTGCTAATATTTTAAAACCAGTTTTATCACGAAGTGGATTTCAATGTATTGGAGCAACAACTTTAAAAGAATATCAAAGAATTGAAAAAGATCCTGCTTTAAATAGACGATTTCAGCCAATTAAAGTAAAAGAACCTTCTATTCCAGAAACAATAAATATTTTATTTGGATTGCGTACTAGTTTTGAATCTTTTCATAATGTTGTAATTTTACCTGGTGCTTTACAATTGGCAGCGAATTTAGCTGCTCGATATATTTATGATCGTTTTCTTCCTGATAAAGCAATTGATGTTGTTGATCGTGCTGCAGCTAAAGAAGTTATTGCTATGACTAGTGTAGGAGAAGGTTCTGTTATTGCTTCTATTGTCAATTCTTCTTTAACAAATGTTGGTCGATTAAAAGTGGAAGCTTTCCGAAGAGGAGATATTGCTGCAGAATATATTTTACAAGAAATTGAAAATGCTTATCGAAATTTTCTTTTAACTTGGTTAGAAGAACCGTTAATGATTTCAGAAGAATTAGAAAAAACAATTTTGTCTCCAATAGGACAAGAACTATTTGATACAATGAGGTTATCGGTATTAACCAGAGTGGATGAATTATTATTTTCTTCTAGTAAACCAAGATTAAGAAAAAGAGTAGTTTACCGAAAAACAAATCTTTCTGTGAAAAAAAATTATGATATTAGTAGTGAAATAATGGAGAGCATTATTAATCGAAAAAAACCTAAATTGAGTGTTTATCGAATTGCATTATTTTTATTTCGAGAATGGAGTGATCTCAAAGGAGCATATGCTTCTACAAAAAAAATTGGAAGATGGTATGTTAAAATGATGTTAATTCCTTTTTTAAAATTTGGAATGAAAAGTCATATTCTTAAACGAAGAATCGAGAAATTACCTAAATTACGTTGCTTTTTAACAGGGAGTTATGATTTTTTAGATATTGATCGCGAATCAGAATTAATTACTGAAGAACTTCTTTCAGAAATTGAAGAAAAACGAATTTTAATTTTTAAAGAATATGTGCAAGAGTTAACACCGGTTCTTAAACAAGGAATTGTTCAAAGTTTAATCGATAGTTCTCATCTTTATCTAAGTGAAACAGATTTAAAAAATATTTATGTTTTATTAGGATATTTTTCTACAGAATATGGAAAAGATTATTTATCTAATTTAAATGATCCAAATTTAATTAAACGTGCAAGACAACTAGGAGACTTTTCGTTTTTAAAAAAACGAATTACCCAAGAAGAAATAAGTAATCTACTGTCAAATATGACAGGAATCCCAATTCAAACTCTTTCAGCAGGTGAATCAGAAAAACTTTTAAATTTGGAGAATACTCTTCATAAACGTGTCATTGGACAAGATGAAGCAATTATTGCCATTGCTAAAGCTATTCGAAGATCACGATTAGGAATTCAAAATCCAAATCGTCCGATTGCTAGTTTTTTATTTTGTGGACCAACCGGAGTAGGAAAAACCGAAGTAACTAAAGCTTTAGCTGTCTCGATGTTTGGTGCAGAAAGCGATATGATTCGTTTTGATATGTCAGAATTTATGGAAAAATTTACAGTTTCTAGATTAATTGGCTCACCTCCAGGTTATGTTGGTTATGATGAAGGTGGTCAATTAACAGATGCAGTTCGTAGAAAAGCTTATTCCGTAGTTCTTTTCGATGAAATTGAAAAAGCCCATCCAGATATTTTAAATATTTTATTACAAATTTTAGAAGATGGAAGACTTACCGATAGTCAAAAACGTTTAGTTCCTTTTGATAATACAGTTATCATTATGACATCGAATGCTGCAGCGGAAGAAATTCAAGAAATTATTAATGCAGAAAATGAATCAAAAAAAGAAGTTGGTTCTGAATGGGAAGAAGAACAAAAAGAAAATAAAAAAGAAGAAAAAATAGGTTTTGTTACAAAACTTCCTGCAAAAAATACGGAAAAAAATAAAATTAATAAAAATAAAGAACCCGAAATTACATATTATAATATAGCCGATTCTTATGCTGGGGCATTAAAGTTTTTAAATTCTCCAATAAATGAAAATTTTTTAAGAGATGTTCATGGAGAAGTAGTAGGGGAATTTTCTTTTTCTTTTAAAGACATTGCAGCTCAAGAAAAACAACGTTTAGAATTGGAAAAACAAGAAAAGCAAGAATTAATACGCAAATTAGAAGAACAAACTTTTAATGAGAAAAAAGAAAAAAATTCTGCTGGAACATTAAAAAATGCTGTAATGGAAAGATTAGGAACTTTATTTCTTCCTGAATTTTTAAATCGATTAGATGATATTATAATTTTTAAACCTTTACGAATTGATGAACTTCGTAAAATTTGTGATATTATGATACGAGAAGTTAATCAACGTGTTAAAACGAAAAAAGTTGATTTAATTGTAGATGAAAAAATTAGAATGAAATTAACAAAAGAAGGTTATAATCCATTATTCGGAGCTCGTCCGTTAAGAAGATTAGTAACAAAATATATTGAGGATTTAGTTTCAGAAAATTTATTAATTGATCCAATGCCTAGTGATGTAAAAATGAGAACTTTACGTATTTTATTAACACTTGATAATAAAGTTATAATTAAAAAAGAAGAAGATAGTAAAGTTGAAAAAATATTAAAGAATACGCTTGGTTCAACGGATAATCAAGGAAAAGTTAGTTCAGATAATCAGTTAAAAGTTTCTGTACCATCTGTATCGCCATCTTCATTTGAAGTTAGTCCAAAAAAAGAAAAAAAAAGTTCTCGAGAAGTTGTTGATGCAAAACTAGAATAATTTGATTTTGTAAAAATAGTTGACAAACAATCGTTTTAAGGTATATTTCTTATAAAAGAGTTGAAAGAAAATTTATTTTCTTTCAACTTGCCGGGATAGCTCAGTTGGTAGAGCAGTGGATTGAAGATCCTCGTGTCACCAGTTCGAATCTGGTTCTTGGCATTTTTCTAGGTATTAAATATTAAAAAAGTTATTACTTTTTAAATTAATAAAGTATTTGCAAAAGAATTAATTAAATTTCATTTTAAATTAAATTCTACTTCTATAAAACTCCTTCAACTTTTGGGGTTATTTGAATGAAATTTTTATTTTAATTAGTGATAATTCATAAATAAAATTTCTAAGAAAAGTATTTTACAAAACATAACACTATTAAAAAAATTTAAATTTAAACTTCTTGAAATTATTACAGGTCAAAAAACTTAAAATGTATTTATGAAAAAATACAAAAAAATGGGATTAAAAATTTTTTAAAAAAACTTTCTAACACAGTTGATTCAGTTTTAAAAATAAAAATTAAGTTTAAACCTTTCAAAGCAGGAAACGAAAAAGTTGATTTTAATACCATATAAACTTTTTAATCTTTTTTTAATGTTTTACAAAATTCTTAGAATTAAAAATTCTAAGAGTTTTGTAAATCTGAAAATTTTGTAATAGAAGGTGAAAAAAATAATTTTGCTGTACCAACAGGTCCATTTCGATGTTTTGCTACGATAAATTCGATTATTTGATTTCCTAAAGTACTTTCTTGAAAAGAATCTTCTCTATAAAGCATAATTACTATATCGGCATCTTGTTCGATTGAATTATGAAAAAGAATACCTTCAAAGAAATAATTATGATAAATAGGAATTGTTTTATCATAAACAAAATTAGTTCCTTGATATTCCATTTTTTTTATTTTTATAAAGTTTTCTAACGACAATTTTTCTGAATTCTTCTTTTTTATTAAACATGAAATTTCAACTCCTTCTGTTAATTGATAAACTTTAATCCATCCATTTTTAGAAAAAATACGATGATTTGCTGTTAAATGGATTTGTACTTGATTTTCAAGTGTAATTAGATATGTGGGTTTAATTCCTTTTAATTCAAAATGAATTTCTGGATTTTGAACCAAATTTGAAAGATTCCAAGAATAAGAGTTTTTTTCCGGAACGATTAAATTATTAAATTCTGATTCAGTATTTTTAAAAATTTTTTGTTTTTTATAAATTTCTGTTTTAACTATACAACCACTTTCTCTTAAATCAGATAACATTGGTCTTTTATTGACACGTGATTCCACTGTTCTACTTAATTGTGATAAAAGAATAATTGGAATATTAAATTCTTTAGCAAGAATTTTTAAATTTCGAGTTAAATGAGAAACTTCTTGAGTACGATTTTCTAATTTAACAGGAAGTTTCATTAATTGAAGATAATCAATAATAATTAATCCTATTTCTTTTTTTTCAAGAAGAACATTTTTTAATTTAGTTTTAATATCCAATAACGTTAAATTTGGATTATCATCAATAAAAATAGGTAATTCTGCAATTATTTTCATTGATTTTCCTAAATTTTCCCATTCTGAAGAAGTCATTTTTCCAGCTTTTAAACGACTACTATTTAATTGTGCTTCACTAGAAAGAAAACGATAAATAATTTGTTGTCTGGACATTTCTAAACTAAAAATAATTATTGGAAGTTTATAATTTTCTACAATATTTTTTGCAATATTTAATGAAAAAGCTGTTTTGCCCATTGAAGGACGACCTGCAATAATTATTAAATCTGATTTTTCAAAACCTTGAAGAATAGAATCTAAATCTTTAAAATAAGTTTTATAATTAGATGTTGTTGTTGTTGTATTCTTTTTTGTTTGAAGGTCATCAAAGATATCAACCATAACTTCTGCTGAACTATGAAGCTTTTCTTTTAATGTTTTTTGATTTAAATTTTCAATTAAATTATAAATTCTATTTAAAATTTCTTCTAACTTAAGCTCAGAATTAACACCTAAATTTAAAATTTCTTTTCCTAGTTCTAAAATTAATCGTCTAGAATATTTTTCATTAATAATTTTTATATATGTTTGTAAATTTAAAAAATTTTCTTGACGATTAATAATTTTTAAGATTCTTGAAATTCCCCCAATTTTTTTTAGAATTCCTTTATCTTCTAACTTTGATATAATTAGTGTTAAGTTTAATGAATTATTGTTTTCAGCTAATTCAACAATTGTTGAATAAATAAGACGATGATCTTCATCCAAGAAGCAATTTATGTTAAGATTTCCTAAATTTTCTTGGATTAGGTTAGGACATGTTAAAAGAAGGTTTAAAATTGCTTCTTCAATAATAAAATTATTTGGTAATGAACTAGTATTTTTTAAATCTTCCATATTTTTTTTTAAAAAAATTTCATATTGTTAAAAAAGAATTAATACTCTATATTATAATAATAATAATAAACAAAAATATAAATTTTTAGCGTCCTTAGTTCAGTTGGTAGAACGCAGGTCTCCAAAATCTGGTGTCGAGGGTTCGAGTCCTTCAGGACGCGCTTTTATAAAATTTAGGTGGTTTGAAAAAAAAATTAAATGAACAAAAAATATTTTTATGGCAAAAAAAATTAAAGCATTTGTAAAACTAGCATTACCTGCTGGAAAAGCTACTCCAGCTCCGCCTGTAGGTCCGGCTTTAGGACAACATGGTGTAAATATTGCAGCATTTTGTAAAGAATATAATGCAAAAACAGCGGAAAAGATTGGATTAATTATTCCAGTAAAAATTACTATTTATGAAGATCGTTCTTATAGTTTTATTTTAAAATCTCCTCCTGCTTCTGTTCTTTTAGCAAAATTTGCTAATGTTAAAAAAGGTTCTTCGCAACCAAATAAAGAAATTGTAGGAAATGTAACATTAGAACAAGTTAAAGAAATTGCTACAATTAAAATGAATGATTTAAATACAAATAACATGGAAAAAGCAATTTTAATTATTAAAGGAACAGCAAAAAGTATGGGCATAAAAATTGAGAAATAAATTTTTAATCAAAATAACAAAAAAATAATCAAAATGAAAAAATATTCAAAAAGATTTCAAAATTTAAAACAATTAGTTACAAAAGAGACTTATTCTTTAGAAGAAGGAATTCCTTTATTAAAAAATCTAGCAACAGCTAAATTTATTGAATCTGTTGAAGCACATGTTTCTTTAAATATTGATCCTAAATACGCTAATCAACAATTACGTACTAGTTTAGTTTTACCAAATGGAACAGGAAATAGTATTCGTATTGCAGTTTTTACCGAAGCAGATTACGTAGAAGAAATTTTAAAAAGCGGGGCAACAATTGCTGGATCTGATGACTTAATTGAAGATATAACAAACGGAAAATTAAATTTTGATTTGTTAATAACAACTCCTCAATTAATGCCAAAACTTGCAAAATTAGGAAGAGTATTAGGTCCTAAAGGTTTAATGCCATCTCCAAAATCAGGAACTGTAACTCAAAATTTAAAAGAAGCTATTAGTGAATTTAAAAAAGGAAAACTAGAATATAGAGCTGATAAAACAGGAATTGTTCATTTAAATTTTGGAAAAGTTTCTTTTTCAGAAATTCAATTAAAAGAAAATTTAATTGCTGTTTATAATTCTTTAGAAAAAAATAAACCAAGTGGAGTTAGAGGTCGTTATTTTAAGTCTTTTAATATCTGTACAACTATGAGTCCTGCAATTAATTTAGAATTAACAACTTTTAAAAAATAAATTTTTTTTAATCTTAAAAAAATATTTCTTTTTTTGATAGAGTTTGTTATTATTAAAAACTAATATTTTAAAAAAGTGACTAAAAAAATAATACAATAAGAAAAAATACTGAAAAATTATGACACAAACAAATAGCGTTATTACTAATATTATTGAAGAATTAAAAAGTTTAACTCTTTTGGAAGCCTCAGAACTTGTGACAGAAATTGAAAAAGTTTTTGGGGTGGATACTTCAATTTCTGTTTCAAATTCAGCAGTTTCTGTTCTTCCAGTTCAAACAGTAGTTGAAGCAGTTGAAGAAAAAACTCAATTTGATGTAATTCTAGATAGTGTTCCAGCAGATAAAAAAATTGCTATCTTAAAAATTGTTAGAAATGTAACTGGATTAGGATTAAAAGAATCTAAAGAAATTGTTGATAATGTTCCAAAAGTTTTAAAAGAAGGAATTTCGAAAGAGGAAAGCGAGACAATTAAAAAAGAAATTGAAACTGCAGGTGGAAAAATAATTTTAAAATAAATTAAAAAAGAGTTAAAATAACTCTTTTTTAATTTATTTTATTCTTTTGAATTTGGATATAATTCTCCAATTTTTTGACGTTTTTCTAATGCATCAAAATCAGGTTGAATTTTTATAAAGACATCCATTTTACTTTCAATCCCTACCAATACTTCATAAATAATATCAAAAATATCTTCTACTAATCCAATTTGTCCTAATTTATCTGTAGGAACAACTGTACGTGTAGTTTGTGATGCATTTTTAAACATATCTTCAAGATACAATAGCATTGCTACTACATCAACAGAATCAGCTTCATAATCAAGAGTTAAATTAGCAGTTAATTTTACTTCTTCTTTTTCAACATCTTCTAATTGTTTTGTAACAACTTCTACAATAACATTAAATAATTCATCATAAGTTAAAGATTTTAATTCCCAATTATTTTTCCATCGTTTTAAAAAAGCCATTCTTTTCTAAATTTTTTTAATTCATCATTTAATTCACTCTTTTATTATCTTTTAACGACTTTCTACCTTTTTATTCTTACCACTTAGTAATTTTTTCTTATCTAAATTTTGAATCCAAAGTTAAAAATTTAATTTAAAGGTATTTATAATTTATAGTTACCTTTAAGTTACCATGAAAATTTAATTAAATCAAATAGCAAAATATTATTCATAGAAATATTTTTCAATAAGTTTTGCAATTAGCTTTTCTTTTTTAAAAACCATTATTAGATATCAGTGGATCACAGTGCACCTAAAAGCTACGGATTTTTCTAATTTTTGGGATAGAAACACAAATACTTTTTTATCATATTTTTATTTAAAAAATCAACAATTCATCGATATACTCAAATCTATTTTCGTGACAAAATTTTTTAGACTAAGTAAAGTTTCTAATAATTTAAAGCAAACTTCTTTCTTAAAACTTCTCAAAAAAAGATTTTTCTTTTTCATAAAAACCGTCGTTATTTTTTTCAAAATAAGTAATTGAAGATTTATTTCTTGTTTTTTAAAATCATCAGAAAATTTTTCTATTTTATCTTTAAAAAAAGTAAGTTAAAAGCAAAAATATTTTCTTTTGACATTTACTATATAGATTCTTTATATATAAGTTATGTACGGGATGTAACGCAGTTTGGTAGCGTGTCTGCTTTGGGAGCAGAAAGTCACAGGTTCGAATCCTGTCATCCCGATTAGAAAATTATTTTTAAAAAGAATTGATTATTAATTTAATCAAAATAATACCCCCAAGGGAATTCGAATCCCTGTTACCTCCGTGAAAGGGAAGCGTCCTAAGCCACTAGACGATGGGGGCTAATACGATATGATAAAAATAGTAGCAAATTTTTTTTTATTTGTCAACTTATATTTTTTTAATTAATTGAAAAAATTTATTTTTGTTAAAATTTCGACTTATTATATATAGATATATAGAATTAAAAATAAAAAATGTGTACAGAATTAATTTTAGCTATAATTTATTTTAGCATTATATTTTTAGTAAATTTTTTTCTTTTAAAATTATTATTAAATTATATAAAAAATATTTTTTCTTTATTAAAGATAAAAACAATTTTTAAACTTTCTACTCAAAAAAATTTATTATTTTTTCGATTTTTGTTTTTCTATTTAAAAAAAGAAGGGAAAATTCCCTTTTCTTTATTAGAATTTAAAAAGATTTCGTCTCAAAAGGATTTACTTCTAATTTCAAATTTATGTAGTTTTTTTGCAACGTTTTCTAACCAAATAAAAAATGAAAAATATTATTTTTCTTTATTAGAAAAACAATTTATAGTAAAAATTTTTTAGAAAATTAAAGGAGAAATTTGGGTCACCTGGGAATCGAACCCAGAACTTATCAGTTAAAAGCCGAGTACTCTACCATTGAGTTAGTGACCCTTACTTACAAATAAGAATTATAAAGGATATTTTCTTTTTTAGAGTGTATTAAATGATGAATAAAAAAAACTTTTTTCTATGAATTTCAATGTAATAGGTCAATTAGTTTCGACATTTTTAATTATTTCAATTGGTCCTGCTGTTATTGCCTATTTAGCTTATAAAAAAGCTTTATAAATTTAAAATTTTTTATAAAAGACATTTATTTTCTTTTATAATAAAGTATAATTATATTTAAAAATAGGTTTTAGAAAAAGAATAAGAGAGTTAAGAAAGGATTAATTTAATTTATTTTGAAAGAAAAAAAGAAAAGATGGCTTTACCTTGGTATCGTGTTCATACCGTTGTATTAAATGATCCGGGAAGATTAATAGCTGTTCATTTAATGCATACAGCTTTAGTTTCTGGTTGGGCAGGTTCTATGGCGCTTTATGAATTAGCAATTTTTGATCCTTCAGATCCTGTTCTTAATCCAATGTGGCGTCAAGGAATGTTTGTTATGCCTTTTATGGCAAGATTAGGAATTACTGAATCATGGGGAGGATGGACAATTACAGGAGAAAGTTCAACAACTCCAGGAATTTGGAGTTTTGAAGGTGTTGCTTTAACTCATATTGTTCTTTCAGGTTTATTATTCTTAGCTGCAATTTGGCATTGGGTGTATTGGGACTTAGATTTATTCCAAGATCCAAGAACAGGAGAACCAGCATTAGATTTACCGAAAATTTTTGGAATTCATCTTTTATTATCAGGTTTCCTTTGTTTTGGTTTTGGAGCATTCCATGTAACAGGATTATTTGGACCAGGAATTTGGGTTTCAGATGCTTTTGGTTTAACTGGAAGAGTTCAACCTGTAGCTCCATCTTGGGGACCAGAAGGATTTAACCCTTTTAATCCAGGAGGAATTGCTTCTCATCATATCGCAGCTGGAACGTTGGGAATAATTGCTGGTATTTTTCATTTGACAGTTCGACCTCCACAACGACTTTATCGTGCTTTAAGAATGGGAAATATTGAAACAGTTCTTTCAAGTAGTATTTCAGCTGTTTTTTGGGCAGCTTTTGTAACTTCAGGAACAATGTGGTATGGTTCAGCAACAACTCCAATTGAATTATTTGGACCAACTCGTTATCAATGGGATAGTGGATATTTCCAACAAGAAATAGAAAGACGTGTTGAAACTTCAGTAAGTCAAAATCTTTCAGAAACAGATGCTTGGTCTCAAATTCCTGATAAATTAGCTTTTTATGACTATATTGGGAATAATCCAGCAAAAGGTGGACTTTTCCGTTCAGGTCCGATGAATAAAGGAGATGGAATTGCGGAAGCATGGTTAGGACATCCGATTTTTAGAGATCGTGAAGGTCGTGAACTTACTGTTCGTAGAATGCCTGCTTTCTTTGAAACATTCCCTGTTATTCTTGTTGATAAAGATGGAATTATTCGTGCAGATATTCCTTTTAGACGTGCAGAATCAAAATATAGTATTGAACAAGTTGGAGTTACTGTTAATTTTTATGGTGGAAAATTAAATGGTCAAACATTTAAAGATGCTCCAACAGTTAAAAAATTTGCACGTAAAGCTCAATTAGGAGAAGTTTTTGAATTTGATAGAACAAGTTTAGAATCAGACGGTGTATTTAGAAGCAGTCCAAGAGGATGGTATACTTTTGGTCATGCTAATTTTGCTTTATTATTTTTCTTTGGTCATTTATGGCATGGTGCTAGAACAATTTTCCGTGATGTTTTTACAGGTATTGGGCCTGAAGTAACAGAACAAGTTGAATTTGGTGCATTTAGAAAAATTGGAGATAAAACAACACCACGTAAAGGAACAGTTTAATTTTTCTTAAATAATAATTATTTTTCTTAAAAATTCGTTGTTATTTCGTTACCAACGAAATAACAATTTAAAACTAAAAAAAAAAAAAGATTTATGGAAGCTTTAGTTTATACTTTCTTATTGATTGGTACTTTAATGGTATTATTTTTTGCTGTTTTTTTCCGTGAAACACCAAAAATTATTCGTTAATTAGAAGATAATTTTTAATCATCATCTTCTTCAAAAGGATCAATTAAATTTTCAGAACCTGGACCAAAAGAGCTATAGATAGTTAATAATGTCACACCTATAGCAAGAGATGAAATTCCAAAAGCAAGAAGTGCAGTATCAAAATTCATAGTTAATATTCTTCTTTAAGCAACTACAGTGAAATTAATTTTTAACTAATTAGACATTACTATATTGAAATTATGGCTTTAAAAACTCGTTTAGGAGAAATCCTTAAACCTTTAAATATTGAATATGGAAAAGTAGCGCCTAATTGGGGAACAACCCCTATTATGGGCCTATTTATGGGATTATTTTTAGTTTTTTTACTAATAATTCTTCAAATTTATAATTCTTCTTTAATTTTAGAAAATGTTGATGTTGATTGGAGTGCTCTTGAAACTTAAAAAATAAAAAAGAATGAAAGGATATAAAAACATCCCTCCATTCTTTTTACTTTTTTTAAAAAGAATTTAATTCCGACAAAGAGAAATTATTTGTATTAGTTCCACTATAATTAACGGAATCAAATCTAACTACAACTGGATATCGTATCGTTTCAGATTTTTCAACACTAATTACAGTTCCTACTTTATTAAACCAGTAAGATTCTGTTCTTAAAATTCGTACTTTCGATCCTTTTTTTAACATAAATTTTTAAGTGTTAAATTTATTTATAATTTCTTTCTTATTTTAATAGATTTTTAGAATATTCTATTAAGGTAAGTATAAAAATATTCATTAAGATAATAAAAAAGCAAAAAGAAATCTTTTAAAAATTAGTTTTTAAGCTTAAATATTAAAGTTTTTTAAAAAAAAATATTAAAAATAGAAAATTTTTTATGATAGTATCAGATATAAATGAATTAAATTTTTTTGAACTTTTAGAAGCTAATCAGCTTTCTGTCGAACTTTTTATTATTTTTTTTATTTTCACAATTTTTCTAACAGATAAAATTTTATCTATTCTTGAAAAAGTATGGGAAACAATTTCCGAAACAATTTATGATCCAACTGTTGATGTTTTGGATCCTTTTGGTGAATTTACAGCTTTAGATGCAAATATTGTTCAAGTAATTACAGACACAAAAGTCACATTTAATGATGTAGCTGGAAATGAAGAAGCAAAAGAGGAATTAAAAGAAGTTATTCGTTTTTTAACTGCTCCTGATCAATTTGGAAAATTAGGAGCTACTGTTCCAAAAGGAGTTCTTTTAGGAGGTCCTCCAGGAACAGGAAAAACTTTACTTGCTAAAGCTGTAGCAGGGGAAGCTGGAGTTCCTTTTTTAAAAGTTTCGGGTTCTCAATTTGTAGAATTATTAGTTGGAGTAGGAGCTGCTAGAGTAAGAGAATTATTTGATAAAGCACGTGCTTTACAGCCTTCCATTATTTTTATTGATGAAATTGATTCAATCGCACGAGCTCGTTCAACAAATAGTAGTATGGGAGGAGGAAATGACGAACGAGAACAAACTTTAAACCAAATTTTAACAGAAATGGATGGATTTGAAGTTAGTAGTGGAATTGTTGTAATGGCAGCTTCCAATAGAATTGATATTTTAGATCCAGCTATTAAAAGAGCAGGAAGATTTGATCGACAAATTACAATTAATAATCCAAATTTAAAAGAAAGACAAGAAATTCTAAAAGTTCATGCCCGTGGAAAAAAATTAGATCCAGCCGTTTCATTAATGATGATTGCTCAAAGAACAATTGGATTTTCTGGAGCTGATTTAGCAAATGTTTTAAATGAAGCAGCTATTTTAGCAACTCGTAAAAGAAAACCAACGATTACAATGAATGAAATAGGTTTAAGTATTGATCGTCTTGTAATTGGATTAGAAGGAAAACAACTTTTAAGAGTAAAATCTCGTCAACTTACTGCATTTCACGAAATGGGACATGCATTTGCTGGTAGTTTAATTAATGAAGAAGATGGAATTGAAAAACTGACGCTAGTTCCAAGAGGAGAAACACAAGGAACAACTTGGACAATTCCTTCTGCAAGTCAATATAATTCCAGAAATATTTTTCTTAATCAAATTTTAGTTTCAATTGGTGGTCGAGCTGCAGAAGAAATTGTAAATGGAAAAAGTGAGTATACCGTTGGTGCACAAATGGACTTAATTGAATTAACAAGAACAGTTCGTTTTATGGTTTTACGTTATGCTATGACTCGTTTACAAGAATTAAAACAAGAAGCTCAATTGCGTAATTTATTTTATTTAGGAAGTGATGTTAAAAAAGAACTAAATAATATTATCGATAATTTTACTACAAATTTTATGGATATTACATATAATGAAATTGTAGCATTTTTACGAATAATTCGGCCAGGCGGAGAACGAATTGTCGATCAATTACTTATTTCAGAAGAATTAACCGGAAAAGATTTACGAACAATTGCTCGAGAATATATTTCCACTTTAACTGCAATGGATATTTTATACGATAGTAGACAATCTTCTTTATTTGATTTTTTAACACCTGAATTAAAAAAATCAACTTCAGAAGCAGAAGAAGATTAATTATTAAAAACGAAAAACGTTCAAAAATGTCTTTGAACGTTTTTCATTTTTAATAATTAATTTAAAAATTTGGAAAAGTTAGTGGATCAGGATAAACATAATTAATAAACATAATAAAAGCTGAAGTGATACTTAACCATGCTGTTAATAAAACAGGAGGTGTTGAAAGATATTTAAGAAAATAATTCATAAGTTTTTTAAAAAAAGTTTTTATTTTTTAATAAAAGAAAAATTTTAATCAATTTTTTAACGAGGAGAAACAGTTACATCTTCATCTGATGCTAATAAATCTCCACTTGTAAATTCTTTCCAAGCTTCCACTGGCCATAAAAATCCAGAATTCATGATAGATAAAGCAATCGGAACATTAATAATAATTTCATTTTCAAAAGAATTTTCTGTCCCACTCGCATAACGTAAATATTTACGTCCTACCCAACCAATCCAACCTGTAATATAAAGAAATAAAATTCCAGGAATTATAAATTCATTGGCATGATCCCATTGCCCACTAGCAATAATTCGAGGTAATCCTTCTTTTCCACAAAGTAAATTAGAATCTCCATAACGAAGAAAACGAGCTTTTGTTGCTTCAATTTCTTTTACTAAAAAAATAGACTCTTTACTTTCTGGAGTATATAATTTTAATCGATTTTCTAATTTTTTAACTGAAGTTTTTAATCGTTTTTGAAAAGCAGACGATTCTTTACAAGGAACTAGTGCACTAAAATCTGCATTTACAATTTTTTGATTACTTGTTAAGAAAAAGAAAAAACAAAAGAAGATAGAAAAAGTTTTTTTAATATTAAAAAAAGATTGAATTTTAATTTCCATAATATTTAAAATTAGAAAAAATTTAGGCTAGTAGATTAACTAATTATTATTATAGTAATAAAAAAGTAAGAACAAAATAATTAAATAATTAATCGGGAATGACGGGATTCGAACCCGCAACTTCCGCCGTGACAGGGCGGTGCTCTAACCGATTGAACTACAATCCCTTTTTCTAAATGTACAAAGAAAAACTTTTTTCGTCCAGTTAAACTTTTTAAGTGCAGGAGAGAGAGGGATTCGAACCCTCGGTAGATAAAAAACCTACAATAGATTAGCAATCTATCGCTATAGACCACTCAGCCATCTCTCCGTCGATTGGTTTTCTGGAGATTTTTTAATAAAATTTTTTAAAGATGGCTCCGGCTGGAATTGAACCTGCGACCTAGGGCTTATGAGTCCCCCACTCTAACCAACTGAGCTACAGAGCCAACTTTAAATTAATTATACAAAAAAAGATCTTTTTTTATTTTTTAAAAAAATCCTAACGTAATTGCTTTATCAATAGACATTGTTGCTCCAAATCCTAACCAAATTGCAACAAAAGTTCCTACAAGAAAAACAACAGAAGCAATTGGACGACGGAAAGGATTTTGAAATTTATTAACGTTTTCAAAAAAAGGAACTGTTAATAATCCTAAAGGAACAGCAGCCATTGAAGCTAATCCTAATAATTTATTTGGAATTACACGTAAAAGATTAAAAGTAGGAAATAAATACCATTCAGGTAAAATTTCAAGAGGAGTTGCAAAAGGATTTGCTTTTTCTCCTAAACCTGATGGTTCTAAAACAGATAAACCAATTACACAAGCAAATGTACCAAAAATTACAACAGGGAAAATATAAAGAAGATCATTTGGCCATGCTGGTTCACCATAATAGTTATGACCCATTCCTTTTGCTAGTTTTGCTCTTAATTTTGGATCAGATAAATCGGGTTTTTTAATAACAGACATAAGATTTTATTTTGTTTAATAATTTTGTTAATAATTTGGGAAAATAAAAAAATACTTTCTTAGTAAAAAAGATCAAAAAATTATAAAGGACCTGAAATTCCTTGTTTTCGAATCATTAAAAAATGAGCTAACATTAAAATGGCAGTTAATAAAGGAAGTACAAAAGTATGTAAACTATAAAAACGTGTTAATGTTCCTTGTCCAACACTAACTCCTCCTCTTAATAATTCAACAAGAGCAGTTCCAACTAAAGGAATTGCATCTGGTACACCTGTAACAATTTTACAAGCCCAGTATCCAACTTGATCCCAAGGTAAAGAATAACCAGTTACTCCAAATGAAACGGTAACAGATGCTAAAATGACCCCAGTAATCCAAGTTAATTCTCGAGGTTTTTTGAATCCTCCTGTTAAATAAACACGAAAAACATGTAAAATCATCATTAAAACCATCATGCTTGCCGACCAACGATGAATTGATCGAATTAACCAACCAAAATTAACTTGAGTCATCATATATTCAATAGAAGCAAAAGCATCTGCAACCGAAGGGCGATAATAGAAAGTCATAGCAAAACCTGTTGCTACTTGAACTAAAAAACAAACAAAAGTAATTCCACCTAAACAGTAAAAAATATTTACATGAGGTGGAACATATTTACTAGAAATGTCATCAGCAATTGCTTGAATTTCGAGACGTTCTTGAAACCAATTATAGACTTTTCCCATAATATTTTTTAAAAGAAATTTATATTCACAATTAAGCACAAAATAGGCGTATTAACCTATTGAAAATGTTTTGAATTATTGATTGAAAATTTTTGTAGTAAAAGAAAAATTATTTTTACTACAAATTGAAAAAAATTTTTAAATATTGCTTGGATTACGTGAACTATCACTCGATAATAACCCAAAAATAGCAATTGTAATGAAGAAAAAAGCTGTGGCATAAACGAATAATTTTAATGTTAACATAAAAATATTTTTTAATTTCTTTTAACTTTTAATTTTTAATAACAATTCAAAAAAAAATTTTTTATCTTTTAAACAAAAAAGAGAAAAAATTTTTAAAGATTTTCAATTAAACGACGAATAATTTCTCTTTGACGAATAAGAATCCAACAAAAAGAAAAAGTAATAAAAATCAATAAAACTTGACTAAAAAGTAAAATTGGATCCAATCGCCATCCATGAATTATAAGAATAGAACTATAAACAATTCCTAAAGTAGTAATAAAAATATCCCAATCTGATGCTAAATTTGGATTAACAAAACGTAATCCATATAAAAAGATCATTACTATAGCAAAAAGAACTCCTAAAAGGAGTGCAGGTTCAACAATTATATTAAGCATTTTTATACCTCCTCGCGAGAAAGAGGATCAATTCGACTTACAAGAATTAATGCTGCTGTAATGGGTAAAATAACAATTAAACTTCCCCAAAAAAGACTTCCTAAGAAACTTCCTAATGATGCTGTCATAATCTTTTTATACTTAGTTTTTTAATGAAAATTACTGATTTTATTAATTTCTATTATTAGAAACTTTATTATAATTTTTTTTCTAAGAGAAAATTTTCTCTACGAAAATGTTTGGCGATTAGAAGAAAATTCATTTGTTGGTACTAAAAATAACATACAATGACATTCTTTTCGTTCTCTCATTGGCACACAAGGACAATTCCAATAAGCTAAACTTATTTCATCACTTTTATCATCATAATATCTACAAGGACATAACGGAGCTCCTAAATTTTCTTTATTTTTTGTTAAACCTAAAATAACCGATTCAGTGACTTCGGAATCGATGCAAAAAAATGTATCTGTAGTTTTTGCATAATTTTCGGCAAATAATTTCATTGAATCAATTATTTTTGAATTCATAATATAATTTTTTGGAATTAATAATTAGAAAAGAAATCTTTCAAAGTTTTTTGAAAAATAAAAAAATTAATTTTGAGAAAAAAGTTTCCGTTGAAAAAATATTTTTTTAAGTGAAAATTCTTCTATAATAATATTAAAATTAATAAAAAGCTTTTTTTGTTTTTTAAAGAAGCTTTTGTAAAAAAAAGAAAGAGGTAAAATTAAATGATTGCTCCTTATTTTCCATCTATTCTTGTTCCAATTTTTGGTATTTTTTTACCTGGTTTAGCTATGGCGGCTTTATTTTTGTATATTGAAAAAGAAAGTGTAGAATAATTTTTAAGAATATTTTTTGTAAGAAATTTTTGTCTTACAAAAAATATTTTTTTCTTTTTAAAAGTTATAAAGAAGAACCAAGTCCAGAATATGAACCATAAATAAAAAGTCCTAGGATTGTTAAAACACCCATCCCACCAACTACTGCCACCGCCCATAAAGGAACTCGTCTGTTAGTGTCTGCCATAATTTTGAATTAATTTTATTTAATTATAAAGAAGTTTAAAATTTTTTTAATTTCTATAAATTTATAAAGAAATTAGTTTCGTGATTAATAAAGATTTAATTAAAGAAATAACTTGAAAATAATACTGCTAAAACAAAGATTAATAGTAATCCCCAGTAAAGTGATGTTCTATTTAATTCAACCGGTTGTTTATTTGGATTTGGATTAGTCATAAATTATTTTTTCTTTATCTTTGAATAAATTGCATTGAAGTAATAGCTCCAAGGAAGAAAATAGTTGGAACTGCTAATGCATGAATAGCTAGCCAACGAAATGTAAAAATAGGATAGGCAACAGAACGATTAAAATTTCGGTTCATATTTGATTTTTAAATTAAAAATTAATATTTTTTTCAAAAAGAGAAAAATTATTTTAAATCTTCTAGCTCTTGATTTACATTAAAACGTTCATTAGCTAAAGGAACTTGTTGTCTATCTTGTGTAAAATATTCATCAGGACGAGGAGTCCCAAAAACATCATAAGCTAATCCTGTACTAATAAATAACCAACCAGAAAGAAAAAGGGTTGGAATTGTGATACTATGAATAATCCAATAACGAATACTTGTGATTATATCTGTAAAAGGACGTTCTCCTGTAGATCCACCAGACATGTTTTTACTATAATTTTTAGTAAAAAATCTTCTTTTGTCACTCCATCCATTATCGAAAATGGATATTTCTCTTTTTGAATAAAAAGAAATTTATTAAAAAGCGGGCAGAGAGAATCGAACTCTCATAATCAGCTTGGAAGGCTGAAGTTTTACCACTAAACTATGCCCGCTATCTTATATATTAGCTAAAATTTTTTAGCTAATTGTATTTCTTTTTTATTTTTTAAATAACTAAGTTTTCTAAGGGAACGTTCAGAAAATTAGATAGTAGAATTGCTTTTTTTTCTGTTTCAAGCGGATTCATTAATATTTGAGCAGGAAATAAAGGAATCTCTCGTTTATCTTTTAATATTAATAAAATATTACATCGAGGGTTTAATCCTTGTTTAATTAAAAATTTTATATTTTTAATATTTTTAAATTCATACGATAAAAAAAGAGTTCGATTTTTACCAGGAAAACCAAGTCGAATAATCCGAACAATATTATCAATTTTTGAAAATTCATTATAACCACTTCCAATATTCCATAAAATGGTTAAAAAAAGATAAAGAGCTAAACCAAGTGCTCCAGTTCCATAAAATAACATTGCAATTCCTTGAGGAATAAAAAGAATTTTTGTTGTGTCTGTTAAAACTAAAAAGTTTACATGAAAGTAACTTGAAAGACCGGCCAAAAAGAAGCCTAAACCTGCAAGTAAAAGTATTATCATGACACAGAAACTACGAATATTTCTTGCACCAACAATATCTTCTCGTATTATAGATTCATTCATAAAAAAAATAAAAGAGTTATTTCTATCTTTCAAGATATAAATTAAAAAAAAACAATTAAATTAATTTAATTGTTTTTAATCCAATATAAAGAGCAGTTACTAATCCAAACATAAAACCAGATAAAATTAAATAATCAAGAATTAAAGTCATTTTTTTTTTTTTTTCAAAATTTACTTTTTCTATTTTTAACTTACATTATTTCTACTTAGAAACTATTATAAGAAAAAAGAAAAGGCTATTTTTTAAAATTTATTTTTTTTCATTTTTTAAAATTAAAAAAAAAAGTTTTCGAAAGTTTATTATAATATAAAAAGAAAAGAACTTCAAAAAAAAATTGTTTCGTATGGTAGAAAAAACTGATTTTAAAAGCTTTGATGTCGTTTCACCTTTTCATAATGATCCTTTTGTAGGACATCTTTCAACACCAATTACTACATCAAATTTCACAAAAAGTTATTTGAGTTTATTGCCTGCTTATAAAGCAGGATTATCTCCTTTACTTAGAGGAATTAATATAGGATTTGTTCATGGATATTTTTTATTAGGACCTTTTGTAAAATTAGGACCATTACGTAATAGTGAAGTTGCTAATTTTGTTGGGCTTGTTTCAACAATTAGTTTAATTATTATTTTAACTACATGTCTTTTAATTTATGGTTATGTTCGTTTTTCAGAAAATGAAAAACCAAAGAAAAAAAATGTAGTTGATTTTTTAAATTCAAAAGGGTGGTATCAATTTACTTCTGGTTTTATTGTTGGTGGATTTGGGGGTTCAAGCGTAGCTTATTTATTATTAAAATTTCTTCCTATTACTTTTTAAACAAATTAAAGAAATAAAATTCCCTGTTCTTTTCAACTAAATTGTGAAAAGAACAGGGAATTTTATTATTCATTCATTTTGTGATAGGTTGAAACAATAGAAGGGGATATACCATTTAAATGTTTAAAAATCCAATATTTAAATAAAGTATCTAATAAAACAGGAAGAGTAGCAACAAAAGAAAAAATAAAACTTCTTTCTTCAGGTAATCCAAAATGTTTTAAAAAGTTTTCTAATAAAATTTCCCAACCATAAGAAGAATGAAATCCTACAAAAGTATCACTAAATAAAATTAAAAGAAATGCTTTTTTATCATCACTTAATTCAAAAAATTTAAAATTTAAATTTTTTAAGAATAAACGAAATTGATAATTTTGTTTAAAAAAAATAGTAGTTAATAAAAGAATTAATAAAAAGTCTCCAAAAATATTATTAATGGTAAAAAGTGTTTCTTGATAATATTTATTAATTAATTTTCTTGTTTTTAATAATAAATTTTTATAAACTTTTTTTTTTAAATCAAGATTTGTTTTTTTTGTTAAAAAATTTTGTTCTTGATTTGAAGAAATCGATTTTTCTATTTTTCTTTTATTACTTGATTCACAAAATAAGTCGAAAACAAATTTTCGTTTATAATTCGAAAATTCTTTAATTGCTTTTTCTTTTTGAGAAAAATTTAAAAAAACTGGAAAATTTACTTTTTCCCAAAAAAAATGAATTGTGGGTCCAAAAATTACATTTTTAATTAAATTCGTAGCGATTAAAATTTTTAAAAAAGTTAATAAAATAAATTTTGTTCCTAAAAAAAAGTCTTTTTTTTCTAATAACATTATATAAAAGTAAAGAAAAAATAATTATTATTGCTATGTTTTTTAATTTTTGTTAGTTTGATCTAGCGAAGTATTATATAATAATAAAAAAATTTAAAATAAACAAAGATATTAAAATCATGGCAAAAACGTATAAAGTTACCTTATTAAGTGATAAAGATGTAAAACTTGGAGAAATTGACTGTCCAGCAGATAAATATATTTTGGATGCAGCTGAAGAAGCTGAAATTGATTTACCATATTCTTGCCGTTCAGGATCTTGTTCAACATGTCTAGGAAAAATTGTAACAGGAACTATTGAGCAAAAAGATCAAAGTTTCTTAGATTCAGATCAAATTGGAAAAGGATATGCTTTAACATGTGTAAGTTATCCTACAAGTGATGTAGTAGTTAAAACAAATCAAGAACAATATTTATTTTAAAAAATTTGTCCAAATAGAAGTTATTTGGACAAATTTTTTATTTATTTTCCATTATTTTTAAAGAACATGAAACTCCTGCAGGTAATTCTGTTTTTAATAAAAGATCAATAATTACTGGAGAATTTGTGGATAAATCAATAAAACGTTTATAAATGCGCAGTTCAAAATGTTCTCGCGAGTCTTTATCAATATGAGGAGAACGAAGAACACAAAATCGTTTTATTTTTGTTGGTAAAGAAACAACCCCTTTTAATTCACAATCCGTTTTAATTAAAAGAGAACGCAATTGTTTACACGCAAGATCAATAAGGTCATTATTAAACGACCTCAAAAGTATACGAAATTTCATACGGTTTTTTATTTAATAATTTTTGTTACAATTCCAGATCCAACAGTTCGTCCACCTTCACGAATAGCAAGTCTCATTCCATTTTCAATTGCAATTGGAGCAATTAATTCAATTACCATTGTTACATTATCTCCTGGCATAACCATTTCAATTTTTGTTCCTTCTGATTGAAATTCAACAATTTGACCTGTTACATCCGTTGTTCGTACATAAAACTGAGGACGATATCCTTCAAAAATCGAAGTATGTCTTCCACCTTCATCTTTTGTTAAAATATAAACTTCTGCTTCGAATTTTGTATGAGGATTAATAGTTCCTGGTTTGGATAAAACCATTCCGCGTAAAACTTCATTTTTTTGAACACCACGTAAAAGAATTCCAATATTGTCTCCAGCTAAACCTTTTTCTAAAGTTTTTTGGAACATTTCTAAACCAGTAACCGTTGTTGTTTTTGTTTCCCCTAATCCAACAAGTTCAACAGTATCACCTAAAAGAACACTACCTCGTTCAATTTTTCCTGTAGAAACCGTTCCTCTTCCTGTAATCGAAAAAACATCTTCAATAGCCATTAAAAAAGGTTTATCTGTTTCACGTTCAGGTGTCGGAATATATTCATCAACCGAATCCATTAATTGAAAAATTTTATCTACCCAAGGATTTTCACCTTTTTTAATAGTTGGTTTTGCCATTACAGCATCTAAAGCTAATAAAGCAGAACCAGATATAAAAGGAATTTCATCACCAGGATAATCATAACTTTGTAATAACTCACGTAATTCTAATTCAACTAATTCAAGTAATTCAGCATCATCCACTTGATCAGCTTTATTTAAAAAAACAACTAATTTTTGAACCCCTACTTGACGAGCAAGAAGAATATGTTCACGTGTTTGAGGCATTGCTCCGTCTGCTGCAGAAACGACTAAAATAGCCCCATCCATTTGAGCAGCTCCAGTAATCATATTTTTTACATAATCAGCATGTCCTGGACAATCTACATGAGCGTAATGACGAAATTCTGTTTCATACTCAACATGCGCAGTATTAATTGTAATTCCACGAGCTCGTTCTTCCGGAGCAGCATCAATATCTTCATATTTTTTTAAAACTGCATTTCCTAAAGTAGATAAAGTTGCTGTAATAGCTGCAGTTAATGTTGTTTTTCCATGATCAACATGCCCAATTGTTCCAATATTAATATGAGGTTTATTTCTTTCAAATTTATCTCGTGCCATTTTTTAAACTCTTTGAATATTTTAAATAAAAAGTTAATAAAATTCTGTTATGCTTTTGGCGAGAAAAAACCTTTTTCTTTTTAACGGAATTGAGCAAAAGCTTTATTTGCTTCCGCCATTTTATGTGTTTCTTCTTTTTTTTTCAGGGCGTTTCCTAATCCTTTTGCAGCTTCTAATAATTCATTAGCTAATTTTAATGACATTCCTTTTCCAGAACGTTTTCGGGAAAATTCCACAATCCATCGAACTGCAATATTTGTTGACCGAAATTTACTTAAAAGAGTTGGAACTTGATAAGTAGCTCCTCCAACACGTTTTGCTTTTAATTGAACTCGTGGACTAATATTTCTTATTGCTTTTTCTAAAAGAAGAATAGGATTTTGATTTGTTCGAAATTGGATAAATTCAAAAGCTTTATAAACAATTCTTTTGGACAATCTTTTTTTTCCACTTTTTAAAAGACGATTTACTAATAAACTTACCAATAAATTATCATATTTTGAATCTTTTTCTGGAAAACGCTTTTTTGTTGAAATTCTACGTGACATACTTTTCTTTTTTTATTTTTTAACTTTTTTTACAGTTCCTGAAACTACTCCTGGAACAGGTTTTCGAGCTCCATATTTTGATCTACTTTGTTTTCTATCTTTTACCCCTGTACAATCTAAAGCTCCACGAATAATTTTATACCGTACCCCAGGTAAATCTTTGACTCTTCCTCCCCTAACTAAAACAATTGAATGTTCTTGAAGACTATGTCCTTCTCCTGGAATATAAGCTGTAATTTCAAAACCAGAGGTTAATTTGACTCTAGCAACTTTTCGAATTGCAGAATTTGGTTTCTTAGGAGTTGTTGTATAAACTCTTGTGCAAATTCCTCTTCTTTGAGGACACGATTTTAAAGCCGGTGTTTTTGTAAAATTAATGTTTTGTAAACGATTTAAACGAACAAGTTGTTGAATTGTTGGCATAGATTTTTAAATTTCTTTTGTTTTTTTTTCTTCACTTTCTTTTAAATTATATTTACGCTCAAATTTCTCAACTCTTCCTTCTGTATCGATAATTTTTTGAGATCCTGTATAGAAAGGATGATTCCCAGACCAAATATCAACTGATAATTCTTTTTTTGTTGTTCCTACTTCTAAAACTAATTTTCCATCACAATAAACTTTTGTATTGAACCATTCTGGATGTAATCCTTTTTTTGCCATAATAAAAATTTGTTATTAATTAAATTCAGTATTTATCGTTTTGAATATTGAGAAGCTTTTCGAGCTTTTTTTAATCCATATTTACGTCTTTCTTTAATTCTAGAATCTCGTCGAAGTAAAAGCTTTTGATTAAAAATTTGTCGATAATCCGAATTTATTGTACAAAGAGCTTTAGTAATAGCTAAACGAATAGCTTCAAGTTGAGATGTTATTCCTCCCCCTTTTACTTTGATATCTATATTAAATTGATTATTTAAGTTTACTAAAAGTAAAGGTGTTTTTACAAATTCATGCTCATCTCCAATTCCTGAAAAAAAATTTTCAAAAATTTTATTATTTACCATGAAAATTCCTGATCCCTCTTTTAAAAAAACTTTTGCAACCGAAGTTTTTCTTTTTCCAATTCCAGTAATAAGATTTAAAGTTTGATTCATAATTTCATTTTTTGTCCAATAATTTTATCAAAATTTTTTATAAAAATTATAAAAAAGAAGGTTTAATCCAATTCTGTGATTCACAATTTTCTAAAGAAATTTTTTGAATTTTCTTTTCTGTAGAATCGAAATAATTAATATTATTATCTATATAAACAAATAAACGACGATAATAATTACGTCCAAGAACTCCTTTTGGTAACATCCCCCAAACAGCTTGTTCAACAATTCGAGTAGGCATCCTATTTTTTAATTGACTAAATGTTTCATGTTTTAATCCACCAGGTCTTCTGGAATTACGATAATAAAGTTTTTGTTGTTCTTTTTTTCCACTTACTTCAATTTTTTGAGCATTTAAGATAACAACAAAATTTCCTTGATCAACTCCCGGGGTAAAAAAACTAACTTCTTTTCCACGAAGAAGCTTACTAACTTCTGTTGCTAATCGACCCAATGTTTTTCCAGTGGCATCAACAACAAACCATTTTGGAACATGACATTCTTGTTTTGGAAATAAAGTTTTCATATTTTTTTTATTTTTTTAAAAAATAAAGTTTGATTTTTTTTATTTTGTTGACGTTTTCTTTGTTTAATAATTTTTCTTAAATTTAAAAGCTTAAAAAATTTTGTCAATTTTAATAATTTTGAGGATTTTAATGGTTTATCTAATTTCACCCATTTTAATCCTTTTATTATTTTTAATCTTTTTACTAAATTAGGTCTTTGTAATAGGTTGGATTTGTTTTTCTTTGTTTTGTCGAATTTTTGTTTTAAAATTTTTTTAGCAAAGTATTTACGTGCAAAAACAGACGAAATAGAAAAAAAATCTTTTGTTAGAAATAAAGGATAATAAAGATTTAATAATAATTTTAAAGCTTCTTGTAAACTTCGTTTTGGAGTAATACTTCCATTTGTCCAAATTTCAAAAATTAACGATTCTTTAATATTTCCCTTTGTATCATGAATTAATTTAATTTTATAATTAACTCTTTTTATTGGCATAAATAAACCATCAACAAAAAGAGTTGTAGGATTTTTCCCACTTTTTTTTTCAACTTGTTTTATTAAATTTTCTTCTGCTAAACGATAGCCTTTTCCATGTTCAATATCAATCTCAAGATAAATTTCACTTGTATCAACAATTGTTCCAATGTATTGATTTGGATTTAAAATTTGAATTGAATTTTTTGGTAATTGAAACATTCCAGCCGTTAAAATTAAAGGTCCTTTTTGAAGTAAAAAACCTTTAAATTTACGGAAAGATTTTTCTTTTTCTTCAGGAAGTGGAAAAACAAAAGATGTTTTAAAAACAATTTCTTTTAAATTCAAAATAACTTCAAGAACATCTTCTCTTAGTCCTGGAACTGTATCAAATTCATGTTTTAAATTATTAATTCTTACTCCAATAACTGAAAACCCTGTTAAATCCGATAATAAAGTTCGTCGTAATGAATTTCCAATTGTAATTCCATTTCCTATTTCAAGAGGTTCAATTAAAAAACAACTGTAATGATTTTTTTCTTTATCAATATAATTTTCTAAACAAGTCAATGTACTCATATAAAATAATTTTTTTATAACCTACGTTTTTTTGGAGGACGACATCCATTATGAGCAACGGATGTTTTATCTTCAATGGATAAAATATTTAAACCTGTTGCCTTAAGAGCTCGAACTGAAGTTTCTCGCCCATTTCCACGTCCTTTTATTACAATTTCAATTTTCTCCATTCCTAATTCAAGAGCTTTTAAAGCTGCATTTCTAGCTGCACTTTGAGCAGCAAATGGAGTGTTTTTACGTGCCCCTTTAAATCCCGAACTTCCTGCAGAAGCCCAACAAAGAGTATTTCCTAAAAAATCACTAATTGTTACAATTGTGTTATTAAAAGTCGTTTTTATATTTGCAATTCCAACAGTGACTGATTTCTTTTGTTTTTTTTTTAATTTTGCCATAATTTAGAATTTATTTTTTTTTTGTAAATAAACTTTGTCGACGAGATGTTCTATTATTTGTACGAGTTCTTTGTCCACGTACTGGTAATCCTTTTAAATGTCTTCTTCCTCTAAAAGAATTAATATCTATTAGTCTTTTAATATTTAGACTTACCAATCGTTTTAAGTCACCTTCTAATTTAAATTCTTCTGTTTCTAAAAAATCACGCAATGCAGAAATATTTTCTTCTTTTAATTCTGCTACTTTTAAATCAGGATTAATTTGTAATGTTTTTAAAATTTTTTTTGAAGTAGGAATCCCAATTCCATAAATACAAGTTAAAGCAACGTATATTTTTTTTTTATTTGATAAATTATTTCCCAGAATTCTCGCCATAAAATTTTTTTTTTTTAACCTTGACGTTGTTTATGTTTTGGATTAATACAAATAATCATAATTTTTCCATGCCGTTTAATAATACGGCAATTTACACACATTTTTTTTACCGAAGGACGTACTTTCATAGAAGAACAAAGAGTTTTTTAAATAAATTTAGGAAGAATATTTTTGTATAAAGAACGTATAGTTTTTTGAATTTCAAATCCAACACCAACAACAATTATTAATGAAGAAAGATTGATTTGATTAAGAAAAGGAGCATTTAAAATTGCTTTTAAAAAATCAAAAAAAACAAGAATAAGACATAAAAATATTCCTCCTAAAAAAGAACTTGAACGCACTACATTTTCTAAATAAGATATACTTTCTTGTCCAGGAGTTACATTTAAAATACAAACAGAAGCTTTTCTTAATTGTTCAGAAATTTTTTCCGGATCCCAAAAAACAATTGTATAAAAATAATTAAACCCAATTATTAAAAAATAATAAATTAAATTAAGAATTAAAGGAAAATCTTTCTTATCAATAAAATTAGATAAAAAATAAGAAAGAAAAGGAAGAATATTTGAAGCAATAATAATCGGGAAAATTCCAGCCTGATTAAATTTTACCGATAATCCATTTTCTTTTGCTTCAAATGGTTTTTTTCTTTTTTCAGTAAAAAAAATATTTCCTGATTTTTCTAATACTCCTAATTGACGAGCTGAAACTACATCAATTGTAATCCTTGAAGTTTGAGAAAGACAAATTAATCCCATTAAAAAAAATAAAATAAAAATTTCAATTACAAAAAGAGTATCCGATTTTTCATAATTAAAAATATTTTTATTAATTAAACTCATTAAAATATTTACTAAAATAAGAATTGATGTTCCATTTCCTATTCCTTTATTATCAATAAGATTACTTAACCATACCAATAACATTGTTCCAGATGTTAATTGAATTATTAGAAGAGAGAAATTAAAAAAACTACTATCGTAAATATAAGATTTTAAATAAAAAATCAAAAAAATACTTTGTGCAATTGAGAAAACTAAAGTTAATACTTTTTTAAAAAACAATAATTTTCTACGTCCTAATTCACCTTCTTCGGTTTGTAATTTTTCTAAATTTGGAAGAATTGCTGTCAATAAATCAATAAAAATTGAAGCATTAATAAAAGGAATTATTCCTAAAGAAAAGGGACTTAAAAAGCCAACTCCTCCTCCACCTGAGTACATGGTTAAAATTTGAATAATAGAATTATTTGTATCAAATTTTAAAAATGTTTGTTTTAATGCTTCTTGATCAATTCCACTTAATGGAATTGTATTGCAAAAGCGATAAATAAATAAAATTAAGAAAGTGAAAAAAATTTTTTTTGCTGGAGAATTAAAAAAAAAATTTTTAGTCGTTTTAATTTTTAACATTTTGATATCGTTTCATTATTTTATCATAAAATAATTGTTTACGGACGGATTGATATTTTCCTAATTCAACTTTTTCATTTAATAATGTTAAAGCTAAAATTGTTGCTTTTGCATTATTTAAAATATTACTTGAACCGAATTGTTTCGCTAAAATATTTCGAATACCAGCTAATTCTAAAACTGTTCTAACTGAACCACCTGCAATTACTCCAGTTCCTTGAGAAGCTGGACGTAACATAATTTTACAAGCTCCATAGCCTGCTTTTACTACATGAGGAACAGAGAATTTTAATGTTAAAGGAACATTAATAAGATTTTTTTTTCCATATAAGATAGCTTTACTAATTGCCATATTAACATCATCAGCTCTTCCTATTCCTACTCCAACTTTTCTTTTATTATCTCCTACAATTACTATAGCTCGAAAAGTTAATTTTTTTCCTCCTTTAACAACTTTTGTTACTCGTTTAATTTGAATAACTTTTTCTTCGTACTTAATTTTGGATAATCGTAAAATTGTTTTTTTTTTTTGAATTCGTGGTAAATTTTTTTTATTGTCTGTTCCCAAGGTTTTTGTTTCTTTTTTATTCATTTCTTCACAGTTTTTTATCCTTTTTTTAAGTTCTTGAAAATAATAATTTTTTGAAATGTTATTTTTTTAACATTTCAAAAAAGAATTTAAAATGTTAACCCTTCTTTTCTTGCACCTTCAGCAACACTTTGAATTCGACCATGATACGGACGGTTTCCTCTATCAAAAATAACAAGACAAATTTCTTTTTCTTTTGCCTTTTGAGCAATTGTTTCTCCTACAAAAAAAGAAGCTTCTTTTGTTGATGTGGATTTTACTTTTAAAGCTATATTTTTATCTAAGGTTGAACTACATGCCAATGTATGACCATTTTTATCATCTATTAGCTGAGCATAAATATGTTTATGAGATCGAAAAACAGATAAACGTGGTTTTTCTAAAGTTCCAACAATTTTTTTTAAATATCGTTTTTTTTTTTGTAAATAAAGTTTTTTAATTTTTTTTTTCATAATTTTCTAACTTATTTTCCAGTTTTTCCTGCTTTTCTTAATATTTTTTCTCCTTCATATAAAATTCCTTTTCCTTTATACGGTTCAGGTGGTTTCATATCTCGAATTTTTGCTGCAAAGAATCCTACTTTTTCTCGATCAATTCCGGATAATTGAATTTTTGTATTGGATTCTAATTTAATACTTAAATCTTCAGGAATTTCAAAAGCAACTGGATGAGTAAAACCAACATTTAAAATAATTTTATTTTTTTCTAATTGAAAACGATAACCAACACCTTCGGCAATTAAAGTTTTTGAAAATTTTTTGTCAACTCCATTTACCATATTTTGAAGAAGAGCGCGATATAATCCATGGGCTTCTTTGGATTTTTTTTCTTCGTTGTGTCTTGAAATTACAATTTTTTCATTATCAGTAAAAAATGTTAATTTATCAGATAATGTTTTTTGTAATACTCCATATTTTCCTTTAATACTAATTTCATTATTAGTTAAAGTAACAACAACATCTTTGGGAAGAAAAATTGCTTTTTTACCAATTCTTGACATAAAGATTTTCCTTTTTTTGTATTAATTTTTTCTTATCCAATATAACAAATAATTTCTCCACCTTTTTTTAATTGGGTAGCTTTTTTATGATTCATTATTCCACTTGAAGTAGAAATAATAGCGGTTCCTTGTTGATATTTTAAAACATCAATTAACTTTTGAAAATTTTTATATCCACAAAAAACTCTTTGACCTGGTTTACTTATTCTTCTAATTGTAGAAAATAAAGGTTTTTTAATCCACCATCCTTTATATTTTAGAAAAATTTTTACTGTTTTTTCTTGTTCTTCAATTTCAAAACTTTTTATATATCCTTCTCCCTGTAAAACTTTTAGGATAGATAGATTGACTTTACTATAACGCACTCGTGCAAAATTATGACGAGCCAAACATGCATTACGAATACGTGTTAGCATATCAGAAACAAGGTCATTGGTCATTGTTTACCTCTTTTATTCTTTTATTCATCTTTCAATCTTTAATATATTTAAAGAAAATATTTTATTCTTTTTTAGAAAATGGAAATCCTAATTCTTTTAATAAAAAAAAACCTTCTGCAGGAGTTTTTGAACTTGTTACAATTGTTATATTAAATCCACGTCGTTGATCTACATTATCATAATCAATTTCAGGAAAAACTAGTTGTTCGGAAATTCCTAAATTATAATTGCCTTCTTTATCAAAATTTGTTGAACTTAATCCACGAAAATCTCGAATACGTGGTAAAACTAAATGAATAAATTTTTCTAAAAAAGCATACATCTTTTCACGTCGTAACGTAACAGTTAATCCTAATGGCATACCTTCACGAATTTTAAATCCAGCTACTGAATTTTTTGCTGATGTTAAAATGGGTTGTTGCCCTGTAATTAAACGAATTTCTTCTGTTGCTTTTTGTAAAAAAACACGATTTTGAGCATTTAATCCTAATCCGCAACTAATTTGAATTTTTTCTAATTTTGGAATTTGATGCTTATTTTCATATTTAAATTCTTCGTTTAATTTCGGAAGAACAACGTTTAAATATCTTGTTTTTAAATTACCCATATTTTGTTATTTTTCTTGTTCTACAAAATTTCCAGATTTTTTAAAATAGCGTTTTTTTTCTTGATTTAAAAATTTATATCCAATTCGACTACAATTATTTTTTTCATTCTCCCACAACATAATATTTGAAACATGAATTGGAATTTGAAGTTCAATTTTTTTAGATTCCCCTTCTTGAGGTTTCTTAAGATATTTTAAACGAGGACTAATTGTATCAATAAAGACTACTGAGGTTTTAGGTAATAAAGTTGTTATTGTTCCTATAATTCCTTTTTGATTTCCAGAGATTACTTTAATTTTATCTCCAATTTTTACATGACTTTTCTTTTTTGTCATACTACTTCTGTTGCTAATGATATTATTTTTGTAAAATTTTTTTCACGAATTTCTCGTGCTACAGGTCCAAAAACTCGTGTTCCTTTTGGATTATTCTCTGTATTGATGATAACAGCTGCATTGTCATCAAATCGAATTCCCATTCCATCTGTTCTTCGAATTGTTTTTTTTGTTCGAACTACTACTGCTCGGACTACACTAGAACGTTTTACTGCCATATTTGGGAGAGCATCTTTTACTACACCAATAATAATATCTCCAACATTAGCATATTTCCTATTATTTCCTAAAACACGAATACACATTAATTTTTTTGCTCCTGTATTATCAGCAATGGTTAAATAGGTTTGAGGTTGTATCATAATTTTTTAGAAAAATTTATTTTTCGTAAATTTGCAAAACTTTTTTTAAAATCCATTTTTTATGACGACTAAAAGGAGGACTTTCTTCTAAAAGAACTAAATCCCCTGAATTACATTTATTTTCTTCATCATGAGCCATATAACGTTTTGTTTTAATTAGAATTTTTCCATATTTTGGATGTTGATAACGTGTTTGAATTGCAACAACAATCGTTTTTTGAGGCTTATTACTTACTACAATTCCAATTCTTTCTTTTTTTGCCATATTTTTAAATATATTATTTCTCTAATTTTACTAAAAAAGATTGTTTGTATTTTAATTGACTAATTCTTCTTTTTGTATGAGTAAAAATATGAGATTTTATTTGTTGATTTGTCGATCTTTTAATACGTAAATCAAATAAATTTTTTGTTAAAACAAAAATTTCTTTTTCAATCTCATCAATCTTATTTAATTGGGTTAATTCAGTATATTTTGGTAAAGTCATTATTTTAAGTTGGTAAATTTACTTTAGATAAAATTCTTGTTTTAATTGGTAACTTATAACAAGCTACTTTTAAAGCTTCCATGGCTATTTCTTTTGGAACTCCTGTAATTTCAAACAAAATATTTCCTGGTCGAATTACAACTACCCAATACTCAACTGCTCCTTTTCCTGACCCCATTCGTGATTCTTCAGCCCTTGCAGTTACTGATTTATCCGGAAATACTTTAATCCAAAGTTTTCCTATTCTTTTTGTATATCGAGAAATAGTTCGACGAACAGCTTCAATTTGACGAGAAGTTAACCAAATAGGTTCTAAAGCTTGAATTCCATATTCCCCACGATCAAGTTTATTATTACGACAAGCTTTTCCTTTTAATCGTCCTCGTTGTTGTTTTCGGTATTTAGTTCTTTTAGGGCTTAACATAAAATTTTCTCCTTTAACTTCCTATCCTTTTTTTTCTTGTTCTTCTCCAACAAAGAGCCAAACTTTAATTCCAATAACTCCATAAATTGTTTCAGCTCTTTGATGAGTATAATCAATATTGGCTTGAAGTGTATGTAAAGGAACACGACCATCTCGTTTCCACTCACTTCTTGCAATTTCGATTCCATTTAAACGACCAGAAACTTGTACTTTTACTCCTTTCATTTCTGTTCTTTGTACTTTTTTAATTGTTTGTTTTACAGCTCGACGAAAAGGTGTTCTTTTTTCTAATTGATCAGCAATAAATTTTGCAATTAATCGAGCATCTTCAAAAGGATTTTTTATAAATTTAATATTAAGAAAAAAATTTTTCTTTGTTTTCATTTGAAAAAAACGAATAAAATTTCGAATATTTCTTTTTAATAATAAAGTTGTAAAATTTTTTAAATTTCCTTTGGAATTTGTTAAATTTCCAACAATTTTTGAATCATTTCCTTCTACATTTTCTGCAAAATATTTTGTTACTTTTCGATACATTTCTTTTGCTCTTGGAAATAATGCATGAAGGGTTATAGTTACATATTCTGTTGTATCCGTATCTTGATTAATTCGATTTATTTCAATTTTTGAAATAGATAAAATTTCAGAAAAAAAGGCATCGATTTTTGAACGAATTAAATAATCTTCTTTAATTAAATTTGAATAAAGAAATTTATTTCCATACCATGTTGATAAATGGTTTTGAGTTGTAACTAAGCGAAAACCTTTCGGATGTGTTTTTTGACCCATAATTTGTTTTTCTTTGAAGTGGTTAAAGCATATTAAATTTTTCGAAATTCTAATTTTTTTTATGAAAAAATTTAAATTTCTGTTACTCGAATAGTAACATGAGACATTTTTTTCTGAATTGCATAAGCTCTTCCTTGAGCTCGTGGTCGCATTCGTTTTAAAATTGGTCCTTGATTTACATATGCTTCTTTAATAATAAGATTTTCTTTCACTAAATCAAAATTATTTGTAGCATTTGAAACAGCGGAATAAAGAGTTTGCCAAACAATTGAACCTGCTTTTTGAGGAAGATATTTTAAAATTTTTAAAGCTTCTTTATAGGTTTTCCCTCGAATTTTTGAAATAATAATAGCAATTTTTGTCGGAGAAATACGAATATACTTTGATGTTGCTGATACAATTTTCATTTCTTTTATCATAATTTATCTCTTTACTTTACGTTCAGTTTTTTTATGAGAACGAAATGTTCTTGTCGGAACAAATTCTCCTAATTTATGTCCAACAAGTTGATCCGTAATAAAAACTGGAATATGTTTTTGTCCATTATAAACACTAATTGTATGACCAATCATTAATGGTAAAATTGTTGAAGCTCTAGACCAAGTTTTAATTATTTCTTTTTTTCCTTCTTGATTGAGTACATTTACTTTTTTTAATAAATGGTAAGCAATAAAAGGACCTTTTTTAATCGATCTTGACATAATTAATTTCCAAATTTTTGTTTTTTTTGAGTTATCGTGATCGAATTATAAACAAATCACTTTTTTTTCTTTTTTTTCTAGTTTTTACTCCTAATGCAGGTTTCCCCCAAGGTGTACGTGGTTGTGGTTTTCCAATTGGACATCTTCCTTCTCCGCCTCCATGAGGATGATCAACAGGATTCATTACTGCTCCACGAACACTTGGACGTTTTCCTAACCAACGACTTCTTCCAGCTTTCCCAGAAACTACGTTATAAAAATCCGAATTACTTACTTTACCAATTGTTGCAAAACATTCTTTTTTAAATAATCTAATTTCTTTTGAAGACAAGCGTAAAATAACAAAATTATTTTCTTTAGCTATAACTTTTGCATAAGTACCTGCAGAACGAACCAATTGACCTCCTTTCCCAGGAAATAATTCAATATTATGAATTTCAGTTCCTAATGGAATATTTTCCAAAGGTAAAGCATTTCCGATTCTAAGCTCACTTTTTTTTCCAGATGAAATAAAATCTCCTACTTTTAAATTTTCGGGATGCAATATATATCTTTTTTCTCCATCACTATAAGAAATTAAAGCTATATTTGAATTACGATTAGGATCATATTCAATAGAAAAAACTTTACCTTTTATTTCATATTTATTTCTTTTAAAATCAATTAAACGATAACGACGTTTATGACCACCACCTTTATGTCTTGTTGTTATACGTCCCTGATTATTTCTTCCTTTTGCTCTTTGATTTGAAACAAGTAAAGATTTTTCCGGTTTATTCTTTGATAAAAAAGAAAAATCTAAAACACTTCTTGTACGATTTGAAGGTGTGTATGGTTTATAAGTTTTAATGCCCATATTTTGTCGAAATTTTTTTAGTTTTTTTAATTAAAAAGATCTGTAATTTTTTCTCCTTCTTTTAATTTAATGTAAGCTTTTTTAAACAAAGTTCGTTTTCCTAAAAATTTACCAACTCGTCTTTTTTTAATAGGTAAATTACATGTATTAATGTCAGTAATATTTACATTAAATATTTTTTGAATTCCATATTTAATTTCAGTTTTTGTTAATGATCTATCGACAATAAATGTATATTGACGATTTCCATACAAATTCATTGATTTTTCAGTTAAGGAAGGATATTTAATTAAATTTAAAAGATTAACGATATCAATCATTTTTTTTTTTATAAGATAAATTTATTAAATCAAAACACTCTTTTGATAAAAGAATGAAATTTGCTTTTAAAATTTGTTCAATATTCATGCAAGATGCTGTTGTTATTTCTATATTTTTTAAATTTCTTGCAGATAACCAAAAATTTTTATTTGGTTTTGTTAAAATAAATAATATTTTTTTATCTGGAATTATTCCTAAATTGGACAAAATTTTAGATACTTTTTTTGTTTTAATTTCAGAAAAAGTTTCAATTTCATTCTCATCAAGAAATTTAAATTGTTTAATTTTTAAAAAAAAAGCTAATAAAATAGCAAGTCTTTTTTCTTGTTTATTAATTTTTTTAAAAACTGTTCTTGGTTTTGGACCAAAAATTACTCCACCTCCAACAAATAAAGGTGATCTTGTTGAACCTGCTCTTGCTCTTCCAGTTCCTTTTTGACGCCAAGGTTTACGTCCTCCTCCTCTTATTTCAGATTTTGTTTTGGTAGAGGCTAAATATTTTCGACTATTTTTTAATTGACTTAAATAGACACGATGAATTAAACCTATTGCATGTTTTTTTTCTAAAGAATTTTCAATAAAGAAATTTGTTTCCATAAAATAATAATAAACTTTATTTTTTAAGAGTAATACTAACTAAATTTCCTGATTTTCCTGGAATAGATCCTTTTATAACTAAAAGATTTTCTTTTAAATCAATATCAATAACTTCAAGACTTAATATTGTTCGTTTTTGCATTCCAGAATGTCCAGACATTTTTTTTCCTGGAAAAACTCGTCCTGGAGTAGTTCCTGATCCTAAAGATCCTTGTGCTCGATGATGTTTGGAACCATGAGTCATTGCTCCACGACTAAAATTATGTCGTTTTATATTTCCTGTGAATCCTTTTCCAATTGTGAATCCTGTTATATTTACAAACTGACCAATATTAAACATTTCAACACTAAATTTTTCACCAAGACTGTAATTTGAAGGTTCTAAAGTTGTATATTCTTTTAAATAACGAAATGGAGGAAGATTAATTTTACTAAAATGTCCAAGTTGTGGTTTTGTTAATTTTTTTGAAGTTGGAGAAATTTCTAAATAACCAAGTTGAATAGCATTATAACCCGCATTTTCGGTTGATTTAATTTGAGTAACATAACAAGGACCACCTTTTATTATTGTTACTGGAATTCTTTCACCTTTTGAGTTGAAAATTTGGGTCATTCCAATTTTATTTCCTAAAATACCTAGAGACACAAATTACCTGTTTGTTTTTATAAATTCAATTTTTAATTTAAATTAGTTTTTTAAATATGTCTATATCAGTTGTAATACTAAATAACTATTTAATAGAGATTCTTGATTATAGATTTATAATAAATTATAATATATTGTATAAAGAAAAAAGGAGGAGACTTATGAGTAGTGTTAAAGGAGGAATTAAAAAAACCGTTGGGATTGATTTGGGAACAACGAATTCTGTTATTTCTGTTTTAGAAGGAGCTAATCCAAAAGTTATTGTTAATGCAGAAGGAGGAAGAACAACACCATCGGTTGTAGCTTATACTCCAAATGGAGAAGTTTTAGTTGGGCAAATTGCTAAACGTCAATCGGTAGTTAATCCAGAAAATACTTTTTATTCAGTAAAAAGATTTATTGGGTGTAAGTATGAAGAAATTGAAAATGAAATTAATCGTATTTCTTATAAAGTTAAGAAAGAGGAAGGTGGAAAAGTTAAAATTTATTGTCCTTTATTAAATAAAGATTTTAGTCCAGAAGAAATTTCTGCCTCAATTTTGAAAAAACTTGTAAATGATGCTACTAAATTTTTAAAAGAAAATATTACTCAAGCTATTATTACAGTTCCTGCTTATTTTAATGATTCTCAACGATTAGCTACAAAAGATGCAGGTACAATTGCAGGATTAGATGTTTTACGAATTTTAAATGAACCGACAGCAGCTGCTTTAGCTTATGGATTAGATAAGAAAAAAAGTGAAGTTGTTCTTATTTTTGATTTAGGAGGAGGAACATTTGATGTATCGGTTTTAGAAGTAGGAGATGAAGTTTTTGAAGTTTTAGCAACATCTGGAGACACACATTTGGGAGGAGATGATTTTGATCAATTAATTGTTAGTTATATTATTGAAAATTTTCAAAAAACAGAAAAAGTTAATTTGTATAGTGAAAAACAAGCATTACAAAGAATTATTGAAGCATCTGAAAAAGCAAAAATTGAATTATCTACTATTCAATCCACACGAATTAATCTTCCTTTTATTTATATTGATGGTCAAACTCCCAAAAATATAGATATAGAATTTGATCGTTCAAAATTTGAAGAGTTAAGTAAAAATTTATTAGAGAGATGTAAAAATCCTGTTCAAAAAGCTTTGCAAGATGCAAAACTTACAAAAGCAAATATTGATCAAGTTATATTGGTTGGTGGTTCAACTCGTATTCCTGCAGTTCGTAACTTATTAATTGATTTATTAGGAAAACCATTAAATGAAACAGTAAATCCGGATGAAGTTGTAGCTATGGGTGCAGCAGTTCAAGCTGGAATTCTTGCAGGAGAAATTACAGATTTAATTTTATTAGATGTAACACCTCTCTCTTTAGGAGTAGAAACAATGGGAGGATTAATGACAACTATTATTACACGTAATGCTTCAATTCCAATTAAACAATCAGAAGTCTTTTCTACTGGTTCAGATATGCAAGACACGGTAGAAATTCATGTATTACAAGGAGAACGACCTTTTGCTAAAGATAATAAAAGTTTAGGTATTTTTAAATTAAAAGGAATTCCACCAGCTCCTCGAGGAGTTCCAAAAATTAGTGTAACTTTTCAATTAGATGTTAATGGATTATTATCGGTTTCTGCACGTGAAGAAAAAACAGGACAAGAGCAATCAATTAAAATTGAAGGAGCAAGTACTCTTGCAAGAGATGAAGTTACAAAAATGGTAAAAGAAGCTGAAGAAAATGCCATTGTAGATAAATCTAAAAAATCTTTTGTTAATATTACATATGAATTTGATAATTTATTGTCAAAATCGGAACTTTTACTTGAAAAAATTAATACCGTTTTTACAAATTTAGAAAAAACAACTGAAGTAGCTTTTTTTGAAGCCTGCTTTGCAAATTTAAAAGAACAATTTGCTTTTGGGGAAT